>Ga0209474_10002827_pt1 | contig 15651 bp, 12 predicted proteins | sample GraSoiAngelo_145_FD_185902 | JGI IMG/M metagenome (GOLD analysis project Ga0209474, IMG submission 185902) | Grasslands soil microbial communities from the Angelo Coastal Reserve, California, USA - 14_1009_05_20cm (SPAdes) (version 2) | ecosystem: Environmental > Terrestrial > Soil > Grasslands...
TCTGCTGCTGCTGCTGCTCCTGCTCGGTGGGGTTAGGCGGGGTCGGCTGCTGAAGCATCTTCGACTGCACGAAGGTGGTCGCGGCCGCCAGTAGCGGGAAGACCAGGTACGCGATCGCGGGGACATAGGGCAAACCTGTGATCAGGTGCGTCTGGCTCGGGAGCTCCATCAGGTTGGGCACGAAGAGGAAATGCGGGGCGGTGACGTGCGCTCCCCTGAAGACGTAGTACAGCGCGGTCAGGACAGGGATCTGGATGATCAGGGGAAGGCAGCCCACCAGCCCTCCCAGCGGGTTGACCCCGTGCTCCTGGTACAGCTTCATCATCTCCGCGTTCAGCTTCTGCGGGTCTTTCTTCAACTTCTTGCGCAGCTCGGCGACCTCAGGCGCGAGCTTTCGCTGCTCGGTCATCGTCCTGCGCTGTGTGATCAGCTGGAACTGCTGCAGTGGCGCCAGCAGGAGCCGGATGATGATCGTCACCACGATGATCGCCACCCCGTAGGCGCCGATCGCCTCCGCCACGGGCACTCCCTGCAAGCTGCCGTAGATCGTGTCGAGCAGCCAGGCGACGGGCTGCTTCACGACCAGCTCCCAGAGATGGACGATGGGCTGGAACACGTCGAAGATCGAGTTCAGGAAAATGGCTGTGTCTCTCCTAGCTCGGCATCAAGGGACTGGATCGTAGCCGCCTTCGTGAACGGGTTGCAGCGGGCGATGCGGACCGCTCCCATCCAGCCGCCGCGCACCCAGCCGTAGCGTTCCACGGCTTCATACGTGTAGTGCGAGCAGGAAGGGTAGTACCGGCATGAGGGCGGAAGGATTTTGGAAAAAGTCATCTGGTATCCACGGATCACGGCGAGGAGTACGCGGGTCATGAGTCCAGCTTCGTGAGCCGGAGAGCCGCCTGCTCGGTCTCCTCCTTCAGGTCGGCAAATCGCAGCTTGAGCGCCGCGGGCCGGGCGATCAGGACCACGTCATATCGTATTCCCCGCAGGAGGAGCGCTGAATCCGAGGCCAGCAGCAGCTGTCGCGCCACCTCCCGCAGCCGCCGGCGCGCGCGGTTCCGCTCGACGGCGGTCTTCACCTGCCGGCTGACAGTCACTCCCACCCGGCTGTGGTCGGCGCTGCTCGGCACGGCGAGCTCCACGAGTCCTTTGCCGCTGAAGATCCTCTTGCCCTGGAGCGCCGCCTGGAAGTCTTTTTGACGGCGAAGACGCACGCGCCTCTTCATCTCGAAGAGGACCTCGGCCTCAGCTGGTCAGGCGCTGTCGGCCCTTGCGGCGGCGGTTCTGCACCACGCGAGCTCCGCCGCGGCTGCTCATCCGGCGCAGAAAGCCGTGAACCCGGCGGCGGTAGCGCTTCTTGGGTTGGAACGTGCGCTTCATCAGAAGCGCGAGTGTAGCGAACCGCTTGTGTGGCTTTATCCAGTCCCTGACGGGCTTGCTAGGACGGAGGTATGTTGCTAGAATCCCGGCCCGGAAGCACCACCAGCGCGACACGGATCACGTCTCAGTACAGCCGAGATAGAGGGGCATCATTCTTTCCTCGGTTACTTGTATTAGGTAAGGCCACAGCACCGCTTCCACAATAGTTGCAGGCCGGAAGGGAGCTTTCATAACGGGCCGGGAGGCTCGCCTGTGGAAATCCGGTCTGGTCTTTTCCACAGACACACGGGAGGCGGATCCGATCGGTCAGAGATTGTCGGTTGAACCAGCATGCGCGCTCCGGGCCGTCCGCACGCCCGGAGACAGGTAGGACGCCCCGTCGTGACCCCAAGCCTGACCCCCAGCTTATCCACAGCATTTGCACCAAGCGCTGCCCAAGCGGTTGCTGGAGTTTTCGACCCGGCCGACCGCTCGCGGCGGGACACAACGAAGGAGAGGTGAGCAGGTGAACCAGGACCAGATCTGGTCGCAGGTCCAGGAGGAGCTCAGGTTTCAGCTCGCCAAGCGCACCTATGACATGTGGCTCAAAAACACCTCGGTGGTGTCGGCTGATGGCAGCACGTTCCGCATCGGCGTACCCAGCAAGCTGGCGAAGGACTGGCTGGAGGATCGCTTCGCCGGTCTCATCCAGGAGACGCTGCAGGCGGTCACCGGCGCTGAGGTGAACATCGACTTCGTGATCTCTCCAACAGGGCACCGGCCGCCGGTGCTCACCGCCGACCCAAACGGACCCGATCCCGCGGGCGACAACGGTCACGAGAACGGCGTCGGAGGGCATGACTCCGGTCCGATCCTGTCGTCCGACCTCAATGCGCGTTTCAAGTTCTCGTCCTTCGTCGTGGGCCACAACTCTCAGTTCGCGCACGCAGCCGCGAAGGCCGTGGCCGAGGCGCCTGGCGACAGCTACAACCCACTTTTCATCTACGGAGGCGTAGGTCTCGGCAAGACACACTTGATGCACGCCATCGGGCATGAGGTGCATGACCGCTTCCCGCGCAAGCGAGTCGTTTACCTCACGTCGGAGCAGTTCACCAACGAGGTGATCAGCTCCATCGCCACAGCCCGCATGGGTGAGTTTCGGCATAAGTACCGCACCGTCGACGTCCTGCTCATCGACGACGTGCAGTTCCTGGCGGGGAAGGACCGCACGAAGGAGGAGTTCTTCCACACCTTCAATGCTTTGCACGAGATCAACAAGCAGATAGTCATCTCGTCCGACCGGCCGCCAAAAGAGATCCCGACGCTGGAGGACCGCCTGCGCTCGCGATTCGAGTGGGGCTTGATCGCCGACATCCAGTCGCCTGACTTCGAGACGCGGCTCGCCATCCTCCACTCCAAGCTCGGAGGACATGCGGGGCTTGTGCCTGAAGAGGTCCTGAGCTTTATCGCCCACAAGGTCCAGCGAAACATCCGCGAGCTGGAGGGAGCGCTCACCCGGGTGCAAGCGTTCGCCGCTGTCCATCAGCGATCGGTCGATGAGGACGAAGCGGCGCGACTGCTCGCCGACATCATTCCGGCCGGCACCCGCAAACCAATCAACGTCGACCGCATCCAGGTGCTCGTCGCCGACTACTACAACGTCACCCTCGACGATATGAAGGGGAAGCGGCGCGACAAGCACATAGTGTTCCCGCGCCAGGTCGCGATGTTCCTGGTCCGTGAGGAGACTCCTTCGTCCTTGCCCGCCATCGGCAAGGCATTCGGTGGTCGCGATCACACGACCGCTCTGCACTCGATCGAAAAGATCGCCAATGAGCTGAAGGAGGACGAGAGGTTGCGGTACGAGGTTCAGGCCATCCGCGAGAAGCTCTACGCCGAGTGATGCGCGTCTCCACACTTTCTTCAAACGTGGTTGGGAAAGCGATTGGACAATCGGCTCGACGGCGATTGTTCCCCACCATGGCCACAGCGCACCGCCCTCTACCCACCGGTTTCGAGCCACTTGTCCCCGCCGGCGATCGATCTGTAAACGATCTCTATGTCCACAGAACCCACAGCGCTTACTGTTATCCGTTACGGACTGAGTCAATTAGTAAGACCGCTATCAACGGGGGACAACTGTCGTGAACGCCAAAGCCATCGCTACCCAGATGAAAGTCACCTGCAGGCCCTCAGTGTTGAGTCAAGCTCTCCAGGTGGTGTCGCGTGCCATCTCGAGCCGGACGACGCTGCCGATACTCAACAACATCCTCATCGAGACCACTGCCGAAGGCCTGGCTCTCACAGCGACCAACCTGGAGATTGGAATCAGGAAGGTGGTCCCGGCCGAGGTCGCGATGGAAGGAAGCACGACCGCACCGGCGAGGCTGCTGACGGATTTTGTGAGCACTCTTCCAGACCAGGATCTCGAGCTGAGCCTGGACGGTGCGACGCAATCTCTTGGGCTGCGGTGCGCGCGCTTCGACACTCACATCAAATGCATCGAGGCGGAGGAGTTCCCACCAGGCCCGCGCCCTGACGAGGGCGACCGTCTGGAGGTCCCGCTGGACGAGCTGGTGAAGGCGGTCGAGCAGACCCAGATGGCCGCCTCCACGGACGAGGCGAGGCCAGTTCTGACCGGCGTCCTGGTTCAGGTGCAGGCCGGAAACCTGACCCTGGCGGCGACCGACGGCCACAGGCTGGCCGTGCGCAAGCTGCCGGCGCAAGGGGCGGGGGATCTCGAGGCGAGCTTGATCGTGCCGGCCCGAGCCCTGGCTGAGCTGGCGCGGGTGTTGAAGGGCGAGCCCGGCCGCGTCGAGATCATCATCTCGAAGGCCCGCAACCAGATCTTCTTCAAGGCCGGCAACTCTGAGCTGACCTCGAGACTGATCGATGGAAAGTATCCAAACTACTCACAGGTTATCCCCAGCAAGAGCTCGACCACGGTCAGGGTTCCGACCGCCGAGCTGACCCAAACCGTACGGGCGGTATCGCTTTTTGCCCGTGACAGCGCCAACGTGATCCGCGTGAAAGCCACATCCGGTGCCGTCACTTTGTCGGCGACCACCAACGAGGTGGGGGACAGCAAGGCTGAGATGTCCGCCGAGGTGGAAGGTTCAGAGATCCAGATCGCTTTCAATGCCCGCTACGTCCTCGACGCCCTGGGGGTGATCGGCGAAGACGAGGTCGAGCTCCTCTTCGACGGTCCGCTCAGCCCAGGGCTGCTGCGCCCGCCGGGCAAGGAGCACTACCTGTACGTGATCATGCCCGTGCGGGTGGCAATGTCTTAGCTCGGGCTCCCCCGGGATTGGAGCTCAAGCGCCTGCAGCTGAAGAACCACCGCAATTACAGGCGCCTCGACCTGGCACCTGGTCCGGGCGTGAATGTATTCATCGGAGCCAACGGGCAGGGCAAGACCAACCTGCTCGAGGCGGTGGCGATGCTCGCGCTCTCGTCTTCGCCGAGGGCGCGACGAGACCTGGAGCTGGTTGGACCTGTCGGTCCCGCCGCCAGGATCGAGGCGGACGTGGAGGCGGCGGGACGTCTGCTCCAGGTGAGCATCTTCCTGGAGGTCGCCGGGGACCGAGCGCGGCGCACGATCGAGGTCGACGGGGTGCGGCGCCGTGGCTTCGACCTCCCCGGACACTTCCGGGTGACGCTGTTCTGGCCGGACGATCTGGGCCTGGTCAAAGCCGGTCCCGACCTTCGGCGAAGGTTCCTCAACCAGATGCTGGTCCAGGTCGAGCCGGGTTACGCGCGAGCCCTGGGCCGCTTGCGCCGTGTGCTCGAGCAGCGCAACACCCTCCTGAAAAGGATCGCCGCCGGCGAGGACAGCGCCGACCTCCTGGAACCCTGGAACCTCGAGCTGGTCGAATACGGGACACTGATTGCAAAAGCGCGCGCCACCGCCGTTGACGAGCTCCGCCCTGAAGCCGCCCGGAGCCACGCCGAGATCGCGGACGGTGAGGTCCTCGACATCGCCTATTCCGGTCCGCCCGACGACTTCCCGGTAGCTGTGCAAAAGTCGCTGCCCGAGGACCTCAGGCGAGGCTCGACCACGGTGGGCCCTCACCACGACGACCTCGCGATCACACTCGACGATCGCGACGCTCGCAGCTTCGCCTCGCAGGGGCAGCAGCGAACCGCAGTGGTGAGCCTGAAGCTGGCTGAAGCGGCCCTGGTGGCGCGCCGCACGGGGGAACGGCCGGTGCTCTTGCTGGACGACGTGCTTTCCGAGCTCGATGCGGAGCGGCGGGCGGCGCTTCTGCGCCGGGTGGCCGGGGCAGGCCAGGTGATCATCACCTCGGTGGAGGCCGGTCCATTCCCGCCCGATCTCATCACGAATTCGAGGGTCTGGACCGTCGAAGCAGGGACTATCGAAGCCTGTGGATAAGCTGGGCAATATCCTCGCCACAGTCTTGCGCCGGCAGCCCGGGGGGGCACGCATCCTGGGCTCGCAGGTGGCGGCGGCGTTCAAGGTCGTGATCGGTCCTGAGCCGGCCAGGCTGTGCGACGAGGTGGAGCTCCGCTCCGGGGTGCTGGTGGTGACCACCTCCAGCCCAGCGCTGGCCCACCAGCTGCGACTCGACGCAGAGACGGTGGTCGAACGTCTCAATGGGATGAACCTCGGCCGCAACGTTCGCTCGCTGCGGGTGCGCATCGGCCGGCCGACCCTGTCATGAGCCGGCTCGACAAGGCACAGCTGGCCGCGGCCACGGCCACTGAAGGGCCAGTACGTCTGATCGCCGGCGCCGGGACCGGCAAGACCGCCGTGATCGCAGAGCGGTTTCGGAGGCTCGTCGCAGCGGGCGCGGACCCAGCGTCGATCCTCGTGATGACGTTCACTGACCGCGCGGCGGGAGAGATGCGGCGGCGGATCGAGGAGCTCATCGGCGGGGAAGCGCCTGCAGTCGGGACTGTGCACTCGATCGCGCTCGGCTGGCTGCGAGCTGACGGCTGGCGGGTCGGCGTGCCCGCGCGCTTCCGCATCCTCGCGGGCGCCGAGCGATGGATCCTCGCTCGCGAGCTGATGTGGAAGCTGGGCGACCCGGTGCTGACAGCCGACGAAAGGCCCGACGACCTCGTCGCACCGATGCTGCAGATGCTCGAACGACTCAAGCAGGAGCTGGTGCCGCTGCGCCGGCTCTCGGAGTGGAGCTCCACCGATAAGGAGGCCGACAGGGCTCAGCTCATGAGGGGCTGCGTCGACCTCTTCCATGAGTACGAGCGCGAGTGCCGGCGCCGCGGATTGATCGACTTCGACGACCTGCTGGAGCGGGCCGTGACGATGCTGTCGACCAACCCCTCGGTGCTTGATGGATACCGGCACCGCCATCCTCATGTGCTGGTCGACGAGTACCAGGACCTGAACCTCGCGCAGGAGCGCCTGGTCGAGCTCATGGCGCAGGGTGGCAGGCCGCTGGTCGTCGGCGACGACGACCAGAGCATCTACCGCTTTCGCGGCGCGTCTCGGGCCAGCCTCGAGCGTTTCTCACTTCGGTTTCCAGACGCGCAGACGATCACGCTCGGCCGCAACCACCGCAGCTCCAGGAGGATCGTCGAGGCGGCCGCGTCACTGATCGAGCACAACCCAGAGCGACTTCCGAAAGACCTTCGCTCCGGTCGGTCGGGGGCTCGGGTGCAGCTCTGGCTGCTGCCAGACGGCGGGACCGAGGCGGCCGCCATCGCGGAGGAGGCATCGCGGCTGGCTGCGTCCGGCGTGCCGCTGAGCGAGATCGCAGTGCTCTGCAGGACCAACGCCATAGCGCGGCCTGTAGCCGGCGCTCTGGCCGCGATCGGGCTACCCCACGTAGTGGCCGGCGGGCAGGGTATGCTCGGCCGGCCCGAGATCAGGGACGTGATCGCGATGCTGCGGATCCTCAACGACCCGACAGATGTGATTGCTCTGGCCCGCATGTTCACGAGACCTCCACTGTCGCTCGCGCCGGAAGCGGCCTTGAAGGTGCTCGGCGATCGGGATGGCAGACCGCCATTGACCTCACTGCTCGGCTGGGAGCCGGCCCGCGGTCTGGCTGAGCTGGTGGAGGACCTGGCCGCCCAAGCACTGAGGCTCGACGTTCGCGACCTCTTCTTCGAGCTCATGAACCGAACCCGGTATCTCGAGGCGCTGACCGCGGACCTGGAGGCCAGCGAAGGCGCGCGCTGTGCTGCCAACGTCAGCCGCTTCGCCGACGGCATCGCCGAGTTCTGCGACACCAGCGAGGACCATTCACTGGCGAGCTACATGCGGCACCTCGACCTGGTGTTGCTCTCGGGCGAGGACGAGTCCCCGGTCGCGCCTGACGTCGACGCCAACGCGGTGTCTGTGATGACAATCCACCAGGCCAAGGGCCTCGAGTTCGACGTGGTGTTCGTGCCGTCGCTGGTGGAGGGCCGGCTGCCGCAGTCGGGCCGCCCGCAGCGCTTCGAGCTGCCGCCCGCGGTGCTCGAGCCCCTGGTGCGTGGCCGCGAGGATGTGATCGCTGAGGAGAGACGCCTGCTGTACGTGGCGATGACGCGGGCGCGCCGTCATCTCTACCTGACGAGGGCGTCTCACTACGAGGGCGGAAGGCGCTGGCGCGATTCTCGATTCCTGGATGAGGTCCGCAGCTCTGGAGCTGTGGTCGAGCAATCAATCCAGGGGCGGGAAATCCCCCAACCGAGCCCTGCCCGGCAAGCGGCTGAAGGGAGCCTTGTCCTTTCTTACAGCGCTATCCAGGCCTATCGCGATTGTCCTCGTGCCTACTGGTATCGATATGAGCAACGGTTGCCGGCGACCCAGAGCGCTGAGGCCGTGCAGGGCGTGATCCTCCACGAGACGCTGCGCCGGGCCGGCGAGCTCCGCCGTGCCGGTGAGGAAGTTGGCGCCGCCCGCCTGAGGGAGCTCCACACCGAAGCCTGGGACTCGGTCGCGTTTCCAGATCCGTTGCGGGCGCACACCTTCAAGCGAAACGGCCTCGCGCAGCTGGAGGCTTACCGCGCGGCCGGCGGTTTCGATCGCGCACCGCATCACACCGAGCAGGAGTTCGAGACCACAATCGACGGCTTCACGCTGCACGGCGTGATCGACCGCATCGATCGCACCGAAGACGGGTGGCTGATCATCGACTACAAGAGCGGCCGGCCGGTCGCGCGCACGCGCCGCGATCTCCAGGTCGCGCTCTATGGGCTGGGCGCCGCCGCCGCCTTGGACCTCAAGCCGGTGGAGCTGGAGGTGGTCTACCTGGCCACTGGCGTGAAGGTACAGCTGGAGGGGGTCGGTGCGCTCCAGGCCCAGGCGATGAAGATCGCGGCCGGCGCGGCGGCGGGCATCAGATCGAGACGGTTCGAGCCGCAGCCAGAGCGCCGAAAATGCCGGCTCTGCTCCTACCGGCTCGCCTGCGCCGACGCGCTGTAGCGAGCCGCAAGCAGCAGGCACTCCCGCGCGATGTCCGACGATGCGTACGGGTGTGACAGCTCGCGCGCGCGGCGCGCCATGGATTGCCACGTCGGCCCACCTTCCGCCAGGACCCTGACCTCGGCCAGGATGTCGTCGGTGCGCGGCGCGTAGATCCCGACACCGGAGTCGACGACGAAGTCGACGTTCGGAGCCTCCTGCCCGGGAAGGTAGCTGGTGATGATCAGCGGAAGACCGGTCGCCAGGGCTTCGACGATGGCGCCGGGCCCGGCCTTGGTGATGACCAGGTCGCACGCGCGCATCAGCTCGGGCATGTTGTCGACGAAGCCGAGGATCAGCGTCGGTGTCGCAAAACGGAGGCGCGCCATGCGGCGGCGCAGCTTTTCGTTGCGGCCGCAAACCGTTATCACCTGCCAGTCGTGCTTTTCCCATGCGAGCTCGCCAACATGGTCCAAAAGCCCACCCACGCCCGCGGCCCCACCCACGACGAGCACCGTAAAGCGGTCTTCCGCGAGACCAAACCGCCGGCGAAGCGCCTGCTTCTCGCCTGGCGCGGGCGGGCGGAAGCGCATGTCGACAGGCAGGCCGAGCAGCTTCACGCGCTCGGGCGGAACCCGGCGGCGGATCGCGACCTTGCGCGCCACCTCTGTCGGTGCCACCACGAGGTCGGCCTGGCTGAAGGTCCAGCCGCGGTGGAAGTCGACGAGGTCAGTGATCACCGTCATCAGGCCGCGCGGCCGTCCGCTCCGCTGGATCGCCTGGTGGCTGGTGTGATTCAGCAGCGGATGGACCGAGAGCACCACGTCGGGATCGTGCTTGCGAATCTGCTCGTTGATCGCCTTGCGCACTCCGGGGCCGAACACAGCCCTGATGGCAGCAAAGGTCGGCTTGGTGTTGCTCGTGTGGTAAACGGCGCCCCACGCCGCGCGCGAGCGGCGGATGACGGGCGAATAGAGGGACGCGAGGCGCCGTACCACCGCCGGGCCTTGCGAGATGAGTGGGTCGGCGACGGCCACCTCGCAGGTGGGGTCGAGCAATTTGAGAGCGTCGGTCAGCGCACGTGCGGCCGCGCGGTGACCACCACCGGTGTCGCTGAAGAGGATGAGGATCCTGGGCGCGGTGGTGGCCGGCGCCGTTCGGGGCGACGCCTGTTGCGTTGAGGCTTCCGCCGGTTCGGCTTCTACCTGCGTCGTGCCGCTGCGCGGCGTGCAATCCAGCGCATGTTGTACTGAGCCAGCAGGTAGGTGATGAAGACCATCACCACGATCCCCACGCCGACGAAGAAGATGGTGCGCTTCGCCAGCTCACCCGGTGTCAATGGCGGCTCGCCCGTCCGGTTGGCCTGGATGATGTAAGAGGCCAGGTCCTTGATGTCCTGCTCGGAGATTGTCGCTCCCCCCTTGACCGGCATCTTGGTCTGGCGGGGGTCTCCGGGCTGAGGGTCGCGGCCGTTGGTGATGATCGCGATCAGGAAGCTCGGGTCGAGGCTGTTCGGCACGCCTGACAGCTTCTCGATCGGATTGAGCGTGGCACCGACCCCGCCCTCGAGGCTGGCCCCGTGACACGCGCCACACCCAGCGCTGCCGTAGAGGGCTTCACCCTTGGTCGGGTCCCCCGGCAATGCGTTCGACCTCGGCCCTGACGCCGAGGTCGGAGACGGCGAAGAGTCGGCCAGCGTCGAAACGCCGGTGAGAAGCAAGAATCCCGGCACGGCCAGGGCCACCAGGCCGTACTGCTTCAGGCCCCGTGGTAGGCGCATCTCGGCCCATTCTATCCGGCCGGCTGAGCACGCCTGGAGCGGGAATAGCCGGGAACCGCGTAGGTTTTAAGCACTGATGGCGTCCTGTTCGCCGGTCTCACGATCCGGGTTCTGCTGCGTCTCGAGGCGCTGGCTCGACGCGAGATCGGCCTACCGTGGCTGAGGTCACCGAGCTGAGTCCTGACCGCTCCGCCCGCATGCGGATCGCGGTCGTATCGATGCACACCTCTCCGACGGCCCCGCTGGGCCAGAGCGCCAACGGCGGCCTCAACGTGTACGTCCGCGAGGTCTGCACCGCCTTCAGTGACATGGGCATCGCGACCGACATCTTCACGCGCATCCAGTCGCCCGACGACCCGGCCGAGGAATCGCTGGCGCCGCTGTCTCGCGTCATCTACCTTCCTGCCGGCCGCGACCTCGACAAGTACGACCTGTATCGCGAGACTCCTCAATTCGCCCAGCGAATCTCGGAATGGGCGGCCGCGGCAGGGGCTAGCTACGACCTCATCTACTCTCACTACTGGCTCTCGGGCGAGGTGGCCTGCCTGCTCCGGCCTGAGCTCGCACCCTCATGGGCCCACATCGCGCACACCCTCGGTCTGGTCAAGAACAGGCGGCTGGCCACCGGCGCACAGCCGGAGCCGGCCCTGCGCATCGCGGTCGAGGGAGAGCTTGCACACCAGGCGGACCTCCTGATCGCATCCACGGCCGACGAGTCCCGCGAGCTTGTAGGCGCATACGGCGCCGACCCCGCACGCGTCTTCGTAGTTGCACCAGGTGTGGACCTGACCACCTTTCGTCCAGTGGGGCGTTCTGAGGCCCGGCGCAAGATCGGCGTCGGAGACGGACCACTGCTCCTCTTTGTCGGCAGGCTCGAGCGGCTCAAGGGCGTGGACATTGCGATTCGCGCGCTGGCAGAGCTCCGCGAGGCGGGGCGACCCGATCTACGCCTGCTCGTCCTTGGGGAGGACAGCCACGACGGCAACGAGAGCGAGAAAGACCGGCTGAAGCAGGTGGCCCACGCGTTTGGTGTGCGTGGCAGTGTCGACTTCGTCGGGTCGGTCGCACACCACGAGCTGCCCTACTTCTACTCGGCCGCGGACTGTTGCGTGATGCCTTCCTACAGCGAGTCGTTCGGCCTGGTGGGCCTCGAGGCGCAGGCGTGCGGATGCCCTGTTGTGGGCTCGGGCGTCTCGGGAATTCGCTCCGTCGTGCGCGACGAGGTCACTGGATTCTTGATCGACGCCGACAATCCTTCCGTTTACGCGCAGCGCATTGGACTGCTACTGGACGACCCAGAGCTGGCGCGACAGATGGGGCTCAGGGGCCGTCTCCTCGCGCAGCGGTTTTCGTGGAATCGCACCGCCGACCGGATGGCTGAGATGTTCAGCTCAGTCGTGGACACTCACGACCGCGTCCAGATCGGGATGCGGCACGAGTAAGGGAACGAGTCCGGGTCAAACCGCGTCAGGGGCGCAGGCCGCGTGCCGTCTGCATTCATGATCCAGATCTGGTTGCCGCTTATGAACGCGATCTGATGGCCGTCGGGTGACGGCACGGGGTTGCTCACCTCGACCGCGGGATCCGCGGGAAGGCCCAGGCCGGCGGTCAGCGTCGGCGGTGGCGCGACCACATTGACCAGAAAAGCCTTGGTGATGGGACCTGACGAGGTCTGCAAGGTCGCAGCGAAAACCACGTGGTCGGAGTCGCGGACCCAGACCGCGGGACCAATGGCGCCGGTCGCTACGGTGGTGGTGGAGGCGCCCCCGGTCAGGCTGCGCATACGGAGCGCCGTCCCTTTCGCGTCGACGAGCATGTAGGCGAGGCGGACACCGTCGGGAGCCCACGTGATGCTTCTCACGTCGCCGGCATCAGTGGTGAGGAGATAGCGCGACTTGAGGCCGACGTCGTATCCCCAGATGCTTGCGCCGCCACCCTCGGCGTCCGCAAACGCCACCCGCCTTCCGTCCTGGCTGACCGCAGCGCTGGCGACCCCGGTGGCGATCACGCTGCTGACGCCGTCTGCCGTCAGGCGGTGGAGCGAGCCGTCCGCCTGGAGGTAGACGTACCCCAGGCTTGCCGCCAGGGCGGCCGCCCACGAAGCCTGGAAATTCAGCGTCTGCGTTCCCTTACCCGGCGTGTAAGTGATCCATTCGCCGCTGCCTGTGTTGAGAACGAGCCGGTCGCCTTCAGGCGACCAGCTGAACGACTGCACTGAGGCGACCCTGAGGAGGCGGCGTGGAAAGCTTGAATCCGGGTTGACGATCCACAGACCGCCGGTCGCTCCGCCCACTCCCTGTGCTGCAAACGCGACCCAGTGGTGAAGGGGCCGCACCGCGCCGGTCTTGAATCCGATCGTCGTTACGCGGCCGAGCTGATTCCCATCGAAGTCCGTGGCGCCGGTGTTGAGCATCAGTTGATAGCTGGTGTTCGGGTCGAGGAGTGAATCGGGCGCGACGATCGCCCGCCGTGCATCGGTGGGGTCCAGGCGGACGCTGAAAGGAGCCGAAGGCGAAAACGTGATTGCGCTCCTGAGACTGGTCGCATCCATCGCACGCGTGAAATCAATCGAAACGTAGTCGGCCGGATCGATGTCGGTCGCGCCGTCAGCCGGGCTCGATGTAGCCAGCGCCGGCGGCAGCTCGGTGGTGAACGACCAGTGGTGCCTCAGCGCGTAGACGTTGCCCGCTGTATCGCGGTACCCGGCCTCGAGCACCACGTCGTAGGACGTGGCCGTTCGTAGCGTCGGGTGCTCATACACCAGCTTTCTGCTGCTGGCCCAGCGGATCTTTCCCTGCGTGTCGGGAACGAGGTGCAGGCGCGATGCCACCGAGGCCTGGTCTACGTCGTGGTCGAACGTGATCTGAATCGGCGTCGCTGTAGAGACGTCTTTGGCGCCGCGCTCAGGCGAGTAGTCGACTATCTGTGGAGGGGAGCCGCCACATGCGACCGCCGCCAGCAGGACGAGGATGGCCGTCCCGATCCCGCGCGAACGCATCACAACGCTTTCACTGTGACGTACCTGCCGAAGCTAAATGGCGCAGCGTCCGCTGGGGGCCCCGCGCCGAAGGCGTGGGAGGATCTGATCCCCCCGCGCTCTTTAGTAGTGGGACTTGAGGCGCGCCCTCATCTCCTGCGCGAGCTGCTCCAGCCGCGAGGAGTCGACGAACAGCAGGGAAATGCTCGGGACCTGGTCGATGGCGGCCTCGATGCCCTGGATGGATGGATCCGCCGCACCGAGGATGTCCTTCACCTTGCGCGCACGGTTGCCGAGCGAATCCTCGGCCATCGCCTGCAGCTCGGCCACGATCGCCGCCCAGTCCAGTTGTGGGCCGGACGCGGAGGCGGGTGGCGTGGTGGGAGCGACAGCCGGCGCGATGTTGGGCATCGCCGGGACGCTTGGTGGTGTCGGCGCCTGGCGCGGCTGCACGGGATAGGTGGCGGTGGCCTGCTGCTGGATGACGGGGATCTGCGAGGTCGCGGGCTCCGCGGGAGGTGGCGGCGGAGGGGGCGCAGGTGCGGCCTGAGGCGCTCGCGATGCACTTGCGCGCTGCGCTGCGACCACCTCGTCGATGTCGAGCGGCGTGTGGGTCGTGGAGTCCGCGGACTTGATCTCGATCATCGCGTTAGGGTCCTCGCACAGCGCAAGCGCGCGGTCCGGCTTGTCCGAGATGTCCCTGGACTCGCTCGTGTATGCGCCGGCGACATCGCCCTCGGACAGGATGATGACGCCCGTGCCGCCCCCGGACCGGATCATCACGCTTCCGCTGAGCTTGCGATCGTTGAGAAACTTGAGCAGCGCCTTCATGTCGACCCACGATGCGTACAGCTCGGTGTACATCGGCCGCGAGACGGTGAGCTCGTGGAGGCCGTCGATCAGCTCGGCTGACAGGCCGACCACGTCGAGCACGCCATGCCCGGCGGTCACATCGTCATTGAATCTCTGCAGGGCTTGCTTGCCGAGAACCAGTCCGCTCGGCTCTTCGCCGGCGTCATACATGCATTCGAGCGCCAACCCCTCCCGGAAGAGGATCAGTCCGGATGCGTCATCTGTCAGCAGGCGCACATAGCCGGTGTAGCCCTCTTTCTCGAGGGTCGTGATGAGGCGCGGGAAGTCCACGAAGGACGTCTTGAGCGAGTCGTAGATGACCTGTCCCGCAGGCACGGGAATAGGTTCCCGGCCGTGCTTGGGCTGTGGTCTGTGCTTCACGCCGCGTCTCGGCTGTGGTGCTTCCACCTTCCTCTCCGCTACAGGATGATCTCGTGGCGCCTCTTCTGCATCCGGCTTGTGCTGCTTCGGCGCCTCGGCAGCCTCTTCGGGGGTGGACTCGGCCGCCTGGACGAGCTCCGGTATTCCGGCCTTCACCGTCTCGTCCGAGGGCAGCTTTGCCTTGGGATCGAACTCGAACTCGCCTCCAGGCCAATTGAGCGCGCTGACCACGGCCGCATCGCCCGCGATTCCGTCGCTCTGCGCGTGAAAGAGGTGGCCGAACAAGAAATAGAGCGAGGCGGATTTGCCTGAGCCGTTGCGGATCGTGAGCGTGCCGGTCGACCGCTCGCCTTGAGCGGCTTCCAGCAGAGATTTAAGGCTGGTCTCGGCCAGCGAGCCCTGTGATTGCAAGAGTCAACTCCTGAGTTCGCCCCTACCCGATCCCGTCGCGAAAGAAAGTTAGTATAGGCATCGATATCAAATTAGCGCGCCCGGAGCCTCCGGAATTCCCAGCACCCTCCAGGCCGCCTCCGTCTCGGATCTATCTCATCCGCCATGGCGAGTCGACCTGGAATCGAATTCATCGGATCCAGGGCCAGCTTGATCCTCCGCTCTCCGAAGAAGGCAGGCGTCAAGCGGCTCGACTGGCCCACCGCTTCGCCGGGAAGCGTCTGCTGGCGCTTTACTCGAGCGACCTGAAGCGGGCGCTGGAGACTGCCGAGCCGATCGAGGCCGTGACTGGGCTGGAGGCCGTACCGATGCCCGAGCTGCGCGAGATCTTCCTGGGCGAATGGGAGGGGCTGCGCACCGAGGAGCTCGTCGAGCGCTACCCGGAAGCTTGGGCGAGGTGGGCTGAGGAGCCGAGCTGGGACCTCATCCCCGGCGGTGAGAGCGCGGCTGCATTCGAGGCTCGAGTCCAGTCCG
>Ga0209474_10002828_pt1 | contig 15649 bp, 17 predicted proteins | sample GraSoiAngelo_145_FD_185902 | JGI IMG/M metagenome (GOLD analysis project Ga0209474, IMG submission 185902) | Grasslands soil microbial communities from the Angelo Coastal Reserve, California, USA - 14_1009_05_20cm (SPAdes) (version 2) | ecosystem: Environmental > Terrestrial > Soil > Grasslands...
ATATCAGCACCCGCGGTTTTGTCGGTGTCGGCGACCACGTGCTCATTGGCGGGTTCATCGCCCGCAGCAATAATACGCGTGTTGTCGTACGCGCTCTGGGCCCGACCCTCCAGGGGTTCGGCGTTGCGGAGGCTTTGCCTGACCCGGTCCTCATGTTGTTCGATGAGAACGGAAACTCTATTGCTTCTAACGACAACTGGGGCGATACTCAAGCCGACGAGATCGAAGGGACTGGTTACGCTCCTCCTTGTCCTGCGGAATCCGCGATCATCGTCACGCGTCCGGCCGGAAACACGACTGCGATCGTCCGCGGCAAAAATGGAGGCAGTGGAGTGGCTCTAGTCGAAGTTTACTATTTGCCATTCTAGTTTTTCGCAGGTGCGATGTTTCACGGTTTTGCGTTGCCTGCTGGACATGTCCGGCCTCGTGCGTTACCAATCGCCCTGATGATTGGAGCGGCGAAAATTTACTTCATTATTTTTGGAATTCTGACGATTGCGGGCGGAATCATTGGCTACATTAAGGCGGGAAGCATGGCTTCGATCATCGCCGGATCCATTTCGGGCGTGCTGCTTTTGCTAGCGGCGTGGTTGATGCCGGAACATCAGTCAGCCGGATTAGTCGTCGCATTGGTGGTTTCGCTCCTACTGGCTGCGCAATTTATCCCGAAATTTTTTCGCACCTTCAAAGTGATGCCAGCAGGGCTGATGTCGGTCCTGAGCGCCCTCGGGATCATTGTCGCGATCGCGATCTGGCTGAGGAAATAATCGCGTGCGGAAGCTGGGGCTCGGCACGCTGCGCCGGATCGTTCTCCTCATCTTTTTTGCGCTGTTTGTCGCAATCACGTTGCGATGGATTTCACTGGAACGCTGGCGCTGGACAATGACGCACGCGGAAGAAATTGAAACCGCTTCGCCCTCTCCAACAGCGGTGCCGTCAGCCGCCCCGCCCCGTCCACCAACGCTCTCGGGCAAATTCGACATTTCCCGCCTTTTTAATGGCATCACGTTGCGGAGCGAAGTGGAGACGGCATCAGGTGCGGCTGCATCCGAGGAACGAATCGATCCAATGAGTTATGCGATCGATTTGAAACTGCGCGTGCGAGTACCGACACCAAATCGAACGGTGGAAGAATTGGCGAAAGTGAGTCCCGATCTCGGCAAGTTACTGCCCGGTCTGGCGACGATGGCAAAACCGGAGGCGGTTTCGCCGCTATTCGCGCAACTCTACGAGACCAAGGTGCGCGAGCTGCGCGAAAATTTGAGTCGGCTCGATCTGCTTCTTTCGCGCCACAATTTTTACGACTGCCAAAGCGTGTTGGCGTTACGGCGTCCGGAAACCAAACGCCGCGCACTGCTCTTTCAGGCGGATATGGACGTGGATGCGGATGGCTCCGACGGCGATCGGGTTCCGGCTGGCAACGGCGTCTCGCCGACCTTCAAACCGTTCACCAGTTTTCGTTGGGGGAAGAAATCCAATCGGCCGAATCCGTATTTGCCCGGAATCGAAGATCGATTGCATCGCGTGGAATTGGAGCAAAGAACGGCAGCGCCGGAGCGTAAGCGCGATCTGAAAAACGCGGTGACGGAATTACGCGACGAAATCGCCGCGATGAAAAAATATAGTTATCTCATCGGCACCTATGATCCTTTTATCGTGGTGCCAGGGAGTTTTACCAAGGGTAACGATGCGGCGCACGTGGGCGATTACGGGGTCGTGATTGCCGGGAGCGCGATTTATCCTGCAATCGTGGGCGACGTTGGCCCGAACGATCGAGTGGGGGAAGCGTCGTTGCGGATCGCGAAGGAGGTCAATGCACTTTCGAATCCGAATAACCGGCCGATTAGCGAATTGAAAGCGACCTACATCGTTTTTAACGGCACGGCTGATTCGTCGTGGGGACCGCCTGACTTGGAAAAGCTGCAAGCGCGTTGCGAAGCGCTGGTAAAGGAAATCGGCGGCGCGAGTGTAGCGTTGCATCATTGGGTAAATACCGTGCCGCCGTTGCCGACTCCGACACCCACGCCCACGCCGATTCCAACTCCATCGATCTCGCCGACTCCGTCCGCGTCGCCGTCACCGACTCCCATGTTCAGCGAGACACCTTCGCCTACGTCGCCACCGCTGATCCATCCGACTTTTGCGTTCCCGACACCGTCGCCCTCACCTCAATCCTCTCCTTGAGAGAGAGGATGTGCCTCCCGAGTATGGCGCGCATTTATTCCCATCACGCGCGCGCACGGCTCCGTAGAAATGGCTAGCGGCTGCTACGCCGGTGTTTGGACATCGAGCAAGACTGCTGGATCCACCCGTTGAGCCTGACGGGTCAGGGCGGCAAAATGAAGGTCTCGCCAATCTCGCGCAGCGCGATTCGTTCCGGCAAGGTCGCCAAGGCGCGGGTAAAACGCTCGATCGGTTCGCGAAACGGTTCCACACTCAGGCGAAACGTTTGATGGTGCACCGGCATGATGAAACGCGCGCCGGCGGCATCGGCCATGGCAACGGCCTGTTCGGGAGTGGAATGCGCCCAAATCCACGGGTCATAGGCGCCGATGCCCATGATGGCGAGATCGTAGGGCTCGCCATCATTCAATTTAGCAAACGCATCGGTCGTGGCGGTATCGCTCCCATAAATGATGCGCCGGTTATTTCGTGAAATGACGTAGCTGTTGTAGCCGCGATGCACGTCGTATTGCAGGCGGGCGCCCCAATGTTTTGGCTGGAACGCGCGGATTTCCAGCGCACGACCTCGCGGTGTCAGGCGAACTGATTCATTCCATCCCAGCTCGATCACCTCGCGGAATTTCGTGCCTCGAAGCAAATCTCGGGTTCGGCTAGCCGTGATCACGCGCGTCGATTCGGGAAATAATTTCAGGGTACGCCGATCAATGTGATCAAAGTGTGCGTGCGAAAGCAGGACGAGATCGACTGGCGGAAGACGGGCAAAGGTCAACGCCGGTTCGGTCAGCCGTTTCGGACCGATGGTAAAAAATGGCAGGCGAATTCCGATGCGGGGAAATAAAACCGGATCGGTCAGGATGGTGACCCCGAAAAAATTGATCAGGACGGTAGAATGACCAATCCATGCAGCAGTGAGATTCTCATTGCTCCAAGTGTCCGGTGTTGGGCGGGCAAATACAGGCGCGATGGGCCTGCGGCTTTCCACGATCCATTCCCGCCAGAGATGCGCCAGCCAGTTGCGGCGCTTAATCGCGCGGCGCGCCGCCTCGCGTTCCGATTCCATTAAGTTAATTACACCGAGTGTCGTGGCGGTCTATGATTGCCGGACCGACAGGCGTAAGATCTTCGGCGGTCATAGACCGCCGCTACAGCATAAATATCGCGCCATTCGCGCGAAATAGGTAGCGTCTTGCCAAGACGTCTGACAACTGGCTTGTGAATTGGCTCGAGAAAATAATCGCGGCGAAACGCGACGAGATCCTCGCAGCTAAAAAGCGCGTGCGAGAATTTCGCGCGCTCGCGGAACAGCGCCGCGATTTTCGTGACTTCGCGGCAGCAATTCAGCGATCGGATCGAGTGCGAATCATTGCGGAAACAAAAAAGGCGTCGCCTTCAGCCGGCGTGATTGAGGCGAATTACGATCCGGTGGAAAGCGCAAAAAATTTCGAGTCCGACAAAGCCGATGCGATCTCCGTTCTGACTGAGCAAAACTATTTTGGCGGCAAGCCCGAACACCTGACCGCAGTGCGCCAGGCCATCGCGCGGCCGGTTTTGCGCAAAGATTTCATCGTGGACGAGGCGCAGGTTTTGGAATCGGTCGTGATCGGGGCCGACGCGCTTCTGTTGATCGTTGCCGCCCTGAAACCGAATCAACTAAGTGCGCTCCACCACCTCGCGATCACACATAAACTGAGCGTACTGGTTGAGGTGCACACTCGCGACGAAATCGGGAAGGCGATTGATAGCGCCGCGAAAATTATCGGGATCAACAATCGCAATCTGGCGACGCTGGAAGTTGATCTCGCCACCACGGAAAAATTGCTGCCGGAAATTCCTAAAGGGATCACGATCGTCAGCGAGAGTGGCATCCGAACGGTGGCAGATTTGAAGCGGATGGCGGCTTATCCAATCGACGCGTTGCTGGTGGGAGAAGGATTGATGAGTGGCGAGCTGTCGATCGAAGGTCTGTAGCGCGCTTGGTAATGGAGGGCGGAGCTCCTGCGACGCCGGGACATAAGGTCTCGCCGAGCGCCCCTCCAGCTTTTGTAACGGCCTCTAGCGAAACAGCCTGGCGATCGACTGCCATAAACCTTTGGCTGGCCCGGGCGATCGATAGCGAACGACGAGCACCGAGCATTGGGCAGAGTCGAGGATGCGTTGCGTGACATCGCCCATGATGTAGTGCTGCAATGGGCCGCGCGCGCGCGAGGAACCGGTAACGATCAGGTCGTAATTGCCTTCGCGCATCTCATCCAGAAGTTGATCAATGATGAAGCCGTGCCGGACTCGCACGTTGACGACAACACCGAGTTTTTCGAGCGCTTTCTTTTCCGCGACCAAATTGCGACCAAGTTCCGAACCTGAAGCGAGTAATGCAGTCACGTCTTCTTCCAGTTGCCTGAGGTGGGCGTAAATGGCGGGAGGCTCGGCCATGACATGAAACAAGGTCACCTGGGCGTGCAAGGCCGCGGCGAGTGTGCCAGTGAGCCGGACAGCGTCGTCGATAAAATGTTTGCCGCCGCTACAAAGAAGAATGCGCGACTGCCGCTCCTGCGTGCCAATTGCAACCAATACCGAGGGCTCAACTGCTTTGATGATTTCGTAGGTGCGGCCGGGGGCATTTCTGCGGCGCGAACCTATGACAATGATGTCATATTTGCTGGAGGAAGTTTCGCTCAGAATCTGCGCGATCGGTTCCCCCGATTGAAGAACGACGCGCGGTTTGGCGTTGGCGCGCCGCAGAATGTGAGCTTCTTGATCAAGGGCTTGCCGAAGCGGTTGTTCGTCGCTCGGATTTTCCGCGATTCCCAGCAGCATGACCTGGGCCTGGGTCGCGCTGGCCACGATACCGCCGAGCCGCGCCGCGTTGTCAGAGGCTGGAGTGCCGTCGCTGCAGATCAGGATGTTCATAGTTTGTGACCGGAAAACATCGTGTAAATGACAATGGCCGCGCCGATGAGCGGAAGCGGAACGAAAGCGAGACGAATCTTCGGGCCGGCGAAATATTGGGTCGAGATCGCGCCGAGCTGTGCGCCGATGGCAGCGCCGGTGTGCATGACGAGCGCGATCAAAATATCGACATTGCCTTTGATGGCGTGGGAAAAAGTGCCGTAGCTGGCCGAGATGATGACTTCGAAAAGATCGGTGCCGACGGCGAGATGGGTTGGAATTCCGAGCACGTAGACCATCGACGGCATGCGGATGTAACCCGCGCCGCCGCCAAGAAATCCGCTACATAATCCGCCGACAATGGCGACCAGCAGAATGATCCAAAGTGAGATCGTGACCCCCGATGCCGGCAACGAAACCATGGGCGGGATGCGCCAGCGCTGAATTGCCGTCGTTACATGCTGGAATGCAGATTCGTCGGATTTCGCGCGGAGCGACCCTGATTTGCTCCCAGCCTTCCGCGACTTTGCGCGGGCGAGCGTTTTCCAGCTTTCCCAGAGCATGAAAGCCGAGATGCTAAGATAGATGACAATGGAGACGACACTGACAACGAAGTTGACGTTGCCGGCTCGTTTAAGCGCTTGAATCAATTGCGCGCCCATTTCCGCGCCGGCAATAGTTCCGATTGCCATGATTAAACCCAGCCGCAAATCGACGTTGCCGAGCGCGCGGTGACGCTTCGCCGCCACCACAGATTTGCCGACGATGTGGGCCAGATCGGTGCCAACGGCAAAATTCCAGTCAATCCCGACTAGCCGCAACGCTGGTCCGGCGATAAAACTTCCGCCCACGCCGAAGAACCCGCCGAGGACGCCAATCAGAAACCCGACAACAACCAGATAGATCGGGTTAACGTATGCGTGTGAGATTGGGAAGAACATTATTCGGAGCGACCCCCGCGCAGAAGTCGCAACAGTCCGGTCGTAACAGCTTCGAGGACAACGGCTTGTCCGATGATCAAAAGGATGGCGACAAGGGCGTAAATCCGAATGTGCTGGGTTTCGAGCCGGACCAGCCAGCCGCCGAGAAAATGTAAAACGGCAAAGAAATAGCCCGTAATCAGCGTGGCATAGATTACGAGTTCCAACGCGAAGGCGCGTAGCGTCCGGCGAGCTACTGTTTTCGAGCGCGGACTCATGTTATACTCTCTTCGTGCTCAGGATTGAGTGCGGTTGCGCGTGGTAAAAAGCCATTGCGTCAATATCGATTCATCCTACGTTGCACGACATTTTTACCAGCTTTAAAAAATGGCCGACGCCGCAAACAAATATCCCGAAAATGTAGATGGAAAGTTCTACGTCGATGACCAGTGCATCGACTGCGACCTTTGCCGCGAAACCGCGCCTGCGAACTTCCGTCGTAATGATGATGGTGGCCATTCCTACGTATACAAGCAACCCGAATCGCCCGAGGAAGAAGCACTCTGCAAAGAGGCCATGGAAGGTTGCCCGGTCGAGGCCATTGGCAGCGACGGCGCGTAGATTTGTAGCGGCGGTCTATGAACCGCCGGATTTGATGTCCAACAAAAAGGCTCGGCGCTCACAGAGCGCCGCTACAGCCGTCGCTCTCACCATTGCCGGGTCGGACAGTAGCGCTGGTGCTGGTGCGCAAGCGGACCTGAAAACGTTTACCGCACTCGGCGTCTACGGACTTACCGCCATCACCTGCATCGTCGCAGAAACGCCGGGAAAGGTGTCGCGCATCCAGCCGGCCGATCCGGAAATCGTGCGCGTGCAGATCGAGCTTTCGCTGAAAAGTTTTCCGGTTGCCGGGATTAAGACTGGCCTGCTTTGCAACGCAGAAATCGTGGCGCAGGTGGTGCGAAGTTTACGCAAAGTAAAAGGATGCCGGGTAGTGGTCGATCCCGTAATCGTCGCGACCACCGGCGACGCCTTGCTCGCCCCGGAGGCGATCGAGATTTACGAGCGCGAACTGTTCCCGCTCGCCACCTTGCTTACGCCGAACCTGGATGAGGCGGCGCGATTGCTGGGCGATTCGATTCGAGATTTGGCCGCGATGCATCGCGCCGCGAGAGCGCTGGCGAAAAAGTATGGCACGGCGGTCCTATTGAAGGGTGGACATCTCCGAGGGCGGCGAGCAATCGACGTCTTGTCTTCCGGCAATCGTACGCGCGAATTTTCGGCTCTATTCGTGCCAGACGTGAAAACGCACGGAACCGGCTGTACTTATTCGGCGGCCATTACGGCGGAGTTAGCAAAGGGCGTGGAGCTCTCCCGCGCAATCGCGACTGCAAAAAAATTTGTCTTGTCCGCCATTCGCTCGCATTTCGTTTGGAAATTCGGCCACGGGAAGATTTTCGCGCTCAATCCATCATGCATAGCGAACACGACAGCACCAGCGTCACAACGTCATCCCGAATCGCGCAGACATGAGGAACCTCTCAAGCGGATGGCACGTTCTCGAGCAAAGAGAGATCCTTCGCCCTCTGCGCGGTTCAGGATGACAGCGTGTTAACCGGTCGTATTTCGGTCTCTGAAATTCCTCTCATTCGGGCTGACGATCACTTCTTTTCCCAAAGTTTATTTTCAAGAGCATCGCTTGCTGCGTTGACTTCCGCCGCCTGCTTGCTCAGGCCGGTCCCGCGGCCAAGAACAATTCCTTCCCAACGCGCTTCCACGACAAAGGTCTTGGCATGTTCAGGCCCGGTGGCCGAAAGCACTTCATAGGTCGGTCCACGCATGGCGATGCTTTGCAAAATTTCCTGCAGCTGGCCCTTGGGATTGATGTCGACAGGTTCTTCCCGCACGTGCTCGAGGGCGGCACGCGCTTCGCGTAAAACAAAGTCGCGCGCAGTGGCGAAATCGCTGTCGAGATAAATCGCGCCGACAATCGCCTCGAAAGCATCGCCCAGAGTGGAAGCCCGCACCCGCCCGCCGCTTGCTTCCTCGCCGCGCCCCATCAACAAATGCCGGCCGAGACCGAGGGCCTGAGCGTGCGCCTTGAGCGCGTCCCGCGAAACCAGACGAGCGCGCAATTTCGTGAGTCGGCCTTCCTGTTCCCGTGGAAAATGAGTGTAGAGATATTCCGTTATGACAAGCTGGAGAACAGCGTCGCCCAAAAATTCCAGGCGTTGATTGTCTTCGTGATAGCGCTGTTTTTCGTGGCCGATACTGGGATGGGTTAAAGCCTCCTTGAGTAGGGCTGAATTTCGAAACTGATAGCCGAGACGTTGCTCGAGCGTTTCCACGTTAGTGTTTTTGAAAGACCGCCAGCGAGGTAATCACGTCCACTGCGCGCTGCAATACCGCGTCATGCAGATTTTCCTCAGGATTGCGGCGCTGCTGCCGGATATCGAACTCGGGATTGGTCCCGGTGATGAGCGCGGCTTCGTTAAAATGCGGGCGTTCGCGTTCGAATACAAAAGTCGTTAGACCACGTTGCATGCTCAGAGCAAAGATTTGATGTTTTTGCGCGGGTGACAATTCCACCGGCAAATCCGGTTTCACCCCGCCGGGAAAAAGCGACTGTTCATTCGGTCCGACGACTTCACCAACTGCGATCCGCAGTATTTTTCCACTCGAAAGTGGAAAGTCCGAATATTCCACGGCACGTCCCGCGCTGGCTTGCCCGATCAACAATGCTTGCCCATGCGTTTTCAGCGCCGCCGCCATCGCTTCCGCCGGCCCGGAAGTTTCGCCGTCGATCAACACCATGATGGTTCCTTGAAAAACCGGACCGCGATCATTGGTGAATGCACGATCCTGATGCGCCGCCGTCTTGCGCACGGTCCATAACGTTTTGCCCTTCGCCGCGAAAAGTTTTGTCATTTCCGCCGCGATATCGAAATCGTTAGAGCCGGTGGCGCGCAAATCAATTACCACCGCATCCACCTTTTTCGATGTCAAATCCGTCAGCGCTTTCTCCATCGCGCGCAGGTTGTCATTGGTGAGCGATCCAATCCGGATGTAGCCAATATGATTTGCCAACACTTCGCTATAAAAAGGTGCGGGCGATTCCGGAGTCGTGGTTTTGCTCGCCATAAGCATTGCCCCGCCGTGCAAACGCGTCAGCAAACCTTCCAACGTCGCCCGATTAATCTCCTGATCCTTGAGTGCGTTCGGATCGACAAAATTCGATTTCAGTGCGCGAATTGTTTCATCGATTTCCGCGGGCGCGAGGGAATCGACCGTGGTTTTTGTCTCAGCCGACGCGCTCGGCTGTGCCGACGGACTCGGTGTTTGCGCAAAAATCGCAGATGCGATCCCCGCGAGGAGCGTGCCAGCCACAATTGTTTTTGTCTTCATCCGACGGGCGCAGATTCTATGTGGGAGCGGGGCGCAGGGCAATATCGCGCCGGAAACGGCAGCCATCGAAACGAATTTGGTCGATGGCAGCGTAGGCACGTTCGCGTGCTTGTGTGACCGAGCCACCCAGCGCTGTGATTGCCAGCACCCGACCGCCCGATGTCACGGTCTTTCCCTCCTGCCGTTTCGTTCCGGCGTGAAAAATCTGCACCTCCGACAAGCGCGCCGTATTTTTCAGGCCCTCGATCGATTTCCCGGTTTCGTATTTTCCAGGATAACCGCCGGACGCGAGAATCACCGTCACCGCAATGCGTGGATCGAATTCGATTGCAACATTTTCGAGCCCGCCTTCAATCGTCGCGACCAATAATGGAAGCAGATCCGATTTCATTCGCGGAAGAATGACCTGTGTTTCTGGATCACCGAATCGACAATTGAATTCGAGGACGCGCAACCCGTCATCAGTGATCATGAGCCCCGGGAAAAGAAGACCGCGAAACATGGTTCCATTTCTCGTTAGCCCATCGAGCAAGGGCTGCATAATCGAGCTGGTAAAATTGCCTTCGCGCTCCGTGTTCCAGTTGTCGGCCGGACTCACTGCGCCCATGCCGCCGGTGTTCGGACCTTCGTCGCCATCGAGTGCACGCTTGTGGTCGCGCGCGGTCGCGAGCATGCGAAAAGATTTTCCGCTGACGAGCGCGTGCACGGAGCATTCGCTTCCGCGCAAACATTCTTCGATGATGATCCGCCGGCCGGCTTCACCGAAAGCGCGCTCTTCCATCATCGAGCGAACCGCCTGGCGCGCATCCGCACGATCGTGCGCCATGATGACGCCTTTGCCAAGGGCTAGTCCGTCCGCCTTGATTACGACAGGAAGCGCGACCTCATCACAATAAGTCAGCGCCTCCGCGCTAGACGAAAATGTGCGCGCCTGTGCGGTGGGAATTTTTTCCGCGCTCATCAATTCCTTGGCAAAGATCTTCGAAGCCTCTAATCGCGCCGCTTCTTTGGTCGGGCCGAAAACACGCAGCTTTTTCGCCTCGAACAAATCGACAATCCCGGCCGCGAGCGCGTCGTCCGGTCCGATAACGGTGAGATCAATCCGGTTTTCTTTGGCAAAGCACACGAGCTTTGGCAGATCGTTTGCCGGGATCGAGACGTTCTCGGCAATTTCTTCGGTGCCGGCATTTCCGGGCGCGCAAAAAATGCGATCGGCCTCAGAGGATTGCGATAGTTTCCACACCAGCGCGTGCTCACGGCCTCCGCTGCCGACGACGAGAATTTTCACAGGAGCGAGCGTGCGTCAGCTACAAATGAAAAACAAGTTCGCCGGAACTTTCTAGAAGGATTTTGTGGCTCTGCAGAGCGTCGCCCTACCAGTGAAAGGTTCGCCAACACGCATTGGTAGGGCGAGACTCCGTCGAGCTGCGAAAAACCCTGCGCTTCAATCGAAATCAGCGCGCACGCAACGCAGGCATTTCTGCCGGTGTAACGTAGCTCGTTAGCTGCTCGGTCCCCCGGAGGACGGTCAGCTTGCAGGGGGTGCCGATCCGGTCGCCAACAAGTTTCTTGTGCAAATCGTGCACACTCGCGATTGGTTCGTCGTTGAAGGCGACGATCACATCATCGGGCCGAATGCGGGATTGTTCCGCTGGACTCCCTTTTTCAACCGAAACCACCATTGCACCGCTCTCGCTCGTCAGGTGATAAAAGCGCGCCACCCGGCGATGCAACGGCGTGGTTTGCCCAGCCACACCGATGTAACCACGACGAATCCGCCCCTCCTTGATCAGCCAGCCGGCAATAAATTTGGCGGTATTGCTCGCGATCGCGAAACAGATTCCTTGTGCCGGCCGAATCATCGCGGTGTTGACTCCGATCACTTCGCCCGCGGAATTCGCCAGTGGCCCGCCGGAGTTTCCCGGATTCAACGCGGCGTCGGTTTGGATGATGTTATCGATCAGTCGGCCCGATTGCGCGTGCATCGAACGGCCAAGTGCGCTGATCACGCCCGCAGTCACACTCGCCTGAAAACCGAGGGGATTACCAATGGCGATTGCGATCTGACCGACGCGCAATGTTTCCGAATCGGCCAGCCGCACGTGAGAAAGGTGCGCCGCATCAATGCGGATCACGGCGAGATCAGTATCCGGATCGTCCCCGACAAGGTAGGCGCGAGATTCGCGGCCGTTGGAAAGGTTGACCACAATTTCGCGCGCACCATGCACGACGTGGCTGTTGGTCAGAATAAAACCATCCGGCGCGATGATGAATCCCGAGCCGCTCCCGCCGCGCGAGCCATTGGCCCGTGACTCGATGTTCACCACCGAAGGCGCGACCCGGTCAACCGCACTGACGATGGTGCGCGAATATTCGTCGAGCAAAGCCATATCATCCCGTGCCGGAGCCGACGATGCCGGCGGTTGCCTGCGTCCCGCCGTTTCGGACGCCACTAAAATATCAGGGCGACGGTTGCGTTTACCACTAATCATACAATGAATTTAAAATCCGATCCGGCTAATCGCAACCGAAGCGCGGTTGACTGGCAACAGGGTCGCGCATCTTTTGAGGTATTGAAATGGATCAAGTGGTCCACAATCGCATCTTTCTGCTTTCGCCCGCCTACGCAGGTGGCGAACGCGCGCGCATGATTTTGAGCTAGCGCGCGCAGTTCGATCTGGCCCGTCGATTGCGCAGCCGCGAACGCGCGAGTTTGGGGGAAGTCTTTGCCTTTCTGAGCGGACTTTATTTTCGAGGCAAACTTGCCTATGCCAATGCCTTTGCCCGCACGGCCGAGGGAATTTGCGGCGTCCTCGTAATTACGCCGACGCGTGGCCTGGTCGATGCCGCAACAAGAGTGAGTTTGCGAGATCTGCGCGAATTTGCCGAAGTCGATATCCATGAGAGCGATCCGCGTTATCGTGAACCGCTCGCACGGGATGCGCACCGGCTTGCAAAAAAATTGAGCGCGGAATGCGAAGTTGTCCTGCTCGGCAGTATCGCCACCGGCAAGTACGTCGATGTTTTGCTGGAGAATTTTCAACATCGTTTGCGTTTCCCAGCCGATTTTGTCGGACGCGGCGATATGAGCCGCGGCGGACTGCTTTTACGTTGTGCGGTAGATAAAACGGAGCTGAACTACGTTTCGGTGATGGGCGCTATCCGAAGCGGCAAGCGCCCGCCGAAACTCACACCGCGGCGGTATTCAAGGGATTTGCCGGTATGATTGTCATCCCGAGCCGCGAAGACGGCGAGGGACCTCACCAATTGCAATTTTGTCACCTAATCTATCTTGCGTGCTCGAATAGCTTCGGTGAGATCCTTCACTTCGTTCAGGACGACCGCGCCTTTGTTTTCACGGGCGCATAATGAACACCACGATGTCAGTCGTGCTCAGGCCTCCGCTGCTGCCAATGGAAGCAAAGTCAGTGGATGCAATTCCGACCGGCCCGGGTTGGCAATATGAACCGAAATGGGATGGCTTCCGCTGCCTCGCTTTTCGGCGTGACAACGACATTAATCTGCAATCGAAATCTGGCCAGCCGCTCGCTCGCTATTTCCCGGACATCGTTATCGCGCTTTCGCAATTGGTCGCGAACAAATTTGTCCTCGATGGCGAACTCGTCGTTGATGTGGGTGGCCGTTTTTCCTTCGACGAATTGCAGCTGCGCCTCCATCCCGCTGCAAGTCGGGTGCAAAAATTGGCGGCGGCCCATCCTGCAACCTTCATCGTTTTTGACCTGCTCGAAACCGATGCTGGCAAATCGCTTCTGAAAGTCCCGCTGGGTGAACGGCGGATTGCGCTGGAGAAATTCGCCACGAAAAATCTGAAATCAGCCAAGGCTATCAAACTTTCGCCCGCAACCACTTCCTTGGCGCAGGCGAAGAAATGGTTCGAGACAGCCGGTGGCAATCTCGACGGCATCATCGCCAAATATCTCGATTTCCCTTACGCCTCGGGCGAACGCACCGCGATGGTGAAAGTGAAGAACATTCGCACCGCCGATTGCGTGGTCGGTGGGTTTCGCTACGCCAGCGGATCTAAATTGATCGGATCGCTTTTGCTCGGTCTTTACGATGATGCCGGCTTGTTACATCACGTCGGATTCACTTCCGCTTTTAAGACCACTGAGAAGCGCGCTTTGACCAAAAAATTCGAAGCATTGCGCAAACCGCCGGGTTTTACTGGAAACGCTCCCGGCGGTCCGAGTCGCTGGAGCACCGAGCGTAGCGGCGAATGGGAGCCGGTCGATCCGAAAGTCGTGGTCGAAGTAACCTACGATCATTTCACGGGCGACCGTTTTCGTCACGGCACAAAAATCGTTAGATGGCGAAAAGACAAAGCGCCGCGGCAGTGTACGCTCGATCAGGTCGCGCACCGCGAAGGTCGCGCGATTGCGCTGCTTTAGTCGCCATCACCTTCCTTTGTCATCCCGAGCGAAGTCGAGGGATCTCTAACTATTTCAGCTCCCAAGGCATGAGCTAGAGATGTCTCGACTGCGCTCGACATGACAAGGTTCATGAGGACAATGCGCAGCGGCATTGTACGCTTGACCAAGTCGCGCACTGCGAAGGGCGACCGATTGCTTTTGTGACCCTATTTCGAATTCAATGCAAAATTGATGTTCACATCGTAGTGACCGCTGCTTCCGATTCCGGCCGGCAGCGCATCGACCCGCGTCACTTTTTTTCCAACGGCTTCGACCGACTCATCGACCACGACATTCCCGGAAGACCGCACAATTTTGAAATCGGAGATGCGGCCATCCTTTTCGATTCGAATTTTTGCCAATGCCGAAAGCTTTGCCCCGCTCGCGACCACAGTGGTTGGCTGAGCCCATTCCCGATAAAAACGGTCGTGCAACATGTTGCCGTACCAACTGGCGTTCGGCGGACTGGCATTGCCGCCCGCTAGTCCGCTGTCGCTCAAACTTCCGGCCTTCGTCGTTTTCTCGCCCGATTTCTTTTCAGACTTTGCAGAGGCGGTTTTGTCTTTCTTATCCGATGTTTTTTTTGCTGTTTCTTTTTTCTTCGCTGGCGTGGTTTCCGCGTGTGATTTCCTTTTTTCCGGAATAGCACTCGGTTTTGGTGAGGCTTTTTTCCTGGGGCTGGGTTTGGGTGAAGGTTTTGGCGAAGCCTTCGCGACAGCGCTCGGCGACGGAGTAGGGTGTGGAGTTGAGGCCGGAATTTCGATCTCGCTTTTCGCTGGCGCCGAGGCTGGTTGAATTTCTTCCGCAGGAGACGGCTTGTCTTCCGGCTCGGGCGTTGGCGTCTCCTCGGTTTTGGCAGTGTCAGCGATCGCGCTCGCTTCGCCGCCAGTACTCAGCCAGGTGATCTCCTGCGGGCTTGCGATTTTCGAGGCGCCCGCCCATCGCAAAAGTGCGATCAAAGCCACGGTGTGGACGAGGGCGATCAATGTGACGTTTCGCCAGAAACGGGCGTTGAGTCGCATTCCTATTTCGATTCCGCTTTTGTCGCGATACCGACTTTCGTGATCTGTGCGCGTTGCAACGAATCCATCAGTGTTACTAGTTTCTGCACCGGCAATTCACGGTCGGGTCGGATCACGATGGCAACATCGGGGTTCGCACGCTTCAGCTCCAGCAGACGAGCCGCTAGTGAATCGGCGTCAACAATTTCATTGTTCACCCTGATAGTCTCATCACGATCGATCGAGATCGTCTGGACTTGCGCCTTGCTAATGGGCGCATTGGCCGCGCTGCTCGATGGAATGACAAGATTCACGCTATTTTCCAGCAGCGGCGTGGTGATCATAAAAATAATGAGCAACACGAACGCGAGATCGAGTAGGGGCGTGACGTTGATTTCACTCAGGGTGGAAAAATTGCTACGGTTCGAGTAGCGCTTCATCTTTTATCCTCGCCGCGCGAACTCCGATTCGCGCGGGTTGTGCTCGACGTATTTATGCTCGAATTCAGACGCGAGTTCGGCGGCAAAATTATCCATCTGCACGATCATTCCGCGAATGCTCGTGACCAAAAAATTGTAACCGAACATCGCTGGAATCGCGACGCAGAGTGCGGTCACGGTGGTAATGAGTGCGCCTGAGACGCCGGGCGCCATCGTCGCCAGATTCGGAGAACCAGCCACGGCAACGTCGGTGAAGGTGTCCATCACGCCCCAAACCGTGCCGAGCAAACCGAGAAAAGGGGCGCCACTGACGGCCGTCGCGAGCAGAATCATTTGCGATTCGAGCTCGAGCGCAGTTTCGCCAACAGCGCGTTCCATCGCCG
>Ga0209474_10002830_pt1 | contig 15647 bp, 17 predicted proteins | sample GraSoiAngelo_145_FD_185902 | JGI IMG/M metagenome (GOLD analysis project Ga0209474, IMG submission 185902) | Grasslands soil microbial communities from the Angelo Coastal Reserve, California, USA - 14_1009_05_20cm (SPAdes) (version 2) | ecosystem: Environmental > Terrestrial > Soil > Grasslands...
CTATTGTGCCGTCCCGGAAATACGTTCACATAGTCGCTGGACTTTGGCAAAGATCGAATCGGCCGTGGCGATCCAGACCAAGGCTGGGCGTGGGTGTTGGAAGCGCGCACATATTGATCGATTTTCTCCACCAGTTCCTTGACGCTGCGAAACGTCCCGCGACGAATGGCTTGTTGCGTAATCCGGTTGAACCAGATCTCCACTTGGTTCAACCACGAGGCATAGGTCGGAGTGAAGTGCACGTGGAATCGCGGCCGCGCAGCGAACCAGCGTTTCGCTCGTGGATGTTTGTGCGTGGCGTAGTTATCCACGATGATGTGCACCTCCAAGGTCTCCGGCACGTTTTTCTCGATCTCTGTTAGGAAGGCCAAATATTCCTGATGTCGGTGACGCTGTCGGCATTGCGTCAGCACTTTGCCCTTGGCCGTGTCCAGTGCGGCAAATAGCGTGGTGGTCCCGTGCCGTCGGTAGTCATGGGTCACTGGAGATACCTAAATTCCCCAACAATACTATTGCCACTTATTTATGGGACACTACGCTAGATGCTTGCCTTGCCTCCGGCTCTTTCCAGCGCGTCCTCACGCAGGTAAAGAAACAAAGGCAATCCCAGAGACACGCCGACCGTCAAGGTTCCTGCAATCGGCAGCCAGAGGTGACGCACGCCCAACCGCTCGCCTTCGCGACGCAGAAAGAAAATCAACACCACGGCGGAGACCAGGACGTCCATGCCAAAGAATCCGCCAATCCGAGAGGAGAAGAGCTCCCGCAAGAAAAGGCCGACGGGCACGCCGTGTTGTGCCACGACCCAAGGCCCGAATTGCCAGTACGGCAGCACAATCCCGAGAACACAAAAGGCAAGGTAGACAGTTTTGCGAGTCATGCGCAGTTACTCCTCCCGTAACGGACTCCGAATTGCTTCGCGGTTGGCCTTCGTTGTAGTTGTAGCTTAGCAGGCTGTTGCCCGAGATGGTGGCGGTCAACGAGTCTGTGTGGGAAGCACCAACGCTCGCGCTAGCCTTAGCCACGGAATAAGATGATGGCTGATGACCGTTCGCAAGATCATTCACATCGACATGGACGCGTTTTACGCGTCCGTGGAACAGCGCGACGATCCGCAGCTGCGGGGCAAGCCGGTCATCGTCGCGTGGCGCGGGAATCGCTCCGTCGTGTGCGCTGCTTCCTATGAAGCGCGACAGTTTGGAGTGCGTTCGGCGATGCCGGCGGTTCGTGCGGAACGACTCTGCCCGAATGCGGTGTTCCTGCCGCCGGATTTCACGCGCTACCGGGCCGTCTCCCGCCAGGTGCGCGAAGTCTTCCTGCGCCACACCGATCTGATCGAGCCGTTGTCCCTTGACGAGGCGTATCTCGACGTTTCGGAAAACAAGACAGGACTGCCCACCGCCACACAGGTAGCACGCACAATTCGCGAGCAGATTCGCATGGAACTCCACTTGACGGCATCGGCAGGCGTAGCTCCGAATAAATTCCTTGCCAAGATTGCTTCGGACTGGAAGAAACCGGATGGGCTCTTCGTCATACAACCGGAAGAAGTAGATTCCTTTTTATTGCCTTTGCCGGTGGGCCGTCTGCCGGGAGTGGGCAAAGTGATGGAAGAAAAGTTGAAGGGCTGTGAAGTACAAACCGTTGGAGATCTGCGGAAGATGGAGTTAGCAGCGCTCGAAGGCCGCTTCGGCCGTTATGGCGTGCGCCTCTACGAGTTGGCCCGGGGAATCGACAACAGCGAAGTGATCCCCGACAGGCCGACGAAATCCATTTCTGCCGAAGACACGTTTGAACGCGATGTGCCATTGACCAAGATGGAGCCGATGATCCGCAAACTTGCAGAACACACCTGGGCCGCGTCGCGCAAAGAATCCCGAATCGCTCGAACGGTAGTTCTCAAATTGAAGACCAGCGAGTTCAGGATTCTCACGCGCAGCCACACGCCAGCTTCTCCTCCTTCATCTTGCGAGGAGTTGACGAGCATCGCGCTATCGCTCCGAGAGCGCGTCGGCCTGAACCCCGCGCAACGCTTTCGCCTCGTCGGCGTAGGCCTGAGCAACTTTCGCGACCCCGAAGATGCATCCGCCCAGCCCGCTCTTTTCGCCTGACCACAAGACGCCCTTGTTTGGCGCGAAGGGACGAGGCCTGCCTCGTCGTAGGCGCTCCCAGAGCAGCTACTGCGAAATCATGCCGATGGTGAAGAGCCACTTCTCCACCAATTCAGGCCACGCCGTTATCGGAAACTTCGTGCGCCGCAGCCCAAATGCATGCCCGCCTTGCGCATACAAATGCATCTCCACGGGAACGCCGGTGTTTTTTAGCGCAATGTAGTAAGCCAGCGAGTCGTTTACATTGTCCACGTGGTCGTCCTCGGCTTGCAGCAAAAAGGTGGGAGGCGTCTGCCTGGTGACGGGGATATCGGGATTCAACCCCAAATCCTTATCGGCAGTCGCCGGATAATGAAGCACGAACTTTCTGGCGCCTTGCTTGGCATCCCACTCCGCCGCGGCGATCGACAGATGCCCCGGATAAATAGCCACCGCAAAATCCGGACGGCAGCTCTCTTTGTCGGCCGCGTCCATAGCCGGATACAAACGCTTCTCATAATGCGTGCTGATCGCCGCCGAAAGATGCCCGCCTGCCGAAAAACCCAGCACGCCAATCTTGTGCGGATCAATATGCCACTCTGCCGCATGAAGACGCAGCAAGCCCATTGTTCTCTGCGCATCTTCCAGCGCCATGGGCGATTCCGGATAGGGCCCTGATTTTGGATACGGTGCCGGCTTCGGATACCCTGGCTCTCCAGGCACGCGGTACTTCAACAGTACACACGTAATCCCCTTGGACGTCAGCCAGTCGCAGACCTCCGTACCTTCCAGATCGATAGCCAGATCCAGATAGCCACCGCCCGGAAATACGACCACCGCAGCGCCAGTATTGTTTCCCTCCGGCGAATAGACGGTCATCGTGGGCCGCGAGACGCGGTACACGCCGAACCCACCGGGCCCACCAGGGCCTGTTGGCCACCAGTGGCTCCCTTCCGACCCCGCGGTAGGCTGCGCATCAGGCGCTGCACCCGGCCAGATTGGAACCTGCGTATGTCCTGCCGACGGCTGCCAGGCAGGCTCCTGCGCTCTCGAATTGCCAATCGCAAAGGCCAACACAATACAGACGGCAAAGAGCAAACTCCTCAGGACCATCGAACTATTCGTTACAAGGAAATTTTCCGTCATCCGCTCAACTCCTCTTCATGCGCCGGGCAAATCGGTTTGTACGCGCAGCTCCGGCAGACGGAAGGCGACGGTTTCGGCGGAAATTGCCCCGCGCGAATGTCCGCCGCCGCTTCCTGCACCATGTTCTGCGCTTCCTGAAGCTGTTTCGATTCGCGCGTGGTCACTTGCACCTTGTTGTCCTGCAAATAGTGGAAGACCAGCCGCACCGGGTTCCAATCAAAAATTTCTTTTGCCGCCAGCGCGTACAGGCTCAGCTGCAAATCTTTTTTCGCCAGAGATTCCTTCTTAGGCCTCCCAGTTTTGTAATCCACAATCTCCACGTCATTGCGGCCCAGCGAGTTCACCTGGTCCATGCGCCCAATGATGGTGACGTTGTCCTCCAGCGGCAATTCGAACCGTTTTTCCTGCTCGAGGATCTGCGGTGGCGTGGCCATGGTCGCTCCGTGAAACGCGCGCAACTGCCCGATCCCATCCTTTTTGTATTCCGCCTCCTGATATTCGTCTTCGAAGCCCACCGAGCGCCATTCCAACTCGAAAATCCGCTGCACCTCTTCAAAAGGCAATTTGTTGCCTTTGCGCAGTTCGCCCAGAATGCGCTTCACGGTGTTGTGCATGATGCTTCCAAAGCTGAGCGAAGCCCGCGGTCCTTCTTTCAGCGACCACAAATACCCGAACAAATACTGTTGCGGGCACGTCCGGTAGCCGTTTACCGCCGAAGCGCTCAGCGTGAGCGGCTCCGGCGGCGGCGGATGAAACGTTTCTGCCCAATCGGCAATGCGTGAAAAAATTTTCGCAGGGTCCTCCGTATAAGGAAAAAGTTCCAGGCTGCCTGATGCCAGACCCTTCGCGGCGGCCTTTTCCGGGACTGGAGGCAGCTTTGGCATCAACTGGCGCACGTCTCGCCGCCGGACTGCCGGCTCCATTAAAATGTCTTCGATAAAAACCGGAACTTTGCCCTTTGGTTCGGTCAAAGAAGTCAGCGTCAGCCGCTCTTGCGCGCGCGTCAGCGCCACGTAAAAAAGCCGCCGTTCTTCTTGAATGTGGAACTGCTCCGCGGGTTCGCCTTCCTTCATCAGCCGCGCCGGAAATTCGAACACGCGCGGCCTTTCGTTGGCTGGAAATTTCCTGTTGTTCACCCGCAGCACAAAAACGTGCGGAAACTCCAGCCCTTTCGCTCCGTGCACCGTCATCAGCTTCACCGCGTCCGCGGGAGCATCATCTTCCAGCGCGATCACTCCTCCCGCTTGTTCGAAATAGTCGAGGTACTCGATAAACTCCGCCAGGCCGCGCGTGTCGCTCTTTGGTTCCCACTCCTTCGCAAACTCCGTGAGCTGCGCCACATATTTATAGTCCTGCCCGCTCGCGCGCTGGGCCACTTCCAGCCATTCGAGCAAATCCACCATAATCTCGCGAGCGGTCCGCCGCCGCATGCTCTTGCGGTGCTGAGAAAGGAACTCCAGCAACGGCGCGAGCCGCGCTTTCGTGCCGTCAAAAGGCAGCTCGGATTGCGGCGCTTGCAAGGCGTCGTAGAGCGCCGTGCCGCGCCTTTTCGCCGCGCGCTCGGCCAGGCGCGCCAAATCTTTCGCTTGAAAATTCCACGCGGGCGCGGAAAGCACTCGCGCGCAGGCAATGTCGTCGAACGGCCGCGCGATCAACCGAAGATACGCCAGGACGTCTTTCACCAACGGATGGTCCAGGATGGAAAGCCGGCTGATGACAAAAGGAATTTTTCGCGCGGAAAGCTCGCGCACCAGTTCGTCCCGGTGCGCGTGCTGCCGGTACAAAACGGCGCAGTCCATCCACCGGCGTCCTGCGGCATGGGTGCGCTGCAGCTCGCCCGCTACCCAGCGCGCCTCTTCTTCTTCGCTGGCCAGTTCGACAATTCGAATCTTCTCGCCTTCGGAGCGCGTGGCGCTCAGGGACTTTTTCGGAAAGTCCGCGCTGACCGTGTTCTGCCCGATGACCTGCGTGGCCACGCGCAGGATGTTTGGCGTCGAGCGGTAATTCTCCATCAGGGTGACGCGGAATTTGTGTGAATCGTCGCCGGCCTTCCACCCGGCGAATTTCTGCAAGAAAAGTTGAAAGCTTGCGAACGATGCGCCGCGAAACCGGTAAATCGCCTGGTCGTTGTCGCCCACCGCAAAAATGTTTCGCAACTCGCCCGCCAGCAGCTCCAGAAGCCGCATCTGCGCGATGTTGGTGTCCTGAAACTCGTCCACCAGGATGTAGCGAAAGCGCTGTTGCAGCGATTCGCGCAGCGCCGCGTCCGTTTCCAGTAGCGCCACCGCGCTGGGGATCAACGATCCAAGAGAGACGCGTTTTTTTTCGCGCAGCAGCTCCTCGCTGGCGCGATACGCGCGCGCGATTTCATGCTCCCGCGCAACCATCTCCTCCCGTTCGGACAGCGTGTCGGCATCCACAAACGCGCGTTCCTCCTGCAATTCGCTCGCGAGCGTGTCCGCGTACTGCTGGTAATCACCGGCGGAAACCAGTTCATCCTGGCAGCGCGAGAAAAACTCCACAAAGTCGCTCAGGAATTCTCCGGGCTCCGCCAGCCGCCGGTATTTGTCGAGCTTGAGCCGCGCGAGATTCCGCCTCAGCAGGATCCAATGGTCCTCCCGGCCCAGCAGCACCCGCTGAGGGTCTGTATCTTTGAGCAGCGATTCACAGAAGGCGTGAAACGTATCGAGCGTCACCGCTTTTCCACGTTCGCCCGTGGCTTTCACCACGCGCGCCTTCATTTCGCCCGCGGCTTTTTTCGTGAATGTCAGCCCCAGGATGTTTTCCCCGGTGAGGTCCGGATTCAAATCGAGCAGTTGCCGGATGCGCTCGGTAATCACGCGTGTTTTTCCCGTTCCCGCGCCCGCAATCACCAGCAGTGGCCCTTCGCCGTGCGTGATCGCGCGCCGCTGCGCATCGTTCAGCTTCAGCCCGCTCTCTTCCAGCGGCTCCATCTCGAACAAAGTTTGCATGAATCAACAAGGGTAGCCGAATTCGTGGGGAATACGAAACAAAAGCAGAAACAACCTCAGCGAATCTGCGTGATCAGGATCGTGAGGAAGTCATTTCATTGCCAGGATTTCATCACGAACCATGCGCAACCGAATCCATTGTGGTTTCAGGCCATCAAAGAAATAACCAATTACGGCATCTTTGACCATCGCTCGCAACTCTTCCCACGTGTCGGCTTGCGTGACGATGTTTTCGGTTAAACATTCCGCACAGTAACCACCGTCCGCCTCTTCCGTAACCTCAAAAACAAGCTCGGTGCTCATGGTGCGGCCCTCCATTTGCCCAGAGTTCATCGCTGTGACTTGCGGCCCGCCGCGACGTCGGCGGCAAATTGTTTCGACTGCCCGCGCGGGACGCTCAGCGACTCCCATTTTCCCGTCGTTTTCGCCGTGAGATGTTTTGCGAGGAAAACAATTTGCCCGACATGGTGCGCGTAATGCGCGACCTGCCGGTTGATGGCTTGCATCACCGAATGCGGCTCCGTTCGAATCGTTATCGTCCGTCCCAAATCTGCTTCGGTCAGCGGTTCGAGCGCGTCGAAAAGATATTTCCAACCACGCTCCCACAATTCCATCAACGCCTTTCGCGTCTTCGGGGCGTCCTCGAATTCCGTGTCCCGGTTGCGGTCCGGCTTCTCTCCGTCTGTGGTCAGAAAATCCATCCAGCGCGAGCGCATGTTTCCAGCCATGTGCTTCACGATGATGGCAATGGAATTTGACTCCGCGTCGATCACCGCGAACAAGTCCCCGTCGGAACACTGCGCCATGGCGCGTTCGCCGAGTTTCTTGTAATAGCGAAACAGGTCGATGGAATCTTTCACGTACGACGTCGTAAATTGGTGTGCCATAACGCCATTTTGTTCCTTGCCGCCGCTCTGTCAACTCAAATCGGGGTCTCCGGGAAATGACAATTTGGAATCTGAATGCAACCGCTCGACGCGTCCGCGCAACCAAACAGGACACGGTTGTATTTGCGGCCGAGCGGAAGTCGCCATCGCGAAGCCCATTCCAAAAAAGCGCTTGACAGTTCGCCTTTTATTCGCCTACTATGGCGGCCCTGCGAAACCGTCTCGTTAGGTGGTCGCAAAAAGGAATTCACATTTTTGTTGTATAGAAGGTTGGGAGGAGAACCGTGATGACCATTGGACAATCGCTGTTGCCGGAATTTGATCAAGAGATGCAAGGAACGCGCAAGGTGCTGGAACGCTGTCCCGAAGAAAAGTGGAATTGGAAGCCCCACGAAAAGTCTGGCACGCTCGGCTGGCTGGCGGGTCACGTCGCCAACATGGTGAGCTGGCTGCCATACACGATCCAGACGGAGGAACTCGACTACGCTCCGGTGGGTGGCCCGAGTTTTGAACCGCCGAAAATCACCAATCGCAAAGAATTGCTTGCCGAGTTCGACAAGAACGTCGCGGACGCAAAGTCCGCGCTAGCCGGCGTCAGCGACGCCGAAATGATGAAGAACTGGAGGCTGCTTGCTGGAGGCCAGGAAATTTTTGCCATGCCTCGCATCGCGGCGATTCGCAGCATGGTTCTGAACCATCATTATCATCATCGTGCGCAACTCACCATTTACCTTCGCCTGATGAACGTTGCGGTGCCCGGCCTCTACGGCCCAAGCGCTGATGAAGCGCAGCCCAGCGCCGCCGCCGCAAATTAACAATCGCTCTCTCGCGTAACGGTAGGGGCGCAGCTTGCTGCGCCTCAGCTTGCCTCCAAGCGTCCACGCTGGCAACGCGCTATAATACTGTTTGTCGCTCCTCTGTTACGACCTTCGGAGGTCCGCATGAACACCGAAACTCCCGTCATTCTCTCCGGCGTTCGAACGCCCATCGGAAAATTCCAGGGCGGCCTCGCCGGATTCTCCGCTCCTGAGCTTGGCGCAAAAGTCATTGCTGAAGCCATTTGCCGCGCCGGGCTCGAACCCAAACAAGTGGACGAGGCCATCATGGGCAACGTGGTCCAGGCCGGCCTCGGCCAGAATCCCGCGCGCCAGGCTGCTCTCAAGGGTGGCTGCCAGCCGCGCGTTGCGGCCATGACCATCAACAAAGTTTGTGGCTCAGGATTGAAGGCCGTCGCACTCGCAGCGCAGGCAGTGCAGCTCGGCGAATCGGATATCGTTGTCGCCGGCGGCATGGAATCCATGTCGAACTGCCCGTATCTTTTGCCGCAGGCGCGCACGGGCTACCGGCTAGGAGACGCAAAGATCGTGGACTCGATGATTCACGACGGTCTGTGGGACGCCTACGAAAACTTTCACATGGGCATGACTGGCGAACTCGTTGCGGAAAAATACGGCATCACGCGCGAGGAGCAGGACCGCTTCGCCGTGGAAAGCCACCAGAAAGCCGTGCGCGCGCGCAAGTCCTGCTTCTTCGAAGCGCAGATTCTTCCCATCGAGGTGCCTCAGAAAAAAGGCGATCCCGCTGTCATCAAATACGATGAATCGCCCCGCGAAGATACTTCGCTGGAGGCGCTCGCGAAGTTGAAGCCCGCTTTCAAGAAAGATGGCACGGTGACCGCAGGCAATGCTCCAGGCACGAACGATGGCGCGGCCGCTTTGATCGTCACCAGCGAACGCAACGCGTCGCGCCTCGGCAAGCAGCCTATCGCGCGTATCGTCGCCCAAGCCGTCAGCGGCGTCGAGCCGAAGTGGGTGATGATGGCGCCGGCGGACGCCGTAGAAAAGCTGCTCGCGAAAACCGGCTGGGACCGCGACAAAGACGTTGACCTCGTCGAGTTGAACGAAGCGTTTGCCGTCGCCGCGATCGCCGTCACGCGCCAGCTCAAACTCAAACCGGAAAAAGTCAACGTGAACGGCGGCGCGGTTGCCCTCGGCCATCCTATCGGCGCGAGCGGCGCGCGCATCCTCGTCACGCTGCTCTACGAATTGCAGCGCCGCAACCTCAAGCGCGGCATCGCCGCCCTCTGCCTCGGCGGCGGCAACGCCGTAGCCCTCGCCGTCGAGCGCTTCTGATAGGCTTACAAGCAGTTTGTGAAAATCGAGCACAGTCGCGCTCTCACCATTGCCGTCATCACTGTTGTGGTCCTGATTGTTACGACCTACGCGCATGAACTTCTCTCCCGCCTCTCCGCTTATCGCAACTTGCATCGCTCGGCTCCGTTCTACTACGTCGAAAGCATTGACAAAATCGGCGTCGCTTTTCTCTGTATTCTCGCCGCTTGGCTGATGCGCCGCGCGGGGCCGCGCGAGGTCCTCCGCGAACTGGGCCTTTCCGCGCCGGTTCTCCCGGCGATTGCATTCGGCCTCGGTGTTTCTTTGCCCATGCTCATCGGCTTCGCCCTTACGCGCGACCTGACTCCGCATCCTCAACTCCTTCCCATCCTTTTCCTGACTGTCTTTTCGCCTTTCGTCGAGGAACTCCAGTCCCGCGGTTTCGGCGTCCGCCAATTCCAACGCGGGACCGGCTGGCCCTTTTGGGTCGTCGTCTGGCCTTCGGCTGTGCTGTTCGGATGGAGCCACGTCGAGCAGGGACAGAGCCTGCAAGAAATGGTCGGATTATTTTTCTTGATCGGCTCTGGCGGACTGCTCTTCGCCTGGCTGGTTTATCGCTGGCAAAATCTTTGGGTCCCTGTCGCTCTGCACATCTGCATGAATCTTTGGTGGGAGTTGTTTTCCGTCTCCAGGAACGCCATCGGGGGCTGGTTCCCGTTTTCGCTGCAGACGTTCACGACGGTCCTCGCCATCTTTGTGACCATCTACTACACGCGTTCCAAAGTCCCCGCCAGAGCTGCAAACGCATCAAGCGCAGTTTAGCGGCGCCACCAATACAACTAGCTGGCCGGACTTGGATTCGGCTGAATCCTTTCCATGGATGTGCCGGCTGCCAGGTCGTTGCCGCAGTAGGGGCAGAACTTGTCGAGTTCCGCAACTTCGCGCTTGCACTGCGCGCAGGACGGCTGGAGGTTGCATTTGCAGTTGGGGCAGAAGTTGAATCGCGCGCTGACCGACGCGCTGCACTGCGGACACGGATACGGCAGCGGCTCGCGCATCAAGAAATAAATCACAAAGCCGATCAGTCCCCAAGTGGGAAGGAAAATCAGAATAAGGACGGTCCATAGAGCGGAGTTCATTCCGCGCCGGCTGGCATCGCGATTGACGTACGCCGTCATAAAGATGAAGCTCGCAAGGAAAATACTGGTCAACGTAACCAAGCCGGCGAGAGCGAACGAAGCAAGCACCGGATTGTCCCGCAGCTCCGGCGGAAACATGTCGTTGCCGTAAGGGTTGTAACGCTGCGCCAGGTTGACAGGAATCGCGATGCCGAGCGCGGCGACGTAGAGAAAAGCTACGAGGCCCGTCAACCATTTGGGAATAATCCGGAATTCGTCCCGGAAGCGCAGCTTTTCTTTTCTCCTGCGGACGCGGTTGAGCCGCATCCTTTCGTTGAACGTGCTCGTCACTTTTTGTGAGTAATCAGCCATTTCTTTTCTCTCTCTCGCCACTCCAAACTTTGGGTTCCCATGGTCATCCCGGATCTCGCTTCGCGGGATGAGGGATCTGCTTTTTTCTCGACGCGCCTCTTCAGCGGCTTGGTTTCATCCACTCCGGCTCTTCGGACTGCCGCGCGCTTTCCAGCAGCAACACAATCACCGCAAACACGGCAGGAATTGTCCACCAGAGGCCGAAGCCAATTTCCAGCACGAGTTTCGGCATGCCGGTGAGTTGTCCAATCCACTCGAACACTCGCCAGACGTACGGCGCGCTGGCAATGCCAAAAATCCAGGAGGCCGCGCACGCGAGCCAAAGCATGCGGCGCTTCGGTTCGCGCTCGCGCAATTCCATCGCGCGCAATCGCACACGGAATTGCGTGCGGCTCGCAAGATCCGCAGGGAGCGGAATCGCGGCGGTCCGCAGGGAACGCAGCGCGCGATCAGTTTGCCGCGCATGTTCGTTGCAAAACTCGCAATCCTGCAAATGAGCTTTGAGCCAGTTGCTCTCCGATTGCGCCAACCCTTCCACGCGGCCTTTGGCCACGAGTTGCAGCGCGCGGTCGTGCAAGTTTTCGCTCATGCCGCACCGCCATGTAGCAGCGGCTTTACGCCGCTGCGGCGGCGGGGTAAACCCGCCGCTACACACACAAAGGGATAATCCGCTGTCATGCCGCACCTCCCTCGAGCGCGCCGCGCAGCGCTTCCAGCCCGCGATAAAGCCGCGACTTGACGGTTGAAACGGGAATGTTTAGCACGCCGGCCATCTCTTCGATTTGCAACTCTTCCTGAAAACGCAGGACCAGCACTTCGCGGTAAATCGCGCGAAGTTTTCCGAGCGACGCCTGCACGTTCTCTTCTGTTTCTTGCGCCAGCACCTGGTGTAAGGGCGATGGCTCGCTTTCATTCGGAATTTGCAACGGTCGTTCCTGCTCGGGGTCCATGAGCGCGTCCAGGCTCTGCGCTTTCTTCGTGCGCTGCCAGTCGATCACCAGATGGCGCGCGATGGCGAAGAGCCAGGCTTCGAATTTCGATTTGCCGTCGTACTGGTGGCCGCGTTCGAGCACGCGGATCCACGTCTCCTGGAAAAAATCCTCCGCGCGCGCCTTGTCGCCGGTGATGTAAAGCAAGTAGCGGAAGAGCCGGTATTGATACTGCTCGATCAGCCGGTCGAGCAAATCGGGATCGCGCTTCTGCAGTCCGCGCGCAATGCTTTTTGCTTCATCGCGCATCAGCGTGGAAAACGACAGCGTTGGCCCAAACGCGTTCGAACCAAAGAACGACCCAGCTTGCGGCGAGCTTAGACATGAAGTCGAGGTGTTCATTCTAACTGGTATACGGGGCGCCGCTGCAAAAAGACGCAACAAGGTTCATGCCACATCTTGTTGGTCTAAGGCTTGTAGTTTCATTGAGTTAGAGGTATTTTGTTCCGTGGCGGTGGTGGTGTTTGAGTGGAAAAGAAAAGCTGCAAACTAGCTTGTGCCGCAAGCTGGTTTGTCCCATAAAGTACTCTGCTATCTGGCACAGCTCCTCTTTGCTGATTTTGGCGGGAAGGCCGTATGACCAGTGGTTCTCTGGAACTCCTGAAACTGAACCGGCTGATTCACGACCCGGGCCGGCTGCTGATCCTAACCTTCCTCTATCCTGTAGCGAAGCTCGATTATCTCGAACTTAAGAAACGGATACGGTTCTCGGCAGGAAATCTTTCGAGCCATCTGGCAAAACTGGAGAAGGCGGGGTACGTGTTGATCCAAAAGGGATTCAAAGGGAAGTATCCCATCACGGTGTGTAGCATGACGAAGAGGGGGCGCGAAGCGCTGGCGCTGTATGCGGAAATGCTGAAGCAGATTACGAAAGTAACGGAGAGTTCGAGCGAGACCGAGTAACTCGCGGCGCAATCTTTGGTGCTACACTTCCGGCCATGTTTTGCCCGCAATGCCGCGTGGAGTATCGTCCGGGGTTTACGCGATGCACGGACTGCGATCTGGACTTGGTTGACTCGTTGACAGAGGAACCCGAACGCGCGGGCGAAGCGAACAAGATTATCTGGATGGGAGACGATCAGGAGAGGTGCATCGCTCTGTGCCAGCACCTTAAGGACGCGGGAGTTCCCTACCAAGTTACACAGCGGATGAAGTCTTGCAGCACCGGAATGAGGGTGGCATGGAAATACGAACTAGCGGTTCCCGCAGAGGATGAGAAAAGGGCCGAAGGGCTTCTAGAATTGCCGGAAACGATTGTAGAAGAGAGCAGTGAGCTGACTGAAGAAGACGAAGAACAGAGTTTATTGGAATGGCCGGAAGGCGATGGGTCCACCCCAGGCACGGTTCGCAAAGGCAGCTCCTATCTTGGTCTGTGGTATCCGGAAGACGCGACGGCCGAAGTTTTCACAGAAACTCCTACCTTCAAATCAGACATGATTGAAATGTCTCTTAAGGAAAATCAGATTCGTACGCGAACGGAGGTTCAGGAAGGGGGATTCAAGAAAGTATTTGTTTCACCGGAAGACGAATCAGCCGCCCGAGAAATAATCCGCGAGATTGTTGAAGAGACCCCCTTGGAGTAGATTTTCCGTGGCGCAAGCAAAGCAGGCGGCGGTGGGATTTCGCGTGCATTCGGGTTGGGCGGCGGTGGTTGTGGTGTGGCTGGAGAAAGGCGCGCCAGTCGTTTTGGAACGCAAGCGCGCCCATCTCGTCAAAACGTTTACCTACACATTCCGGCAGCCGTATCACACTGCGGAGAAAATGCCGCTCGCGGAGGCGCGGAGATTTGTCGCTCAGGTCCAAACCGAAGCGCGACAGCTTGCGCATGGTGTGATTCATGGAATGCAATCCGATTTGGAACGAGCGGAAATCAAGCTGACGCGAGGCAATTTGCTGCTGGCCTCCGGAAGGCCGCTGCCGGACTTGGAAAAGATTCTTGCGTCGCATGCGCTGATTCACACCGCCGACGGCGAACTTTTCCGCGAGGCTCTTTCGTACGCGGGGAAACGCTGTGGCCTTGAGATCGTGGGAATGAAGGAACGAGAACTTCTCGAGTGCGCACGGCAGTCACTGCGCGTGCAGCCAGCCGTCCTGCTGCGCCGCATTACTGAACTTGGAAAGCCATTCGGTTCGCCGTGGTCGCAGGACGAAAAATTCGCCACGCTCGCCGCCTGGCTCGCTCTGCGCGGCGCCGCGAACTGATTTTGGGCGAATCGGCCTGAGGCTTCCTTTCGTGGAGTTGACGCGTCTAAAATAGAGTAGAGAATTACAGGTTGTGCGGATAACCGCACAGCTGTGCCATTACATGCCCTCTCATCCGAGGGTCCAGAATTGTTTCTGGATTAAGAGGTATGTCATGAGCAAGCTTGTTTCGCGCAGTTGTTTGTTCCGTGGTCCATACAAGGGCTTGTTCGACTTCCGCCGAGATTGTGACCAGATTTTTCACCGCAATTTGATCAGCTGGCCGTTCAGCGAAGCGCCTCCAGCGGGTTTTTGAACCAGCGCGCAGAGCGGTGGCCGTGTTCCCGCGCCGCATTGGTTGACGCATTGGTTGAAGGGCGCCGGCGTTCAGAGAACCACCACCAAACGGGTTGCTGGCCAGCGATAGGCCGCCCGGGGCTCCCCTTACTCCCTCGGGCGGTCCCCTAACAATTGCCGCTTCAGTCAGGCAGTGGGAATCCGGCCAGCCTGCGGTGTCTCGATGAATTTCCGTAAGGGAACAAATGCTGAGCGAGTGAATTGGAGGGATGTGACGATGAAGATCGATGTGCAAGGACTCAGGAACACGACAAGAAGCAATCGTTTCCGCGTGGGGCTATTGATTTGTGTCGCGCTTCTATGCGGGCTTTTGCTTGGTACCGTCGTGCCGGGGCGCGAGGCCATAGGGCGAGCCGTGAAGAATGACCCCGCGACGCCGCTGGCGATACCGGACCCGGTTCATCTTTCAGGCGGGTTCGCCACCATCGCGGAGACTGTGGAGCCCGCGGTGGTAAACATTTCCACCACGGCGGTACATAAGGCGCCGAAACGGCCACGCATGCCGCGAGGGTTTGAGGAAGGCCCCTTCGGCGATTTCTGGAACCGTTTCTTCCAATTCCCCGACATGGGGCCAATGACGGAGCACAGCCTGGGTTCCGGAGTCATTGTCGATAAGAAGGGCTACATCCTGACGAATAACCACGTGGTGGACGGAGCCACAAAAATTCAGGTGCAACTCAATGGTCAGTCGACCAAGTACACGGGAAAGGTTGTGGGCACGGATGACGAGACCGACCTTGCCGTAATTAAGATTAATGCCGACCGCGAGCTTCCGGCTGCCAAGCTGGGCAATTCGAACTCGGTGCGCGTTGGGGACTGGGTGCTGGCCATTGGGAGCCCATTTGGGCTGAGGGCAACCGTGACGGCGGGCATCATCAGCGCGAAAGATCGCGGCCAGGCAGAGGGTGTTGGGCGGCAATTCCAACACTTCCTGCAAACGGACGCGGCGATCAATCCGGGCAACTCCGGCGGGCCGCTGGTGGATTTGGCCGGGCAAGTCATCGGCATCAATACGGCCATCGAGACGCAAAGCGGCGGATATCAAGGCGTGGGATTTGCATTGCCATCGAACACAGCGATCAAGGTTTACAACGACCTCGTCGCGCATGGGAAAGTGACGCGAGGTTCGATCGGCGTGAGCTTCAATGAGGAACAAAGCACGAACCCGGTGGTGTTGAAGCAGCTCGGGGCCGAGCACGGAATTATCGTTGAAGGCGTGGAACCCGGCAGTCCCGCATCGCGAGCAGGGTTGAAAGGCGGCGACGTGATCACCGCCGTGAACGGGAACCCGGTGAAAACGGGGGACGATCTAGTGGATGCGGTGACCCGCGCGCCGGTGGGCAGCAAGATGGAAATCAACTATGTCAGGGATCGCAAGGAAAAGAAGACGAGCGTGACGGTAGAGTCGCGCGACGAAGTGTTCT
>Ga0209474_10002831_pt1 | contig 15646 bp, 12 predicted proteins | sample GraSoiAngelo_145_FD_185902 | JGI IMG/M metagenome (GOLD analysis project Ga0209474, IMG submission 185902) | Grasslands soil microbial communities from the Angelo Coastal Reserve, California, USA - 14_1009_05_20cm (SPAdes) (version 2) | ecosystem: Environmental > Terrestrial > Soil > Grasslands...
ACCCTTTGCCCCGGGGAATGCCTTCCCGGCTGACGAGGTCGCCCAGGAAAAGCTCGCCTTCGACAAGGCCTTCATCGGCTCCTGCACGAATGGCGGCTACGACGACCTGCTCGAGGCGGCCCTCGTGATCCGCGCGGGGCGCGAGCGAGGCTTCGAGAAAGCGCCCAGGACGTTCGTGATCTTTCCGGGGTCGGGCGGGGTCAAGCGCGACATCGAAAACCCGGAGCCGCGCCTCAATGGTGAGTCGATCGCCGACGTGCTCCGCTCCGTCGGCGCGGAGATCCGCGCGTCGTGGTGCGGCCCCTGCTTCGGACAGGGCCCGGATGCGTTGCGTAAAGGCGAGATCGCGATCACGTCCTTCAATCGCAACTGGCAGAACCGCATGGGTGTCGGCGGCCTCGGTTACCTGGCGAGCCCGGCCGTCGTGGCCTCGTCGGCGCTGCTCGGCTACATGGCAGGACCGACCGCGCTCGGCATCGAATGGAACCCCGAGCGCTTCGACGTCTCGGTCTGATTACCACGATGCAGACAAGAGTGCAGGACCGGCCTTCGGCGAAAGCCCTTCAGGCGAAGTGCGAGGTGATCGGCAGTCTGCTGCGTCCGCCCTACCTGGCGGAGGCTCGCCGCCGCTATGAGCAAGCAGAGATCTCGACTGCGGAGTTCAAACATCTCGAGGATCGCGCCGTCGACGAAGCGCTCGAAACGCAGACCCTGGCGGGGATCGAGGTGATCACCGACGGTGAGATGAGGCGCTACGCATTCTATGGGCACTTGATCGATTCCCTGGACGGCTTCGACAAGTTCGGAGGTTGGGGCATCGAGTTCCGCGATGAGAGGGGAGAAAGGACCCGTCTGCGCCGCCCCGTCGTGGTCGAGAAACTGCGGTGGCGCCACCACATGTGCGTCGAGGAGTGGACCTACTTGCGCGCGCGAACGCCGCACCCGGCGAAGGTCACGCTCATCTCCGCCCAGCAGGCGGCCGCCTACTACGATCCCGAGAAGTCACGCGACGCGTATCCATCGCGTGATGCATACCTGGCCGATATCGTCGACGTCACTCGTCGCGAGATCGCGGAGCTCGGCCGGCTCGGCTGCACCTACGTGCAGATCGACGCGCCGCAGTACGCTGCCCTGCTCGACCACGATTTGCGGGAAGGATACCGGCGCCGCGGTAGCGATCCGGACCGCTTGCTCGACGAATGCATCGAGATGGACAACGCGATCATCGCCGGCCACGCCGGGATGACCTTCGGGATGCACATCTGCCGCGGAAACAATCAGAGCAAGTACTACGCGGAAGGGGGCTACGGCCCGATCGCCAGGGTGCTGAGCCGCACCCGCTTCGATCGCTACCTGCTGGAGTACGACGACGAACGCTCGGGGGATTTCGAACCGTTACGCGAGGTTCCCGAAGACCGGGTTGTCGTCCTGGGGCTGGTCACGACCAAACGTCCGCGACTGGAAGACGAGGATGCGCTCAAGCGGAGGATCGCCGAGGCTGCACGCATCATCCCGTTGAAACGGCTCGCACTGAGCCCGCAGTGTGGCTTCGCCTCGACGATGGAGGGGAACAAACTCACCCCGGATGAGCAACGGGCCAAGTTGGAGTTGGTCGCCCGGGTCGCGCGCTCCGTTTTCGGCTGAGCCGACCCCCGGCACGAGCTCATCCAAACAGTTCGACCGAATGGTTGCCTCAGCCGTCGGCCTTTCGCTATGTTCTTGTTGCATCGATCGGTGGCCGTTTAGGCCCTCTCAGGGAGGGACAAGGGAGGAAGCGTATGAAGCGCTTTGTATTTGCGCTCGCACTTGCCAGCGCATTTGCGTTCGGAGGGCCGAACCTGGCATTCGCCACGATGGAAGGCCACCAGGCGAGCGTGGTCGACCCGTTTCTAGCCTGCCCGTTGACACCCGACATCTTCGGCGGCGTGAACTATCCGAACACCGAGCCCGAACCCTGGCTGGCGCACAACCCCGCCAATTCCGACAACTACATCGGAAGCTTCCAACAGGACCGCTGGTCGGATGGGGGCGCCCGTGGCTTGACCGCCAGCTACTCCTTCAACGACGGCCACTCGTGGAACGACGTGGCGTTGCCATTCAGCAAATGCGCGCTGCCGTATTACGCTGCGACACCGTGCCCGCCCACCGCGGGCATTGGCTCCCCGGTGGCCTGCTCGCTGCCGTACGATCGCGCCTCCGATCCCTGGGATGACATCGGTGTCGATGGCCGGGCATACTCGGTGAGCATCTCCTTCAATGCCAACGACAACAACAACGCCCTGGGGGCGTCGGTTTCAACCAACGGTGGCGCGACCTGGCGCGACACGGCCGAGGTCATCCACGATATCGACGCGGACCCGCAGTTCCCTTTTAACGACAAGGAGGCGGTAACGGCCGACCCGACGGTGCCCCTCAGCGCCTATGTGGTCTGGGATCGCCTGTCGCTGGTTCCGTGCGGCCCGGCCGGCCGCAGCCACAACGAGCCGAAGGCCGACGACCGCAAGTGGAAAGGCGCCAGCCACCTTGCTGCACCAGGCACAAACGCGGCAGTGACCGCCCAGCAGCCGGTCTGCTTTGAAGGGCCAACCTTCTTTAGCCGGACGACCAACGGCGGCCTCACCTGGGAGACGCCGAGACCAATCGTGACCAATTCGCCGGATGAGCAGACCATCGCCAACCAGATCGTCATCGGTCCGACCGGGACGCTGTACGACTTCTACGTGTACTTCCCGAACGTTCCGCCGTTCACCCCCGAGCTGCGCATGGTCCGCTCCAACGACAAAGGGCTGACCTGGAGCACCCAGCAGTTCATCAACACGCTGCAGGCGGTTGGCATCCACGACCCGCAGACCGGAGCGCCGGCCCGCACCGGCGACATCATTCCGATGCCGGCGGTCGATCCCAATACGGGACAGCTCTACCTGGCCTGGCAGGACAACCGGCAAAACAACCTCGGTGAGGACGACGTCCTCTTCTCAACGTCTGTGGCCGGCGGCCTGACGGGGACCTGGACGGCGCCGCAGAAGGTCAATCTGCCGCAAGACCGGGCCGGCTTTACGCCAGGCATCAAGGTCAACGCGATGAGCCAGTTGGGCATCGACTACTACAGCCTGCGGCACCCGGACCTCGGTCCCGACGTCTGGCCGGTCGAGCGCTACATCCGGATCAGCAGCGGCCCCGCCGTGGTCTCTACGCCGGTGCCCGGGCAGCCGGTCGCGAGCATCGACTTCAATACGCCGACCCGCGACGCTGGCCCGTTCAACATGCTGATGGCGCCGGACGCCGGGGGATTCTTTACGGGTGACTATGAAGGCATGGCCATCGACCGCGACGGCAAGTCCTTCCACAGCTTCTTCGCATCCATGAACTGCGACACGACGAATTGCCCGGCTGTTGGATTTCCCGCACCCGAGTCCGGGACGACGGTAGCAACGGGAGCAGGAACCAGCAGCCCGCCCGACCCGATGGACGTCTACACGAACCAGTACTACAAGCTCGGCAGTCAGTAACGGCCAACAGACAAGGGCGGCTCCGCCGGGCCGCCCTCGACAACCTGCCGCTCAACGATGCGAATGATCTCAGCCGTTGACAGTAAGCCGGAGCTCTGTTTCGCGGCGTCGAGCACCGCCTTGACGAGGTCCGGTCGCGGGTCGATGCCGCGCTGCTCGAGCCAGAAGACGACGTTCGACTCGCCGCTCATCGGGCCGATCTCGATGACCTGTTCGCAGCCGAATAGCTCGGCGGGAACACCCGAGTAGACACGGTTGGCCAGCCACTCGTCGCCCTTGCGCTTGGCCTTGATCACCGCGGCCGCGTGGACGCCAGTCGCGGTACGAAATGCGTCCCTGCCGAGAACTGGGTAGTTCGCCGGAATCGCCATCCCGGTCCCCTCGGCGATGACGTCGCCCATTTCGCGCAGCTTCCGCAGGTCCGTGTCGATCCACCCAAGGAGTCGAAAGTTCACGAGCAGCAGATCGAGGTGCGTGTTGCCGACGCGCTCGCCCAGGCCAAGCGCGCAACCATGGATCCGATCGGCGCCGGCAACGGCCGCCTCGATGGCATTGATCACGCCGAGACCGCGATCGCTGTGCCCGTGCCAGTCGAGGCCGACGCCGGGTTTCATCTCGTCCAGCATCCGGCGGACGTAGCGGACGGCCGCGCGGGCGCCATCGGGCGTCGAGTGGCCGACCGTGTCGCAGACGGCGACGCGCGCCGCACCTTCCTCGATCGCCGTGCCGAAGAGACGGCGAAGTGTCTCGGGCTGCGCGCGGGTCGTGTCCTCGGTGACGTACAGCACGGGCATTTGGTTCTGTCTCGCGAAGCGCACGGCCTTGCGCGTGTTGTCCACCATCTGCCCTATCGTCCAGCCTTCGGCGTACTGCCGGATCGGGCTGGAACCGATGAAGGTGGCCACCTCGATCGGGATGCCAACTCGCTGCGAGATCTCGACCACCGGACGGATGTCGACCTCGAGTGTTCGCGCCGCGCAGAGGGGCTTGATCCGCATGTGCTGGTCGCGGATCTCCTGGGCCAGGCGTTCGACATCCGCGACGGCGCGGGGGCCCGAGCCCGGAAGACCGAGATCGATCGAGCCCACACCGAGCTCATCGGCAAGGTGCAGGAAGCGCAGCTTGTGTTCGATGTCGGGGTCGCGAACCGAGGGGCCCTGGATGCCGTCGCGCAGCGTCTCGTCGTGAATGCTGACCGGGTGGGCCGGCCTTGGCGGCGGATCGACCGTGTTCCAGTCGTAGATCAGCTGCGCTTCGTCAGGCACTGATCGACTCGAGCTCGGAGACCAGCGCGGTCAGAAATTCCGTGGCCAGGGCGCCGTCGACGATCCGGTGATCGACCGAGATCGAAATCCACGCGCCGCTGCGGGCTACGACCTGCCCTTGGACCACCATGGGGCGCGGCTTGATGGCGCCGAAGGCGACCACGCAGCATTCCGGCGGATTGATGATCGGGGTGCCGGTCTCGACGGGTCCGCTGGCGCCGACGTTGGTCACCGTGATCGTGCCGCCGCTCATCTGGTTCGGCGGCAGCGTTCCGGCGCGAGCCCCCTCGACCAGCTGGGCGCTTTTTTCCGCGATCGCGGTCAGCTCGAGCTTGTCCGCGCCGCGAAGGACCGGCACCAGCAGCCCCTGGCTGGTATTGACGGCGATCCCGACGTTGATCGGCTGCTTGACGATGATCTCGTCACGGCTCTCATCCCAGGAGCTGTTCATCAAGGGATAGGCGCGCACGGCCTTGACCACGGCGGCGATGAAATAGGGGAGAGGCGTCATCGAGCGGCCGCTCGCTTTGCCCTCCTCGCGGGCTGCCATCAGGTTGGTGGCATCGAAGACGGCGAACTCCGTGAACTGTGGAATCGTCGAAACCGAGCGCAGCATTTGCCTGGCGATCGCCTTGCGGATCCCCACCACGCTGATGCGCCGCTCGCCGTCGGTCGGTGTCGATGCCGCTGCGGCCGGGGACGATGCCGCCGCCTCGACATCCGCTCGCGTGATCCGGCCGCCCGGACCGCTGCCTGTCACATGGGCCAGGTCGACGCCCATGTCTTTCGCCAGCTGGCGGACGAAGGGCGCGGCTCGCACATCGCCGCTGCTTTCGGCGGCGGCGGGCGCGCTTCGCGCCTTGCGCCGAATGCCGGACTCAGGGGCCCCAGGACCGTAACCGACGAGGGTGCCGGGCGTGGCCTCCGCCTGGGTCGCTTCTGCCGGCGTGATCGTCACGAGCGGCTCGCCGACCGCGACGGACTCACCGGGCCGCGCATGAAGTTTGTGAATCGTCCCGGCCCACGGCGAGGGGATTACGACGACGGCCTTGGCCGTCTCGACCTCGCAGAGTGGGGTGTTGACGTCGACTCGTCCGCCTTCCTCGACCCGCCAGGCCACCAGCTGGGCCTCGGTCAGACCCTCGCCCAGGTCGGGCAGGCGGAACGTCTGATCAGCCATAGGCGAGCGCCGCGTCGGCCGCCTGCAGGATGCGGTCGACGTCCGGTAGGTAGAGCTTCTCGTACCGCGCCGGTGGATAGGGGACGTTCAATCCGCCGATGCGCGCCACCGGCGCCTCCAACAGGTCGAAGCCGTCATGACTGATTCGCGCGGCGACCTCGGCCCCGAAACCACAAAAGACCGGAGCCTCGTGCACCACCACGGCTCGATGCGTCTTGCGCACCGAGGCCATTACCGTATCCATATCCAGGGGTGACAGGCTGCGAAGGTCGATGACCTCGAGCGATATCTCCTCCGCCGCGGCGGTCTTCGCCGCCTGCAGCGCGATGCTCACCGTGGGGCCGTAGGCGATCACGGTCACGCCCGAGCCTTCCTGCGCGACGCGCGCCTTGCCGATCGGTACCCGAGCAGCGGTGTCGATCTCTTCTTTGAGGTAATAACGGGCCTTCGGCTCGAAGAAGATCACCGGGTCGGGGTCGTCGATCGCCGCCTGCAGCAGAGCATAGGCATCAGCCGGCGTCGACGGAGAGACGACTTTCAGCCCGGCAGTGTGGGCGAAGTAGGCCTCGGGGCTCTCGGAGTGGTGCTCGACGGCGCCGATGTGGCCGCCGAAGGGGACGCGGATGGTGATCGGCATTGAGACCCCTGAGCGGTTGCGGTACTTGGCGACGTGGCTGACGATCTGCTCGAAGGCAGGGTAGATAAATCCGTCGAACTGAATCTCCGGCACGGGCCTGAAACCGCGCAGGGCAAGGCCGACCGCGATCCCGATGATCGATGACTCGGCCAGCGGAGTGTCGAACACGCGCTCCTCGCCGAATTCCTTCTGCAACCCATCGGTGATGCGAAAGACGCCGCCGAGCGCACCGACGTCCTCGCCAAAGATCAGGACGTTCTCGTCGTGGGTCAGGGCATCGCGTAGCGAGAGGTTGATGGCCTTCGCCATCGTCACCGCCTCCATCAGGAGTCCTCGAGCGATGATTCGAACTCTTCGCGTTCCCGGAGGAATGATTCCGGCGGGTTCGAGTAGACGCGGCCGAAGATCGCCTCACCGGGAGGCGGGGTGGGCATCGCCGTCAGTCGGGCACGCATCGCTTGCGCCGCCGACTCGGCCGCGTCCGTGATGGCCGCCACCGTCCCCTCGTCGATGATGCCCTGCTGCTCGAGCCAGGCCCGGTAGCGGGCGATTGGATCCTTGACGTTCCAGGCCTCCAATTCGCTCTCCGTTCGGTACCGCGTCGGATCGTCGGAGCTGGTATGCGCGCCCATGCGGTAGGTTGCGGCCTCGATCAGGTACGGGCCCTCGCCCTGCCGGGCTCGATCGGCGGCCGCCGTCACCGCGGCGTAGACCCCGAGGACGTCGTTGCCGTCGATCCGGATGCCGGGAAATCCGTAGCCGCGGGCTCGGTCGGCGATGGAGCCGGCGGTCTGCTTCGAGAGCGGCACCGAGATCGCCCAGCCGTTGTTCTGACAGAGAAAGACGACCGGCGCCTTGAAGACCCCGGCGAAGTTCATCGCCTCGTGCCAGTCGCCCTCTGAGGTGGCGCCATCGCCAAACGTGGACAGCACGACCTCGTCACTGTGCTTGAGGCGGCAGCCCAGCGCGAACCCGACGGCGTGCGGAACCTGGGTCGCGACGGGGATGGCGAGGGGCGCGAAGTGGTATTTGCGTGGATCCCACGGTCCATGCGAGAGGCCACGGAACATCGTCAGCATGTCAGCGGGGTCGACGCCGCGGATCATCGCCATCCCGAACTCGCGGTAGCTGGGGAAAACCCAGTCGGTCGTGCGCAGTGCCGTCATCGCCCCGACGTGAATCGCCTCCTGGCCGAGGAACTGGCCCCAAAGGCCAAGTTCGCCCTGCCGCTGCAGGTTCAGGGCCTCCTGGTCGGCGCGACGGATCAACACCATGTTCCGGTAGAGCTCGCGGAGCGCCGCCGCATCCAGGCCCAGGCGGCTTCTTCCTTCCGCGGTCAGCTCGCCGGCCGGTGAGAACAGGGCGCGCAGCGGGTCGTCCGCCGCGACGACTCGAACCACGTCCGCCATTGCCGGAATATCCTATACCGGAGTTATCTTGCCGACCCCTCAGCGCGAAGTTCGCCCGACCGCAACCTATTCCGTTGCGAAGGCCGATCAGCCCCATCTCCTGGAGGAGTTCCGCCGCCAGCGCGGAGCCGAGCTCCCACCCGGTCCGTACGAATCGTGGCGGGTCAAGCTCTCGGGCGGGACGAGCCAGGCGACCGCGATCATGTACCAGTCAGGCAAGCTGGTGATCGCCGGCCACGCGCCGGCTTTCGACCACGCGGTCGGCATCGTGGAAGGGGTTGCGAAGCCGGTGGCTCCAAAGCGCCCGCCGGCGAATGTCCCCACCGCGGCAGCGGCCGTGGCTCCATCCGAGACCGAGCCCCATATCGGCACGGATGAAGCCGGCAAAGGCGACTTCTTTGGTCCATTGGTGACGGCCGGCGTCTACGTCGACGAGCGGACGGCGAAGCTGCTGCGGACGCTCAGCGTCCGCGACAGCAAGCTGGTCGGCGACCGCGAGTTGCGCGGCCTGGCCACGAATATCCGTGACGTCGTCGAGGAGGAGAAACGTGCCGTGATCATCGTGGCGCCCAAACGCTACAACGAGCTCTACAAGCAGATGCGCAGCGAAGGCAAGAACCTCAACACGCTGCTCGCCTGGGCGCACACCCGCGCCATCGAGGACCTGATCGGCCACGGGCTGCGCCCCAAGTTCATCCTCAGCGACCAGTTCGGAGACAGGCGCTACATCGAGAGCCGCCTGATGGTCGACACGCGTCTCAGCGGCGTCCCGGTTCTCCAGATGCATCGCGCCGAGGCGGACGTGGCGGTCGCCGCGGCGTCGATCCTGGCCCGCGATGCGTTCTTGCACTGGCTCGAGCAGGCGGGGAAGACGCTGGGACTGATCGTGCCCAAAGGCGCGTCACCCAAGGTGATCGAGACCGGCAAACTGCTCGTCAGCCGGCTGGGGGCCGACGCCTTGAAGGACTACGCGAAGGTGTCCTTCAAGACGATGAACCAGATCGTGCCGGGATCGGGCCCCGCCGTCGCCTAATCTTTACTGTCGTGCCCGATCGCACGACCTATCGCGATCTCTTTCGGATCCGCGGCTTTCCCCGGCTCGCGACCAGCGTCATGCTGGCGCGCACCGCCAGCCAGATGATGCTGCTCACGCTGGTACTCTTCGTGCTGCAGCGGTTTCACTCGCCATCGCTAGCGGGCATCACCGTCTTCCTCTCGATCGCGCCCGGCGTCGCCTTGAGTCCCATCGCCGGCGCGCTGCTCGACCGGCACGGCCGGGTGCGGTTGATCACGCTCGATTACCTGGTCGGGTTCGTCACGCTCGCCCTGATCGCCGGCCTCGACGTGAGTGGCCGGCTCACGCCCTGGGCCCTCTTGCCGATCGTCACCATCAGTTCGCTGACCTACTCGCTCAGCAACAGCGGAGCGCGCTCCTTCCTGCCCCTGATCGTTCCGGCGCGGCTCTGGGATCGTGTCAACGCGCTCGACAGCATCGCCTACGCGGTAACGATCGGGGCCGGCCCGGCGTTCGCCGGGGCGTTGACCGCCTGGGCGGGTCCACGGCTCGCCCTCACCGTCACCGCCGCCGTGTTTCTTGTGGCTGCCGTGCTGATCATGCCCCTCCCCGAGCCGGCGGTCGCCGCTGTTGCTCGCTCTGTCTTTGCCGACGCGTGGGCGGGTCTCACCTATGTCCTGTTCCACAACGCGGCGCTGCGGGGGATCGCCCTCACGGTTTCGATGCTGAATGTTGGGTTCGGCATTGTCGTGGTCGCGCTACCAGTCATGGTGCTGCAGCGATTACACGGCAACGCGGCGCTGGTGGGCGGACTGTGGGCCGTCTATGGTCTTGCTTCTGTTCCCTCGGCGCTCATCGCCGGGCGAATCAATAGCGAGGGCCGGGAGCGCCTGGTCATGATCGTCACGGACCTCGTCGCCGGGGTTGCCGTCGCGCTGCTGGCCTTCGCCGGCAATGCCTGGCTGGCGGCGGCGGCGTTGCTGATCGCGGGGCTGGCGAATGGGCCGTTCGACGTCAGCATGTTTTCCATGCGCCAAAGGCGGACCGATCCCGCCTGGTACGGCCGCGCCTTCGCCGTCTCGATGGGTCTGAACTGGGCCGGCCAGCCGATCGGCTCCGCGATCTCCGGCCCGCTGATCCACATCGGGCTGACGGTCGCGTTCCTGGTGGCCGCCGGCTTCATGCTGCTCGCAGCCGGCCTGGTCCGCTGGGTTATTCCCGCCGAGCCCGCGGGTACAATACCGATCGAGTCCGCCAGGCAGTCGCGCCGGGATCGTCCCGTCGAGGAAAGTCCGAGCTCCGCAGAGCAGGGTGCCGGGTAACGCCCGGTCGGGGTAACCCGAAGGAGAGTGCCACAGAAAAGACACAGCCGCCGCGCAAGCGACGGCGAAGGTGAAATGGTGCGGGTAAGAGCCCACCAGCAGCCGGGAGACCGGCTGGCTCGGTAAACCCCACCCGGAGCAAGACCGAATAGGAGGACGATACGGCTGGCTCGGCCGGTCCTCGGGTAAGGTCGCTAGAGTCGCCGGGCAACCGGCGACCGAGACGGATGACTGCCGCCCCACGACGCGCCGGCTTCGCCGGCTGAAGCGGGGAACAGAACTCGGCTTACCGGCGGACTCACTCTCTTCGTAACGAACTCGTCGCACCGGACGTAAACCAAACGTCCTTAAGCGGACTCTATGGTTTCGTGATCATGGCCCACGCGCAGCCGATGGATGCGGCTGGCTTCGACGCCGCTGTCCATGCGGAGAGCGGGCGGCTGTTCGCCGTCGCCTATTCCATTCTGCGGGACGTCCAGGAGGCGGAAGACGCGGTGCAGGACACGATGGAGCAGGCCTGGCACTCGTGGGGCGCGTTGCGCGATCCGTCGAAACGAGGCGCCTGGCTGCGCCAGATCTGCGTCCGCCGCGCCATTCGCTCGCGACGCCGCCTGCTCCCGCGACTCTGGCTTGCCGAAACCGGCAATGTGCACGGGCAGCCGGCTTCGGACCCCGACCTGGATCTCGACCGCGGCTACCGCGACCTGACCCCGCAGCAACGCGCCGTGGTGACGCTCCACTACGAGTACGGCTACACGCTCGACGAATGCGCCTCGCTGATCGGATGCCAGCCAGGGACCGCTCGCAGCCACCTCGCCCGAGCCCTGGCCAGTCTGCGAAAGGAGCTCAACTATGGGTAAGCCCGAAGAATTCGATCCGCGCCTGAAGTCCTATCTGCACCGGGGCGCCAGCACCCCACCGCCGGCTGACCTCGAAGCGCGCCTCATCGCCGGCGCTCGCCGGCCGAGGAATGGCTGGGTGCTCCAGGTCGCGGCCGCGGCGGCGTTGCTCGTTCTCGCCGTTGGTCTCGGAATTGCCGTCCAGCGGGCTCGTCAGTCGGTGGGAGTGACGCCGACCGCAACGCCGTTCGCGTCGCCGAACATCAACCCCACGCCAACGCCGACACCGAGTGGGCCGTATCCTCTGCTGCCGCCTGCATCGCTGCGCATGATCAACGCGAGCACGGGATGGGCCGCGGGCTCCGGCACCAACCGGATTCTTCGGACGGTGGACGGCGGGTCGCATTGGGATGACGCCGGTCCTCGTGGCGCGCAGCCGGGCAACTGGACCACCTTCTTTCTTGATGCCAACGATGCCTGGGTGGCGTCGTCCCTCCAGCCTGGCTCCGACACGCCCGACTTCAGCGTGCACGTTTACCGGACGACCGACGGCGGGAAGAGCTGGCACGACGCTGTGCTTGCCGCGGCTCAGGGGTGGCCGGCCTCGATGTCCTTTGTCGACTCGAGCCACGGATGGCTCGTCATGAACCTGGGATTCGCCGCCGGTTCGCAGGGCGTGGCCTTCTACGGCACGGTCAATGGGGGGGCGACCTGGACCAAGCTGTCCGAGGCCGATACCAGCGGCAGCGCCGGCCATCTTCCGCTCGGCTGTAGTAAGGGCGTGCCGGTCTTTCTGAACGCCTCGACGGGCTGGCTGCCGGGCTCCTGCAGCGCCGGGGGTGGTCCATTCTTCTACGTCACGCGTGACGGGGGACGGACCTGGCACAACGTCGCCCTCGCGTCGCCGGCTGGATGGGGGGCAACCTGCATGTGTGAAATGACCAGCCTACGATTTTCTGACGCTCGAAACGGGGTCTTCGTGCTGACCTCCTACGCGTCCGCTGGTGTGCCGGAGAGCGTGGTCTATTCGACGACCGACGGAGGGGGTTCGTGGCGGCCCGGGCCGTCGCTGCCGGCGCAGGCGTATGACGTGTTCTTCATCGACAAGAGCCACGGCTGGACGGTCAATCTAAAAGCCAATAACAGCCTTCTCTCGACCTCGGACGGTGGGCAGCACTGGTCGACCGTTGGTGCGATCCCCTCGACGCAAGGCGTGATGGGCTTCCAGTTCGTCACGACCGAGATCGGGTGGGCGCTCGCCTCCGAGCCGGGAGGCGAACCGATCGTCAAGACCGAGAACGGCGGCCAGACCTGGACGACGCAGCTCAGTCCTTGAGCTTGTAGACGCGCCGCGCGTTATCGGCCAGCACCTGTCGGCCGGAATCGGCCGCCGCGGCGATGTCGAAGATTCCGTGCTCGACCAGCTCGCCGAGGGCCTCGGCGAGGGCCTCGCGGTAGGTGGTGGCGGCGACGAAGAACACCTCCGGGTAGCGGCTCGCGTCGCTGGCGTAGAGCAGCTTGCTCGTCGGACAAAGCCCGAGCGCCTCGCGCATCGCGCGACCGCCCTCGAGCCCGGCAAAGGGAATCGTCAGCGAGAGGTCCATGTAGACGTCCGGGAACACCGAACAGAGATAGGCCGCCTCGCGATGGTACGGATAGCAATGAAGCAGCGCGACCCGAAGGCCGCGGTAGGCGGGATCGATCAATAACGGCCGCAGGCCGAGGGGTGAGGTTTCGGCGAGGTCTTCATCCGGATCGCCGAAGCCGCAGTGGACCTGAAGCGGGACGTCGAGCTCGCGGCATTCCTGCGCCGCCTCGAAGAGCAGGGCGTGGCACAGCGCGCTCCCCGAAAGGCGCGGGTGTTCATCGCGCTCGGCGCGGAGCCGGATGGCGCTGAAGGCGACGCCGAGGTCGTCGGTATCGACAGGCTGGAGCTTGAGGGTTGCGCGATAGGCGCAGATGGTCTTCACGCCGAGGGCGCCACGCGTGATCCCGTCTCGCAGCGCGCCGCGGACCGCGCCGAACCAGTCGCGCGGGTCGCTGGCCCCGTGCACGAGGCTCTCGGCAAGCGTCTCGAGACGGATGATCTCGCGCTGTCTGATCCCGGTTGCTTGCTCCTGTTCCGCCAGGGTGAAGGTCGCAGACGTTGCGAATCCGGCGTCGACGAGCATCATGCCCGTCGCGGTTGAGGTAAGGAGCTGCCTGGCATAGTCAGCGGCGTCGGCGGCATTCCGGTAGGCGAGGACCGCCGCCTCGTTCGCCTCGCACCGAACCTCGTCGGCGATGCGGTGAATGGCGTCCTGGTAGCCGGCGGTGTGGACGATGTGGTGCTCGGCGAGCTGCGGATCGAGCGCCTCGGTGAACGCCGAACGGAGCTCGACCGCCGACAGCTGGTAGGGCCAGCGGCGCAACGGATGGCAGTGATGGTCGATCGCGGGCTGGTCCGCCCACGCCTGAAGGAGCTCGCCGGTCAGTACTTGTAGATGTGCTGTCTGAACTCGAAGGCCTCGTCCGCGGCTGCGAAGGCGTCGATGTCGAGCTCCTTGACCGCGATGTATGAGGTCGCCAGCCGCTCGCCCATCGCGTCGAGCAGGAGCCGGTCGCCTTTCAGGTTGGCGATTGCCGCCTCGAGACTGGTTGGCAGGCGATCGGCGCCGATTTTCTTGCGCTCGCTGTCGTCCAGGGTGTGGGGGTCGACGGTGACGGGCGGAGACAGGGTCAGCTGTCGTTCGATCCCATCGAGCCCGGCGGCCATGACCCCGGCGAGCGAGATGTACGGGTTGGCGCTCGAGTCTGACGACTTCAGCTCGACGTTGGTCGACTCGGCCTCGTGGCCCTTGAAGGGGGAGGCGACGCGTAGCGCGCCCTCCCGGTTGTCCGGACCCCAGGCGCGATAGGCCGAGGCCCACATCTGCGGCTGGAGCCGGCGGTAGGAGTTGACCGAGGCACAGGTGAGGGCAACGAGCGCCGGCAGATGGTCGAGGATCCCGGCCATGAACTGGCGCGCCAGCGTCGACAGGTTGTACTCGCCGCCGGCGTCGTAGAAACGGTTCATACGCTGGTCCTTGGTCCATCCCGAGAAGTGAAGGTGGCAGCCGTTGCCGGCCTGGTCGCCCCACGGCTTGGGCGCGAAGGACGCGTAGCGCCCGTGCTGCAAGGCGATTCCGCGAACGGTTTCCCGGTACAGGATGTGATGGTCGGCCGCCTGCAGCGCCGGCGCGTGACGGATGGAGAGCTCCTGCTGTCCCCATCCGAGCTCGGCGTAATACTGCTCGACCGTCATCCCCTGCGATTCGAGCGCCGCGACGATGTCATCGATCACGGGGGCGGCGACGTTCATGCCGGTCGATGTGAAGCAGCCACTGTCGTCGATGGGAGTGAACTGATCGCCGGTCTTGATCGCGAGCGACCATTCGGGCTCGAAGGCCGCGACCAGCGAAAGGTCGTAGTCATTAGCGGCGCGGTCGATCATGCGCTTGAGGAAGAAGCGGCCGTCAGCGGCGTAGGGCTGGCCGTCGAGCGTTTGCATGTCGACCAGCACGGTGGCGGTGTGTGGGGCGTAGGGTGCGATAGCGAATGTGCTCGGGTCGGGGACGAGCCGGATCTCACCCACCGGCCCCATGCCCTCGACGCTCGCGAGGTGATCCAGCATGGTGAAGGCCTGCATCGCGAGCGTCAGGCCGATTCCGGTTTCGAGTCGATCGCGGAGGTCTTTAATGCCGGCGCTCTTGCCACGGATGATGCCGTCGTTGTCGCAGTAGAGGAAGCGCACGAGGCGGAGGCCCGATGCCTCCGCCTGTGCCACGATCTCGCGACGTTTTGCGTCGACGTCGACGGCGTCGGTCGTTTGCGCGAGTGTGGTCGCCATCAATCGATTAGCGTGCCGTGCCCGCGCTCGCCATCGCGCGTCGAGCCGTGTTCACGCCAAGCAGGTAGACGACGACGGCCACGGCGAGCGAGGCAATTCCCACGCCGCCAACGATCAGAATCCACGGGCCGTTGTCGATGATCTTTGAATTCCACGAGCCGGCCAGTTGGCCCGTGAAGACCCAGCCGCCCGTCAGCGTGACGAGCACTCCGACCGCACTGGCGATCGCACCGGCAGTCGATGCCGCCCAGAAAACGCCGACAGGGACGAGTTGCTCGCGCTTGAACTCGTCCGGGTACTTCGACCGGATGATCAAGACGTCGACGAAGAGGAAGACCATCGACAGGCACCAGATGACGGTGACCGCCGCCTGGAGCGCAATGTAGATGCCGGTCGACAGGTTGGCGTTGCTGCCGAAGACGAAAAACGCAACCGCGGTGATGATCGTCGTGATCACCGCTTGCGTCAGCACGGCGATATGCGGCACCTTGTTGCGGTTGACGCGGCCCATGATGGCCGGCAGCCGCCGGTCGAGCCCGCTGACGAAGAGCAGGCGGGCAAAGGAGTAGTTGTAGACCGTAGTGTTGAAGATGAAGAACGCG
>Ga0209474_10002833_pt1 | contig 15641 bp, 14 predicted proteins | sample GraSoiAngelo_145_FD_185902 | JGI IMG/M metagenome (GOLD analysis project Ga0209474, IMG submission 185902) | Grasslands soil microbial communities from the Angelo Coastal Reserve, California, USA - 14_1009_05_20cm (SPAdes) (version 2) | ecosystem: Environmental > Terrestrial > Soil > Grasslands...
CCCCGACGTCAAGGCCGGCGTCAACGTCCGCGGCACGCTGCTGCAGCCGCACATGACGTTCTTCTCCGATCCGCCGCTGCCGCAGTCGCAGGTGGTGTCGCTGATCCTGGCCGGGGGCTCGCTGGAGTCGGCGCAGAACCGCACCACCGGCAGCAGCGGCGCGGGCAGCGCGGCGCTGGCGCAGGGCGGCGCGATCCTCGCGCAGCAGCTCGGCTCGCACGTCGGGATCGAAGACGTGAGTCTCGAGTCCGACATCACCAACGAGACCTCCCTGGTGCTCGGCCGCTACCTGTCGCCGCGCCTGTATGTGAGTTACGGCATCAGCCTCACCCAGCAGCTCAACACGCTCAAGCTGCGCTACACCCTCGGCGATCACTGGACCGTGAAGACCGAGGCGGGCCAGGCCAGCGGCGCCGACCTGGTGTACTCCATAGAGAAGTAGCGGCAGAAGTAGCGCCGCGGCCGGCGCTATTTCGCGCAGTCCCCGACGCGCCGCCCCGTCATGCTCGACCTTATCGTCTGCCCCTGGTCGGTCCTGGAATTGATGACCGCCTTGAACGAGTCGGAGGAGAAGGTCCCCTCGAAGTGCGAGGTGGCGCGCTGGCATTGCATGACGAACTTCACCTCTTTGCCCGTCACGGTGTGAGCGGTCATCCTGCAGCTCGCGTCGTTGCGCTCCTCCGACAGCTGCTTGCTCAGCTTGGCGAGGTCGGTGTCGGCGATGCATTGCTGGCGCGTGCGCGGCTTCTGGAGCCTCTCCAGGTAGCCGGGCGGCAGCCCCTTCACCATCGCCGGCGGCAGCGTCACCTGCGAGGTCGACACGAGCTCGTACTTGCCCGGCTTCAGGTTGACCGTCTGCGCGTACAGCGCGCCGCACGCGAGGCTGGCGGCCAGGGCTGCGGCGCGGGCCGCGCGCCGCCGACGTGGTGAGTGCATGATCATCCCCTTCGCCCGGCAGCCCTGCGCGGCCGGCAGCCTGCGATCCGCTCGCCCCGAGCGCGACGGCGGCGCGTGAGCCAAATGCGGCGCCATTGTAGCCCCGGGGCGCGCCGCGCCCCCGCTTCTTGACTTTCATGCATTAAAATGCAGAATGTGCGCATGTTTATGCGCCTGCACCCGCGCCGGTGCTGAGCGACGCGCACCAGCTGCAGCGGCGCGGCGCCATCGTGCGCCTGCTGCGTGACGGCCTGGTGCGCAAGCAGGCCGATCTGGTGCGCCTGCTGAAGAAGGAAGGTCACGGCGCAACCCAGTCTTCCATCAGCCGCGACCTGCGCGATCTGGGGGTGCTCAAGGCGAGCGGCCGCTACGTGCTGCCGCCCGATGAGCTCACGCGCGCCAACGGCGACTTCGGCGCGCTCACGCAGTTCGTGCGCCAGCTGCGGCGCGCCGGCCCGTCGATCACCGTGCTGCGCACCACCATCGGCGCCGCGCAGAGCGTCGCCGTGGCGATCGACAAGGCCGAGTGGCCGGAAGTGGCCGGGACCCTCTCGGGCGACGACACCATATTCATCGCCACCGCCAACGCGCGTGCGCAGCAGGAGCTCGTCGGCCGCCTGCGCGCGCTGTTCCGGGTCTGATCATGTCCAACGCCGCTGCGCGCACGGGCATCCCCATCGTCCTCGCCTACTCCGGAGGCCTCGACACCTCGTTCCTGGTGCCGTGGCTCATCGAACATGAGCGCCGCCCGGTGATCACGGTCACCGTCGACACCGGCGGTATCGACGGTGAAGCCGCGCGCGCGCTGGCCGAGCGCGCCCGCGCGCTGGGGGCCGTGGAGCATCATCAGGTGGAGGCCCGCGCGGACTACTTCGAGCAGGTGCTGCGCTTCCTCATCATGGGCAACGTGCGGCGCGGGCAGCTGTATCCGCTGTGCGTCGGCGCGGAGCGCGTCATGCAGGCGCAGACCATCGCACGCCTGGCGCGCCAGCTCGGGTCCGACACCGTCGCCCACGGCTGCACCGCGGCCGGCAACGACCAGGTGCGCTTCGAGGTGGCGCTGCGCACCCTCGCCCCGGATCTGAGGGTGCTGGCGCCGGTGCGGGATGAGGCCTTCAAGCGCCAGGACGAGCTCGAGTACCTGCGGCAGCGCGCTCTGCCGGTGCCGCCCACGGCCGCCCGCTACTCGGTCAACCGCGGCCTGTGGGGCGTGACCATCGGCGGGCGCGAGACGCTCACCTCCGCCGGCAGCATCCCCGATGACGCCTGGCTCCTCACCCGCGATGCGTTCACGCGCCCGCGCCCCGCCGAGCGTCACGTGCTCGGCTTTCGGGCCGGCCGCCCGGTGGCGCTCGATGGCAGGGCCGGCTCCCCGGTCGAGATCATCGAGGCGCTCGAGGCCCTCGCGGCGCCGTTCGGCATCGGCCGCGGAATCCACCTGGGCGACACCATCATCGGCACCAAGGGACGCGTGGCGTTCGAGGCGCCGGCGGCGGAGGTGCTGCTCAGCGCGCACCGCGAGCTCGAGAAACTGGTGCTCACCGGCCGGCAGCAGCGCATCAAGGAGCTGCTCGCGCAGCCCTACGGCGATCTGGTGCACGAGGGGCAGCTGCTCGATCCGGTGTGTCGCGACATCGAGGCGCTGCTCTTGAGCTCGCAGCAGCGGGTGACGGGCGAGGTGCACCTGCTGCTGCGCAGCGGCAGCGTGTTCGTCGAGGGGGTGCAGTCGCCGTTCTCGCTCATGGCGGCCTCGCGCGGTGTGTACGGCGAAGCCCCGGGGGAGTGGTCGGCGAGCGATGCGCTCGGGTTCTCGCGGATCGCAGCGCTCCCGGGCGTGTTCCATGCCCGCGCCGGCGAGCGTGCGGCGACGCTCGCCGAGGAGCGCTAGCCCTGCTCGGCGGCATGCGCAGCGTGGTGGTCGACAAGCTGGCCTCCGTCACCCAGGCCTGCGGCCTGTCGCACGAGGTGCGCATCGCCGCCGATATTCCCGCCGAGGAAGGCGTCGTCATCGTGGTCGAGGTCCTCAACAACAAGTCGACCTACAACACCCTCGAGCTGACCAGCGGCCGCATGGCCAAGCTCGGCAAGGGCGACGTGGTCGCGGGTGCGCTCGGCCATCGCCAGGCGCTGTTCGGCTACTCCGGCCACGTGCCCGCGGCGCTGCAACCCGGGGATGTCATCCAGATGCTCAACATCGGCGGCGTGCTCGGGGTGTGCGACTCCATCAACCCGGAGAAGGGCAAGCCGTTCGAGTGCCGCGTGCTCGGCGTCGCGCTCAACTTCCCCTATCTGGGCGAGCGCATCGGCGTGCCCGCCCGTGTGGGCCACAACAGGCTCGACGCCGACGCCGCGCTCGACACGCGTGGGGTGCCGGTGGTGGCGCTCGCCGGCACCTGCATGGAGGCCGGCAAGACCGCCGCCGCCTGCGCGGTCATCACCCGCATGCGCCACCGCGGCCTCACGGTGGATGCCTTCAAGGCGACCGGCGTCTCGCTGCGCCGCGACATCCTCGCCATGGAGGACGCGGGCGCGCGCCGCTGCGCGATTTTCACCGATCTGGGCGTCGTCACCACCACGCGCACGACCGGTCCGGCGCTCACCCGCACCATGCTCAGCGAGCTCGCCTCCGGCAAGCCCGACGTCGTGGTGTTCGAGCTCGGCGACGGCATCCTCGGCGGCTATGGGGTCGATGCGATCCTCGAGTGTCCCGATATCCGCACCGCACTGAGCGCCGTCATCCTGTCGGCGAACGATCCGGTCGCGGCCTGGGGCGGCGTGAAGCTGCTGCGACCGGATCGCCTCATCGAGCCGTGCGTGGTCACGGGCCCCGCCACCGACAACCAGGTGGGGGTCGACATCATCACTACCCAGATGGGGGTGCCGGCCTGCAACGCCATCGGCAACGGCGCGGCGCTCGGCGACCGCGTGATCGAGGCGCTCGGACTCGCGGCGGGGGTGCAGTGAGCGAGCGCATCCCCGCCGTGGTGCTCGGCGGTACCGGCTACGTGGCCGGTGAGCTGCTGCGCCTGATCGCCGCGCACCCGCGCTTCGAGCTCGCGGCGGCGATGTCCGACAGCCAGCCGGGCGAGCCGCTGGCGGCGGCGTTCCCGCACCTCGGCAGCGCCTACCCGCACGAGCGCTTCACGTCGCAGGCCCAGGCGCAGGAGATCGTGAGTACGGCGCGCGCCTCCGCCGTGTTCTCGGCCGCCCCGCACGGCGCCTCCGCCGCGCTCATCGACGCGCTGCTCAGGACGGCGGAGCGCGCCGGAACACAGCCGCGCATAGTCGACATCTCGGCGGATTTCCGCTATGCAACGCCGCAGGCCTACGCCGCGGTCTACCGGCAGCCGCACGCGGCTCCCGCGCGCCTGGCGCAATTCAGCTGTGCACTGCCCGAGCACCTGCGCGAGCTGCCGACCGCGCACGTCGGCCATCCCGGCTGCTTCGCCACCGCGATCCTGCTCGCGAGCGTGCCGCTGCTCGCCGCGCGCCTGGTGGCACCGACGCTGTTTGTGAGCGGCGTCACCGGCAGCACCGGCTCGGGGCGCAAACCCGTGGAAGGCACGCACCATCCGCTGCGGCACGCGGACCTGTACAGTTACGGCGCGCTCAAGCACCGGCACGTGCCGGAAGTGACCGCGTGCGCGCGCGCGGCCTGCGGGGTGGAGGCGCACTTTGCCTTCGTGCCGCATTCCGGGCCGTTCGCGCGCGGCATACACGTGACGGTGCAGGCGCAGCTCGCCCGCGCGCTCGACAGTGCGGGACTGCTGGCGGCGCTGCGCGAGTTCTACGCGCTCGCACCCTTCGTGCGGGTCGAGAGCCAAGCGCCGCGCATCAAGGACGTGGCGGGCAGCAACTACGCGCACCTGTCGGGGGCGGTCGCGGGCGGCACGGTGGCGGTCCTGTGCGCCATCGACAATCTCAACAAGGGGGCCGCCGGCGGCGCGGTGCAATGGATGAACCGCATGTTCGACCTGCCGGAGACCACCGGTCTCACGGCACCCGCGCCGGGCTGGACCTGAGGGCACGGGAATGCCAAAGCAGCAACCGGCGCGCACGACGACCGACGGCGGTATCCAGGCGGCGGCCCGGGCGCGCGATTTTCTCGCCCCGGTATTCTCGCAATACCCTCTGGAAGTCGCATCGGCGCAGGGCGTCTGGCTCACCAACAGCCGCGGGGAGCGGGTGCTCGATCTGTACGGCGGACATGCCGTCGCCGGCCTGGGCTACGCGCATCCGGCCTGGACCGCGGCGCTCGCACGCCAGGCGGAGGCCTGTCAGTTCCAGAGCAACGCGGTCGCGATGCGGGTGCGCGCGCGAGCCGCGCGGCGCCTGGTGCGCTTCTCGCGGCTGCCCTTCGCCAGCGTGTTCCTCGTCAACAGCGGCGCCGAGGCGAACGAGAACGCGCTCAAGGTGGCGCTGCGCGTGACGGGCCGGCCGCACGTCGCGGCCATCGAAGGCGGCTTTCACGGCCGCACCGCCGCGGCGGGCGCGGTGACCTGGGGCGCGCAGGCGAACTGGTACGGGTTTCCGCGCACGCCCTTCGAGGTGAGTTTCATCCCGCGCGGCGACCTGGCCGCCATCAGCGCCGAGGTCACGAGGCAGACCGCGGCCGTGATCGTCGAGCCGGTGCAGGGGCTCGCCGGGGCGGTGGCCCTCGGTGCGCCGTTCCTCGCCGCGCTGCGCGCGCGCTGTGATGAGGTCGGGGCGCTGCTGATATTCGACGAGGTGCAGTGCGGCGTCGGCCGCACCGGGGAGCCCTTCGCCGCCAACCTCTACGGCGTGCGGCCCGACATGCTCACCACCGCCAAAGCGCTCGGCAACGGCTTTCCCTGCGCCGTGCTCATGCTGTCGCCGCTGGTGGCCGCCTCCGTCAAGCCGGGATCCCTCGGCACCACCTTCGGCGGCGGACCGATGGCGTGCGCGGCGATCGAGGCGGTCATCGCCGCCATCAGGAACGAGCGGCTGCTCGAGCGGGTGCGACGCGTGAGCGCGTATATCCGCAGGAGCTGTGTCCTGGGCCCGGTCACCGCGCACCAGGGCGCGGGCCTGCTCGTCGGGCTGCGCACGACGCGACCGGCGAAGGAAATCCAGGCCGAGCTGCTCGAATGCTGCATCCTCACCGGCACGGCCAACGACCCGCACGTGCTGCGCCTGCTGCCGCCGCTCATCCTCGAGGAGCAGCACGTCGACCTGCTGCGCGACGCGCTGCGCGAGCTGCCCGCATGAAGCGCTTTCTCGATCTCGCGGACTTCGAGCGCGACGAGGTGCTGTCGCTCCTGGAGCTCGCGCGGCGCCTGGAAAAGCAGCCCGAGCCGCGCGCGCTGGCCGGGCGGATCCTGGGGCTGCTGTTCTTCAATCCGTCGCTGCGCACGCTGGCATCCTTCCAGGCCGCCATGGCGCGCCTCGGCGGCAACTCCTTCGTCATCAGCTCGGGGCAGGGCAGCTGGCAACTCGAGACCCGCGCGGGGGTGGTGATGGATGGCGCGGCCGCCGAGCACGTGCGCGAGGGCATCCCGGCGCTCGGCGCCTATTGCGATGCGCTCGGCATCCGCGCCTTCGCCGCCGGCCGTGACCTGGCGAGCGATCTGGCGGACACCACCTTCAACGCCATGGCGAGCCTCACCGACAAGCCGCTCATCAACCTCGAGTCCGCGGTCAACCATCCCTGCCAGGCGCTCGCCGACTGGAAGACGCTGGATGATCTCGCGGTGCCGCGCGCCGGGCGCTTCGTGCTCTCGTGGGCCTACCACCCGCGCGCCCTGCCGCTGGCGGTGCCGGCCGCCGCGCTGCACATGGCGGCGCTGCGCGGCATGGAAGTCATCGTGCTGCGTCCCGAGGGCTTCGCGCTTCCCGGTGCCATCATGGAACGCGCGCGGCGCGCGGCGGCCTCTTCCGGCGGCTCGGTGCGCGAGAGCGCCGAGCGCGCGGACGCGCTCGCCGGCGCCGAGGTCGTGTATGTAAAGGAGTGGGGCGCGACCGGGTGCTACGGCGATACGGAAGCCGATGCCCGCCTGCGCAGCACGCTCACCGGCTGGTGCGTGCGCAATGACTGGTTCAGCATCACGGCGCGCGAGTGCCGCGTGATGCACTGCCTGCCGGTGCGGCGCAATACCGCCATCGCCGATGAGGTGCTCGATTCCGCGCGCAGCGTGGTGCAGCGCGAGGCCTACAACCGTCTGCCGGTGCAGATGGCCGTGCTCCATCGGATGCTCAAGCCCTGAAGTAAGCGAAAAGTCCCTCATGATCATGCATCGAAGCGATCAGGCTCTCGCCATCCGCGCCCTCAGGAGCGCCGCGCCCTACATCCGCATGTACAAGGGCAAGACCTTCGTGGTGAAGGCGGGGGGCGGGGTGTTTGCCGACCCGCCGGCGACGCGGGTGCTGGTGGAGCAGATCGCGATCCTGCACCACTTCGGCGTGCGCGTCGTGCTGGTGCACGGCGGCGGGCCGCAGCTCACCGAGCTGTCGGCCGCGCTCGGTGTGCCGACGCGCATGGTGGACGGGCGGCGCGTCACCGACCAGCGCTCCATCGACGTGACCGCGATGGTGCTCAACGGCCTGATCAACACGCGCCTGCTCGGCCTGTGCCGCGACCTCAGCATCGAGGCGGTCGGCATCAGCGGCGTGGATGCCGGGCTCGTGCGGGCCCACAAGCGAGCGCCGGTGAGACTCGGCGCGGACGGCGAGCTCATCGACTTCGGTTTCGTCGGCGACATCGACGCGGTCGACACCACCGTGCTCAGAAAGCTCCTCGACAACGGCCTCATGCCGGTGGTGAGCCCGTTGTCAGCCGATGAATCCGGGACGCTGCTCAACATCAACGCCGACACCGTGGCCGCGGCCCTCGGGGCAGCCCTGCAGGCGGAGAAGCTGATCCTGTGCACCGGCGCGCCGGGGATCCTCGGCAGCGTCGCTGACCCGCGCTCGCTCATCTCCTACACCGACCTCAAGGGACTGAAGCGCCTGCGCGACGAAGGCCACATCGCCGCCGGCATGCTGCCCAAGGCGAAGGCCATCGAGGACGCCATCCGTGGCGGCGTGCGCCGGGTGCACGTGGTGTCGTACCAGTCTCCGGAAGGGATCCTCGGCGAGGTATTCACCAACGAGGGCACCGGCACGCTGATCGTCGCCGACGTGAATGCGCTCACGCCCGCCGAGCAGCAGAGCACGCCATGACGCGGCTGTGGGACAAGGGCACGCCGCTCGATGAGCGGGTGCTGCATTACACCGCGGGCGAGGACTGCGCGCTCGATGAACGCCTGGTGCCGTACGACGTGCGCGCCTCGATCGCGCACGCCGCGATGCTGCACACCCAGGGTCTGCTCACGAACGAGGATTTCATCGCCATCCGCGCGGGCCTCACCGCGCTGGCGGAGGAGCACGCGCGCGGCGCCTGGCGCATCGAGCCCGCCGACGAGGACGGCCAGACGGCACTCGAGCGGCGCCTGACCGGGCGCATCGGCGCCGCCGGCGCGCGCATTCACCTCGGGCGCTCGCGCAACGACCAGGTGCTCACCGCGATCCGCCTGTACCTGCGCGAAGCCGTCGAGGCACTCAGCAGCGGCGCGCTCGCGGTCGCCGAGGCGCTCGATGAGCTCGCCTCGCGCGAGCAGGACACCGCGCTCCCGGGCTACACCCACCAGCAGCAGGCCATGCCGAGCTCGGTGCCGCTGTGGGCCGGAGGTTTTGCGGCGGAGCTGCGCGACGACGCGGCCGGCCTCTCCGGGGTGCGCCGCCGCATCGACAAGAGCCCGCTGGGCTCGGCGGCGGGCTACGGCACGCCCGGGCTCCCCATCGACCGTGATGCCACCCGCAGCAGCCTGGGATTCGCCACCGTGCAGCAGCCCGTCACCGCGGTACAGCTCTCGCGCGGCAAGGCCGAAGCGCAGCTGTTGTTCGAGATCACGCTGCTGCTGCAGGATCTCGGGCGCTTCGCCGCCGACGTGCTGCTGTTCGCCACCTTCGAGTTCGGCTTCGTCACGCTGCCCGAAGGCTTCACGACCGGCTCCTCGATCATGCCGCAGAAACGCAACCCGGACGTGTTCGAGCTGGTCCGCGGCCGCTCCGCCAGCGCGCAGGCGTGCCTCACCGAGGCCCTCGGTGTGTGCGCGAAGCTCCCCTCCGGCTACCACCGCGACCTGCAGCTGCTGAAGTTCCCGCTGTTCCGCGGCATCGATCTGGCGCTCGCGACCCTGGCCATCCTGCCGCCGGCCATCGGGGCGCTGCATTTCCGCCGCGAGGCCATCCGGCTCGATCCCGCGATCCACGCCGCCGAGGAGGCCAACCGCCTGGTGGTCACGGAGGGCATCCCGTTCCGCGAGGCCTACCAGCGCGTGGCCGCGAAACTGAAGCGTTAGGTTGGCCGGCGCCTGCCGCGACGGCCCCGCGGGGCGGCTTGCAAGCGCCCGCGGCGCAGCGCACGCTCGCGCCCCCTCGAGGAAGATGCGATGACCAAGGTGTTGGGAATCTCGGGTAGCCTGCGGCGCGGCTCCTACAACAGCGCGCTGCTGCGGGCCGCCGCGCGTCTCATGCCCGAGGACTCGACGCTCGACATCGCGAGCCTGCGCGGCATCCCGCTCTACGACGGCGATGTCGAGGCGCAGGGCATCCCCGCGAGCGTGAGCCAGCTGAAGGAGGCGATCATCGCCGCCGACGGCGTGCTGCTCGTGACCCCGGAATACAACAACAGCATCCCCGGGGTGTTCAAGAACGCGATCGACTGGCTGTCGCGCCCGTCGTCGGACATCAAGCGGGTGTTCGGCGGACGAGCGTTCGCCATCATGGGTGCCTCGCTGAGTGCCTTCGGCACCACGCTCAGCCAGGCCGCGTGGCTCCCGGTGCTGCGCACGCTCGGCACCCAGACCTGGTTCGGCGGGCGACTGCTGGTCGCGCGCGCCGCCGGCGTGTTCGATGAGGGAGGCGGCCTCAAGGACGCCACCGTCGAGGAGCAGCTGAGGCAGTTTCTCGCCGGCTACGTGAGCTTCCTGCGCTCACGCCGGGGCTGACGGGCCGGCGGCCGCAGGCACGCGGCCAACAGTGCGAGGCGCACCCTCGATAGCTGCAGGGCGCGCTACGCGCCGAAAATGAAGCGGCTACCGGTATACGAGCGGATGAACTTGTCCGGCATCTCCGCTCGCAGGATGTCGATGAACACTTCCCCGGTGCAGTGCATCGGGATCACGTGGTCGGGGTTGATCTCTTTCAATGCCGCCACGGTTTCGCGCACATACTCCTCCTTGTGTGGCGCGAGGTGCAAGCCGCGCCGCGTACTAAGCGAGCTGCATCGCCGCCGCGAGCGGCCCCGCCTGCTCGCCGACGATCAGGTGCAGCACCCCGGGCGCCGCCCTCATGACTGCCGCCACTCCGGCCCGCTTCGCCGCCGCTTCATCGAATCGGGCCGGGTCGGCGAGCCTGACGCGCAGGCGCGTGTGGGCGAGCGCCTGCAGCTCGCGCACGTTGGCGCGCTCACCGAGCGCCGCCAGAAGCCGCCCCGCCGTCGCGCGCAGCGCGGGGTCGGGAGCCGCCGCGGCAGCGCTCGCCGGGCTGCGCACTGCGGGTGCCGGCGCGGGGACCGCGCCGGCGGCTGCGCCCGAGGCGCGCAGGTAGTCCTCCATGTTGGTCTTCAGGTGCTCGGACAGCGGCCCGAACACCGCCTGCACGCCCTTGCCGACGCGCATCACTCCGCTCGCACCGAGCGCGGTGAGTGCGCGCTCGTCGATGAGCGCCGGATCCCGCACCGCCACCCGCAGCCGCGTGATGCAGGCATCCAGGCTGGCGATGTTGCCGGCTCCGCCGAAGGCGAGCACCAGGTCACGGGCCCGCGCCGCGCTCCCCGCCAGCGCCGCGCTCCCCGCCAGCGCCGCGCTCCCCGCGGGGACCATGCCGGGCGCGGCCGCGACCGCTTCCTCGCGGCCGGGGGTCTTCAAGTCGAGCCAGCCGATGGCGAGGCGGAAGACGACGTAATAGATGACCGCGTAGACGGGGCCGAGAACCAGCACCAGCCACCACTGCTGTGCGAATTTGCCGAATACGTTGAAGACCAGGAAGTCGATGCCACCCTGCGAAAAGGTGAAGCCCATGTGCATGCCGAGGGTGTTGGCCACGAACTGCGTCGAGGCCGCGAGGAGGGCGTGCACCACGTACAGCACCGGCGCGACGAACAGGAACGCGAACTCGATCGGCTCGGTGATCCCGGTGAGGAACGAGGTCAGCGCCGCCGAGATCATGATGCCGCCGACCGCGACCCGGTTCTGCGGGCTGGCGGCGTGCCACATGGCGATGGCGGCCGCGGGCAGGCCGAACATCTTGAAGAGGAAGGCCCCGGCCAGGATCCCCGCCGTGGGATCGCCGGCGAAGAAGCGGTTGATGTCGCCGTGCACCAGCGTGCCGCCCGCGTCCGTGTAAGCACCCATCTCGAAGAAGAACGGCACGTTCCAGATATGGTGCAGACCGAACGGGATCAGCAGCCGCTCGACGAAGCCATAGACGGTCGCGGCCGTGCGCGGGTTGGAGACCGCCGCCCAGTGCGAGAAGGTGTCGATGCCGTGCTGTATGGGCGGCCAGATCGCCGACAGCACCACGCCGGCCAGCCCCGCGGCGAGCGCCGTGACGATCGGCACGGAGCGCTTGCCGGAGAAGAACGCCAGGTACGGCGGCAGGGTCGTGCGGTAGAAGCGCTTGAACATCGTCGCGGCGATGGCGCCGGCGAGGATGCCGCCGAAGACGCCGGTCTGCATCGACTTGATGCCCATGATGCTCACCGGCTCCATGCCCCACACACCGGCCATCACGCCGAGAATCGCCAGCAGCACCACATAGCCGACCACCGCCGAGATCGCCGCGATGCCGTCATTCTCGGTGAGGCCCACCGCGACGCCGACCGCGAAGATCAGCGGCAGGTTGCCGAACACCACGTCGCCGGAGGCCTTCATGAGCGAGGACACGAGCGGCGGGATCCAGTCGAAGTGCGCCGCGCCGATGCCGAGCAGGAGGCCTGCGACCGGCAGCACCGCCACCGGAATCATCAGCGACCGGCCGATCTTCTGCAGAACTACGAACGCGTCTTTGAACACAACTCCCCCTCGAGCCGCTTCAGCTGCGAGTTCCCGCAGCCGCCGGGCGGGCCTCCCGGCCGAACTGCGCGAGCCGCGCGCGTACCTCGCCCGCGGTGCTCAAGCCAGCCACCTCGCGCGCCAGTTCCCGGCAATGCCGCAGCGACAGCCGGCGCACGAGCGCCTTGACGGCGGCGATCGCCGGCACCGGCACGGACAGCTCGTCGACTCCGATGCCGAGCAGCACCGGCACGGCGAGCGGCTCGGCGGCCATCCCGCCGCACACGCCGACCCATTTGCCGTGGCGGTGCGCGGCCTCCACGCGTCGGCGAGCGGGGCGAGCCGCGGGTGGCCACGGTCCATCGCCAGCGTGTACTGGGTCAGATCGTTCGTGCCGATCGAGAAGAAGTCCACCTCGCGCGCCAGGTGCTCCGCGGTGAGTGCCGCGGACGGCACCTCGATCATCACGCCCACGCGCACCGAGGCGCCACCGGCTCGCTCCTCGGCGAGGATGCGGCGCGCCGCGCGCAGCTCATCGAGCGTCGCGATCATCGGAAACATCACATGGACGTCACTGAGCGCGGCGGCGGCGAGAATCGCGCGCAGCTGGCTGCGCAGCAGATCGGGCCGCTCCAGGCTCACGCGGATACCGCGCAGGCCGAGAAACGGATTCTGCTCCGCGGGCAGCGGCAGATACGCCAGGGGCTTGTCGCCGCCGACGTCGAGCGTGCGGATGACGAGCCGGCGCCCGCGGCCGAGCGCGGCCGCGACCGCGCGGTAGACCTCGGCCTGCTCACGCTCGTCGGGCGCGGTATCGCGGTCCAGGAACAGCAGCTCCGAGCGCAGCAGTCCCACCGCCTCAGCGCCGTGGGCGACGGCCGCGACCGCTTCCTCGGCCGTGCCGATGTTGGCGGCAATCTCGATGCGATGCCCGTCGGTCGTCGCCGCCGGCTCGCTCGCCGCCGCCCGCTCACTGTGGCGCTGCGCGGCGAGGCGCCCCATCACGGCCCGCGCCGCGGCAACCTCGGTCTCGTCCGGGTCCTTGAGCAGAGTGCCGCCCGTCCCGTCGAGCAGAACCGCGGTGCCGTCCTCGAGCTCGAGCGCCGCGCGATCGACGCCGCAGACGGCGGGTAGCCCCAACGCGCGGGCGAGGATCGCCGCGTGGCTCGTGGGTCCGCCGCCGGTGGTGCACAGGCCCAGCACCCTGCCCGCATCGAGGGAGGCGGTCTCGCTCGGCGTCAGCTCATCGGCGATCAGGATGGAGCCGGGCGCAAATTCGAGTGGCGCGGTCGTCACGCCGGCCAGCAGTCCCAGCACCCGCCCGCCGACGTCCCGGACATCGCCGGCGCGCTCGCGCAGCAGCGCACTCGAGAGCGCCTCGAGGCGCGCGGCGTAGCGCGAATAGGCCTCCCGCCACGCGAACCCGGCACTGCGTCCGCCGGCCAGCCCCGCCACGGCGAGGTCGATCAGCTCCGGATCGGCGAGCAGCTCGAGGTGAGCATCCAGAATGCGGGACGCCGCCCCCGAGTTGGCCGCCTGCTGTGCGCTGATCTGTTGCCGGGCGCGCGTGAGCGCCGCGTCGAGATGCGCGCGCTCGCGCTCGAGTCCCGCGCCCTGCTCCGCTACGCTGATCGCGGTGCGGCGCACCTGCGCGACTTTGCCCAGCGCAACTCCGGGCGATGCGCTCACGCCCGCAAGCTTGCGGGGATCGGTCGGAGCCGCGGGAATTGCCGGCGCCGCCACGGCGGCCGGCACCGCGCTCTCGCCCGAGGCTTGCGATTCGCCCGACCCGCAGGCGAGGAGCTCCGCCAGGGCGCTGACCGCAGCCGCGGCATCGGGACCGGTGGCACTCACGCGGATCGCGTCGTTCGGGTTGGTGGCGAGCAGCAGGATGGATGTGACCGACTTGGCATTGGCGGCGTCGGCGCCACGCAGCAGACGGATGTCCGCACGGAACGCCTTGGCCGCGGCCGCGACGACCGCCGCCGGCCTGGCATGCAACCCCTGGCGGTTGGGCAGGCGGATGTCCGCCGAGACGGCGGTTGCCTCGGTCGCCGGTGCGCCGTCCACGGCGGGGGCCGCGGCCAGCTCGACGTCGAGGATGACGCTGCGGCCGGCATCGACGAGGCCGGTGGCCACGGTCATCGCGCCGATGCGCTCGCGGTTGGTCACCAGCACCTGCGTCAGCAGGCTCGGGGCCGAGCGCGCGATGAGATCCGCGTCGAAGGAGATCAGCGGCTGGCCGGCCGCCACCCGATCGCCTTGGCTCACGCGCGCAGTGAAGCCCTTGCCGTTCAGACTGACCGTGTCGACGCCGATGTGAACCAGAACCTCGACCCCCTCGTCGGTCGTGATCGCCAGCGCATGGGCGGCCCGGTGCATCAGCGTGACGAGCCCGGCAGCCGGGGCCAGTACCTCGCACGAGGTCGGATCGATCGAGACCCCGTCGCCCACCGTGCGCTGCGCGAACACCGGGTCCGGGACGCGCTCGAGGGGCACGAGGATGCCGGAGAGCGGCGCGAGCAGGCCGATCCGTCGAGGCACGGCGCTCATGGCGTGGGTGGCGGCGCGTCTGGCTGGGCCTGCGGCGCCGCGCGGGCAAAGGCCGGCAGCGCCTCCAGGTGCGCGCAGACCGCGCGCAGGGCCGGATAGGGCTCGACGTCGACCCGGTAGCGGCGCGCGTTGTACATCTGCGGCACGATGCACAGGTCGGCGAGCGTGACCTCGCTGCCGAACATGTGCCGGCCGTCGCCGCTGGTGTGCTTCACCCGCTGCTCCAGCGCCTGGAAGCCCAGTCCGATCCACTCACCCACCCAGGCATTCACGGCGTTCTCGTCCGCGTGAAAGCTCGAGCGCAGGTAGTTCAGCACCCGCAGGTTGCCGAGCGGGTGAATGTCGCAGGCGATGGCGAGCGCGAGCGAGCGCACCTGCGCGCGGTCCGCGGCAGAGCCCGGTAACAGTGGCGGCTGCGGGTGGGTTTCCTCCAGGTACTCGATGATCGCGAGCGACTGCGTGATGGTGGTGTCGCCGTCGGCCACCACCGGTATCAGCCCCTGCGGATTGAGCGCGCGAAATTGCGGCGTGTGCTGGGCGTTCGCCGGCGCGCGCAGATCCACCAGCGCCGTCTGCCACGGGATGCCCTTGAAGTTCAGTGCGATACGCACGCGGTAGGCCGCGGAGCTTCGATAATAGTGATAGAGCTTCATGTTCGATCCGCTCCCGGAGCCTCGGCCCCCGGACTTGAGCGGTGGTGCAGATTGCCACTGTGCAAACCGCTAGACTAGCGCCGATGAGTATATGGCGCGCCAGCACCACTCCCGAGGCTCTCACCGAGCGCGGCCGGAGGAGCCTCTCCGGCTACCTCGGCATCCGCATCACGGAGATCGGCCCGGACTTTGTGCGCGCCACCATGCCGGTCAACGAGCACACCCACCAGCCTTTCGGGGTGCTGCACGGCGGCGCCTCGGTCGCGCTCGCGGAAACGGTCGGCAGTCTCGCCTCGATGATGTGCGTGGATACGCAGCAGTCCATGTGCCTGGGGCAGGAAATCAACGCCAATCACCTGCGGGCCGTATCCACGGGCACGGTCACGGCCACCGCCCGCCCGTTTCACCTGGGCGGGCGCAGCCACGTCTGGCACATCGAGATCCG
>Ga0209474_10002834_pt1 | contig 15640 bp, 13 predicted proteins | sample GraSoiAngelo_145_FD_185902 | JGI IMG/M metagenome (GOLD analysis project Ga0209474, IMG submission 185902) | Grasslands soil microbial communities from the Angelo Coastal Reserve, California, USA - 14_1009_05_20cm (SPAdes) (version 2) | ecosystem: Environmental > Terrestrial > Soil > Grasslands...
AAAGTTTTCCAGCCGCACGCGTTCCAAGATTTTTTCCAACGGCATCCGGGTGAACTTCACGCTGCAAAGCAAATTCGCTCCCAACTGTTGGAAATGCCGGCGCACGATCCGGCGCATCTCTGTTTCGGAAAGTTCGTCGCCAAAAGCGATGCGCACATTTCGCAGAGCCAGCTTCCGGTATTGCGGCAGGAACAGCCAGGCAATGGCCCCGCTGATTTGCCCCATCGCAAATAAGAAGGGCAGCGGCAACAAGGTGAGCAAATCTGTTCCCGCCCGGTATAAAAGATAAACGGGATAATCGAACATGAATTCGGCCGGGCACGCTACGTTTGCCCGCCTGGGCCATCAATCAATATACTGTGCCTGTGAAGGGCGAGGAATTGCAAGCAGCGGAAGCGCATATCGCGCGGTTGGAGGAAGAGCTGTTGCGTCTGAAGGATGTGAAGCACGATCTGCAGGTGCTGCAGGAAGAACATCGGCGGTTGCGCCGCAGCGCCGAAGGGCGGGTGGCAAAAATTCTTTCCGCGCCGTTCCGATTATTCCGCCGGCGGCAACGAACTAACGCCGCTGAGCAAGATGAATACGGCTGCTGGTTTGCCCGCCATCGCGTTTCCGCGGAGGAAGCCGCGAAACTGCATAAACAATCGCGAACCTTTTCTTATCAGCCGCTCATTTCGATTTTGACGCCAACGTTTAATCCGAATGACGAATTTCTGACGGCCGCGGTCGAATCGGTCATTGCGCAGGCTTACGAAAATTGGGAGCTGATTTTGGTTGATGATGGCTCGAGTGATTCCGGCGTGCGCGCTCTGCTGAAAAATTTGGGGCGACGTGATGCACGTATTCAAATCGGGGTCCAAGAGCACGGTGGAATTTCCTCAGCCTTAAACACAGGGCTGGTGCGGGCGCGCGGTGACTGGATCGCGCTGCTCGATCACGACGATTTGCTGGAGCCGGACGCGTTGTCTCGCGCGATTGAACTTTTGCACAACGACCGCGAAGCGGATGTGATTTATTCCGACGAAGACAAAATCGTCGATGGGAAACTGGCGGCGCCATTCCTGAAACCGGATTGGTCGCCGGAATTTTTTCGAACGCACGATTACCTGAGTCATTTCGTGGTCATGCGGCGCGATTTAGCGCGTGCTGAATTTCGCAGCGAGTTCGACGGCGCCCAGGACTACGATTTGCTCCTGCGTGTTTCGGAGAAAACCGACCGAATCCGGCACATCCCCCGAGTGCTTTATCATTGGCGACGGACGTCTGAATCCACCGCCCACAACATCCGGCGGAAACCGGGAGCGCTGGAAGCGGGTCGACGCGCGATCGAGGAGCACCTGGTGCGGCGGCGGGAAAATGCTCGCGTGACGATCGATTGGGAGACGCACCTCTACCGTGTTCGGCGGGAGATTGGTTCTGAGAAAATCTCCATCATTATCAATGGGGCTGCGGCTCGCGCTGCCGCGCGGATTCGCGCGAAAACAAATTTTCCGAATTTTGAAATCGTCGCGAATCTCAAGGAAGCGACTGGAGAATACCTGTTATTTCTCGATTCCGATCTTGAGCCACTCGACGAGAACTGGTTGGGCGCGATGGGAGAGCAACTGTCAAACCCGAAAATCGGGGCGGTTGGCGCGCGCATCGTTTCGTCGAACGATACAACTGAAAGCGCTGGATTAATTTTATTGCCGAATGGAAGTGCGGGTTCGGCTTTTGCGGGGTATCCGCGGAATTTCCGGGGCGCAAATCGGCAATTGCAGGCGGTGCGGAATTACAGTGCCGTGAGCGGGTCGTGCCTTTTGACCCGGAGGGAGATATTCAAGATGATAGCTTCAAGGTACGCGGCGGGTTCCCTCCGCTTCGGTCGGGATGACAGTGTGTGTCTCGGCACTGAGTATTGTTTGAGCTTGCGCGAACACGGATTGCGAACGGTTTCGGTTCCTTATGCCGAGGTGCGGCGCACTTCAGCAAGGGAAAGTGCGAGCAGGATATGTCTGGATTTACAGAAACGCTGGCCGGAAATGTTTCGACGCGATCCTTATTATAATTCAAATCTTTCTAGCGAGCGGAGCGACTTCTCGCTGGGGTAGCGCGCATTCTGCGCCTGTGTTGGAGATCTTCTCCGACATCGTAACAAAAACGGATGAGGACTTCCTGTTTGCGGCTTCGCCGCCTTATGAGATGACTTTCAGAGATTTGATTGATTAATTTGCGATCGGCGATCATACATCGCCGCTACAAAGTGAAAAAATCCGGGAAAGATATTTGGCGCGGTTTGCAGCCCGCCGCCGTTGCCGCGTTGAGCACGCGAGACTATCGAGCTCCGGCGCTGGTAAAACGGCTGGCCGGCGGGGGCGTGGAAGCGGGCCAGATTGTGTCGGCGAACCGGCGTTCCCTCGCGGCGGTTTGGATTCCTGGCGTCGAAATGTTCGCGCGCGCCATCCATGTACAGCGGCAGCGTGGGTTGTTCGGAGAATTGGCCCGCCGGGATGAAGGCGTGCTGGGGAGTTTAAAGTTCTGGCCAAAGCAATGGGCCACCGCGCGCATGTTCGCTAACACCGCCAAGGGCTTTCATGTTCATCCGCCATTTGTTCCCGAAGGCGAAGATCCGGCGAAATGGCTACGGCGCAGATTCTCTGGGAAAGCGAACGTTTCATCCAACTACGAGGCGGAACAGTGGGACGTAATGTTTTTCGTGCAAGGCCGAGTGGAGATGATTTTGCGCGATGTGCGCGAAGGTTTTCGCAGTCGCATCATGCATTTTTTTATTGATGGCGACAATCATCGCGGCCCCAACAATGTCGCGGTCGTGATTCCATCGGGGGTGGCGCATGCGGTAAGGGTAGAAGGAAGCGAGGACGCAATCATGGTCTACGGCACCAGTACGAATTTTGAACCGGCGTTCGAAGGCCGGATTGCGAGCGACGTGGAATCGGCACTGTTGCCCGAGAGCTGGCGGAGTTTTCTGGCGGAATAAGTGAAGCGGCAGTTCGATCCGGCGTTGCCGGAATTGATGGACCGGCCGCAGCCGGTCACGCGGGAGCTGGAACGCGACCTTGCCAATCTGCGCTCGTTTAATCGTTGGTTCGGCAGTCACCGAGTAGTGCGACATTTTCTGCGACGTTGGCTTAAGCCAGACGGCAAAATGCGAATCTTGGACGTAGCCACCGGCTCAGGCGACATCCCCCGGCTGATCGCCGACCACGCGCGACGGCAAAATGTATTAGTTCAGATCGACGCGATCGATCAGCAGGAATCGACGATCGAAATCGCGCGAGGACTGAGCGTGGCTTATCCAGAGATCAAGTTTTATTGCGCGGACTTGTTCGAATGGAACTTGCCGCCGGGTCTTAAACTTGACGGCTTAAAGCCGTCAAGTTTTCCGTATGACATGGTGCTGTGTTCGCTCGCGCTTCATCATTTCGGCAACGATGACGCTGTGCGGGTGCTGCAAAAAATTTGCGACTTCTCGACTGCGCGAATTTTAGTCGCGGATTTGCGAAGGGCGCGCTTCTTGAGCTGTGCCGTGTATTTTGTAACGGCGACAATCTATCGCGATGAGATGACGAAAACGGATGCGCGACTGTCTGCGGCTCGTGCTTTCAGTTTCTTCGAAATGCGAAAGCTGGCTGAGCGCGCCGGTTGGAAAAATTTCGGGCATCGAAAGTTTGCGATTGGACGCCAGGCGATTTGGATCGATCCGAGCGGGACTGGCGGTTTCGTTCGGAATGGCGAGTTTTCCAAATGAAGATTATTGAATCAACGGACGCAGCCCATGCGCATGTGCGTCAGCGAAGAGGCAAGTCCGTGCTGGTGCCTACGATGGGTGCGTTGCATCGAGGACATCTGGAGTTGATTCGGGTGGCGCGTGAGCACGCGGGAAATCATGGGGAAGTAGCAGTCAGCATCTTCGTCAATCCGTTGCAGTTCGAGCCGGGATCGGATTTTGAGAAATATCCACGGCCGGAACCTACGGACGAAAAATTTTGCGAGGACGGCGGAGTAAACCTGCTTTTTCGGCCCCGCGAAATGTATTTTGATGATCGCTCGGTTTACGTCGAAGAAACGCAGTTGTCGGCGGGGCTGTGCGGCGCGGCGCGGCCAGGCCACTTCCGTGGTGTCTGCACGGTGGTGACGAAGCTTTTTAATTTGCTAGCGCCCACCGCAGCGGTGTTCGGGCAAAAGGATTACCAGCAACTGGCGATCATTCGGCGAATGGTGCGCGACCTGAATTTCCCGGTGGAAATTATCGGTGTGCCGACGGTGCGTGAAGCGGACGGGCTGGCCCTGAGCTCGCGCAATCAATATCTGAGCTCGGAGGAGCGGGCGGAAGCGACCGTCCTTTATCGGGCCATCACTCGTGTGAAGGAGCTTGTCGAAAGAGGAGAACATTCCGTCACCAAATTGATTGATGCGGCCAGGGACGTACTCAGCCCGGCAAAGCGCGCACGTATTGATTACATCACCATCGTCGATGCTGAAAACTTCGAACCGTTGGAGAAACTGCGACCGACTGCGCTGATCGCGCTCGCGGTTTTTATCGGCAAAACGCGATTGATCGATAACTTGCGCCTGACGTGAAGGAATTCGATTTCGTGGTGGTGGGGAGCGGGATCGCGGGCTTGAGCTTTGCCTTAAAAGCAGCGCAGCACGGTTCCGTCGCCGTGATCACGAAACGGAAAGGGGCCGACAGCAACACGGCGTGGGCCCAAGGTGGGATTGCCTGCGTCACGAGTGACGAAGATTCTTTCGAGTTGCATGTCCGCGACACTCTCGAAGCCGGTGCCGGGCTTTGCGACGAAAAAGTCGTGCGCACGATTGTGACGGAAGGGCCGGAGGCGATCCACGAGCTGATGGAAGTGGGCGTGCATTTCGATGAACGCGACGTTTCGGGTCATCGCGAGCTCGATCTCGGGCGCGAGGGCGGGCATTCGAAGCGGCGCGTGTTGCACGTGCAGGACGTGACTGGCCGCGAGATCGAAAACAAGTTACTGAGAGCGCTTGGTCGATCGCCGCATGTCCAATTGCTGGAAAACCATACCGCGATCGATTTGATCACCGCCGCCAAGCTTGGTTTCGCCACGGAAGACCGGTGCCTCGGACTTTATTCGCTCGATGAGAAAACGGGCGAAGTTTTATCAATTCGAAGCGATCGGGTGGTGCTGGCCACCGGCGGATGCGGGAAGGTTTATCTGTACACTACGAATCCGGCGGTTGCGACGGGCGATGGGGTAGCCATGGCATGGCGCGCCGGAGTCGCCATCGCGAATATGGAATTTGTTCAATTCCATCCCACCTGCCTCTTCCACGCCGCACAGCGTTCTTTTCTGATTTCCGAAGCAGTCCGCGGCGAAGGCGGAATCTTGCGTGATGCTCGCGGCGAGGATTTCATGCTGCGATATCACCCGCGTGGCTCGCTGGCCCCGCGCGATGTAGTGGCGCGCGCGATCGATGCCGAGATCAAACGCAGCGGTGCGCAATGCGTTTATTTGGACATTACGCACAAGTCCGAGGCGTTTTTGCGTGAACGCTTTCCCCACATTTTCGAGACCTGTTTGCAGCTCGGGATCGATATGAGCCGGCAACCAATTCCGGTGGTGCCAGCGGCGCATTATCAATGCGGGGGGATCAAGACAGACATGAACGGCGCTAGCAATCTGCGGGGTTTGTACGCCATCGGCGAAGTGGGTTGCACTGGTTTGCATGGGGCAAATCGCCTGGCGAGCAATTCGCTGCTCGAGGGTGTGGTGGTGGCGCGCCGGGCTTGCGAGGCGCTGGTGCGCGAGTTTCCAAGGGAGCAAGATCACAAAATTGCTTTGCCGGAGTGGGTTTCCGGCAATGTCCAGGACGTGGACGAACTGGTGGTGATTTATCACAACTGGGACGAGATCCGGCGCCTGATGTGGGACTACGTCGGGGTGGTTCGGACCGACAAACGCCTGCAACGCGCATCCTCGCGTTTACGGAATCTCCAGCGCGAAATCCGCGAATTTTATTGGAATTTCAAGGTCTCGGTCGACCTCCTCGAACTGAGGAATCTGGCCACGGTGGCGGCTCTGATCGTGGACAGCGCCCTACTGCGCAAAGAGAGCCGGGGACTGCATTATACCTTGGACTATCCGCAGACCGACGAAGCCCATTTTCGACGCGATACCGTGCTGTCGCGTGGCTAAATACTTGGAATGGATACTGCTGCAAATGACAAGTGCCAGCCAAGGAAGGATTCCTCGACGAGAGGAAAAACCCTTGCCTGGTGGCGAGTTTTCGCATAAACAAACCACGCTAATGAGAAAAGGTTTTCCCGCCGTCGCTTTAGTGCTCCTTGGGACGGGGGTGGCAATGGCCCAATCGCCTTACGAGAGTGCGGCTGATTTCGCCAAATACGCCCGCAAATTGCGCGAACAAGCCTTACTAAAAGTCGAGCCACAGGTATTTGTCCCGACCGCTTCCCGGACCAACACGGCCACCCGCTACCCCTGGAAAACCAACATCGTGACAACGGTGTTTTGGGTAGGCGAGCAGGCCGGCGGGAATAATCCGGTCCCGAATTACAAGAGCTGCTGGGACGCGAACTGGACCTCGAATTACGGCGGCTTCGATACTCCCGAGCCGTCCTCGCGGAGGAATTACATTCCAGCTTCATTTACCCCGCGGCAGAATCCCTTTTATTGCGCCCTCCCTTACAACGACGTCACGCACGGGCAGTTCAAACCGGAAGCGCCGCTGGTAATTCCTTGGTTTAGGACTGCCTATACCGAACCGGGCCGCTCTGTTTGCAAAGACCACTGGCTGGCGATCCGCAAAGGCAATCGCGTCTGCTACGCTCAATGGGAAGATTGCGGACCCTTCCGCACCGACCACTTCCAGTACGTTTTCCAGAGCGAGCGACCGAAACCGAACCTGAATCACGGGGCCGGTCTCGATGTCTCCCCGGCTGTGCGCGATTACCTCGGGCTCGGCCCGACCGATGTGACCGACTGGCAATTTATAGAAGTGCGCGATATCCCGCCCGGGCCGTGGCGTAGCTATGGTGACAACAACCATTTCGTGATTGCCAAGCGCCAGGCTGAGGCACGCCTTGTCCAGCAGAACGGCGGTGCCACCTCGCGCTAGGCGGCGCGGCTTCCCATTACGCGCGGACGCAGTTTTCCGAAAGTCGTGTCGAGCTCGTTGATCCGGTCGATGAGCAGTTGATAGTGCGCGCGTTGTGCGGTGCAGAAGGCGGTGAGCGGTTGTATTGCGGCATTGATCTCACCGTAGAACAAATCGATAGCGTGAGTGATCTGATTCTCGATCGCAAGCACGAGCTCGCTGCGTTTTGCCTCCATTTGTTCGGCGTAAACGCGTAGGATTTTTGCACGCTGTCGTTTCGCCAGAAAAGTTCCAATGATCGCGGCGGAAGCGGCCAACACCCCTGTGACATCGGCTATAGCGGCGCTACTCATGGCCGCGACCAGTGCCACCAGTCCGCCCGCTGCCGCCACGCCCGCTGGAATTCGCAAACGGTCCGATGTTTCCCGAAATATCACCGCCATTTGTTCTTCAATGGCGTTCCCGCCGCCTCGCTTGGCCAGAGCCAGTTGAATGGACTGCAACAACTCGCGGCGTTGGCGCGCGAAATCCGGTGGCGTCCGAGGCGTCTGAGTTTTCACGTCGCCGGCAAAATGCGACTCGATCATGTCCTGTAGTTGCGGCCAGATTCCACGCAGATCGGTTTCAAGTAATTGCACTGCATTTTCGACTTGGGGCTGCACGATCTGCCGAAGTTTCGTTTCCATTTCGTCTTGAAAATCGCGCTGCCAATAATCGCGTCGCCAAATCATGTTCACGGTGCTCCAGAAGGTCAGTTTGCTCTCGAGAAAGCGCGTTCCCTGAATAGCGCAATCGCGACAGGCTTGCTCAACCCCCCGGACAAAACCGTGCACCTGCCGCGACGTTTGCTCCTTGCGCGCCTGGAGGAACTGTATCAGACGCTCGAAGCGTTCTTCGTCCTGGCGAATGGTGCGAAATGCCTCGCCCACTTCCGAGGCGATCTCTTGCAGAACAACCTGTGCCGTTTGCCAGGCCGACCGCAACTTGAGCGCGTGTTCACTCGCGTCCGACATGATCAAATCAATATGCTCTTGCAACGGAACAATCTGGCTCTTTTCTTCCAGGCTAGGCGCTCCGGGCGCGCCTGTCCGCGCGAGTAAAGCCTGACGCGCGGAAACGGCAAAAATAGGTGGTGCGGTTCCGAGTTTCTGAAGGGCGGTATCCTGAAGATGACGTCGAATCACCGCAATCTCGGAGGGATCGCGCAGATCGGCCTGTTGCAAAACGAAGACGATATTTTTCAGCCAACGCTTTTGCACAAAAGCGAGAAGATCCCAGGCTGATTGTGTCCAGGGATTGACTACGGAAAAAACGAAGAGCACGAGATCGGCCCGGGGGACAAATTCTTCGGTGATACGTTGATGCTCCTCCACCATGGTATTGGTGCCGGGGGTATCGACGACATTGAAGTCGCGCAAAAAATCGATCGGAAGGTAGCGCTCGATCAGTTGGGGGGAGACGTCGACCGTTTTTTCCACCTCGCCGTAGCGAAAAATGCAGACGCGATCAGTTGCCGGCAGCACGCCGGTCTTGGCGAATTCGTGGCCGAAAAGCGCATTTAGAAGCGAGGATTTTCCCGCTTTCACTTCGCCGACGACGACAAAAAGGAGTGGTTGGCGAATGTCGATGAGAAGCGCGTGCAGCATCTCCAACGATCCTGGGCTGCGTTGCAGATCCGCGCCGAGTCGGAGCAATCGGATCAGCGCAGTTTCGAGATCGGTTCGAAGCTGCAAGTAATGATCGGCGATCATGCCGCGAGCGTTAACCGTTGGGCGAAGGAGCGACAACAGGCGAGGGAGTGGCAGTTGGCGCGTTGACCGGCTTCGGCGTCGGCGGTGGCACCGGCGTCCGTAGCTTCAACAATTCGGAGACGGTAACGAACTTGAATCCCTTGGCTTCGAGCTCGGTCAAAGTTGCCGGCATCGCCTGGATGGTCTGGGCATGAATGTCATGCGATAGCACGATCGATCCCGGGCGCGTCTCCTTCAGAATACGACTACTAACGATACTTGGACCGGGTTCCTTCCAGTCGAGCGGATCCACGTCCCACAGAATAATTTCATAGCCAAGTTCGTCGTGGATAAAATGCTTTTGACGCGTCGTGATCGAACCGTAGGGCGGGCGAAGTAAAACCGGGCGTGAACCAATCGCGCCGGTTATCGCGTCTTCGGTACGCTTAATCTGGCTGCGAACGGCGTCGTCGGACATTTTCGCGAGATTAGGATGCGACCAGGAGTGGTTGCCAATCTCATGACCTTCCCGTGCTGCGCGCTGCACGATTTCGGGATGATGCGCCACATTCTCGCCGATAACAAAAAAAGTGGCGTGGATGTGATGTTGCCCGAGCAAATCCAACAACCGCGGCGTCAGTTTTTCGCTTGGACCGTCATCGAAGGTGAGCGCGATGTAGGGGCCATCGACATGTACCGAGCTGACCGTCGTTTTTTGTTCGGGGATCGACGGCGACTTTGGCTTTTCCGGCGAGGGCGAGGGTTGCTGGGCTAATGCAACCATCGCCGGAACGAGGAAAAAAAGTGCGCGGAATTTTCGCAGCATGAGACTCAGAAGCGCGACAGATTGCCTTATTAACGCGGCGGCACCAACATCGCAACCGGGTTGTGGAAAATCGGAGGAGGAAAAGGCGGACCAGGGCTCCGGGGTGGCCGAATTTGGCAGCTAATCTGCTGCTTTAGGATGCATCGATGTTTGGAGGTCTGATCAAGCTTCGGCGGGAGGCCGAGAGGCCGCACTAACGCCGATTATCGCGTGATGAACATTCTTCTTGTCGAAGACCAGGACGACAGCCGGAAAACGCTCTCCCGGCTGATCGAAATGCGCGGCCACAAAGTGACACAGGTCGCTACCGCTGAGGAGGCCGAGCGCGCTATGGCAACGGAGACCTTCCCTTTCCTTATTCTGGACTGGATGTTGCCAGGAAAGAGCGGCATCGATTTGTGTCGCGAATTGCGGGCGCGCCAGGACGGCGACGAGATGTTCATTTTGCTCGTCACCGGGAAAACCGATCGCGCAGATCTGGAGATGGCGCTGGAGGCGGGGGCGAATGATTACCTGACCAAACCAATCGATCTATCGTTGCTCAATGTGCGCCTGGCGGTGGCGGAGCGGCAAATTCGAGACCTCACGGAACGAAATCAGGCGCGGGTTGCACTCCAGCAATCGGCCCGGACGCTGACGGACATTCTCGAGAATACGACGGATGGTTTCTTCGCGCTCGATTACGCCTGGCGCTTTACCTATGTGAACCCGGAGGCGGAATCTTCATTCGGACGCTCGCGCAAAGAGCTTCTGGGAGGTGAGCTGTGGGAGAAGTTTCCCGAACTTCGCGGTACCACTTTTGAAAAAAATTATCGGCGAGTAATGGCCGAGCAGACGCCAATCGAATTTGAAGCGTGCGACCCGAGCGGAACGCAGTGGTTCGAAGTGCACGCCTATCCCAGTGGCGGAGGCGTCTCTGCTTTCTTTCGTGACGTCACCGAGCGTAAGCGCGCGGAAGATGACCGGCTCACTAAAGGCAAAATCGAATCATTGGGGACGCTGGCCGGCGGAATCGCCCACGATTTGAACAATATTTTAACCGTCATTTCCGGCAACATTGGCCTGGCCCAGCTGGAAGCACCGGTGGAAGAAAAGAATTTGCTTGGTTGTCTCGCTAAAGCATCCCAGGCCGCGCAGGAAGCCGCCCACATGTCCAGTCAGTTGCTCACCTTCTCCAAAGGTGGTTCGCCGGTTAAAAAAGTTGTGAGAATGTCCGAGCTGTTGGCTAAGTCAGCCCACTTTTCGTTACACGGCTCGAATCTACGCGCGGAAATGGACATTCCGCCGGACCTGTGGCCGACCGAAGTTGATCCAACCCAAATCGAGCAGGTTATCAACGCGCTCATGATTAACGCTCGCGAAGCCATGTCTTCCGGCGGCACGGTGGATATTTCGGCGCGCAACGTAGAACTGGAAGACAAGCCGGGTGCGCTCCTGCCTGGCGGCCGCTACATCAAGGTCACGATCGCGGATCACGGTGACGGTGTTCCTGTGGATATGGCGACGAAAATTTTCGATCCCTATTTCACTACCAAACCGGTGAGTAGCGGATTGGGACTTTCGATAAGCTTTTCTATTGTTAAGAAACACGAGGGGATGTTGCACCTCGAACAATCTTCCCCTGCCGGCGCCGTCTTTGCCTTCTATCTTCCAGCAGCCAGAGCCGAACCGGCGGTGGTAAAGAACATACCCAACTCAGGATTGCCATCTACTCTGCAACGCATCCTGGTGATGGACGATGAGGAAGGAATTCGTGAGCTCACTTCCCAATTGCTCAATACTCTCGGCTACGAGGTCACCGCGGTGACTGATGGCGTGGAAGCTGTGAATACTTACGAGCGCGCCATGCGCCGGGGCGAAAATTTTCAGGCTGTGATTTTGGATGCAACGATTCGTGGCGGCATGGGCGGGCTGGCCACAATCTCGCGTTTGCGTAATATTGATCCCAGCGTCATTGCCATCATTTGCAGCGGTTATTCCGACGAAGCGGCGCTGGCGGAATTTTTGCAATACGGATTCCGCGGAGCATTACCGAAACCGTTTACCCGGCGCGATCTGGCGGATGTATTGCAACGCGCCTTTATGACTTCGAAAAACGAGCCGGCGTTCGTCCGCTAGCTCTTGCGCAACTTTTCCAGCGCGGCAATGATGGCGTCCGGTCCGCCCTCGATGTAGCCGAAGAAATTGGCCACTCGTTTCCCTTCGGGATTCAATACGATCAAGGTCGGAAAACCTTCGATTTCATATTCGCTGGCCAATTTCATGTTTTGCTTTCTGACCGCATCGCTTTGCGGTTTGGCACGAGGAAAATCGAGTTCGACCAGAATCAGATTCTTCGCGGCGTAATCCTGGAACTGCGGTTTGGAAAAAATTTCGGCCTGCATGAGCTTGCAATAGCCGCACCAATCGGAGCCGGTGAAGTCAAGCAGAACAAGCTTGTGATCCGACTTCGCCTTCGCCTTGGCCGCATCGAAATCAGTCAGCCAGTCAACCTCTGCCGAGGCGAAAGCGGCGGAGAGGAAAATGGCTGAACAGAAGAGAACCAGTTTCTTCACGTCACAAGTGTCCGCCAGCGAAGCGGCTTGCGCAAGTTTGCCCCCGATTGGTTAGCGAAGTTTTCGACCTCGACTGGAAACCAATGTTACTCGAACCGCCGCCCCGTTAACGATGTCAATTCGACTCCAGCTCCAAGCGAACGAGAGCTGTCACCTCCGATTGTCCCGGGGAGACGGAGAGAGCCCGGCGCGGGAAAACGCCAGGCTTTCACCAGAAGATCTTACCTGATATGTCCGGAGACGAGCTTGGTCATCTCGAACATACTAACCTGACTCTTGCCGTTAAATACCGGCTTGAGCGAATCGTCCGCGTTGATCATCGTTCGTTTCTTTTTATCCTGACAACCGTGTTTCTTGATGTAGTCCCACAGTTTTTTCGTGAGTTCGGAACGCGGAAGCGGTTTCGAGCCAACGATGGCAGAGAGTTTTTCATCAGGCTGGACGGGGCGCATGAATGCGGCGTTCGGCTTGCGTTTGGAAGGGCTTTTCTTGGCTTTGGTTTTCGGCATGACCGCTGATTAAAACCGAAGCAACGCACAGGGCAATATATTTTTTGCCTCGGGAGAAATTAATTTTTTTCATTGAGGCGCCGGACGACCAGCGCCGCAATGTCATCCGGCGGCACAGGACCAGCCGGGGAAGAGGCGGGTTCGCGCAATAAATCTTGCAGGAAGGACTGTGCCTTGCCTGGCGCGGCGAGTAATTGTTTTGCTACCATCGTAGGGGCGAGCCTGGGATGATCGGTCTCGCCTGCGCCATACAAACCATCGGTGTAAAGCAGAAATAAATCGCCACTGCTTAGCCGCACTGGCGTTTCGTTAAAGCTTGACCCGGCAACCAGCCCGAGCGGCGGCGAGGTCGACGCGATTGATTCTGTTTCTCCATTGTGTCGTGCCACCAGCAATGGCGGATGGCCCGCCCCCACGATACTGCCTGCGCCGCTTCGCGGATCAAGCGCCACGCACATCGCCGTCATGAAGGAGCGGGCGCCGAGAATGCTGCGAAAATCGCGATCGACAGCGCGCATGATTTCCACCGGGGTTTCGTTTTCGACGTTGGCGTGGTGAAAAAGCAATTTCGCCAGCGTGGTCAGCAACGCGGCCGCCGCGCCGTGGCCGGTGGCATCAGCAATCCAAAAAAGCATCCGGCCATCGCGCATGCGAAGCCAGCCGTAAATATCGCCGCCCACTTGAATGACCGGACGATAAAATGCCGCAATCTCCCATCCGGCCAACGCTGGTGGTGTGGCTGGAATGAGAGAGCGTTGCGTTCGTTGCGCCGCATCAAGGTCTTGTTCCAAATTTCCGCGCCAGGCTTCCAATTCTTCGTTTTGCTTGAGCAGTTGCTCGCGCATCGAACGCAAACGCAATTGCGTTTCGATGCGCGCGCGGAGCACCTCGGGATGAATCGGCTTGGTCACGAAATCATCTGCTCCGGCTTGGAGACATAGCACCTCACTTTCCTCTCCGCCGTGACCGGTAAGCATGATTGTCGGAATTTGCGCTATTGCCGGAGAAGGATCGGCCCGAATTTGTTTTGAAACATCAGCGCCATCGAGGCCGGGCATGTCGTAATCAAGGAGAAGAAGACAGGGCGGCTGCTTGCGGACAAATTCGAGGGCTTCTTCGCCGCTCTCGGCTTCGGCGCAGGTATAGCCGGCGGCGGTCAACGTTCGCGCCAGCAACCGTCGGCTCGCCCGATCATCATCAACCACGAGGATAGAATTCTCCACGCGCATCCTCCATTGAATAGAATCGAAAAGTAATGGCCCGCGACATGTATCGGCCGAGCGATATCGCATGGCAGCTCAATTATCGAAGAGCACGCTTTTCGATTGTCAGTATGTTAGGCTTGAATTAGAAAGGGGCGGTTACGTCGAATCGATTTTATGAAATGTTCATCGTGGCTCATTTTTCTCGGCGGTTTTATCTTTGTCTCTTGCGCTGAAGAGGAGCCGCCGATGCGTCATCGCGTCGCACGTTATCCAAATGCGCCCGAAGATCAGGCAATGACGCAGCCCTACAATCCCAATCAGCCCCCGGCGCCGCCCTCGACCACAGAGGAGAATCCTCCACCGGAAGCCTCCGCCTCACCGGCCGCAAGGATGACCAAGGGCGATCTCCCTTACGGTATTCCGGTGCCGAATAAACCCGGATTTGTCACCAGCCCCTACGCACCTAATCAGGGCTATGTTGATGTTCGCGGATTCCCACCGGGAACCGAAGTGAAAGATCCCTACACCAACAAGATCTTTCTGGTGCCGTAGGAATCTCGCTTCGTTTCGGGGTGAAAGAGTCGCGTTGCTGGACAAGCGCGCCGGATATCGGATGATTCCTCCTTCCAGGCTTGGGGCGGCTGGGGATTCGAAAGGTTAAATGGAACTTCGCGTCAAACGCGCACCTCACATCGACACGGAAATCACCGTGCCGGGGGACAAGAGCATTTCGCATCGCGCTGCCATCATCGGTGCGCTCTCTAACGGAGTTTGCCGCCTCGATGGATTCCTCATGGGCGACGATTGCATGCGTACCGTTAATGCGTTGCGCGCGCTCGGGGTTCGGATCGATGAGGCGGAAGCCAATGCAATTATCGTCCATGGAAAAAAGCGAGTGCTCAGTCCGCCAGCCGCCGACATTGATTGCGGCAACTCCGCCACGACGATGCGCTTGATGGCCGGACTTCTCGCAGGGCAAACATTCGAGAGCCGCCTGGTGGGAGACGCTTCTCTCTCCAGGCGGCCGATGGATCGCGTCATCGCTCCATTGCAGCGGATGGGAGCAAACATTACCGCGGAAGGCCCGGACCAGACTCCCCCGCTGCGCATTCGCGGGGGTTCTTTGCGCGGAATTCGCTATCAAATGCCGGTCCCCAGCGCGCAGGTGAAAAGCGCAATCTTGCTCGCCGGTCTTTTTGCCAAAGGAAAAACCGCAATTGTCGAGGAAACGCAAACGCGCGATCACACCGAGCGAATGCTGCGTTACTTCTTTGTTCGCACGACGCGGGATGAAAACGGCACCATCGCGATTTTTGGCGATCAGGTTCCAGAGTCGCGCGACTTCCGAATTCCCGGTGATCTCTCCTCCGCCACTTACTGGCTGACAGCGGCAGCCGCGCAACCCGGAGGACATTTGCTTGTTCGCGAACTCGGCTTGAATACCACACGCACACCCATCCTCGGTGTGCTGGTCCGCATGGGAGCCCAGGTTCGTGAGGCGATCGAAGATGTGGATCAACTCGAGCCCCGCGGCATCGTTGAAATAACGGGTGCCACGTTAAAAGGCACCGTTATTCAAGGAAAAGAAGTTGCACAGTTGATCGACGAGCTTCCCGTGCTGGCGGTGGCTGGCGCCCTTGCCAACGGCACTACCATCATCCGGCAAGCTCAGGAATTGCGGGTGAAGGAAACCGACCGCATTGCCGCAATCGCTCACAACTTG
>Ga0209474_10002835_pt1 | contig 15638 bp, 13 predicted proteins | sample GraSoiAngelo_145_FD_185902 | JGI IMG/M metagenome (GOLD analysis project Ga0209474, IMG submission 185902) | Grasslands soil microbial communities from the Angelo Coastal Reserve, California, USA - 14_1009_05_20cm (SPAdes) (version 2) | ecosystem: Environmental > Terrestrial > Soil > Grasslands...
GGCCTTTTCGTCGGAGGCAACAACTCTCAGGATGTCCTTGACCGACAGCATTCCCCTGAACTCCCCCATTTGACTCAGCACGATCAGGTGGAAGATGCCGTTCTGTTCCATTAGGAGCAGGCATTCGTCGAGGGTCTTCTCGGCCGTGACCGTAACTAGTTCACGCGTCATGATATCCGAGGCTTTCATCCAGGCAGGGCACTTGTTTTCTGCGGCTACTTTGTCGGAGATGTCGCTCTGCGAGATGACGCCAGTCAGCTTCCCGTTGGCGCCAAGCACACCGACCGTACGCACTTCTTTGGCTCGCAGATATTGCGCTACTTCGTGAACGCTAGTCTCTTCGGAGACGGTATAGACTTCCTTGCGGGAACCGATTAAGTCGCCAACTCGCATTGGACCCTCCGGAGGCTAATCTGGCCGGATACTAGGCCAATTTCTTCCTGGGAGCAAGATGAGTTCCAAACGAAGAGAGGCTCTGGAACGGCCCTTTGAAAAGGAAGGGGACGACGATAATTGGGAGGCTTAGCTTGAGATGAGTGGAGCTTCCACCGACTTTGTGAAGGAGCCGCAAAATTGGCGTCAAAGGGGGAGACCATGAACTTGCCCGACTGAGCGGACCGTTAGCGGCTTTCAGGGTTTTTCTTCGCATTGTGGGCTTTCTGGCAAATTATGCAAACACGTCTATAATCTTCGCCCCACTGCGTGCTGGAGCAACCTGGACATGCAAAGCGCCCGCACCTGGTGCAACGGCATCCAGTCAAACCAAAGCAACCCTTGCGTCGGTCGCCATGCCCGACCTGGCAAATTCCTGCTTCTTTTCTTTTATGCGGCAAGCGCTACCTGTGTCTTTCCTTGTTCGTAGCCCGCGAAAGTCTGCGTCACATCCGCCGGGCTGGATGTGGGATGCCCATGACGCTCGACGGCATATGACAGCGCGGATTGTATTGTGACTCGCCTGCGGGAAAAAACCAACGTCACACTCGCGCGGCTTCTCCGCGCACTATGTCGTATCTCTCGATTACGGCGGCCACGCCCATGCGTGTATTGCCGTCCTCCATCCTGGGCTCGACGCGCAGAACCCTTCCTAAAGCGTGCACCATCACTTCCGTGCCGCTCGTTACTTCCGTCGGAAGAGTCAGGACGAGGTCGAGCCGCGAGCCCGTTTGCGGATCTTGATCCATCACGAAGTAAAGACCTCGCGTGGAAATATCACGGGTCTTGCCCTTTTGCGAATCCAATGCCTTCTCGGTGGGCACGCGAACAAGAACCGGTAAAGACAGATCATAGCGTCGATTTGTGCGACGCTCGGTATTGCCCCCCATTTCTGCGTACACCCCGCGGACCGATCATGCTGGCCGCGTTCCCTTCTTTGGATTGAGCCTGATACTTGGGTTCTAATGCCGCTAGCTTGGCCCTCGAACCAAATCCCTCGACTTGGTTCAAGTATGCGTTGGGTTCTGGCGCGGGATAAAATAACCCAAATATCCCTTCGGAGTACATCGTTTTCTTTTTTGCCAGTTCTTCCCTAGTACCGGCTGTGCGTACTTTTGCGAGAATTGCTAACCGTTCCTCGTCCCCACGGCTGAGGTTTCTTCCGCCCCTGGCGACGCGGACTTCCGCGTTCGTGGCGTATCCAGGTTGAATTGCCGCATCTTGTAAAGCAGCGCCTTGTAACTGATTCCCAGCATCTTGGCAGCGTCCTTGCGGCACCAGCGTGTCTTTTCCAGGGCGTCGGCAATCGCTTCCATCTCCGCCTCATCCTTGAGGCCGCGCACCAGCGCCTTAAGACCTTGTTCCTTGGGAGGCGCCGGCTCTTCGCGAGGCGAGGTGCGCTGCCGTGTGGAAGACATCTCCACCAATTCGCGCAAGCTGCCTTCGTCGTCCTCAAGAATGACATAGCGCTTCACGAAATTTTCCAATTCGCGCAAATTCCCGGGCCACGGGTAATTTAGCGCCGCATCGAGCAGGTGCTTGGAAGGCGGCTGCCCCGGCTTGCCATATTTCTCGCTGTACTTCTGCAGAAAATGCTGGAACAGCAGGGGGATTTCCGCGGTGCGTTCGCGCAGAGGCGGCACGTTGATGGACAACACGTTCAGCCGGTAATACAAATCCTCGCGGAAGCGCCCCGTTTTCATGGCTTCTTGCACATCTACGTTGGTCGCGGCTAACACGCGAACATCCGTCTCCACCAAGTGACGCCCGCCCAGCCTCGAGTACTGATGGTCTTGCAACACGTGCAAGAGCTTCGCTTGCAGGTGCGTGCTCATTTCCGCGATTTCGTCGAGGAAAATCGTGCCTTTGTTGGCCAGTTCAAACTTGCCCGGCTTGCTTCGCACGGCGCCCGTGAAGGCTCCCTGTTCGAATCCAAACAGTTCCGACTCAAGCAATTCTCCCGGCAGCGCTGCGCAGTTCACCTTGACAAATGGCTGGTTGCGCCGCTTTGACCGCAGGTGAATCATTCGCGATACGACTTCCTTGCCCACGCCGCTTTCTCCGCAAATAAACACCGGCACGTCTACCGGGGCGATTTGCAAAATCTGCTGGCGGATGCGAACCATCTGCGGACTCGCCGCTAAAAAGCTCAAATCCTCCGTCACTTGATCGCAATAATCGCGCAGCGCCTGGTTCTCTGTCGCCAGTTGTTTCTTCTGGCGCGACTTCAGCATCGCCGCATCAAGCTCTGTTTTTTCAAAAGGTTTGGTCAGGTAATCGTGCGCTCCGATGCGGATGGCCTCCACCACCGTTCCCACTTCATTCGAACACGACAACATGATTACATTCAGGCTCCGGTCGATTTCCATCAGCTCCTTCAGCGTGTCAATGCCGTTCATTTCCGGCATCAAAACGTCGAGAATGATGAAGTCGGGCCGCTCGCCTTTCTTCACTCTGTTCAGGGCTTCCCTGCCGGAGTTGACCGCCTCCACGTCGAACCCGTCCACTTCCAGAAGGGTTTGCAAATACTTTCGAATACTCGGCTCGTCATCCACCACCAGAATTTTTTCTTTCTCGGCCATTAGCTCTTCCCTTTCTTACAATTCTTACAAAAATCTTTGGGCGTTATCCTTGATCCATGGGCAGAAGAAATGTAAATCGGCTTCCTCCGCCAGGATCGCTTTCCACCCAGATCTTTCCGCGATGCGCTTGAATGAGGCGTTTTGCGATTGCCAGCCCCAGTCCCATTCCGGAAGTATTTCTGTCCACTCTCACGAAATCCTCGAAAATTTCCTGATGGTGCTCGGCCGGGATGCCCGCGCCGGAGTCCTTCACGCTGACTTCCACGCTGTTTGGTCTCGGCAGACGAAATCTTCGCCGCTCTTCCACGGGAGCCATGGTTGCCACGCGGCGCTCCCAGAAATGCGGTCCCGCCGTCATCGTGACCGTCCCACCACTCGGAGTGTGCTTGAGCGCATTGTCGAGCAGATTCGCCGCAACCTGCTGGACCTTCTGATAATCGAAGCGGAATGTCGGGATCGAAGGATCGATGTTCGCTTCCAACCGCACGCCCTTGCGCTGAAATGCTTCCGACCAGCGCTTCGAAAGCTCGTCCAGGCAATCGCGCAAGTCGTTCTCTCGGAGTTGCAAAACCAGTTTGCCGCTTTCCAGCGCGGAATAATTCAGGAACATGGAAACCAGCCGCACCAAGCGTTCGCAACTCTCTTTGGATTCTTCCAGGATGTCTCGCTGTTTGTCGGTCAGCCGTCCCAGAGAACCCGCGAGCAGCAAATCGTAATAACCTTTGATTACAGCCAGCGGGGTTTTCAGCTCGTGGGCCGCCGAAGCCAGGAAGACTGTTTTTTGGCGGTTGACTTCCTGCAATTTCAGATACGCCGCGAGCAGGTTCCTGTAAGTGATCTCGCGCTCCTGCAACAGCTCTTGCACGGTGAGTTGCGTCGCGGCATCGGGATCGGCATGCTTCCCTGCTCTGATTTCGATTTCCACCACGAGCCAATCCGATTCCGGCATCCATTGAATCCGCGCAGCAGCACTATTCTCATCCGCCCCAATGCGAACGCTGACTTCGTGCTCTCCCTGCTCCACTTGCCCGAAAATTTTCGCGGAATCCAGCTTTAGCAGATCGCTAAAGAGATTAGGTTCGTCCGTCTCCCTGAATCCTTGCGCTTCCAGGAAGTGACGCGCCCGCGCGTTGATGAGCAGCGGACTCCCGCTGCGGTCCGCAACGATCAATGATTTTTCCAAACTGTCCAGGAGCCGGCTAACCCATTCCAACGGAAGCGACCTGCGGCTGCGATCTTCTGCCACGGGGGGCATGGCTATCCTTCCGCTCATGTACTAGTTCTGTCCTTTATGAGGTGTGGTAAATATTTTCCCGTTTGCCGGATGCTCAACCTTACAGAGTGTCCTCTGCCGAGTCAATGGTAAAAGCGTTCCATTTGCACATTTGCGGAAATCCAGTGGATTTCCGAATCCACGGGCGCGTGCAGCAAGACTCTTCCCAGGGCGAGCTCCCTCCAAACCATTCTTAATAAAAGGGTTATATTGACGTTGGATTGCGTTATCTGGCAATCAAGATGCAACAGTCCCGTACTATGTCCGTAGTACCACGCGGGGGAGTCAGTGTCGACCAAGATGATTCAGGGGAAAAAGAGCTTCGAGATTTGCTCAACGCGGCACTCGCCCCGCATTCGTTTGCAGATTCCGGTGTTTGTTCGAGGTACGGATGCCTCAGGATCCGAATTCATCGAGCTTACTAAGACGCTTAATATCAGCTCTTTCGGAGCTTGCATCGCATCCCAGCATATTCTCCGAACGAATCAGACCATTCATTTGACGATCCCCGCCCCCTCTCCGGCGTCTAACAGTCTTGTTCCTAGTGAGACTCCCCCCATCCTTGCCCGTGTATTACGCCAGAATATGGCTGGTGACATGCGCCTCTTCGGCTTGCAGTTCATCCATCCCTTGGAGTGACCGATCTGCGTGATTCAGCCTATTGGGTAGTTTTGTTACGCGGATCATAAAGCATCCAAATGTCCCTTCCTTTCGTCTCGTTTTTCACGCTGCTTTGTACTACCATGCCGCTGTTTCCGGGAGGTCAGGCTCGATTCGATTCGAGGGTGACCGAGGTCCAGTACGAATGGCCTCTTGGTTGCTCCAATGAGTTGTAGAACAATTTATACGCTTGCCCCAACCCCGCGGGGATAGGCAGAGGTTAGGTTTATTCCGGATATGCCCAGCCCCGGTACCCTTGCGCCCGCGCGTTTGCCGATCGAGGATACGTATCTCGAGTTGCTTGCGGATACGCTTGAGAGCCTTGACCTGCCTGCACGGGGACAATTCCTCCAACGTTTCCTGCGGACGATCAGTCACGTCGAGTTGCGCGAATCGGAGTGCGTCCAGGTGTGGGACGAAACGCTCGCGCGGCGCCGCGCGATGACGGACCAAGCAGGCCGGCAGGTTGCTTTCAAAGCCGCACTGATGGATGTGCTCACATCCTCGGGCTTCCTCCGCGTGCCCATCATTATCGAGCATGAAGATCTCAAGAAACTCGAATTGAATGCCGTCACCGATCCGCTCACCGGTCTTTACAATCGCCGGCTTTTTGGAGAATCTTTCGAAAAAGAATTGAATCGCGCCCGGCGCTACACCCAGCCGCTGAGCCTGGTCATTCTGGATTTGCATCGCTTCAAGGAAGTAAACGACAAGCACGGCCACCCGCAGGGCGATGAAGTCTTGCGCGCTACAGCCGCCACGCTCAAAAAGGCGTTGCGCACTTCCGACTCCGCGTTCCGCATCGGCGGTGATGAGTTTGCTTTGCTTCTGCCGCAAACGGATGCGCAGCAGGCTCTTGCCCTCAGCCGCCGCGTTGAAGCGGTTTTTGCCGAGATGATCCGTCCACTCCAGCTTGAAGTGGCCGTCAGCATGGATCACGGCATTTCCATCTTTCCGCAGGACGCGGAGCAGGCGGATCAGTTAATCCGGATTGCGGATGAGCGTCTCTACCAGCAGAAGCATAACAACCACAGGAAAACGGTCAACGGCGCAAGGCGCACCGAAACTCCCGCATCCGAAGAAACTGCTCCCGCTTCCGCCACACCGGCAGTGACTACCGGCCCGCCGCCACGGCCGATTTCCATCGAAACCAAGCGGCCCTCGGAGAAAGCCGAAAACAATCGCGAGGCTGACGCTTCTGTCAGCGCCGCTCCTCCTTCCGCGCAAGTAGTTCCCGCGCCGGCACGCATGTTCGCGGTTCAACGCAAAGCCGAGCGGGTCTCCATGGTGGGCACAAACGCGTATGCCGTCCTCGGGGAACAAGGAGGGAAGCGCGCGCGCGTTCTCGATTTGGGTTTCGGCGGGGTGGCCATCGAGTTCGATTCCCGAGAAGAAGTTCCGGAGAATTTATTCGCTGTCCTGCACGTCCCGATTCTTCCTCCCGTGCGTGTCAACCTGAAGCCTGTATGGAGACAACAAACAGCGCAGGGCGGCACTCGCGTCGGCTGCTCGTTCGTTTCCTGATCTTTCTCTCTTAATCTCCCAAGTCCGTCCAAACTGCGGGGCTCTTCAGGTCCGAAGTCTGTGTTCTGCTTTCTGCTTTCTGCTTTCTGCTTTCTGCTTTTCGGTCTCCGTTCTCTTCTAATTGAGGATTGACTCCGCTTCTCCTCCTGCCCCCTGCTACAATTCGGCCCGCTATTTGTTTCAGAGAGGACCCTCCATGCACGAACCAAGAGCCAGCCGGCCTTACTGGCCCGATGCCCTCTCGAAGTCATCCGAGGATACCTCGGACCTGAAACCCTGGTCCTGGGCCTTGGAGCGCCTCGAGAAGTCTCATAACTATTGGATTGCCACCACGCGGCCGGACCGCCGCCCGCACCTCATGATCGTTTGGGGAATTTGGTGGCAGGATGCCTTCTGGTTCAGCACTGGGCCGCGCACACGCAAGGCAAAAAACATCGCTGCGGTTCCGCAAGTCGTCATTGGAACCGAAGATGCCGGCGAAGCTGTCATCCTCGAAGGCAGGGCGGAAGAGATCACCGATCGCTCGATCTGGAAACAGCTCGCGAAAATTTACAACGCCAAATATGGCGGGGATGTCGAGCCGCTTCTGACGGCCTCTGATGGCTGCGTTTTTCGTATTCAGCCGCTAGTCGTTTTTGCTCAGGATGAGCACGCGGAAAACTTTGCCGACGCCGTCACGCGCTGGCACTTCCAGGAGGAATAGCGTTTACGGAATCACTCCTCATCATCACTGGTACCATGGGGGCGGGCAAGACAAGCGTCCTAGCGGAGGCGTCGGACATCCTTACAATCCGCCAGATCACACATGCGGCGATTGATTTGGACGGGCTTGGGCTTGCTCATCTTTCGTCGGCAGGTGTCCAAGATGACGTGATGTATCGAAATCTTCAATCTCTCTGCAAGAATTATGATTCTGTCGGAGTGAGGCGACTCCTGTTGGCGCGTGCCATGGAAGACCGCGCCGAATTAGACCTCTGTCGGGGCATCGTTTCCGCGCCCAACACAGTCGTTTGCCGTCTTGCCGCCGGCCTCGAAGTAATGAAGCAGCGTGTCAAGGCGCGCGAATCGGGTCTGTTGCAGGAGCAATACGTTGATCGCGTGGCGAAATTGAACGCCATTCTTGATGATGCGAAATTGGAAGACCTCACCGTTATCAATGAAAATCGCTCTTTGACGGACGTTGCGCACGAAGTGCTCGTCAGAGCTGGATGGATTTCGAGCTAACCAACCGATTTTGCGGAATTTGACTCTTCGCGTATGATAGAGAATTGCTCGCGACCTAGCGACGCGGCTGTGTGACCGTCTTTGGTCACAGCTTCAAATTCCCGGCCTTGCCGGGTATGCCGTGCAGACCGGACGCGACGAAAGGCAGCCCCATGAAACCCGCTATTCATCCCGATTATCATCCCGTTACGGTGCACTGCGCCTGCGGCCACACGTTTCAGACGCGCTCGACCATCAAGGGCGAAATGCTGCGCGTGGAAATCTGCTCGAATTGCCATCCCTTCTTCACCGGCAAGCAGAAACTGCTTGACACTGCGGGCCGCGTTGAGCGCTTCACTAAAAAGTATGCCGACGCCGCCGCCAAAGCGGGAGCCGCCAAGAAGTAGCCTTCTTGACCAACGGGGACTTTGCTCTACTGGCCTCGCTTCTTGGTTCGGTCCGACGCGATGCCGTCTAACGGCTAAGCATCGTGAAACGGTATTCTTGGAGACTGCGGATTCCTGAACCTTTCGATACATCGCTCATTCTGTTCTATACTCGGGCCTGTTCTACTTCTTCTGTGCATTCTGGAGGAGTAACTTGTCTGGGTCCTTCCCGACCGAGAGTCTGCAGCGGCAGAAGCGAACGAGCTTGCTTCTTATCGCCGCAAGCGCTGCCGCTATTTTCATCCTGTTGGAATTGCGCTTTGTCCCTGCCTTCAACGACAAAATCTCCGGCACCCCGAATTACATGCGCCCCATCGCGACGGCAGTCGCCCATGCGCTAAACCTCAAGGTCTCAAACTCTCCGATACTTCTGGCGCAAGACAATCAGCGAAGCTGCAGCACCGTGCAAGGAGCAGGCCCGGGAGCCTACGATAATAGACAGTTCTATTTTGTGATTACTTACTCGGAAAAGGCCTATTCGTATTGTCTAGCGGTCTATAGCGCGGCGCTTCCCACGGCGCCGCCGGAAAAGCTGACCGTCCTTGGGCCGGCGATGGGCGAGAACTACGGTGAGCGCCTCTCCTCCCCTGTAAAAGTGGCGCCCGTGGGACACTCGGAAACCACGTTCAGCCCCGCCTTCCTGTCTTCCCTGCTATTTTGGAAAAACGACCCGGAAAAATATCTTCGCACGTTGCCGCCAGGGCAACTGTCGCCGACCACTGGGGTTGTGCTGCCGGGAAACGAAGAGGTAAACATCAACCTACTAGATCTACGCCCAGAGGTCGCCAAAGAGTACGACCTCATCAACCTTCTGCTAGTTAACGGCGTCATCCTGGCCTCATGCTCCCTGCTGGCCATGCTGCTCCGGCTTTGGAACACTTACCAGGCGGTGAGAAAAAAATGCCTGACCTACGGCTACAGCGCAGGTTGGTCCGAGTTCCTGTTTCAGAGCGCCGCTCAGACGGTGTTGAGCGCGCAGGAACCGCACTATCGCAAAGAGCGAGAATCACAAGCTTTGCAACAGCAGAGCAAGGCACAAGATGTTCTTCGACGCTTGCATCTTGAGATTCGGGCCAAACTCGAGAGACTTTTGGAATCACCTCTCCCGGAGCAGCAAAAGCTGCGCATCAAATCCTCTCTCAGCCGGGACGACCTCGAAGAAATGAAAGCTGTGGCCGAAGAGCTCGAGAGTCTTCATTCGCAAAAAACCCCTGAGGAACGGGTCAATGCCTTGCTGGAAACCATCAAGGAATACTGTGCCCCGCATCAGTTTACTCGGTATCAGCAGGAAGCCCTCGAAGCGCTTCACGAAAAGGGGTTTCGCGAAGCGCGGGAGTTCATCGTGAAGGCCCACGCCGAGCTGCGAGTCCAAGCGAAGAAATCATGAGCCTCGTAACGCCGCTTGGGTACTCTTGCCTCTGTCCTCCGCGACCCGGCGTTCTCTGTGTCTCTGCGTTACCTTGTCCTTTCAACTTTCACCTCAACTTTCGACGGTATGAGCCCGAATGTGGCGCTAAGGACCCCAAGAGTGGGAGCTTTTATTTTTAACTTGAACTTTTACTTTGGGTTCTGTTGCGCCCGTGTAGAATGAAAGCCCAACGTGGCCACCCAATCTCGCATGTTCGACAGCTCGCGTCCCGGCGAGCACGTCGAATCCGGCTCGCCTCGCGTCACTCTCCGGAATGCCTTTGCGCATCCCTTCGATTCCGCCATCGCCGCCGCGCGCACGTGCTATGCGCCGCGCCTTATCACCCCCGAAGAAATTACGGACAAGCAGCGCCTCAACATCGGCGCCGCAACGTTCTATAGCGGACACCACACGGTTTACCAACACGCGCATTTCGAATTCGGCGTGGAAAACGTCAGCCGCCAATTCGTCTGGTCCTTCCTTCACGCGCATCCTTTTTACAATTCCGAGCAGCAGAGCCAGCGCTACGTCCGCCTGGACCGCGCGCAAGCCTATGTTCCACCCGTCTCGCTTTTCTTCGACGAAAAAAGCAAAGAAATCTACGAGCAATCCATTGCCCGGGCCTGGAATTACTACCGCGAGCTTTCCGCGCTTTTGATTGGCGACGCGCGCAACATCCTCAACGACATCTGGCACGTCAGCCCGATGTCGCATGCGAAGCGGCTGCAAAAAATCGAGCGCGCCGCCGAAAAGCGGGCCATCGAAATTGCGCGCTACGTTCTACCTGTCGCCGCTTTCACCACCATGGTGCACACGCTCTCCGGCATCGTTTTGCACCGCTTGTGGCGTATGTGCTCCGCTTCGGACACGCCGAGCGAGGGCCGCGCCGTCATCGGCGAAATGGTTGCACAAGTAAAAACGATTGACCCTCAATTTTTCGAACGCTTCGGGACGGAGCCGCTCGATGAGTTGCCGGAATGGGCCGATCGCTTTGCGACCGCGCGGGACAATGTCTCGCAACCGGCTGCGTCCGCCGGCGAATCTTTGGCCCGCGAATTCGACGCTCAACTGAACGGCAAAACTTCCCGCCTGGTGGATTATTCGCCCAACGCGCTCCGCATCATCGCCGAATCCTACCGCGCTGTCGCCGGACTCACCGGCTCACAGTGTTCCGATGCCGAAGCTTTCGACCGCCTGCTCAATCCCGCGCGCAATCTCTACCGCCTCGAAACGCTTAACGTCGGAGTACACGCGCCGATGATGCGCGCTCTGCAGCACGCGAACTATACGTTCGCGAAAAAAATCAGCCACACCGCCGACAGCCAAGACCAGCGCCACCGCATGGTCCCCGGATCGCGTCCGCTGCTCACTCTTGCCGACACGCGCGAGCCCGACTACATCATGCCCATGCTTCTCGCCGCGAATCCACGCGCCAAAGAAACATACGAACGCGCCATGCACGATGCGTGGTTGGCCAAAAATCAGCTTCTCGATCGCGGCGTGCCTCTCGAAATCGCCCTTTACGTTCTCCCCAACGCCAAATCCATTCGCCTGTACGAATCCGGCTCGCTGCTCCATCTGCTCCACAAATGGACCATGCGCACCTGCTTCAACGCGCAGGAAGAAATCTTTCAAGCCTCGATGGACGAAGTCGCGCAGCTCCGAGAAGTCCATCCCGAACTCGCGCGCTACATCGGCCCACCATGCCATCTTCGCGCCGGCATCACCACGCCCATTTGCACTGAAGGCTCGCACTTCTGCGGCGTCAAAGTCTGGCTCGACTTCCCCAATACCCCCCGCCGCATCTGAAACCGTGTCATAGCTAAGCTCGTCTTTCTGGCCGTGGAAGGAATCCCGGGTCTTCTAGCGTATCCGCCCAGCCCCGCCAGGATCTCTGACTAAGATTTTTACTGGATTGGCGTTTACGGTCTTTACCAGATAGTGATTAAATTGCGAATCGGTACGCTTCACCAGTGAAGGGAGCTTTTTGTCTTTTGATTGCCGAAACAAATTAAAAAACTCCGGGTTGTATCCGAATGATCGTGGGCTACGTTTCATACTCCGAGATTTATCCCAGGGGGTCCTCATGTTCTCCTCGATTCCATTGTTTCGCTATTATTCCATTCCTTCTCGTGCACGGTTCTCAGCGCTTCTCGCTTTATTGCTCGGAGTTTACATTGCCTCGGGCTGCTCCTCCGGCATGTCCATGAACCCACCTCCTGTAAATGCAACTTCAAACGTCGTCGTGGCGATGACCAGTACAGCGAACGACAGACTGGTCCAGTTTCACATCACCATTGCGAGCATCGACCTCGTCGACAAAGCCGGAAACACGGTGACCCTCTACACCAACTCAAACCCGCAGGGATTTAGCAGCGGCAATGTTGAATTCATGCACTTGAATGGCGTCTTGGAACCTGTGGTCACCGCAAGAGTTCCACAAGGCGTCTATACGCAGACGATTGTCAAGGTCACTTCCTGCTCCTTTACCAACGTCACGGTCAACTCGAATGGAGGGGTCGTCGAGTCCACCTACGCCGAAGGCCTTTGCGGCCAGGGCACAGGGCAAACCACTGTAAACCTTCCCGCCCCCATCGCAATTTCCGGCTCCACAATGGCCCTGTCTCTCGATCTGCGGGTCGGGCAGTCCTTCACTCTAGACGCAAGTGCTTTTCCTCAGCCAAAGTACACAATCTCTCCGGTCTTCATGCTTACGTCGCTTGCCCTCTCCCCGCAGCCCACGGACGAGCGAAATGGCAAGTTTAATGGCGTTGACGCGCAGATAGCATCTATCGACACCGCCACGAACAGCTTTGTGGCCCTAACGCCTGCCGGCTTCTCCTTGACCGTCAAGTCAGATACGAACACCGCTTTTCAGGGAGTGGCATCTTTTTCCACGCTCGCCGCCGGTACCGTCGTCAACATCGACCTTGCTCTTCAGCCCGACGCTTCTTTCCTGGCTACTCGAGTCGAAGTGGGGGATCTCTCAGCCCCCATGACTTCCATCGGTCCATACATCAACCCTCTGAGGGTTGGTCTCCTAACTCTACCGATCGAACAAGAAGGCTGCGTCCCTGGCCCTACTGGCTCTCCGCTTTGTGGCAGTGTTTTCAATTACGACTCAAATACGGTCTTCGGTTTTTCAGGTCAATTTAACAACGTCCAGAGCCTTCCCTTTCCGGCAACCTTTACTGGCCCTGGTTTGCTGATCGGTCAGAACATCTCCATTCACTCGACGGGACAATCGACCCAGGGATCTGAACTTGTGACGACCGCTACGCTTTCACCCCAAGTCGTCAACGGCACGGTGACGGCAGCCTCCAGCAACAATAATTTCACTGTCTATTCTGTGGCGCTTGCTCCATATAGCCTGATTCCCACGCTTCAGAATATTGTTGGGCCTGTCAACCGCCTCAACCCTCCAACGAACCAAATCGAAGTCTTTGTGGACTCTAGTACACGCGTCCTCACCACATCCCCAGTTTCCATGGGCAGCCTTCTTCGCTTCCGGGGTCTCGTTTTTGACGATAACGGCACCCTTCGCATGGACTGCAACCAGATCAACGACGGCGTCCCGGAATGAAGCCCTCACACTTCCTGTTTGGACCGAAACCGCGCTAGCGCATCTCCCGTCTAAGAGAGTAAGGAGATTCCTCCATGCGCCCAGCCCTGAGATGTTCTCTGGCGCTTCTCACGTCGGCGTTGCTTTTGTGCGCGCCGGCGATCGCCTATGACACGCCGCTTTCGGAGCAGGCGGTGCGCGAAGCGTATTTCCTTGGGCAGCGGCGCGATGAATCGATGTACGCCTACCTGAACAAATACACGAAACTGCTTCCTCCTCCCAAAACCGGGCCGCACATTTCTGCCGTCAGTTTCTTGACGCCTTTCGCGCTTCTTGTCCAGTATTCCAGCCGGCAATCGGACTACAGCGCGCAGCGCGCGGCTCTGGACCACAAAGCGCACGAGGAAATCGTCGCAATTCAGGTCGAGATTCAGCTCACGCAGTCCTATGGCGCGGTCATCGCCACGCCGACTCATTCCCGTTCCGGCTCTCCGACGGCTTTTCAGCAGCGTTCTCCGGAGTTCTGGCGCGCTTTCAAATACCGCATCTTCGACGGCGACGAAGAGATTACGACCGAGGACATCTCCGGCGAGCCGCAGTATCAATGCTCGGAGGGTGGAGGTTGCACTCTTACGGGCGCCATTGTCTATATCCAGTTCCCCGCGAGTGCGTTCAAGTCCGATTCCGCAGGCGTGGAAGTGACTCCCCGCGAAGGCGATACCGTATCCGTGGGCTTCGACCTGTCCTCGCTACGCTAACCTGAGGAACCCGTCTCCGTTGACTTCTTCTTTTCGTCCTTTCACTGGCGAAGCTAGAAACTTCGGCAACCGCTTCAAGATGGGAGAAAACGCATTTACCCCCCTACCCACCCCCGGCAACGATGCAAAAGTATGAAAGGAAACGAGTTGCGGGAGGGGCATCGTGGAAGTTGTTGAAAACAAAAGGGCAAATTTGCAACATGGCGACTAATGCTTCGTGACTGTTGACTCGTGGGAGGAGAAGATTGATGGCTCCCCCTGCATGGCATGGAAAAGAGTGCGGAAATGATTGATAAGAAAGGGGTTGGGAGGGCCCATTGGCGCATAAGGGCGCGAAAACGCATGAAAAGAAAAGAGATAAAGAGAAACATTCGTTGCATTGGGGATGGGGCGAGTGGCGGGGCGCATAGTTGGTCGACGACAATGCTGCTAAGTCACCGAATACGTATAACACAGTTCGATTTACTTTTCAAGTACTTTTATAAGTCGTTTGCATTGAGTGGGATAGAGGCTCGGTCCTGGGCAGCGATTGGCGCGATTTATAGGGGCGCGCTAAGTCGCGCCCGCACAACGACTTGCGGAAGCGAATTTTGTCATGGAAGTTCAGAGAGGCGAGTGGCTTTGTTGACATCTGCGATAGGCACTCAGCAAAAACCGAAAAGCAGATCCCTCACCCCGCGACGATTCTTCTTTGATGGGGCGCGGGGATTCGGGATGATAGGTTTGGACAGGTGCGCTCCGAACCAGGATGTCAACAGAGCCAGAGGCGACTCTAAAGGAACTGCAAAGGGGAACCCTCCCGTTTAGGAGCGCCGACGCCGTTACGACCGCCAGCGCAGGGTTACCGGGCCGTCCATGGGATGGACCATAGGCGCGCCGGTGCGGCGGGACTCGAGGAGGTTGGCCTTCAGCGCGAAATACCATTTGGCCTGGCGGTCGGCGTCGTCGATCAGCATCAGGCGCGGGTTGAGCTTTAGACCTTCGGCTTGTTGGATCATGGTTTGTTGGTCCTGGCGCAGGAACGTTTTGGCGAAAGGGCGAAACAGGAACACGGGCAAGGGAAGGTTCCACGCTGCCACGAAATCGATGCGGCAGAGGTCGCGCCGAACCGGCGTGACGGTGGCGCGGCTGGAGAACCAGAATTTGCCACTCTGATCGATTTCGGTGCGTAGATTGGGAAGCACAAAATCAATCGTGGTGGTCACCGGTTCGCCAGTGATTTTTTTCAGCAACTGATACGGCGCGCTGTTTGCGCTGGGCGTGTGCGGGCTCATGCGGAAGCCGTTCGGGATGGGCTCGAACTGCTTGGCCTTCTCGTGAATGCTGGCGCGCTTGCGCCAGAACCAGGACTGATGCACAAAAGGCCCGTGCGCGGGGTCCATCAGGCCGATGATGCCGTGATCAATGTGCGAAGGCAGCTCGCAGGAGAGATGGGTGATCTTGTACTTCTCGCTGAAGACTTTGAGCGCGGGCGCTTCCGGGATTCTCCCCGGCAGGCGGGTGCCTGGCGCGTTCATGTAGACCCAGATGTAGCCGTCGCGCTCTTCGCAGGGATAGTGGCCTGCGAAGATGCGGTCGACTTTCAACTTGTCCTGGGAAGTGAGCGAGGGAATTTCCACGCACTGGCCGCTGCAGGCATCGAAGCGCCATCCGTGGTAGGAACATTCCACCGTGTGGCCTTCGATTCGACCGTAGGACAGGGGGATGCCTCGGTGGGGGCAGGCGTCGCGCATCGCGAAAGCTTTTCCTTCGGCGGTGCGCCCGAGCACTAGAGGCACTTCCAGCAAAAG
>Ga0209474_10002837_pt1 | contig 15636 bp, 9 predicted proteins | sample GraSoiAngelo_145_FD_185902 | JGI IMG/M metagenome (GOLD analysis project Ga0209474, IMG submission 185902) | Grasslands soil microbial communities from the Angelo Coastal Reserve, California, USA - 14_1009_05_20cm (SPAdes) (version 2) | ecosystem: Environmental > Terrestrial > Soil > Grasslands ...
CGTCGGCGACGCGCGCGTCGCCCGACGCCATGCGCGCGAGGCTGACGAACGCGAGCGCGCCGGCCGACGCCGCCGTCTCGCGCCCCGGCTCGGCGGCCGGCAGCGGATCGGGCTGGCGCGACTGCGTGATCTTCTGCAACACCTCGCGGTGCTCGGTCGTCTCCGCGCCGGCGACGTTGATGTCGCGGTATACGCGGATGAACATGTCGACGACCTGCGAGTCGTACATCCGTCCGCGGCGCTCGAGCAGGATCTCGATCGCCGCCTCGTCGGTCATCCTGCGGCGATACGGGCGATCGGAGGTCAGCGCGTCGAAGCAATCGACGACCGACAGGATCCGCGCGCCGAGCGGGATATCGTTGCCGCGAATGCCGCGCGGATAGCCGGTGCCGTCCCAGTTCTCGTGGTGCGCGCGCACGATCGGCACGACCGGATACGGAAACTCGACGAGCGACAGAATGTCGGCGCCGACGTCGACGTGCTGCTTCATCTTCTCGAACTCGGCCTCGGTGAGCTTCCCGGGCTTGTTGAGAATGTGCTCCGGCACGGCGAGCTTGCCCGTGTCGTGCAGCAGCGCCGCCGCTTCGACGGCCTTCAGCGACGCTTCGTCGGCGACGCCGAGCGCGCGCGCGAGGCCGACCGCGTACGCCTGCACGCGGCGCACGTGGCTGTGCGTGCAGTCGTCCTTCGCGTCGATCGCCATCGCGAGCGTCTCGACGGTCGACAGGTACAGCCGGTCCATGTCGCCGAGGTGCCGCTTGGCGTCCTCGAGGCGCCCGAACGTCGCGCGCAGCGTGAGATGGAAGACGGCGAGCAGCGGCAGCACCATCGCCGCCGCCGCGACGCTCCGCTGCTGCACGAGCAGAATCAGACAGAACGCCACCGACGCCGCGCCCAGATAGCCGAGCCACAGCCAGCGGAAATTCTTCTTCCAGACCTCGACGGGCGGCTGCCGGCAGTCGAGCGCGATCGCGACCGCCGTCAGCCCCGAGTTCATGACGAAGTAGACGGCCGTGAGCGCGAGGAGCGGGAGGACGAGCGGCGTGATCGGCGCCTGCCCGATCGCGAGCGGCTGCACGCCGGCGAGCGCGAAGAACGTGGACGCGCTCGCCCACATCGACAGGGCGAGCGACGCGGTGTTGAACGTGAGCTGCCGAAGCGGACGCTTCCGCCGCCAGCACTGGACGCACGCGCCGACGCCGATCGAGAGCGTCGCGGGCGCCGGGCCGAAGAGCAGCGCCGTGGAGATCAGGAACGTATCGTCGATCGAGATGTTCGCCGAGACCGACGCGAAGCGCAGGCGGAAGCAGCCGAGGACGAGCGCCAGCCCGCCGAGGGCCAGCCACGCCAGCGGCAGCGGCGATCGCAGCGCCGTCACCAGCGAGTAGACGAGCACCACCGCGCCGGCCGCGGCGACCGTCGTCAGGTAGGCGCGCAGCACGCGCGCGCCGTTCAGGCTTCGTGCGGTGGTGCTCATCGAGCGTCAGCGCGGATCGGCATCGAGCACCGAATCGCCCCACATGATCGTGGTGTCCTCGGTGTACGCGTCGCCCCACATGATCGTCTGACCCTGCGGGTCGGAAATCGTGTCGCCCCACATGATCGTGTCGCTCTTCGTCCAGCCGGCGACCGCGCCGTACTGCAGCCATTTCGCCTGGATGGATGCGAGCGGATTGGTCAGACCCAGAAGATTGAGATATCCGTATTTCAGCTGCGACGGGTTCCGCCACACCGTCGGCGCTTCGAGCGGCGATAGCAGCCGAATGCCCCATCCTTCGTACAAGTATTGGCCCATCGTGCCCGCGTCCCAGTACGACGCGCCGCTCGAGCTCACGCCGAGGCCGGCCACCACGGTGTTGAGAAGGCCGGACACGAGACCGCTCGCCGCCAGCTGGCGCGACGCCCAGAAGTTCACGCTGCCCGCGCCTGCCCCGAGGAGGCCGCCGCTGCTTACGTAGGTCGCGCCGTTCTGCATCGCGAGCTTCATCTGCGCGGGCGACACACCAGGCGTCCCCTGCAGCAGGAGCGCGACGCCGCCGCTCACCATCGGCGCGGCCATGCTCGTGCCGCTCAGCGTCATGTAGGCGTTGCTGCCCTTGCCGGCGGTGTGCAGCGACGGATACAGCGTCGACAGGTACGAGCCGTTCGCCTGCAGCGACACGATCTTGTTGCCGGGCGCCGCGACGTCCGGCTTCACGATCAGATCGAAGCGCGTCGGCCCCCGCGAGCTGTAGCTCGTCACCGCATCGTCGGAGCGTTTCACGGTCGCAAAGGTGTTCAGCGCGCCGACCGTCAGCGCGAGCGGCGCGTTACCGGGCGACGTGATGCTCCCGAGCACCATATGGCCGTCGGCGCTCTTGCCCGAGTTGCCCGCGGCGACGACGACGACGATGCCGGCGTTCACGGCGTCGGCGACCGCCTCGCAGAGCGGATCCGTCGCGGCGGGCTCGTTCACCGGGTGGCCGAGCGACAGGTTGACCACGCGGATGTTGTATTTCGCCTGGTTCGCGATCACCCACTCGATGCCCGCGATGACGTCGCTCGTCAACCCTGTGCCGTCGGCCCCGAGGACGCGCACGTTGATGAGGTTCGCGCCGGGCGCGATGCCGCCGGTGTACAGCTTCGTCACGTAGGTCGCAGCGCTCGCCTGCCCGGCGATGATGCCGGCGATATGCGTGCCGTGGCCGTACACGTCGGCGACGCCGGGATCACCGGTGACGAAGCTCACGTTCGCGACGACCTTCTTCGAGAGCGCGGTATGTGTCGAGATGCCGGAGTCGACGATGGCAACGCCGATGCCTTGCCCCGTGACGCCCGGCACCGCGCCGATGCCGAGGAGCCCTCCTACGCCGGCGCGCGTCTGATCGGCCGCGGTCGACGCGTTCGAGACCGACATCCAGGTGCGGACCGGCACGTCGCCGGAGAGATGATCGACGCCGGCGTCGGACGCGAGCTGCGCGATCTCCGCGGCGTTCGCGGTGAGCACGGCGCCGTGCTCGAGGCGGCGCACCACCTGCACGTGATGCCGCGCGGCGAGCGCGTCGATCGCGGCCGCATCGCCGTGCACGACGACGCGCGCGCGATCCTTCGCCTGCCGCGCGACGTGGCGCTGCAGGTCGTCGGAGAGGTGCGCGTGATGTTCGGGCTGCGCGCCGCGCAGGCCCAGGACGGAAAGACCAACGATCGCGGCAACTGCTGGGAAGATACGTTTCATAGTCATAAAGGGACACAAACGTCGTACATGTACGTTGGTGTCCCAAAAAAGCAATCCCCCAGCCAACCTCAGCCTGGCGTCGCTCGATTCCCGCAAGCCGCTGTGATGAATTGGGTTGCGCCGAACGCGACCGCGCCGGCAGTGTGTCGTTCGTGTGCGGACTCTGCACACGACACAACGCTATTTCGACGTCTGACGGCTATAACAATATATCCGCGTGGATGTTAGCTCGATCTGCGCCGTTCTGGGACAGGAGGATGAAAACAGCTCACGGCTGGAGGCCCTGGAGGGCCTTTGCGACGCGCACGTATTCGGCGTACTTGCGCTGATAGAGATCGAGCTTCTCGCGCTCGACCGCGTCGGCTTTCCCGCGCGCGACTTGGGAATCGCCCGCGGCGGCCAGCTCCGCGGCGGCGACCGCGGCTTTCACCTTGTACTCCGAATCGTGCGCGCGCTCCCACGCGAGCCAGTCGGCGGTCCACTGCGAGTGCGCCGCCTGCACGCGCTCGGGCGAGAACGGAAAGGCGCCGCCGGCGGCGCGGTCGAGCGCAGCGGCTTCGTCGGGAAAGAGCTGGCGCGCGATCTTCGCGATCGGCTGCCATACGAGATACGCGCGCGGATCGCGATCCGCGGCCGCGATGGCGGGCGCGAACAGATCGAGGAGCGCCGCCGCGCGCGTCCGCGCCGCCGCCTCGCGCGCGGCGCGGATCTCCTCTGCCACGAGCCGCGCGGCCCACAGCACCGAAACCGCGACGATCAGCGATGCGAGGAGGATCACAGCAATTAAGAATTAAAGAATTGAGAAGTAAGAATTCGTCGTCACATCGTCGCGACCGTCATCACGCATTCTTACTTCCAAATTCTAAATTTTCAGCACGCGGTGTCAGTACTGCAGCACCGCGTTCACCATCTTCCCGGGCAGCTTGCTGCGGCCGTTCAGCGCGACGAGCTCGATGAGGAACGACAGGCCGCGCACGTCGCCGCCGAGCCCCGTGACGAGATCGACCGCCGCGCGCGCGGTGCCGCCGGTGGCGAGCAGGTCGTCGACGATCAGCACGCGCTGACCTTTGCGCACGCCGTCGGCGTGCATCTCGAGCGTGTCGGTGCCGTACTCGAGATCGTAGGTCGCGCGCACGCACGAGGAGGGCAGCTTGCCCGGCTTGCGCACGGGCGAGAAGCCGGCGCCGATCCGATCGGCGACGGCGGCGCCGAAGATGAAGCCGCGGCTCTCGATGCCGACGACGAGGTCGATGCCCTGCCCCTCGAACGGCAGCGAGATGCCGTCGATCGCTGCGCGCAGGCCGGCCGGGTCCTGGAGCAGCGTCGTGATGTCGTAGAAGAGGATGCCCGCTTTGGGAAAGTCGGGGACGTGGCGGATCTTGCTCTTGAGATCGTCGCTGGTCATGTGACGGAGAATCCTGTGTCGCGGCCGCTCGGGTCGATGGCGTCGACGCGGACGTCCTCGACGCGCGCGGCCGGCGGCCCGTGGCGCAGCGCGCGCTCGAAGCGCTCCACGGCGTCCGCGTCGCCTTCGGCGTGCGCTTCGACGACGCCGTCCGGCCGGTTGCGCACCCAGCCGTGCAGCCCTTCGCGCATCGCGACCGACTCGGCGAAATACCTGAAGCCGACGCCCTGCACGCGGCCGGAGATCAGAAATCTTCGAGCGACACGCACAGCCGATGATATCGGCAAGGCAGGAAGGCAGCAAGGCAGGAGGGCAGGAATTCAAGGCGGGAAGGCAGGAAGGTTGGAATGACGAAGGCGGGAAGGCAGGAAGGATGGAAGGCAAGCCGATGGAAGGCGGGAAGGCAGGAAGGATGGAAGGCAAGCCGATGGAAGGCGGAAAGGCGGGAAGGATGGAAGGCAAGCCGATGAAAGGCAGGAAGGATGGAGGGCAAACCAACATCAGACGTGTCGGTTCCGCCGATTGTCGAGGGCTGTCCGTTCGTTCTGTTCAGCGGTTCGAGCCGCCTTCGCGAAGATTGACCGCAGCTCTTTTGATTCCGCGCGCAGGCGCTTCGCTTCCTCCGTCGTGCTGAGGCGCGCGTCCCAGATCGTGTCGAGACAACCTTCGGCTTCGTCGGCTTCTTCGAGAACTGTTCCGAGCCTGGCGGTGAATTCCTTGTGGGTCCGCGCGCGGCAGGCGGCGCGCCAGTTCAGATCCAGACCTGACGCGGCGCCCGCTAATTGATCCTTGACTCGCCTCGTCTCGCTGCGATCTGGAATCGTCTGCAGCAACAAGATCACGGCGACCGAGAATTCGTGCGTCCGCGCCTTCATCTCTTCGCGCCATTGATTCATGCCGCGACGACGATGCAGGCGACCTGCCGCTCGAAAACGCCAACGATTTCGCGAACTCGAAACAGAAGATCGCACAATCTACGCGTCTAACCGAGCCTACAGTACGCAGTTCTTGCCTTCCGACCTTCCATCCTTCCTGCCTTCGTGTCGTCCTTCCCTTCCGGCCTTCCATCCTTCCCGCCTTCGTGTCGCCCTTCCCTTCCGGCCTTCCATCCTTCCCGCCTTCGTGTCGCCCTTCCCTTCCGGCCTTCGACCTTCCAACCTTCGCCGTTTCCGCCTTCCTACCCTCCTGCCCTGAACTCCTGCCTTCCTGCCTTCCTGCCCTCCTGCCTTGCCACAACTCAGCTACGGCTGCGTCGACGTTGTCGCCGCGTCGCTCTTCAACTTCTCCGCCTTCAGCGGTTCCAGCTTCTGCCGCTGCAGCAGCTGGTTCACCGTCGGCATGCGCGTCTTCGTCGCGGTATCGAGCCGCCCGAGATCCTCGTCGAGCGCCGTGGACAGCGTGCGGAACACCGAGTAGGCCTGCTCGGTCGGCTTCACGTCGGCGCTCTCAATCACGCCCTGCAGCGCGGCGATCTTGTTGTTCAACTTGATCGGGAAATTGAGCGGATCCTGGCTGCTCTGCAGCCGCACCTGGTAGATCTCCTCCTCGATCGCGCTCAGCTGCTTCTCGAAGTCGTCGAGCGCGCGCGGCGTCGCAGCATCCTTCTTTGCGTCGAGGCGCCCGCGGCGATCGACGATCTGCTGCTTGATGCCGCGGATGAGCAGCACCGCTTCGTTCGCCTGGCTCGCCTTGTCGCGCACCTTCATCGCGAGATCGAACTGCTCCTGCAGATCCTGATCGCTGACGTCTTTCAACACGTGCGGCTCGCGCCTGATCGCGAAGGGCTCGGTCGCGGTCTGCCCGTCGGCGCTCACGCGCACCTGGTACGCCCCCGGCGGCGCGATCGGCCCGCGCGAGCTCGCCGCCCACATGATCAAGCCGGGGAACTCGGTCGCGCCCGGATAGCGCAGATCCCACGACACGCGGTGCAGCCCCGCGCCGACCGGCGGCTTCGGATCGGGCTGCCGCCGGAAGCCGCCTTCGTCGTCGCTCGCCGACGGCGACGGCGTCTTGCGCTCGGCGTCGGCCGCTGTGCCGGTGAACGTGCGAATCACGTTTCCGCGCGCGTCGAGGAGCTCCATCGTCACCTTCTGCGCGGCCTGCTTCAGGTAATAGTCGACGGCGACGCCGCGATCGAGGCCCCGCAGCGCATCTTGCGGCTTGTAGACGTGGAAGTTCGTCGTCGTCTGAATGCCGCCCTGGCGCAGCGGCGAGATGCCGTCCATCACGTAGAAGCCACGGCCGTGCGTTGCGATCACGAGGTCCCGTTCCTCCACGGCGATGTCGTGCACCGGCGTGTCGGGCAGGTTCTGCCGCAGCGACTCCCACTTCGCGCCGTCGTCGAACGAGACGTAGATGCCGTGCTCGGTGCCGAGATACAGGAGCTTCTCCCGCTTCCTGTCCTCGCGGATCGCGCGCGCGAAATCGTCGGGCGCCACGCCGCTCGTGATCGCGGTCCACGTCTCGCCGAAATCGTCGGTGCGGAAGACATACGGCTTGAAGTCGTCCTGCTGGTAGCGGTTCGCCGCGACGTAGGCCGTGCCGGCGCGGAACGGCGACGCCTCGATCAGGCTGATGCGCGCGAAGTCGCCGACGCCTTTTGGCGTCACGTTCTTCCAGCTCGTGCCGCCGTTGCGCGTCACCTGCACGTAGCCGTCGTCGGAGCCCGCCCAGACGACGCTGCCGTCTCTCGGCGAAGGCGCGATCGTGAAGACCGTCGCGTAGGTCTCGACGCCGGTGTTGTCCTTCGTGATGGGCCCGCCGGACGCCCCCATCGTCTTCGGATCGTGGCGCGTGAGATCGGGGCTGATCTTCGTCCAGCTCTGGCCCTCGTTGGTCGACTTCCAGACGTGCTGCGAACCGACGTAGATCACGTTCGGATCGGTCGGCGCGATCACGATCGGGAACGTCCACTGGAAGCGCTCGGCGATGTCGGCCGAGGCGTAGCCCATCGGATTGTCGGGATGCGGGTTCACTTCCCGCTCCTGGCCGGTGCGGCGATCCAGCCGCGTGATCAGCCCGCCGTAGCTGCCCGCGTAGAAGATGTCCGGGTTGCGCGGATCGCTCGCGATGTAGCCGCTCTCGCCGCCGCCCACCGAATAGAACACCTGATCGGCGCCGCCGCCGGATCCGCCCGGCCCGCCTTGCGGCGCCCGGCTCGACACGCACGCCGTGCTGTTGTCCTGCTGCGCGCCGCACACGTGATACGGCACGTGCGTCGTCGTGATCACGTGATAGAACTGCGCCGTCGCCATCGTCTCGGCGGTCCACGTCTCGCCGCCGGTCACCGAGACGTTCGCGCCGCCGTCGTTCGCCTCGATCATCCGCTTCGGATCGTCGGCGGCGATCCACATGTCGTGGTTGTCGCCGTGCGGCGGACGGATGAGCGTCCACGTCTTGCCGGCGTCGGTCGACTTGTGGAAGTTGACGTTCAGCTCGTAGACGGTGTCCTTCGCTGTCGGATCGGCATAGACGCGCGTGTAGTAGAACGCGCGCTGGCGAAGATCGCGCCGCTCGTTCACCTTCTTCCACGTCGCGCCGGCGTCGTCGCTGAGGAAGAAGCCGCCGTCTTCGGCTTCGATCTGCGCGTAGAGGCGGCTCGAGTCGGCGCCCGAGACGGAGAGGCCGATCTTGCCGAGAATCCCTTTCGGCAGCCCGGCGTTGCGCGAGATCTCGGCCCAGTGGTCGCCGCCGTCGCTCGACTTGAAGATGCCGCTGCCGGGGCCGCCGCTCGACATCTCCCACGCGTTGCGGTACGCCTCCCACAGCGCCGCGTAGATCACCTGCGGATTGTTCGGATCGATCACGAGATCGATCACGCCGGTCTTCGCATCGCGGTACAGCACCTTCTCCCACGTCTTGCCGCCGTCTTTCGATCGGAAGACGCCGCGCTCGGGGTTCGGCGCCGCATGGTGGCCGAACGCGGCGACGAAGACGACGTCGGGGTTGGTCGGATGAACGCGGATGCGCGAGATGTTCTGCGTCTCGGCGAGGCCGACGTGCGTCCACGTCTTGCCGCCGTCGCTCGTCTTGTAGACGCCGTCACCCTGGATGATGTTGCCGCGGATGTCGGCTTCGCCGGTGCCTGCGTACACGACGTCGGGACTGGACGGCGCGACGCCGACGGCACCGACCGAGGAGCTGTGAATCTGTCCGTCGGTGACGGAGCGCCACGTGACGCCGCCGTCCACCGTCTTCCACACGCCGCCGCCGGTCGCGCCCATGTAGTACTCGTGCGGACGTGCGACGCTGCCGGCGACGGCGAGCGATCGCCCGCCGCGGGGCGGCCCGAGGCTGCGCCAGCGCAGCGCGCCGAACGGGCCGGCGTCGGCCGGCGGCGCGTCGCCGCCGCGCTGCGCGCCGGCGATCGCGGTCGCGGCGAGAACGATCAGGAAGGCGCGGACAAGGGTTCGCATCCGCTGATTCTAGCGCGGCTTCGCGACGACGACGAACCGCGTCATCGGCGTCTGCGATCGCCACAAGGCCCGGCCGGTCGTCGCCGTCATTCCTTCGCGCTCGTACAGGACCTCGAGCCGCGCGCCCTGCGCGACGAACTCGTCGTACGCATTGCGCCGCATCACGCAGTAGAACGGCTCAGGCTTGCCGAAGAAGCGTTCGGCCTCGGCCGGATCCTCGAGCATGCGCACGTGGCGGCCGACGTAGAAGCGGTACGCCGGCGTCCATCGATTCATCCGGTAGGTCGCGATGCGATCGCCGTCGCGCGCGCGCGCGGCGACCCACTGCGCCATGTCGGGAACGACTTTGCGCTGCTCGAGCGCGGGCATCACGAACGCGACCACGCCCGCGTAGGTGACGATGAGCGCGCTCGTCACCACCCACGGCACGCGCAGCGGCAGCGCGCCCCGCACGTTGGCGAGCATGGTGAGCAACGCGCCGGCCGCGGTCAACGCGACGGCGACGAGAATCGCGGCGCGCGGCAGCGCGAGCCGCGCGATCAGAAAGTAGCCGCACCCCATGCCGACGGCGACGAGGAATGGCCCGATGAAGTACAGCCCGACGCGCGACGCCGCGGTCGACCTCTCGCCATGATGCAGTCGGACGTCGGTCCATGCGCGCGCGCACAGCACGCAGAGCGCCGGCGCGGCGGGAAAGACGTAGTGATCCAGCTTGAAGGTCGACGCCGTGAAGAAGCCGACGATCGCCATCGTCCACGCCCACAGCATCGTCTCGACGTGATCGAGGCGCTCGCCGCGCCAGACCGCGCGCAGATCGTCGATCATGCGGCCGACGAGCAGGCCGGTCCACGGCAGCAGACCCGTCGCGAGAATCTGAAAGTAGAACCAGAAGCCCGGCTGGTTGCCGAAGCGGCTCGCGGCGAAGAGCCGCACGTTCTCGTCGAGGAAGTAGCCGTCGACGAACGCCTGGCCGAACCGCGAGTACATGTAGACGAACCACGGCGCCGCGATCGCCACGACGAGCAGCGTCCCGAGGACCCATCGCAGCGCGAGCAGGCGGCGGCGCAGATCCGGCGACGCCGCGATCAGCACGATGAAGGTCAGCGCGGCGAGCACGAGCGCAATCGGACCCTTCACGAGCACGCCGAGCGCGAGCGCGACGTAGCCGATCCACTGCAGCCGCGCGCGATCGCGCAGCGCGGACACCGCGAGGCACGCCGCGCCGCCAAAGGTGAACAGCGTGAACAGCGTGTCGAGGATCGCGTAGCGCGCCAGCGCGAACACGCCCGGGCTGCCGCCGAGCATGAGCGCGGCGGCGTTGGCGACATCGCGCGAGATCAACGTGGCCGCGAACCAGCGCGTCACGAGAATCAACCCCAGCGCGGCGAGCGCCGATACCGCGCGCGCGCCGAGCTCGGGATCGTCGAAGAGCCGCATCGCCGACGCCTGCAGCTGGTGGAACAGGACGGGCTTGTCGAAGAACGGCTGTTCGTTGTAATAGGGCGCCCACCAATCGCCCGTCGCGATCATCTCGCGCGACGTCTCGGCGTAATGGGCTTCGTCCGGATCCCAGAAGGTGGCGTCGCCGAGTCGCCAGAAGAGCACCACGAAGACGAGCACAACTCCCAGTGCGCCGAGCCCGGCATCGCGGAGGGAATGCTTTCGCATGTCAGAACTTGGGCGGCTCGCCTATATAATCTCCCGGCTGTACGACCGACCAGGGCGGTGACCGACCCGACCGGCAGAGCTTACATGATGGCGCGCGGCAACTCTCATTGTCCGGTGCTGATCGTCGAAGACGACGAGGACCTCCGCGAGATGATGGCCCAGCTGCTGACGCTCGAAGGCTTCCAGACGGCCGCCGTTGCCAACGGCCGCGAAGCGCTGGAATATCTCCACCAGTCCGCCAGGCCCGACGTCATCCTGCTCGACCTGATGATGCCCGTGATGGACGGCTGGGAGTTCCGCCGCCACCAGAAGGAGGATCCCGCGATCGCGCCGGTGCCGGTCATCGTGCTCTCCGCGCTCGACCAGGCGCGCGCCGGCAATCTCGACGCCACGGCCTTCCTGAACAAACCGCTCGACTTCGATCGCCTGCTGACGCTCGTGCGCTCCCACTGCCGCCCATCGTAGGGCGGCCCTTTCAGGGCCGCCGAGGCGAGGCTGAACGCCTCGGCCTACACCTCTACTGGCACGTCCGTTGATACCATCGAACTGCGGTGGCTCCGCTTCGACGACTGCGATCCGTTTCCGCCTGGCTGGCCAAAGCGCTCGTCGTTCTCGTCGCGCTGCTCCTCGCCGCGATCGGCCTCGGCATCGCGGCCGTCGAAACCGGATGGGCGAAGAACCGCATCCGTGATCTCATTGTCCGGCAGGCGAACGAGTATCTCACCGCAACGCTGACGATCGGCCGCCTCGAAGGATCGCTCTTTCGCGGGCTGCAGCTCGGCGACATCACGCTCGCGCGCGAAGGCCGCACGCTCGTGCACATCGACGAAGTCGCGCTCTCCTACAGCATCCGCGAGCTCGTCGATCGCGGCACGGTGATCCGCCGCGTGCGGCTGATCCGGCCGCACGTCGAAGGAGCGCGCCTGCCCGACGGACGCTGGGATCTCGGCGCGCTCGTGAAGCGCGAGTCGCGCGAGGAAGAGCGCACTGGTCCCGGGCGCCCGATCGCGATTCAGTCGATCGAGATCGACGACGGGCGCGTGCTGCTGCACGACCCGCTCGATTTCGGCGCGGCGCACGTGCCGACCGATTTCCAGAAGCTCGACGCCCAGTTTTCGTTCACGTACGTGCCGGTGCGGTGGTCGCTGAACTTCGAGCGCGTCTCGTGGATCGGCCGCGCGCCGGAGCTCTCGGTGAGCCCGCTGCGCGGGCGCTTCGGCCGCGGACCCGGCGGCTGGTTCTTCGAGGGCTTCACCGTCCGCACCGCGCGCTCCCACTTCACGCTCGACGGCCGCATCGTCAACGGCGAGAACGGCAAGCCGACCGTGCTCGATCTCGCCGTGCACGCGCCGCGGTTCGCGTTTCAGGAGTGGTCGGGCGTGCTGCGCGGGCTGAAGAACATCGCCGTCGAGTCGTCGTTCGACGTCTCGCTCAAGGGACCGACCAATCACATGGGCACCGATCTGAAGCTCGCCGGCACCGGCGGCGGCGTCAGCGGCCATCTCGTGCTCGACACGTCGGTGCCCGGCTGGCACGGCACCGGAGACGTGCACGTCGATCGCCTGAACCTCGCGCGGTGGTTGAACCGGCCCGATCGGCCGTCGGACATCACCGGCCGCGTGACGTTCGACCTCGCGCTCGAGCTCGGCCGCCATTTTCCGCGCGGCGTCTACACGTTCGACGGCCCGCACGCGATGTACATGAACTACGCGGCCGACAACCTGCGCGCGCGCGGGCAGATCACGTCGAGCGCCGTGCTCATCGCCGCGGTCGACGCGCGCGCGTACGGCGCGGGCGTCACGACGCGCGACAGCTCGATCGGCCTCGACGAACCGTTCCCGTACCACTTCCAGGGCACGACGACCGGGATCGATCTGCGCGACGTGCCGCGGGAGGTGCCGGTTCCGCACATGGAGAGCCGCCTGACGCTCGAGTACGACGTCACGGGCCGCTTCAGCAATCCATACATCATCGGCCGCGCGGCGTTCGCCTCGTCTTCGTTCCTCGGCGCGACGGTCGGCGCCGGCACCGTCGGATCGATCGACACGCAGCAGAAGCCGTTTCGTTACACGGGCGAAGGGGACGTCAGCGGCATCGACTTCGGCCGCTTCGGCGCCGGCCTCGACGTCGCGTGGCTGCGCGATCCGCGCTACGCCGGCGTCATGTCGGGACACTTCCACGTGGACGGCGCCGGCTCCGGCGCGGCGCTCACGCTCACCGGCGGCGGCCGCATCGCACGCGCCGACATGTTCAAAGGCACGCTCGCCGATGCCGACGTGTCGATCGATATCGACGGCGGCACGCTGCGCGCCTCCTACGACGGACGCCTCGAGCGCGTCGATCCGGCGGTGCCGTTCGCCGATCCGCGGTTCGCCGCCTCGCTCACCGGCACCGGAAAGGTCACGGTGACCGCGCACGATCTCCTCACGAAGACGACGACGCTCGCCGACTACGACGTGGAAGGGACGCTCGCCGCGACTGGTTCGACGGTTCGCGGCTACGAAATCGATCGCGGCCGCGTGGACGCCACCCTGCGCCACTCGATGCTCACGATCGCGCAGGTGGAGGCGGCCGGCCCGGCGATCGAGGGACGCGGCAGCGGCACCGTCGCCCTCTCGGAGACCGCTGCATCCGATTTCACGTACGACGTGACGCGCGCCGATCTCGCACGGTTCCAATCGACGACCGGCGGCGACCTGGAAGGTGTCGTCGCCACCAAAGGGCGCCTCACCGGACCGTCGTCTGCGCTCCACGCCGTCGGCGACGCGACGCTCACGCGGGTGAACGCGCCGGACGTGTCGGCGCTGACGACCACCGTGCGCTACGACGCGACGGTGCCGGCGTCCGAGCCCTCGCGCGCAGACGCGCGCGTCGAAGGCCACAGCGAGTTCCTGACGATTGCCGGCCAGTCGCTGAACGAGGTCACCGGCACGGTGACCTACGAGGCCGACCGCCTCGGCTTCGATCTGCACGTCGTCGAGCAGCAGGGGCGGAACGGGCAGCTGACGGGCGCGGTTGCGCTGAACATGGAGAAGCGCGAGGCGTCGATCCACGAACTGACGATCGCGCTCGGGCGCGCGCCGTGGCGCCTCGCGGCGTCGCCGGCCGGCGCGCCGACGATCTCGTGGAACGACAAGGGCGTCGCGATCGCGCCGCTCGTGTTCGCCGATCCCAACAACGACGAGCGTATCGGGATCTCGGGCACGTGGCGCACCGACGGCGGCGGCGCGCTGCGCGTCACCGCCGAGCACGTGTTCCTCGACACGCTGCAGACCGCGTTCGAGCGGCCGACGCGCTATGGCGGCGTGCTGAACGCGGACGTCACGATCGGTGGAACGCGCGACATGCCGACAACGGCCGGCACGACGACGATCGTCAGCGGCCGCGTCGAACGCGTCAGCTATCAGAAGCTCGAGGCGCGCTTTTCCTCCTCCGGGCAGATGTTCGAGATCGACGCGCGGCTCGATCAGTCGCCCGGCGTGTGGCTCACGGCCGCCGGGAAGGCGCCGCTCGGGCTCGTGAATCGCGATCTGCCGGAGCAGCCGATCGATCTCACGATCAAGTCCAGCACGATCGGCCTCGGCCTGGTCGAGGGGCTCACCGACGTCGTGCGCAACGTGACCGGCGAGGTGCGGCTCGACGTCAAGGCGATCGGCACGAGCCGCGATCCGCATCTCGACGGAACGGTGGACGTGGCCAACGCCGGCTTTCTCGTCACGGCCACCGGATCGCGCTATCGCAACATCCGCGCGCAGCTCGGTCTCGCGCGCGAGCGGATCGCCGTCGAGACGCTGCACGTCGAGGACGCGGACGGCCACCCGCTCGACGTCCACGGCAGCCTCGGCACGCACGAGCTGCGCGTCGGCGATCTGCAGATCGAGGCGAGCGCGCGGCGCTTCGAGGTGATGCGCAACGAGCTCGGACGCCTCACCGTCGACGCGTCGCTGCAGCTCGGCGGCCGCTTCGAAGCGCCGAAGATCACCGGCGACGTGACGATCGCCAGCGGTTCGCTGCGCGTCGACGAGATCCTCGCGCGCACCGTCTTTCAGCCGTACTCGACGCAGGAAGCCTCGATCGCGGACGTCGATCCGATTGCGGCGCTCAACCCGTGGGATCGGCTGGCGCTCGATCTCGCGCTCCACTCGCCGGCGACGCTGCGCCTGATCGGCGACAACGTGCAGGTGTCGCCGGGCACGCCGATCGGCCTCGGCGACATCAACCTGCACGTCACCGGCGATCTCTATTTCTACAAAGATCCCGGCCAGCAGCTGTTCGTGACCGGCTCGTTCGACTCGATCACGGGCACCTACGCCTTCCAGGGACGGCGATTCGACGTCGTGCCTGCGAGCTCGATCAACTTCCGCGGCGATCTGAGCCCCGACGTCTACGTCACCGTGACGCGGATCATCCAGGGCGTCGAGACGCGCGTGAGCATCTTCGGGCCGATGCGGCAGCCGGAGCTGCGCCTCTCGAGCACGCCGCCGCTCGATTCGTCCGACATCCTCTCGTTGATCATCTTCAACACCTCCACCAACCAGCTGTCCGCGCCGCAGCAGCAGCAGCTGCTCGTGCGCGCCGGCACACTCGCCGCCGGATTCCTCGCCACGCAGGTCGTCGCCGCGATCGAGAGCGAGGTGGGGCTCGACATCCTCGAGCTGGAACCGGGCGGCGATTTCGGCGGCGGCCCGAAGGTGACGATCGGCGAAGAGATCGCGCCGGGGCTCGTCGCGCGCTTCAGCCGGCAGTTCGGCCAGGAACCGTACGACGAGGCGTCGATCGAGTACGCGATCTCGCGCATCTTTCGCCTCCGCGCCACCTACTCCGACGCGCAGACCATGAGCGTCCGGTCGCCGTTCCGCCGCGTCGAACGGGCCGGAATCGACCTGTTGGTCTTTTTCAGCTTCTGAGAAACCGGAACCGTCCGGCTGGGAAGC
>Ga0209474_10002838_pt1 | contig 15634 bp, 16 predicted proteins | sample GraSoiAngelo_145_FD_185902 | JGI IMG/M metagenome (GOLD analysis project Ga0209474, IMG submission 185902) | Grasslands soil microbial communities from the Angelo Coastal Reserve, California, USA - 14_1009_05_20cm (SPAdes) (version 2) | ecosystem: Environmental > Terrestrial > Soil > Grasslands...
GACGTAGACGTAGTCCTCTTGTCCCTTGATCAGGTTGCCGACGTAAGGCGAGTTGCAGGTTTCGTCCGCGACGGCGATCGAGCTCGCGCCGATCACGAACACCACGATCCAGAAATAGCGGGCCATGCGCTCATCCCCTTTCCAAGCGCCCCTGCCGTGCTGCTCCTGGGTGCCCGCGCTGTCAAGACGCGGGCCGTCGAGGCCTTTCCACAGGGCATTTCCTTTCCTCGGTACTGCCACGCATTTCGCTGCCGCCAGACACTGGTTATAGGATGGGCAGAGCGCTGGGGGGCGCATGCAGCATCCTCTGCAAATCGTTCTGGTGGTCGACGACCACAGGGATACGGCCGAGATGATCGCGGAGTTCCTCCGCGAAGTCGGATTCGATTCCCATACCGCAAACACCGGCTTGGATGCCTTGCGCATCTACGACGCGCTGCGGCCCGCCTTGATCATCACCGACGAGTCCCTTGCCGGGACCATCGCGGGCTCGGAGCTTGTCCGCGTCCTCCGACGTAAGTACGGCCCGGCCGTCGGCCGCGCTCTGTTTCTCACTGGGGCGCCTGAGACGGTGAGCTCGCTGCCGACGGACGTCGTACTGGAGAAGCCGGTGGATCTGGAGACCTTGATCGCTGCGGTCCGGTCGATCCTCGGCGGCCCGCCCGCCGCGCGCGAATCGGGAGCGGCTGCCTCGGCTCGTCGTTGATTCGGGACAGAGTGCTTCTAGATTGGCGAGCGGAGGTCTGACCGAGGACCGTTCGTGGCTACAAGAAAGGGCGAGCGACTACCGAGGGCGCATGGACCGAAAAGAATTGATCGCGGAGATCAAGTTGTTGAATCGACTTCTCGATGAGGCACACAACCGCGCTGTTGCTCAGTTTGTCTTGATCGACAAGCTCACGGCAGCGAGCCTCCATGTTCAGGGTCTCTTGAAGAAGCTCGCGCTGGAAGGCTCGGGCGCCGCCAAGAGGCGACGCAATAAGGGCTAGAGCCAAGCCGTGCCGCCGGTGACGGCCCCGCGCCAACTACATGTACAGGCCGCCGTTCACGCGGAGCACTTCCCCAGTAATGAACCCCGCCCGGTCCGACGCCAGGAACGCGATCGCCTCCGCCACCTCCCGCGCCGTCCCCGCGCGCCCCAGCGACGCTCCCTCTGCCATCGCCTTCTTCGCCGCCTCCGGCAGTTCCTTCGTCATGTCCGTCTCGATCCACCCCGGACTGACCGCATTGACCCGGATGTTCCGGCTGCCCAGCTCCCGCGCCAGCGACTTGGTGAACCCGATCAGCCCCGCCTTGGCCATCGAGTACACCGTCTGCCCCGCGTTCCCCTGCTCGCCGACGACGCTGGTCAGGTTGACGATGCTCCCCGACCGCTGCCTCATCATGGGCCGCACCGCCGCCTTGCACAGGTGGAAAACGCTGGCCAGGTCGACGTCGAGCATCCGCCTCAGGTCGTCGGCCTTGTAGCGCATGATCAGGCCGTCGATGGAGATACCCGCGTTGTTCACCAGCACGTGCAGCCCGCCGAGCTTCTCCACCGTGTCGTCGATGGCCTTCGCGCACGCCTCGGGGTTAGCCACGTCGAACTTCAGCAGTTGGATCGCGGCCGCCCCGGCTCGCTCGCACTCCGCTCTCGCTTCGTTCGCCGCCGTGTCGTTCCCCGCGTAGGCGATCGCCACTTTCGCGCCGCCCTCCGCGAGCCGCACTGCCGCGGCGCGACCGATCCCGCGCGATGCGCCGGTCACGAGCGCCACTTTGTTCTCGAAGTCCTTGGGCATGGGGCGCCTCATAGCAGAAATGAACACTCCCGCTGCGATCCGGGCGGCCGAATGCATGCCCGAGGACCATCGGGCGCTGACCGCTTGCACTCCTCCGGGCTTCGCGGTACGTGCGACCACGGACGCGAGGAGCGCCATGTAATCGCGGATTTGGGGGATGGGACGGCGGCGAGGCGGATGGAAATTCTGAATGTCCTGGTAGTCGAAGACGATGCCGACCTCCGGTTCCTGATCGGCGGCATCTTTCGCGACGTCGGTTGTTCGGTTCGCGATGCCGAGCATGGCCAGCATGCCCTCGACCTGCTGGAGGGGTGGCGGCCCGACGTGATCGTGCTCGACGTCGCCATGCCCGTGATGGACGGGTTCACGTTCCTCGCGCAAAAACGGCAGGTTCCTGACCTGACCGACATTCCGGTCGTCGTCGTCAGCGCGACCGCGCGGGGGCCCATCGACGGGGTCGAATACGTGCTCGCCAAGCCGGTGGACGCGAACCAGCTGCTCCTGGCGGTAAAGCAGCTCGCCGCCTGAACCACCTCCAGAGATGCATTGCGGCATCCGCCGCGCTCTGGTACGTCGCCTCCGGCAAATGCACATCGGCGTGATCGGCCTCGGCGCCATCGGCGGCGTCACTGCGCAACGACTGCTGGGGGCCGGGCTCGACGTCGCGCTCGCGGCGGGCCGGCACGCGGCCGAGATGGCCGACAAGTTCCCCCAGGCTCGAATCGGCGCGACCCTTCCCGGATCCGACCCATACGGACTGATCCTGCTTTGCGTCCGCAGCCCGGAGATCGAGACGGCGCTGACCCCCGCCGTGCCCCTCCTCAAGCCGGACGGAGCGGTCGTCTGCCTGCAGAACGGCTTTCCCGAGGAGCGCGTCGCGAAGCTCGTCGGCATGCAGCGCGTGCTGGGCGCCGTCATCGGGTGGTCCGCCACGATGACCGAGCCCGGCGAGTACGTCGTGACGGGAGGGGGCAAGTTCACCCTGGGCGGCGCCTCCCCGCGCCTCGAGCATGCGCGCCTCGTGCTCCAGCACGCCTTCCCGGTGCGCGTCACGAACAACCTGCAGGGCGCGCGCTGGAGCAAGCTGGCGATGAACTGCGCCATGTCGACGCTGGGCGCCGTCAGCGGACTCTCCCTCGGCGAGCTCGCTGCGCGCCGCGAGGTCCGCTCGCTCGCGCTGCGCGTCATCGCCGAAGTCGTCCACGCCGCCCAGGCGCGCTCTGTCCGGATGGAGCCCATCGCCGGCATCCGGCCCGACGCGTTGGTGAAGCTTCCGGCGCCCGTGGCGCACGCCTCGATCTGGCTCGCGGCGCAGCTCCGGCCGTCGCAGAAGTCCGGGATGATCGCCCGCCTGCAGCAGGGCCGTCCCTCCGGCGTGGAGGACCTGAACGCGCTGATCGACGGTTCCCTGAACCGCGCGCTCGTGCGGCAAGTGCAAGAGATTGAAAAGGGCCAACGTCGCATCTCGCCGCAGAACCTGGCGGAGCTTTCGTGAAAGGCTGGCGCGGCGCGTACGTCGCCGCGGCCGTGCTCGTCGTCGCCTACCACTACCGCCTGGCGCTCCCCGGCATCGCGCTGATCAACAACGACTTCCGCAGCCTCTTCATCCCCCTGCGCGCCTGCCTGCAGAACACGCTGCGCGAAGGCTCCTGGCCGTTCTGGCAGCGGGGCATGTTCCTTGGCTATCCGATCCTCGGCGACATCCAGTTCCAGCTCTTCAATCCTTTCACCTGGCTGACGCTGCCGCTGCACCCGGCGCGCGGCATCACGGTGCAGTCGCTGATCGAGCTTTGTCTCTGCAGCGCCGGGATGGCCTTCTGGATGAAGCAGCGCGGCCTGAAAGCGACAGAGGCCGTGTTCGCCGGCGCCGCATTCGCGCTCTGCCTCAAGCAGACGGTCCACCTGCATCACTGGACGTTCGCTTCCTCGACCTGCGCCTGGCCCTGGATGCTGGCCGGCCTCGACGGCTTCGCCGCCACAGGCCGCGCCCGCTTCGCCGTGCTGACGGCGCTCGCCACCGCGGGAACCTGGATCGGGAGCTCGCCGCAGATGGCGTACTTCGGCACCGGCCTCGCCTTCCTCTATGCGCTGGCGCTCGCTCCGGAGCTCCTCCGCCGCAGCCGCGAGCACGCCGCGGTCGGTCTCTGTGCAATTCCCATCGGCGTCGCCTTGGCCGCGCCGCTGCTGCTCCCGGTCCACGAGATGAACGCGCTCGGTCCCCGCGGCGCCGGCGTGACCTACCGATTCGCCGCTTCCTGGAGCTGGCCGGATCGCTCCGTGTGGACGGCGATGCTGCTGCCGCGCGCCTGGGGAGGGCGCCCCGATTTTCGCGGCCCGATGAACTACTGGGAGCTTCAGGGCTACCTGGGCCTGCTTCCCATGGCGCTGCTCTTTGCCACTCCGTTGCGCCAGCGCCGCAACTGGCTGCTGCTCGCCGTCGCCCTTCTCGGTGTCTGGGTCTCCTTCGGCGAACATGCCTGGCTCGATCTGCACCGCTTCGCCGTCCGCTGGGCGCCGGGATACGGCGGCTTTCGCAATCCGACCCGCGCGCTGATGCTGACCGCGTTCTGCGTCGCGGCCCTCGCCGCCGAAGGCCTGGACCGCCTGCGCGAGCAGCCGCGCGCCAGATGGCTGGTGCTCGCCGGGCTCGGCATCGTCGGCATCTGCGTCGCGCTCGCCGCGGCCTTTCCCGCCGGCTACTTCATCCAGGGCTTGCGCGACGACGCGGAGGTGGCGGTCTGGCTGCTCGCCGCATCGGCCGTGTGGGCCTTCTTCGCCCGCGCCGACTGGCGCTGGGCAGCCGTCGCCATTCCGCTCTTCATCGCCGACGTCAAAGCCCAGTGCTGGGACTCTCCGGAGGTCGGGCCGGCTGCCCGCGAGGCGCGCGCACTGGAACCGCTCGCCGAGACCGTGCCGAAGGCGCCCCTACCGCGCCGGGTCGCCGCCGTGCTCGAATGGGAGGAAGCGAACGCCGTGCTCACGCGCGGCTGGGAAGGCGTCACCGGCTACGGCCCGACGCCCATCGAACGCGTCCTCCGCCTCTTCGAAGCGACTTGGACCGGCGCCATCCGGCCACAAAAGCAGATCAACGAGGACGAGAACTTCCCCCGCTTCCGCACCGACTCGCCGCTGACGCCGCTCTTCGCCGCGCCGCTGCTCGTCGCCGACCGCGAGGCGAGCGTCCCCGCCATCGCCCGCGACGGCGCCGTCCGCCTCTACCGCCTGCCCGCCCTGCCGCGCGTCTTCTGGACGGGCGCATGGCAACAAGCCTCCGACGAACGCTCGTCGTTTCTATTGGCCCAGGCCGCGAGGGGCGCGCTGGCCGTGCTCCCGGAGCCGATCGCGCAACCGTCGGGTCCACCGGGGCCGGCAACAGCCGCCGAGCACGTCGAAGTCCGCGCCAACGAGGTCACCGCGCAGCTCGCCGCGCCCGCCGACGGCCTCGCCGTGGTGCTCGAGCCCTGGTTCCCCGGCTGGAAGCTCACCGTGGACGGCGCACCCGCCCCGCTGCTGCGCGCGAATTTCCTCTTCATGGCGACGCCGCTGAAAGCCGGCGTGCACACGTTGCGCCTCACCTACTTCCCCGCTCGCTTGCTCCCTGGGATCGCCGTCGCCATCCTCGCGGCCGCACTGCTGGTTCTCCTCTGTAAACTCACGATGCACCGCGTTGACACCCCATCCACCGGCGGCTATTTTCCGCCGCCCTGAAGATGGACTATCTCTCTCCGTACATTCCGATCCTCGTCCTGCTCCTGCTCACCGGCGTGCTCTGCACGGCCATCGGCGTGCTCGCGACGGTGCTCGGCCCCAGGCGGATCACGCGGATCAAGGAGACGGCGTTCGAGTGCGGCTCGCCTTCCACCGGTGATCCACATGCGCGCCATTCGGTGAAGTTCTACCTGGTCGCGCTGCTCTTCATCGTCTTCGACATCGAGAGCGTGTTCATCTACCCGTGGGCTGCGCTCCTGCGCGACCTGCACGGCGAAGGGCTGGGCTGGTTCGCCTACTTCGAGATGCTGTCGTTCATGGTGACGCTCGCGCTGGGCCTCGTCTACGTCTGGCGCAAGGGCGCTCTGGAGTTCAACCTGTGAGCGACAACCAGTACCGCCTGCCCATCCTCAAGCCAGAAGGAAACGTTCCGGAGTCGCCGCGGGTCGGCGGCGAGGAGCAGAACGTCCCGGTGCTCGCCACCCGGCTCGACGACGCCATCGGCTTCTTCGAGAAGAACCTCTCCGACGTGCTGGGCTGGGCGCGCAAGAACTCCATCTTCCAGTACCCCTTCGTCACCGCCTGCTGCGGCATGGAGTACATGAGCGCGATGGCAGGCCGCTACGACATCGCCCGCTTCGGCGCCGAGTTTCCCCGTTTCACCCCGCGTCAGGCCGATCTGCTGATGATCGTCGGCACCATCAACGTGAAGCAGTCCCCGGTGCTCAAGCGCGTCTACGATCAGATGACGGAGCCCAAGTGGGTGATGGCCTTCGGCGTCTGCGCCAGCTCGGGCGGCTTCTACGACAACTACGCCACCCTGCAGGGCGCCGACCGCGTCATCCCCGTCGACGTCTACGTCCCCGGCTGCCCGCCGCGGCCGGAGCAGGTGCTCGACGGCCTCAAGATCCTCCAGGACAAGATCCAGAACCAGCGGCACCGCGCGGCCACCATGGAGAGGGCGCCGGAGGTGCAGCTCGATCTCGCCGCCCGGCAGCGCGAACACAAGACCCGGAGCTTCCTCGGCAAGCTGCTGGGGAAATAGGCCATGTCCCAGGCGCTGATCGATCTCGTGCGGGAGAAGTTCCCCGAGGCCGTGGTTTCCTCCCACAGCCACCGCGGAGACGACGTGGTGACGGTCAAGCGGGAGAACCTGGTCGAAGTGATCGATTTTCTGCGCAACGATCCGCAGACCGATCTGAAGCTGCTCCGCCAGATCGCCGGCGTCGACCTGCTCACGTACCGCAGCGAGATGTCCGGCGGCGCCGCGCTCGCCTCCATCGAGGTGCCGGCGTACGACGTGCAGAACAAGCCCAAGGTCGAGCCGCGCTACCAGGTCGCCTACAACCTCTATTCGATCACCAGGCACCACTCGCTGCGCGTGCGCGTCGAGCTGCGCAGCGACGACCTGAAAGTGCCCTCGATCACCTCGCTCTACCGGACCGCCGACTGGTGGGAGCGCTACGTGTACGACATGTTCGGGTTCGAGTTCACCGGGCACCCGAACCTCACGCGCCTCTTGATGTACCCCGAATTCGTCGGCTTCCCGCTGCGCAAGGACTATCCCGTCCGCAAGCGGCAGCCCCTCGTCCCCGAGCTGGATTTCCCCGACCTCGTGCGCGGCCCCGGCCCCGGCCCGGGCGGCGCCGGCGTCCCGATGAGCCAGACGCACGTCGGCCGCGAGAACGTCGATCCGAGCACCTATGACTGAGCCCGATCGACGCGCCGAAGGCGCAACCATAGCGTCCCCTGGGTTTTCGGGGACTGAGGCGCTCCAGGACCAGGATCCGCTCTCGCTGGAAGCGGAGATCCCGACCACCCCGATGACGGTGAACCTGGGTCCCTCGCATCCGGCGATGCACGGGACGGTGCGTCTGACGGTGACGCTCGACGGCGAGACCATCGTGGAGGCCATCCCGGAGATCGGTTTTCTCCACCGCGGCTTCTCCAAGTCGTCGGAGAACTCCACCTGGCACCAGGTGCTGCCCTACACCGACCGGCTGAACTATGTCTCGCCCATCCTCAACAACACCGGCTACATCATGGGCGTCGAGAAGCTGATCGGGCTCAAGCCGACCGAGCGCGCCGAGTACCTGCGCGTCCTGGGCGGCGAGATCAGCCGCATCTGCGACCACCTCACCTGCGTCGGCGCCATCGGCCTCGAGCTGGGGGCGTTCACCGTCTTCCTCTACGCGATGGAGGCGCGCGAGCTGCTCTGGGACCGCATTTCCGAGCTGTGCGGGGCGCGAGTGACGGTTTCCTGGACGCGCATCGGCGGCGTCGCCACTGACACCCCGCCGGGCTGGGAACAGCGGGTGCGCGACTGCCTTCCGCGGGTGATGGAGCTGACCAACGAGATCGACACGCTGCTCACCCGCAACCGCATCTTCATCGACCGCACCCGCAACGTCGGCGTGATCTCCGGCGACGAGGCGATCGACTGGGGCTTCACCGGCCCCTGCTTGCGCGCCTGCGGCGTCAACTACGACGTGCGCAAGGCGCATCCCTATTCGGTCTACGACCGGATGGACTTCGAGATCCCGCTGGGGAGCCGCGGCGACACCTATGATCGATACGTGCTGCGCATCGAGGAGATCCGGCAGTCGCACCGGATCGTCCTGCAGTGCCTGGAGCAGATGCCGCCGGGACCCATCATCATCGACGACTGGCGCTACGCGCTCCCGCCCAAGAAGGACGTCTTCGGCTCCATCGAGGGCGTGATGGCGCACTTCAAGCTGATCATGGAGGGCATCCCGGTGCCCGCCGGCGAGGTCTACGTCTACACCGAGGGCGCCAACGGGGAACTGGGCTTCCACATCGTCTCCAACGGGAAGGGCAAGCCGTACGCGATCCAGGTGCGGGGGCCGGGATTGCCCATCCTCTCGGCGTTGCCGCGGCTGATCAAAGGACACGCAGTGGCCGACCTGATTCCGATCTTCGACTCGATCAACATGATCGGCGGCGAGGTGGAACAGTGAGCGACTCGGGCGCCGTCACCACCGGGGGAGGGCAGCCCGGAGCCGCGAAGGGCCAGGCGCAGATTCCGGCGCCGCCCAAGAAGGTCAAGCTGCTCGTCGACGGCATCGAGGTGGAAGCCGACTCGCGCGACAACCTGATCGAGGCGGCTCGACGCATCGGCGTGGCCATTCCGTACTTCTGCTACCACCCGCGCCTCTCCATCGCCGGCCAGTGCCGCATGTGCCTCGTCGAGACCAGTGACGCTCCCGGCCGCCTCGTCCCCGGCTGCCAGGTCCGGGTCAAGGAAGGCCTGAAGGTCACCACGAACTCGCCCGCGGTGAAGGACAACCAGCGCGGCTGCATGGAGTTCCACCTCATCAACCACCCGGTGGACTGCGCCATCTGCGACCAGAGCGGCGAGTGCAAGCTCCAGGATTACTACATGGAGTACGACCACCAGCCCTCGCGCATCCGCGTCCAGAAGCTGAACAAGCCGAAGCGCGAGATCTTCGGGCCGATGGTGGTCTACGACGCCGAGCGCTGCATCATGTGCACGCGCTGCGTCCGCTTCATGGACGAGATCGCCAAGGAGCCGCAGCTCGCGGTGGTGGAGCGCGGCTCGCACTCGCTGATCGCCACGTTCCCCGGGCAGCCGCTGGACAGCAAATACAGCGGCAACACGGTGGACATCTGCCCGGTGGGCGCGCTGCTGAACCGCGACTTCCGCTTCCAGTCCCGCGTCTGGTTCGTGAACAAGTCGCCCGCCATCTGCGCCGGCTGCGCCAACGGCTGCAATGTGTACGCGGAGAGCCGCGGCAACGTGATCTACCGACTGCTTCCCCGCCGCAACGAAGAGGTGAACCAGGTCTGGATGTGCGACGAAGGCCGGCTTACCTACCACGCCACCAACGACAAGCGCGTCGAGTGGGCCCGTACCGGCAAGGGCGATTCGGCCGCGTCGGTAGGCCCGCGCATCGCGGTGGATCGCGTCGTCGAGCTGCTCAAGCCGCTGGCGGGGCAGGGCGGAATCGGCGTCGCCGTCTCGGCGCAGTGCACGAACGAGGAGGCTACCGCCGCGTTCCAGCTCGGAGCGCACCTCGGCGCCACGCATTACTTCATGGGCGGGCAGCGCGCGGGCGATTCGGACGACTTTCTCATCCGGGCCGACAAGAACCCGAACACCGCCGGGGTCCGCCTCGCTGCCGAAGCGTTCGGGGTCAAGCTGCACGACATCCAGGCCGTCGATCAGGTCAAGGCGCTCGTCGCCATGCGCACCGACGGCCTCCTGCCGGACAGACTGGGGCACCTCGAGGTCTTCGTCGCCATTTCCCAGAACGAGGACGCCGCGTCGTCGGAGGCCCACGTCACGCTGCCCTGCAAGAGCGTCTACGAGCAGGACGGCTCGCTGATCAACTGGTACGGCCGTCTGCAGCGCACCTGGGAGTCGGTGCCGGCGCAGCGCGCCGACGCAGCCCCGGGCTGGTCCTGGGCGGACGGCATCCTGAAAGGCCTCGGCGCCTCGGGCCTCGAGAGCGCGGCGGCGGCGTTTCGCGCGCTGGCGGAGAAGTCGCCGCACCTCAGCGGCCTCTCGTTCGACGATCTCCCGGAGGATGGAATCGTGCTCGAAGGCCTGTTGCCCTCGGAATGGCCTGCGCGCGCCCCGCGGCCGGCTCCCGGCGCGCATTCCGTCCGGGGTCCGCAGACCACGCCTCCCGGCACCAAGGTGGGAGACGAGGCATCCGGAGGCTCGCGGTAGATGGCCGAGGTGACCACACCCGTCGCGCGGCTCGCCTCCGAGGACTTCGGTCCGAAGATTCCCCCGAAGCCCGTGTATTCGACGTGGCTGAGGCAGTCGGTCCTGGGGTGGGGCGCCTTCGCCGGCTTCCTTCTCGCGATGTCCTGGCTGTTCCTCGCCCTCACCCGTCTGATCATCGGGATCGGCGAACAGATTCCGGTGAGCTGGGGCCTTTCGCCGGCCATCGGGACGATCCTCTCGCTGATCGTCGTCCTGGTGATGATCACGGCCACGCTGCTGACGATGGCCGACCGCAAGTGGTCCGCGCTGATGCAGGACCGCGTGGGCCCCAACCGCGCGCGCTTCTCCATCATCCCCGGCCTGCGCGACAAGCCGCTGAAAGGCATCCCGCACATCGTCGCCGACGTCCTGAAGATGCTCTTCAAGGAGGACTTCATCCCCGAAGGAGCGGTGCCCAATCGCTTCCTCTTCAATCTCGCCCCGCTGCTCGCCTTCGCCCCGGCGTTCATGCTCTTCGCGGTGGTTCCCGTGAGCCCGGAGGTGACGTTCTTCGGCGCGCGCTTCCAGCTCCAGGTGGCGAGGGTCGACTGGGGGATGCTCTACGTCTTCGCGCTCGCATCGATCGCCGTGTTCGGGACGGCGCTCGCCGGCTGGACGTCGAACAACAAGCTCGCGCTGCTCGGCGGCCTGCGCGCCTCTGCCCAGCTCGTCAGCTACGAAGTCACGCTCGGTCTGACGCTGGTGGGCGCCTTCATCGTCTTCGGGAGCCTGCGCCTCGATACGATGGCCCTCTTGCAGGGGATGACCGAGCCCGGATTGCGCGCCGCCGCCGCGTTCGCCAACCGCGCCGGCGACTTCCTCGCCCGCGACGACTCGCTGCTCTTCGGCTGGCTCCCCTCCTGGGGCGGCGTCTTCCAACCGGTGGGGATGATCCTCTTCCTCGTCGCGGCCCAGGCGGAGATCAAGCGCGCGCCGTTCGACACGCCGGAGGGCGAGAGCGAGATCATCGGCTACTTCCTCGAGTACTCGGGGCTGAAGAGCGGGATGTTCTATATCGCCGAGTACGCCGAGACCGTGGTGATCGCCGGCATCGTCACCACCATCTTCCTCGGCGGCTATCACATCCCCTGGCTCGAGCCCACCATCGTCCGCACCACCGAGGGCTGGCTCGGCGCGAGCGGAATCGCCTGGCTCGCCGTGCTGCAGGTCTTCACGTTCATCCTCAAGATGCTGGCCATCATCTGGGTGATGTTCGTCGTCCGCTGGGCATTCCCGCGCTTCCGCTACGACCAGATCATGCGGCTGGGCTGGAAGATGATGCTGCCGATCTCGCTCGCGAACGTCGCGCTCACCGGGGCCGTGTTCCTCTGGGCGGGACGCGACGGAGTGGCCTGGATGGGCATCATCGAGTGGATCGCGTTTCTCTTCTTCATCGGTTTCTCCGCCCGCGCGCAGCCCAGCGCGGAGCCGGGCAGCCACTCCTCCACCGTGGTGGAACACTGATGGAACATCCCAAGGACGAGCGCGCAAGTCCCGGACCGCAGCCCGATCTCAGCTTCGGCGAGCGTCTGTACCTGCGCGAGGCGATCAAGGGGATGGGAGTGCTGGCGAAGCACTTCTGGACCAACCTCTTCGGCTTCCGCGACCCCGCGCCGGAGGTCCTGGACCGCAAGGGCCCCGGGGTGAACCTGGTCTCGACGATCAGTTATCCCGACGAGCGCAAGCCCTACCCTCCGGGCTACCGCGGCATGCACCGCCTGGTGCCGCGCGTCGACGGAACGCCGCGCTGCGTGGCCTGCTATATGTGCGCGACCGCGTGCCCCGCGCAGTGCATCTACATCGAGGCCGGCGAGTACGAGGACCAGGCCATCGAGAAGTACCCGGTGCGGTTCGAGATCGACGAGCTGCGCTGCATCGTCTGCGGCTTCTGCGTCGAGGCGTGCCCGAAGGACGCCATCCGGATGGACACCGGCACGCACGCTCCCGCGGTCCTCTCGCGTCCGCTGGCGGTCTTCGACAAGCAGGCGCTGATGCAGGGGCCGGCGGTGGAGCACCCGAGCGACGTGCTCACGTACCGGGTGCCGCTGCGCACGCCCGCACCGCGCGAGCCGCTCGGGCCGGGCGTCACCAGCAAGGGCGACGCGGGACACTGAGATACACCGCGCGAGCGCGCCGGATGGATGGGGGGGCCGGCGCGCCCGCGCAGGACTACCGGGACATGACTCCCAGGTACTCTTCGAGGTGCGCACGGAACACGTCGCTCGCCCCGATGAACTGAAGCCCCACGCCCCGGTTCGGCGCCACGTGGACGACGAAGGCCTGGAGGCTGTCGGGAACGTCCTGGCTGGGCATGGAGACGTCCAGATCGACCACCGTGCCGAGCGCCGGCAGCAGGGCGAGCTTCATGAATGCGCCGCTCTCGCTGATGTTGGTGATCTGTCCTCGCGAGATGCGCCCGTCCTTGCGGAGGGTGGCCGCCATGTTGGTGTGGAACCTCCTGCACCCGCGGTCGTTGGCGGCGCGATACCGGGCGAGCACGGCCACGACGCGGTCCTTGGTGGCGTCCTCTTCATTGAACCGCGCCCAGAACCCGCTGTTCGCGCCCGCCGTCACCCAGGAGACCACGCCACCGCGCGCGATCTCCTCGCCGCCGTCGAAATACAGCTTCAGTCCCACGAGCAGGCCCGGCTTCGGAGGGCGCTCGGCGCGGACGTGGACCGCTTCCGGGCTCATCGCCGTCGAGGTGGTCTGCAGAATGGCGCCGCTCGCCACGTAGCGTACCGGGATCACGAGCTTTTGCGTGTTGAGCGTGGCCTGATCGAACGACAGCGCGGCAGTCATCGGTCCCTCCTCGTCTCCCGAGCTGGATAGGAGCAAAGGGCGGGCCAATTCATTGAAAATGAAACATTTCCGTCTGTTCCTGCGGCCCCGCGGTGGGCCTCTGTGGCGGAGCCGGGGGCGCCGCGCCGACAACGTGCCAGTCTCGCGATCGGGCCGTAGGCCAAAAACCGAGCCGTTCCTGTGGGATACGGGAGGAGGACGTGCTCCTTGTTGCGGGATCGTCGTCCGCTGTGGCACGGTGCGCCGCACTCCCGGTCCCGGAGACACGATGCAGACGCCCAGGCTGGTCACCGTCGAGCTTCCCAACCGGCGCTTCGTCGTGCGCGTGAAGAATGGCGCGCGCCTCGGGACGATCTTCAGCACCGACGAGGGCTGGTACTACCAGTTCGACGGCACTCCCCGGGAAGGGCCGCTCTGCGGCGCGCCGGAGGAGGCGCTCGGGATCATGGAAGCGGTCGCCGAGCACGAGCACATGCTCGAGGCGGCGCTGCGGTCGTAACCTGTTCCCGCTCGGCCACGTCGGGATTGGGACGCATCTCGTTCCGCGCAGCGTGCGCGAGCGGATGCCTTGGCGGTGGCTCGCGCTCGGGTGCCTGCTGCCGGACGTGATCGACAAGCCCGTCTTTCTCGTGGCGCAGTGGTTGGGCGCGGAGTCGCGGCACTTCGACTCAGCGCGGATGGTCGGGCACACCGCCTTTGTCGCCGCCGCAGTCGTTTTGGTCGCTTGGAGGCGGCATTCGGCGGCGTGGACTGCCTTGGCGTACGGGATTCCGACGCACCTCGTGCTGGATGTCGTGACGGACTACGGGATGGGCGGAGGATGGGGCGTGTGGAAGACTTGGCTGTTTTGGCCATTTCATATTCCCAGGCTTGGGCTCCTGATGGTGGGCTCGCCGCTCAGCGAATTCGCGCTCGAGATGCACAACCGCGTGTACATCGCGGGGGAGGTGATCGGGGCGGCACTGCTGCTCTGGGACTACTCGCGAACGCGATTCCTCAAAGATTCCACGTAGTCTCGCTCCTGATCCGCGCGCTGGTCGCGGCCGCAGGGGAGCCGGCGATGCAACGTGGTTCGACCGGGCTGCTGAAAGGCTGCCGCAAACATTCGGCGCACCTAAGGCACCTGCCGCGCAACACTCCCCGCGAACCGCTTGTCTTCACCGGTCATTTTAATCCAACCGGCTGGGCGGCCGCCGGGTAGCTTGGTGGATGTTTTGCGCCGCCGCTTGACTACTCCCCCATCCATTAGCCTATAGGTTGGCCCCCCGATTGACGTCGGGGCGAACCCTTTCTCACACCTCTGATGGGGGGACTTCCTGTGAACGCATCCATTCGTGCTCGTGTCGGCGTACTTGGCGCGCTGGTCGCTGCAGTCGCTTGCGGCCCATCGGTTACCGTGCCTGAAGCCCCGGACTCGACGGCGGCAACGCCTGCCTCGGGTCTGGCCGATACAAATGCAGTTCCTCCCGCAATCGCCGTCAATGCGAAGCCAATGTCGGCGCGAATCTCGCCTTCGAAAGACGAGACGTTGACGGTCGTCGTGGAGTTGTCCGGTGATTCGATCGCAGTCGTCCGCAGCCAAGCTCCCGATCTGACGATCTCCCAGAGCACGGAGCAATCCGTCGCGGACGCGCTGCGGACTCAACAGGCCAGCCTTATCGGAACCATCGAAGCGATGGGAGGGCATGTGCTCGCGACTTTCCAGCACGCGATCAACGGAATCAAGGTGAGCATTCCCGCGAGCAGGCTGGGATCGCTCACCGGTTTGCCGGGCGTCGTCGCGATCCGCAGTGTCGGGGTGTACCAGATGACAAACGCGCAGAGCGTCCCGTATATCGGCGCGCCTGCGGTGTGGCAGGGACCTCCGGGCTACCACGGCGAAGGTATCAAGGTCGCAATCATCGACACCGGTCTCGACTACACGCACGCGAACTTCGGTGGACCCGGCTCGTCCGCCGATTACAGCGCAGCGCATGATAACGGCGCGGAGAAGCTGCCCGCGAACCCCGCCCTGTTCGGCCCTGCGGCGCCGAAGGTGAAGGGCGGCACCGATTTCGTGGGCGACAACTACAACGCCTCGGCTCAAAACCCGGATGGTACCCCCGACACTGTTCGTCGCACGCCACAGCCCGACCCGAACCCGCTGGACTGCAACGGTCACGGCAGTCACGTCGGCGGCACGACCGCCGGGTTCGGCGTGACCTCCGGGGGCGCAACGTATACGGGCCCCTACAACGCCAATACTCCGAATCAAAGCTTCCGCATCGGGCCGGGCGTTGCGCCGAAGGCCGATCTCTACGCCGTGCGCGTGTTCGGTTGCTCGGGCAGCACGAACGTGATCGTCGAGGCGCTCGACTGGGCCGTCGCGAATCACATGCAGGTGGTAAACATGTCGCTCGGTTCGGACTTCGGAGACGCCGAGTCGTCGGACGCGATCGCGTCGGAGAACGCCGAGAAGTCCGGGATCGTCGTGGTCGCCTCGGCGGGCAACGCCGGACGGACCGTGCCGTACATCGTCGGTTCGCCGTCGACTGGTGACCGGGTCATCAGTGTGGCGGCGGTGGATTCGCACCAGTCGTTCCCGGGTGCGACC
>Ga0209474_10002839_pt1 | contig 15628 bp, 12 predicted proteins | sample GraSoiAngelo_145_FD_185902 | JGI IMG/M metagenome (GOLD analysis project Ga0209474, IMG submission 185902) | Grasslands soil microbial communities from the Angelo Coastal Reserve, California, USA - 14_1009_05_20cm (SPAdes) (version 2) | ecosystem: Environmental > Terrestrial > Soil > Grasslands...
CGGGTTGTGGTGCATCCATCTGCACATTTTGTTTATGCGACCAGCAACGACTCGAGTTCCGCTGGGCATCTCAGCGCTTATAAAGTGCAGAGCAATGGCTCACTCACTCCAGTGCCCGGCAGCCCATTTGCTGAGAATTCTGGAACAGAAGGTGCAATAGCTGTGCATCCTAACGGGAAGTACCTTTACGCAGCGGTCAACCTGCCCGGCTTTGTAGGGGCGGTCGCGGTTTACGATATAAACGAGGTAAATGGCGCCTTGACCCCGGTACCCGGCAGCCCGTTTGCAGTGCCCACGTACGCTGGTTGCAATCAGTTTTGTCGTCCTCAGCCAGCGGATCTTCAGGTGGATCCCACCGGCCACTTTCTCTATGCCGCGCAAAGTGCGCAAGACTCGATCGCAGCTTTCAAAATCGATCAGTCGACCGGTACGCTCACCAATCTTCCTGGGTCGCCGTATCCTGACGGAAGCTTCAACACCGACAGTACGCCGAAGGACCCGATGAGACTCAGCATTGACCCGAATGGAAAATTCATCTACACAGCCGATGACGAAGGAGAATCCTTGTCTGTGTGGGGCGTGAACAAAACCACGGGCGTCCCGACTTTCCGGGCGTCTCTGCAGCCGTGCACTGATCCCAACGTGCCGGGGATTTTGGTCCCCTACTCGGTATCGGTCGATCCTTCTGGTTCGTTTGTATACACCCAAGGACATCAAACTAATGGTTGCAATATACCGACCGGAACGAAAGGCGTTATGGCTGGATTCTCAGCCGATCAGGGCAGTGGCTTTTTATTTTCGGTACCCGGCAATCCGTTCGTCAACCCGAACTTAAATAGCACCACCATCAGCCGAGAAAGCGTGGTGGTTACCCGATAGCCGGTCTCTACCATGGGCGCCTAACGCAAGTTAAGGCGCCCTTTTTCTTCTCGCTATTTGTAACCCGGGTGGACACTGCCCTCCCGCCCTGCTCTGTTATTCTTTATCTTTCGCCTAAATTTCATTAGTTATTGATGCGAATGGCCGAACCGGCAATTCAAACTCGTCGGAGTGTCTCGGAACTGCGCTGCATCGGCTGCGGCATGACAGCCCTGCCCGATCGCTTCCGTTGCGAGCATTGTCGGGATTTGCTGGAGATTATTTATCCCGGGTGGGAGGAGCGTGGTCCAAAGGGACTGACCGCGGCTGCTCTAAAAAAGCTGTGGCGAGACAGGCGTTTGTCGCTCGATTCTATTGATCAGAGCGGCGTGTGGCGGTTTCGCGAAATTCTTCCCGAAATTCCTCAGCCGCAGATCATCACCATCAAGGAAGGGAACACTCCCGTTTATGAACTTTCGCATTGCGCGCGCAGCGCCGGAGTCGCACAGCTCTTAGCCAAGCATCAGGGAATGAATCCCACGGGGTCGTTCAAAGATACGGGGATGACCGTGGCTGCATCATTCGCCCGACAAGCCGGTTACAGATGGGTGGCGTGCGCTTCTACGGGAAATACTTCAGCATCTATGGCCGCATACGCCGCTCGCGGCGGGCTGCATAGTTTAGTGCTGATTCCGGACGGGAAAATTTCTTGGAGCAAATTGTCGCAGTCGCTCGACTACGGAGCGATCACTTGCCAACTCAAAACTGATTTCGATGGCTGTGTTCGCGTTCTGAATGAAGTGGTTGAGCGAATGCCGGTCTATCTGCTGAACTCCGTCAACCCCTATCGCGTGGAAGGACAAAAGACTGCCGCGTTCGAACTGCTCGAACAACTTGACTGGCAACCTCCGGACCACATTATTGTGCCGGGCGGAAACCTGGCGAACTCATCCGCAATCGGAAAAGCGCTGCGAGAGATGAAGCAGCTGGGATTTATTTCGCGACTGCCGAAGATCTCGGTGATTCAGGCGGAAGGCGCGAATCCGCTGGTACGGACCATTCGCGAGAATGGCGGAGAAAGGCTTGTTCCCGTTCATGCCGAGACTATGGCGACCGCGATTCGAATTGGCAACCCGGCTTCGTGGAAGAAAGCCTTACGCGTGATCACCGAAAGTGAAGGCACGGTCGAGCAGGTGAGCGAAATTGAGATTGCTATCGCGAAAGCCGAAATAGGCGCTGAAGGTGTTGGTTGTGAGCCGGCGTCCGCCGTTACTTTGGCCGGGCTGAAAAAATTGGTAAAGAGTGGATTTGTGAAACGGGACGAATTCGTCGTTCTCGTACTTACGGGGCATGTTCTAAAAGACTCAGAATTCACCTTAAAATTTCATCGCGGAGATCTGTTTTTGGGCGCGCATGAATCCGAAGATGTCGCTTTAAAAATTCATCAACGAGCGCCGCTGGTTTTGGAACCGAGCGTCGATGCAGTCATTGAATTACTGCGCTCCGCCGAGAAGTGAGTTCTTCCTCCGTACACGAGTTTTGAAATGCCGAGACACCGACAAATAGCCAGAGATGAAAGAATTCAACCTCACCCTTCCGGCAACCTCCGCTAACTTAGGCCCGGCGTTCGATACGGCTGCGCTGGCACTTAACTTATCGATGCGCATTCATGCCGTGAAAGCAAGACAGGATTCAATCGCTGCAAGTGGACACGACCATGAAATTTGCGGACGGATCGAGAACCACCTGATCCTGACTACATACCGCGAAGTGCTTCAGGCAGAAATGAAGCCCGCCATCCCGCTCTCGCTCACAATAGAAAACGAATTTCCTATTGGGAAGGGTTGCGGCTCATCTGCCGCGGCACGGCTTGCGGGCATTGCGCTGGCGGTGCACTTCGGAAAGCTGCGATGGAGCAGCAGTCGAATTATCGGAGAAGCGTCGCGCCGTGAACGTCATTCCGACAACGCCGCTGCTTGCTGGTTGGGAGGCGTGACCGTATCGCGCATGCTTCGCGATGGGGAAGCCCAAGTCGCGCGTTTTTCTCCAAAGGGAAAATGGCCGTTGCTGCTGGCGATTCCCGATGAGACTCTGCCCACGGAAAAGGCCCGTGAGGTCTTACCGCGGCACTACTCACGACATGATGTCGTAAGCAATATTCAAAACTCGATGTTGTTATTGGCCGCTCTCTTCCAAGGTGACCGGGAGATGCTGGCTTCGGCGTTGAATGATCGAGTTCATCAGCCGTATCGGGCGCAGCTTTGCCCGCTGTTGCCGGCACTGCAGGATTTTCCGAAGGGGAAGGGAATTCTTGGCGCAGTTTTAAGCGGAGCTGGACCATCTGTCCTCATGTTCCTCGATGCCAGCAATGATTCTGGGGAGATTATGGCGAGGGTCGCGGCTCACTTGAAGGAGAGAGGAATGACCGCCGAACTCGTACTCACCTCTATTGCCAAGCGGGGAGGAGAAGATTCATTGCTGCAGGGGCCGGGCTGAGTCCTTCAGCGGGCGTGGTGATTTTCCAAGACTTCGTCGAGAGCCTCAAGCAATCGCCGTGCCCGTTTCGACGAGTCTGAGATGCCGCCATCGAGATTCGCTTTAAGGAGATGGTACTCGTCAGCAATGTTTAAGGCCGCCAGAACCGCGAGCCGTGAACTGTCTACCGTGTGAGTCTGATCGGCAACCGCGCGCATCTTGCCATCCACATATTCAGCCAGTTTCAGGATGTACTCGGGGTTGGTGCCGCGTAAGTTGTAGGCCTGGTCAAATATCTCGACGCGCACACTAGTATTGCTGGTGTCCTGAATGGGCGGATGCTTGGTGGCTGTTGCCATATTCTGCTCTGCGAATTCAGCTTGCCGCTTGCTCTTGCGTCATATGGTCAATGTGCGACAGCATCTTTTCGACCCGGGCGCGAATTTCTTCACGCTCTTTTCGCAAACCGACCGATTCGCGTCGCAAGCCTTCGACTTCTTCTTCCCGTTCCTCAAGTTGCTCGCGCAAACGCTTTACGTCACGTTCGGCGGTGGCACGCGCTTCCTGAGCTGACTTGTACAGCTCAATAGTGCGATAGATTTTGTCTTCGAGGGCCTGAAAATCGTCGGCCGGAACCTGCGTGGATACCTCTTCCGCCATTCTTAAGGTCATGATTGCCAATTCCTGAGGAGAAAAAGTTGAACTCTTGAGCGCAGTATACTCCAGAACTCCTGTGGGAAAGCTCAGGAAATCGAGGGTTGGTACCGCCGAGTGTTGCTCAATTTTTGAGTTATGACCATGCACAGCCCCAAACGGTTGGCCCGCATCTACTGGGTGTCCGACTAGGAGGCTGTATGGCGGAAGGCCCGAAAATTACTCCGGATGAGTTGAAGCAAAGGATGCAAGCTGGCGAGGATTTCACGGTCATCGATGTGCGCAATCCGACAGCCTGGACGGAATCGGATGTGAAGGCAAGAGACGCCATTCGCATGACGCTGGATAACTTCGAGCAGTATTTGCCGAGAATCCCTAAAGGCAAGCCGATTGTGACGTATTGCACTTGACCCGGGGAAGGCTCAAGCGCCAGTTTGGCGCGAGAACTTCAGCAACGCGGATACGACCAGGTCTGGGCCGTTGTGGGCGGATTCGATGCCTGGCAAAAAGCCGGACTGCCGGTGGACAGAAAGGAGAGAGCTGCGGCCTAGTTAGATCTTTTCCGAAGCTCACCCGTGATCGCGCTCAGAAGCCTGCTGGCCGCTCGTTCACAACTGCAAAAGCGTTTTCTAGCGCTATCCCTGCCTGCCCCAGCATTCCTTCATCGAATAAACGTCCGATCAGAGTTACTCCGTGAGGCACTCGCCTAGGCGATGAAAATTTAGGCAAGGGATGATGTGGGTCAGGCGCCCAGTCGCTTCGTGCTTCGGACACTTCCACGAAACCCGCTCGCAAAGTCAGTGATGGATGGCCAGTGAAATTTGTAATTGTCAGCATCTCGTCCCGCAAAGACGGCACCAGCAACAGATCCACTTCTGAAAATACCCGCGCCATTTCCTGGGCGACCTTGCGGCGGAAGCGATCCGTTTGAACGAAATCTACTGCGGAAAGGAATCGCGATTGGCGAAAGACATTTGGCCATGCGTCCGGCACCTGCACCTTGAGCTGATCGACCTCATGGTTAAGAGTGATCTCCTCGAATGCTGCCGCGGCCTCGGCGAAGAGTATGAGATCAAGTGAATCGTACGGCCAGTCGGGTATCGAGACTTCAACTGGGACCATGCCCAACTTCTTCACGGTTTCGAGGGCAGCGCGATCCACTTCGGTTGCGGGCGATTCCGCCATCCATTTGGGGAAATAACCCACGCGTAAACCTTTAACGTTTGCGCCAGCCTCGAAACTCAGCTTGCCGGGCATGCTGGCAAGATCGCCGGGATCAGGGCCAGAAATTGCGTGAAGGACGAGCATTGCGTCTTCGACGGTGCGAGTCATGGGGCCAAGTTTGTCCAAGGACCAACACAGGGTCATCGCTCCGGTGCGTGGCACGCGGCCGTAGGTAGGGCGCAAGCCGGTGACGCCACAGCGCATGCTCGGCCCGACGATGCTTCCGCCGGTCTCGCTTCCGATCGCAAATCCGAGCAATCCGGCCGCGGTCGAAGCCCCCGGGCCGGCGCTTGAGCCCGAGGATCCCTCTTCAAGCAGCCAGGGGTTCATAGTTTGCCCGCCAAACCAGATGTCGTTCAAGGCCAGCGCGCCGAGACTCAGCTTTGCGACCAGGACGGCACCGGCTTCTTGCAGGCGTTTCACAACTACAGCATCATCGGCGGGCACGCGATTTCTGAAAGGCTCCGCTCCGTAGGTGGTTGGAATCCCAGCAGTGTCGAGAAGGTCTTTCGCTCCCCAGGGAATACCGTGGAGCGGCCCGCGATTTTTTCCTGCCGCGAGTTCTGAATCGGCCCGCTTGGCCTGTGCCAGCGCAGATTCTCGCAACAGAGTGATTACGCAGCGCAGTTTGGGATCGTAACGCTGCAGCCGCTCCAGGTAGATATTGGTGAGCCGCTCAGAAGTGAGCTTTCGTGTCTCGATCCAGCGGGAGAGTTTTGTCACCGGCGCAAATGCAATGTCTTCGTCGCGTGACGGGAGCGGGCCAGGATCAGCTTTGCTGCGAATAAATCGATCGCGGTCAGGTCCGGATTTTTGTCCGGGAAGTATCGGGTCCCACCGCATCGCTGGCGCGAGTGCCGGTTCGAGGGCGACTCTTCGTGGACCGGTACGTCGTTCATAAAGCGCAGCCAGATTGCTGCGCCAACTCTTCGCAGCGATTTCACGCTCAGCATCCGCAAGCTCGATTTGAACCAGCTTCTCAGCTTCGGTGAAGGTCGCCGGTGTGACTTCAGGTCCAACCTGCGGCCCGGTTCCGAATGCCGGAGGCGTTCCCGGAGGCGGTTCAGTGGTCTGTGCGGCAGCGCCAACTGCAGCCGCTCCCAGCAAACCTGCTGACGCATGAATCAGAAACTGACGACGTGACCTGGACATGAGCTCTCCTCGCAAGGCATTGTAGCTCGGGGATGGTCTCATCTCTGCCTCGTGATGAACCAGAAAAAAATCAAAAGCTTTTAACCGCAGAGTTCGCGGAGAAAATCCTTGAGAAAGCTTATGAAAAGAATCTCATGATCCATCCCCTTCGTGTACCTTCGTGACTTTTGTGGTTAACCATTTTGGAGTTTCGGGTGGTCACGGCGCAGCAAGATGCCTTTTTCAAATATGATTACCTGTCCACATTTTTAAATCTTTATTTGCGGAAATCGTTCGTCGAGGCGGCCCCGTGATCCGATCATTTCGCTCTATTTCAATCGCGTTGATATGCGCAGTTTGCGGTTTCGTGCAGTTCGCGTTTGCACAACAATATCCCACAAACTTTTATCAAGAAATGCGCTGGCGGGTGATTGGGCCATTCCGGGGTGGAAGAACCCGCGCAGTCGCCGGTGTTCCCAGCCAACCGAATGTTTTTTACATCGGCGCAGTCGATGGCGGCGTGTGGAAATCGACTGACTATGGACGGACGTGGAACCCAATCTTCGACGGCCAGCCTTCGCAGTCGATTGGGGCAATCGCGGTTTCGCCGTCGAATCCTGAGACTATTTTCGTCGCCAGCGGCGAAGGTTTGCAGCGTCCGGATTTATCTGTTGGAAATGGGATATACAAATCCGTCGATGCCGGCAAAACCTGGACTCACCTTGGACTTCGCGAGGGCCAGCAGATTCCCGCTCTGGCGATCGATCCTCGCGATCCAAACCGGATTTTTGCCGCCGTGCTCGGCCACCCTTATGGAGCGAATCCGGAACGTGGAATTTTCCGCTCGACTGATGGCGGCGCGACGTGGCAGAAGGTCTTATACAAAGACGAAAACACAGGCGGATCGGACGTGGAGATCGATCCCTCGAATCCTGAAATCGTTTACGCGGCGCTATGGCAATCACGGCTCGGGCCATGGGAGGACAACAACGCGTTTGCCGGAACCGGAGGGGGACTTTTCAAATCCACCGACGGCGGAAATACCTGGAAGAAGCTGGCGGGAGGATTACCGGATGACCTGGTGCAGATTAATGTCGCCATCGCGCCCAGCCAGCCAAAGCGTCTCTACGCCACGCTAGCGACGACTAAGCCTTCAGAATATGCAAGCGGCAAGGGACTGGGTTTTTATCGCTCCGATGATGGCGGAGAAAGCTGGACGCAAGTCACGAGTGATCCCCGACCGGCAATGAAGATCGGCGGCGGCGACCTGCCCATTTCAAGAGTTGATCCAAAAAACTCAGACGTCGTTTATAGCGCGAGCATTGTCACCGTTCGCTCGATCGATGGTGGAAAGACCTGGACGTCAATTCGTGGCGCGCCAGGCGGAGACGATTATCAAAACCTGTGGATCAATCCCAATGATCCGAAAATTATTCTGCTGGTTGCGGACCAAGGTGCAATCGTGAGCGTGAACGGCGGCGAGACTTGGAGTTCCTGGTATAACCAGCCCACTGCGCAGATTTATCACGTGAGCGTGATGAATACCTTCCCTTACAAAGTTTGTGGCGGACAACAAGAGAGCGGTTCAGTTTGCATTGCGAGTCGTGGCAACGATGGCGAGATCACGTTCCGCGACTGGCATCCAGTCGGAGTGATCGAATACGGATATGTTGCGCCGGACCCGCTGGATCACGACATCGTGTACGGCGCTGGGCGGAATGAGGTTTCGCGCTTCCATTGGAGCACCGGTCAAGTTGAGAACGTCACGCCTATTCCAATCCGCGACGGTTACCGCGTGGATCGCACCGAGCCAATCATGTTTTCACCGGCTGATCCGCATGTACTTTATTACGCGACCAACGTTCTGTTTGGGGCTAAAGACGGCGGGCATTCGTGGCAGAAAATTAGTCCGGATCTGGCGCGAAAGGACCCCGGAGTTCCGGCTAGCGTTGCAGATCAAGCGGCCCTGAACCCTAAAGCGGTAAAGCAGCGTGGCGCAATTTATTCGCTTGCGCCTTCATTTCACAATGTGAATACCATTTGGGCGGGAACGGACGACGGCTTGGTTTGGATTACCCGGGATGCGGGCAAGAACTGGAAAGACATAACTCCACAGGGTCTGAGTGCCTGGAGCAAAGTTACTCAAATCAGCGCTTCGCATTTTGATGACGAGACTGCATATGCTTCAGTGAGCCGTTTTCGAATCGACGACATGCGGCCCTACGTTTACCGCACTCACGATGGCGGGAAGAGCTGGCGTGAAATTAGCAGCGGATTGCCGGACGATTCTTCCGTGAATACTGTGCGAGAGGATCCCGTTCGCAAAGGCTTACTATTCGCGGGAACAGAAACGGCGGTGTGGGTCTCATTCGATGATGGCGATCACTGGCAGTCACTGCAGTTGAATCTGCCGCACACCTCAATGCGCGACCTGTGGGTACACGACAATGACTTGATTGTTGCCACGCACGGACGCTCTTTCTGGATATTGGACGATATCTCGCCACTGCGGCAACTTAGTTCTACGGCTGCAAATTCTATAACCAGTGGACCTCATCTCTTTACGCCTGAGCCGGCTTACCGCGTGCGCCATGACACAAACACTGATACACCTCTTCCGGCGGATGAACCGGCGGGCGAGAACCCGCCCGATGGCGCAATCATCGATTACTTACTACCGGCTGCGACAACTGGCCCAGCAACGCTGGAAATTCTGGATGCACAAGGAAAGTTAGTACGGCGTTTTTCGAATACCGACAAGCCGGAACCCAGCGCAGAAGAGTTAGAAACGGAATTAATTCCACAGTACTGGTTGCGTCCCGCAAGAGTCCTCTCTTCGGAAGCCGGCATGCACCGCTGGGTTTGGGATCTGCGCTATGCTTCGCCTAATTCAACCATCCACGAGTATCCAATTGCGGCTGTACCGCACGACACCCCGAGAAATCCGCGTGGTCCGCTAGTGACGCCGGGTAAGTACTCTGTGCGGTTAACTGCGAATGGACGGACTCTAACGGCCGAGTTAACGGTAAAAATGGATCCCAGGGTTAAGGCCACGGCTGCAGACTTGCAAAAGCAGCTGCAACTTGAAATCGATGTAGTCTCCGGAATCAGCAAGAGTTCGGAGGCAGTTACGCAGGCGCGCTCCATTCGAGAGCAGATAGCTAAACTTCTTAATACGGCGACTGATCCGCTAAAAGGACAACTGCGTGCGTTAGATGCCAAACTTGCTGGATTGCTGGAAGGAGGCAAGGAGCCTGGAGCTACTGGCAGCAAAATGCCCTCACTTGGCGATATCAACGGGAACTTAGTCGAACTCTACAAACAGGTTGAACACGCGGATGCCGCGCCGACTCAGGCCCAAGTAGAAGCTTCGACCAAGAGTGAAGCTGAGTTAGGGGCGATGCTAACCCATTGGAATCAGCTGAAGAGCAGCGATATTCCCAGTCTGAATCAGCAACTTAAGTCAGCCGGCCTACCTCCGTTGCGATTCGACTTACCACCGCAGCAGCAAGAAGGCGGCCAAGATGAGGAATAAGTCAAAGCAGTAATATGGGCAGTATGCTGTTTTCTATACGGAATGCAGTAGCCAAGATACCTTCAGTCGTCTACAATCTGTGGGCTGTTCATACTTGGGGGAAACAATGTCAAATCTGAACTCCGCGCTCCAGCAACTGAGAGATGAGCGGAAGCAGGCGCAAGCGCAATTAGAAAAGTTGGATCAGGCTATTTTGGTGATTGAAGGATTGTCTGGACGTACTGACACCCGGAGCACAACGAGAGGACGTACGAAGCGAACGCTATCAGTCGCTGCCCGCAGGCGCATCTCTGAAGCGCAGCGCGCACGCTGGGCGCAGAGGAAGAAACAAGCTGGAACTGCGTCATCGACTGGGCCGCGAGCGGTTCCGAGCAGGAAACCGTTGTCGGCTTCAGCACGCCGGCGAATTGCGGCTGCGCAGAGAGCACGCTGGGCAAAGTTCAGATCGCAACAAAAATCGGCAGCTTAGTCGGGAATGTTTAGGGAAGTAGATCTCAGCATCTCGCGCCGACAGAAGGACGACTTAGACGCCAACGCTTTCGTTCTTAGTCGCGTAATGAGAGTCAACATAATCGTCGAGGATACTTATAAATTCCTCGACGATTTTTTCGCCACGAAGGGTGGTCATCAGGCGGCCGTCTACATAAACCGGAGCCTTGGGTTCTTCGAAAGTGCCGGGAAGCGAGATGCCAAGACTAGCGTGCTTGGATTCGCCGGGGCCGTTCACCACGCATCCCATAACAGCAACTTTCATCTCTTCGACGCCGGAGTAACGCTGTTTCCAGACAGGCATCTGCTTGCGTAAGTAACTCTGGATCTGCTCGGCCATTTCCTGGAAGAAAGTGCTGGTAGTCCGTCCGCAGCCAGGGCAAGCTGTAACTTGCGGAGTGAAGCTGCGGATGCCGAGCGACTGAAGAATCTGCTGCGCCACGCGAACTTCTTCAGCACGGTCGCCGCCCGGAGCCGGGGTAAGTGATACCCGGATAGTGTCGCCGATGCCCTCTTGCAAAAGAATTGAAAGACCCGCGCTCGAAGCAACAATTCCCTTTGCTCCCATGCCGGCTTCGGTGAGACCCAAGTGGAGCGGATATTTGCAGCGGGAGGCCAGTGAGCGGTAGACATCGACGAGGTCCTGCACTCCGCTTACCTTCGCGCTGAGAATGATCTGATCGGGGCGCAATCCGTACTTTTCGGCAGTGGCGGCCGAATTGAGCGCGCTCATCACCATTGCTTCCATGGTGACTTCACGAGCGTCTTTGGGTTCAGATGAACGTGAATTCTCGTCCATCATGCGGGTGAGCAGCGACTGATCGAGCGATCCCCAATTTACGCCAATGCGCACCGGCTTCTGGTTCTCGACTGCAACTTCCACCATCGTTCGGAAATTTGAATCATCTTTGCGGCCAATTCCGACGTTTCCCGGATTGATTCGGTACTTGGCCAGCGCCCGCGCACAGTCGGGAAATTTCTTGAGCAGAATGTGGCCGTTGTAATGGAAGTCACCGATGATCGGAACATCGATTCCGCGTTTGTCGAGTTGCTCCACAATGTGCGGGAGCGCCGCCGCGGCGTCGTCATTATTTACGGTCACGCGCACGAGTTCCGATCCGGCGCGCGCCAGAGACGCGATCTGCTCGACGCTAGAAGCCACGTCAGCAGTATCGGTGTTGGTCATAGACTGCACCACAACGGGTGCATCTGCGCCGACGCGGACCTTGCCGATGGTGCAGGTGACAGATTTACGGCGTTGGATTGATGCCATGTGGAAGGTTCAGTTTAACAGTTCAGGTTACGAACCGTCAGCCTGCGGCAAGAGAACTCGCGTCGGAATCCTGAATTTCAGGGCAACTTGACCGGGAGCCCTCATAGCACGTAATATAGTGCTATACGTGCTGCACGTATAAAAGTGCTATGAAAGCAAACATTACTTTGAAGCTGGATCGCGATCTGTTGCGCAAGGTGCGAGTTCTCGCCGCGGAACGGGACACATCCGTAAGCGCTCTGATGAGTGAGCAGTTGGAAAAGGCCGTTCGCGAGCGGGAAGGATATCAGCAAGCAAAGCGGCGCGCACTGGCGATCTTGAAGAAGGGTTTCGATCTCGGCTATAAACCTCCTGCGTCTCGCGACGAATTGCATGAGCGATAAGTGCTTCATCGACACGAACGTCCTGATTTACGCTCATGATCGTTCAGCGGGCGAGAAGCACCAGCTTGCGATGGACCTCACCGAAAAGACATGGGAATCGGGCAACGGAGTTTTGAGCACACAAGTTCTACAAGAATTCTGCGCCACAGTGCAACGCAAACTTACACGCTACTTATCTCTGGAAGACACCTTTCGTGTCGTACGCGAGTATCTTGCCTGGAATGTTGTGACTAATTCACCGGCATCTGTCCTGCAAGCGATAGAAATTCAATCGCGATACAAGTTGTCCTTTTGGGACGCGCTCATACTGCACGCGGCCGAAGCCGGTGGCGCAGAGATACTCTACACAGAGGACTTCTCGCACGGGCAGGTTTATGGCAAAGTACGCGCCGTAAATCCATTTCTGAAGAGCTGACGGGTGGCTCTTGGGAAAATAGCGTCCCTACGGCAGCCTCTGCGCTATGGTCTTGGCGATGTCGTTGTAAATGACCATTGCGGCGAACAGAATCAGAAATACGAACGCAGCCTGATAGATACGTTCTTTGATCTGGAGGCTGATATCGCGGCGCATCAGGCTTTCGATGAAAAGCAGCAGAATCACGCCGCCATCCATGATGGGGATGGGCAACAGATTGAAGATCCCAAGGTTAAGACTGATGGCTGCGCACAGGGCTAACAGCGGGGTCCAGCCTTTTTCTTGTGCGGCCTCGCCAGTTTGTTGGGCGATACCAATAGGGCCAGAAAACATCTTTGGCGACGCCTTGCGCTGCACCAGTTTCCCCACCAACTGAAGCAAAATGACCGAATAGCGCTTGTTGTCGGCGAGCGAGTGGCTGAAGGCCTCCGATAACGGCAACTTCGTTACTTTGGTCTCGGAGGAATTTCTGAAGCCAAGACGGTAGTGCTGCTCGGGGACGCCGGGAGTATCTGCGAGAACAGGCGTGACCGTGAGAGTAAGATTCTGGGCGCCGCGCTCAATTGAGAGTTGCAGCGGCTTGTTCTTGCTCTGCTGCAACCTGTCGATCATCGCCTGGATCGACGGAACTGGCTTGCCATCCATGGAGATAATCTTGTCGCCCGATTTCAGACCCGCTTTAGCGGCAGGCATGCCATGTTCCAGGTCGCCAATAATAACCGGCTCATAAGGCGTCCACCCTGCCGAACCTGCTCCTGCATCCGTGACGGAGACGGGAACAACGGAACCTTTAATGTCCTGATTGTCGCGTTGAATGGTGAAGCTAAGCGGTTGGTTGGCGCTCAGCAATTGTTTGATTTGAACCTGCTCCCAGGTGGGATTCTGAACGCCATCGATTTGAACGATGCGGTCACCCGGCTTGATACCCTGCTTCTCTGCCGGGGAGCCGTGCTCCACCCAGCCGACGACCGCAGCTTGATCCAAATAAGCGGCGTGCTCGTAATGGACCATGTACACGCCCGTGAGCAGAACAATTGCGAGCAGGATGTTCATCACGGGGCCGGCAATGGCGATCAGGAAACGGTGCCAGCGCGAATGCGACATGAACTCGCGTGGATCGCCGGTGCGCTCATCCATCGGGTTTTCGCCACTCATTTTGACGTAGCCGCCAAAAGGGAGAGCGTTGATTCGGTAGTCGGTTTCGCCTCTGCGGAAGCCGAATAGACGTTTGCCGAAGCCGATGGCAAACTGCTCGACGCGAACGCCCAACGACTTGGCCACGGCATAATGGCCAAACTCATGGATCAAAACCATGAAGCCGATAACAATGACGAAATAAAAAAGTGAGATAAAAAAACTATTCATAGGATTTTGTTAGTTCTGTCGCGTGCCCACGGCGACGGGCGTTTTCCGGATTGTTTGTCCCCCAATACCAGCTACTTTGTCGCGGGCACTGGCCCGGGCCCTCTGGTCTATGCCCAGCACCTCTTTAATAGATTCCAATTTGCCTACCGGCGTTTCAGAAACCACTTCTTCAATTATCGCCGGAATTTCCTGAAATCGGATGCTCCCCTCCAGAAACGCCGAAACGGCAACTTCGTCAGCCGCGTTCAGGGCAATGGTTTTGCCGCCCCCAAGGCGGGCAGCCTCATAGGCCAGCCGCAGACAAGGAAATTTTTCCATGTCAGGAGGGGAAAAATCGAGGTGCCGTAAGTCACTCAGACTAAAGTTCAGGTCGGAAGGAATGCGTTCCGGGTAAGTTAAGGCATACAGGATAGGCAGCCGCATGTCGGTCACTGAAAGTTGAGCAAGAATGCTGCCATCAACGAATTCGACCAGCGAATGAATCGTCGACTGAGGATGAACGATCACCGAGATCTGGTCCGCAGGCATGTTGAACAACCGGCAAGCCTCGATTACTTCGAATCCCTTGTTCATCAAGGTCGCCGAGTCGATGGTAATGCGGTTACCCATTTTCCAGGTAGGGTGATTGAGCGCCTGCTCGACCGTAATATCGGCAAATTTCGATTTCGGCGTATGCAGAAAGGGACCACCGGAAGCGGTCAGCCAGATGCGCCGGACTTCTTCCATTCGTCCGCCACGCAGGCATTGGTGGACGGCGTTATGCTCGCTATCGATAGGGAGGAGCGGTTTGCCTTGCCGACGAGCTTCGCTGGTGATGAGTTCTCCTGCGGCAACCAGACATTCCTTATTTGCCAGGCCTACGCTCTTACCCGCCCGCACAGCTTCATACGTAGCTTCGAGGCCCGCGACCCCGACAATTGCGCTCACTACAAAATCCACTTCAGGATGCGTGGCTATCTGGATATTTCCGGCCGCACCGTGAGTCACTTCGACGTCACTGATGCCAACGGACTTCAGCCGCGATCTGAGGTTCGCGGCATGGGATTCGGCAGCTACTGAAATTAAACGCGGATGCCAGCGCTGGGCCTGCTCAAACGCAAGTTCAACATTGCGTCCCGCTGCCAGCGTAACTACCTGAAACCGGTCAGGAAAGGACCCAACCACACTCAGGGTGCTGCGGCCGATGCTACCGGTCGACCCCAAAATCGCAATGCGCTTCATGGATGTAGATATGGTACTAGAAAGGCGCAGCGCACCCTGACTTTACGCCTCGCCATTTTTAAAAACACCTTCGTTGCCTCTGGATTCATTGAACTTGGCGGTGACTCCGGTAACTGCAAAGCGCCGATGTGACAAAGTCCGGTCTGTCCTGAATTCTATAATCGCGGCGTGGGCCAGGCATCCAAAGCCGGAGCGGTGTTTCTGTTCGTTTTTGGCTTGCCGTTTTTTGGGTTTGGCTTGTTTTTCGCATTTGCAATGTTGTCCTCTTCGCCCGCGATCCACAAAAGCGGCGACCCAATAGCAGGAGCAATCTTCGGATTTGTTTTTGCGCTGATCGGCGCCGGGCTGATGTTCGGGGCGATCTACGGATATCAGAAACTGAAACAGGAGGATGCGAGTAAGAGAGCGAATCCTGGTGCTCCGTGGCTTTGGCGGTCCGACTGGGCGAACGGTAAATCCCTGAGCTTGACTCGTAATTCCGCAATCGGCTGGTGGATTGGAACAATCCTAGGAAGCATGATTGCGGTGTCGGTGGTGATTACCGCGCTGCCGCCATTGTTGCGTAATTCTGATCCCAAGGCTCTGATCCTCATTGGTTTCTGCCT
>Ga0209474_10002840_pt1 | contig 15627 bp, 10 predicted proteins | sample GraSoiAngelo_145_FD_185902 | JGI IMG/M metagenome (GOLD analysis project Ga0209474, IMG submission 185902) | Grasslands soil microbial communities from the Angelo Coastal Reserve, California, USA - 14_1009_05_20cm (SPAdes) (version 2) | ecosystem: Environmental > Terrestrial > Soil > Grasslands...
TCCCGGAGATGTGCTGTTTCCTTTCAACCGGCCCTGGCCCACGGAGGAAAGGAGATATGTCTTTGAGCCGAAGGCGACAAACGCACTTAACGAAGTTACCTCACACGTCAAAGCACTTCTGCTGAAAAGAACTATTCGTAGAATACAGATCTACGGTTACACCGATTCAGTCGGGTCGGTTGGCTTTAATCTCGAGCTTTCCCGCCGTCGGGCAAACGCAGTCGCGGAGTGGCTGATCGCGCATAAGGTTGTCGATCCAAAAACAGTCCGCGCGGAAGGTTTGGGCAAGACAAATTTTGTCGCCTCTAATACGCGGCCTGACGGTTCGGACAATCCCGTCGGACGGCAAAAAAATCGCCGTGTCGAGATTAATCTACTTTCATGAAAGACGCCGGCTAAGGCGCGTCCAGACTCTTCCAGTTGTTCGGCGTCCTTGACTAATAGACGCTTGGTCGAGCGGTCCCCTTGTTCCCGGATTTGCGAAACGCGCAGACGAGTCGCTTGAATACTATAGGAACGAAGTATTCTGCGGAATCGTCTTACCCGTTACAGCAGCCATAAGTTCCTTATTCTTTTGCGTAAGCCTTGAGTTGGAAAAAACTGTTTCAGCCGCCAAACCCATACCTCCAGAAGCATGAAGGCTTTGTCCTTTTTTCAAAAGATTGTGCATGGCTTCATGAAAGGCGAGAACTGCCAATGCGCGTGGGGAATTCTCGTCTGACGCCGCCGCGGAAACGTACACCTCAGACAGGTTTCCAGCCGAGCTGATGTGAGTGGTACCGCCGCCGCCTAATGGACTATTCGGTTTAATTTGACGCACAAGACTGCTGCTTTGGTCATCGACGAAGTAGATCAATAACGAGGTGGTACTCACACTCGTAGGATCCCACCAAAAATCAGAGATGTCGAAGGGACAGGAGGATAGTTGACAGACTTCGTCGAACAACAGTTTCAACTCGGTTCCGACGACGTAACGGTCACCTTCTCCCCATGTGCCCGGTCCCGACGTGGCACTGTCCTTCAAATAGAAGTCGTACGTCATTGTCTTGAGATCGCCCGCCAGTCAACCGTCGACATCGGTGATTCGCACAGATGCCGAGCGATTCGCATACTCAATCCGACGTCGCTAATCCCAGTCAAGCCATTTAATGAATTCATGCCGTGTCTGTTAAGATGGTTTCGGGCAGTCCCAAAACTGCGTAATTGGCAGATTAATGCGCTTCGAAACTGCGTTTCCAGATCGTCACGCTGTCAGGCACGTGATTTGCCGCGACTAGCGGTTAGCAGAACTGAGTCCCGTGTTCAAAGACGGAAAATGGGATCCTCGGAGGTCGAACACGAACCTTCCGGTTTGGAACAGCCAATTTTGAGGTTCGGTTTCAATGTTTTAGTTTTCTTGATACGAACTAACATGATACACACTTAAAAATAAAAGACTATGGCAGCGACTGATTATTTCCTGAAGCTCGACGGCATCGAGGGCGAATCGAAAGATGAAAAACACCAGAAGGAGATCGACATCGAGTCGTTTTCCTGGGGGGCTACCCAGCGCGGCGAACTCGGCCAGCGCAAAAGCGGCAAAGTAGCTATGGGAGACTTCCATTTCACGATGGCGGCGAGCAAGGCGAGTCCCCAGCTTATGCAATATTGCGCGTTCGGTAGGCCAATTCCCAAGGCAGTACTGACGATTAGGAAGGCGGGTCAGAAGCAACAGGAGTACATGAAGGTGACGCTAAGCGATGCGATGATCTCGTCTTATCAAACCGACGGACAAGCAGGCGCGAACACTATCCCCAAAGAGCAGATCTCATTGAACTTCGGGAAGATTGAAATTTTGTATCAGGAGCAGACTGAAACCGGGCAGTTGGGAGGCGGGGTCATGAGCACTGTTGATTTGAGAACGGTTAGCGGCGGCTAAGAACCACGACCACCTGCGCGTGTGAACACTCCCGAGTTCGATGTGTTGTCGCACACTTGCCCTGACTATTGGAAATATCCGCGACCTGATGCGGTCAGGAAGATGATCGGCGGGGAGGCGAATGACCCGACATTACTAACACGTGCACCATCCGGTTAAGTCACGCCATGAATGCGGCTGGCGTTTCTATTCCCGCGGTATGACAGAAAATTACCAATCGGAAGGGGAAGAACAAACAGTTCTATATTATTCGGGTGGCAAATTTTCGCGCCCGGATAAGGCAATAGGTGCTTAAACTGGCAGTGCTTAAGTTGACAAATGGCAAGCACGTAGTTTTGGCAACGTCAGTACTGTGATTCAACGGTTCAGCTATCCGATGTGGGTTGAGCAATAAAGGTTGGCAATTTAAAGCCAAAGGTGAAACTCTGAGTTGGAGCCCACCGAATATTCAAATTCCCGATATGAGCGTCGAAGAACAGATCAAAGCCGGCCAATTGGACGAGGCACTTACCCAGGCGCAGGAAGCGGTGCGAAAAACACCGGCAGAGGCGCGCCCACGTATTTTACTGTTTCAGTTATTCAGCGTGCTTGGGCAGTGGGAACGGGCTCTAACCCAACTCAACGTGCTGCGGGATATGGATCCCGAGTGCATGGTCCTGGCAGAAATATTTCGGCCTGTATTGCAGTGCGAAGCTTTGCGCGCAGAAATCTTTGCCGGTAAACGTAGCCCATTAATCTTCGGTGAACCGATGGAATGGATCGGCCTGCTGGTGCAGGCCAATGCGCTCCTGGCACAGGGGCAGACCGCTGCGGCGGTCGAGTTGCGCAACAAAGCTTTCGAAGCAGCCCCGGCAACCGCCGGCAAGCTCAACGATCAATCCTTCGAATGGATCGCGGATGCTGATTCGCGTTTCGGACCAATGGTCGAAGCGATCATCGACGGAAAATATTATTGGGTACCGTTTTTTCGCATCAGCTCGATTCGCACAGGATCGCCGCAGGATCTGCGCGATCTGGTGTGGACAGCGGTGCAGTTTACCTGGGTCAATGCGGGCGAGTCACCAGGGTTTATTCCCACCAGGTATCCGGGAACGGAAAAGGAAATGGACAGTGCCTTCCGACTGGCGCGCAAGACCGAATGGACCGACCATGGGAATGATCTCTATTTTGGGATTGGTCAACGTATGTTCGCGACCGACCAAGGGGAGATAGCTTTGACAGAGGTGCGCAAGATCGAACTAACACAGGCATAATACAGTTCGCTTGTATGGCCGATTCCTTTACGGAAAAAATTCAGCCGTGCCTGCTGGATCGTCTCACCGACGAAAATCCAGAGTCGCAAAAGGAAAGCAGGAATGAGCGGGTCATTTCTGTAAAGCGTTACCGCGAAGGTGTTCTGCGTGATCTGATTTGGTTATTGAACGCGAAGGCGCACTCCGCGGAAGACGGCCTAGAGGACTTTCCCGAGGCAGCGCACTCGGTTTTAAATTTCGGGACACGCGATCTTTGCGGCTTGATTTCTTCGAGCATGGATCTGCGAACATTGGAACAGGACATTGCCGAGGCGCTGCGTCGCCTCGAGCCGAGGATCAATCCTGGTTCGCTCACGGTCACGGCGGTCTCCGGTGCGCAAAAGTTCTCGAATGGAATCGTTATCGAAATCCGTGGTGATCTCTGGGCCTATCCGGTGCCGGAACAACTTCTTATCCGCACCGAAATCGATCTTGATACCGGCGAGTATGCGGTGTGAGATGTAACATAGGACCCATCGGTGAGTGATGGGTAAGCGAAACCACCGCGCCGCAAATGGATCGTCGACTCCTCAACCACTACAACATCGAGTTGGCGCATTTGCGGCAGACGGCGGCGGAGTTCGCACAACAATTTCCAAAAATTGCCGGACGGCTGGCCTTGGATCGCGAGGCGAAAGAGATGTGCCCCGATCCGTTCGTGGAGCGGTTGCTCGAGGGCTTCGCGTTTCTTAGCGCGCGCGTTCAGGTCAAACTCGATGCCGAGTTTCCACGGCTTACTCAATCGCTGCTGGAGACAGTCTATCCGCAATATCTTTGTCCGATGCCTTCAATGGGCATCGTTCGGTTTGAAGCCGATCAGCAAGCTACTCCGCCCGATTCCTATTTGATTCCGCGGGGAACTATTTTGCGAAGCGTTTTGCGGGGGGATGAGAGAACTGCCTGTGAATACCGGACAGCGCACGATGTTCAACTTTGGCCACTGCGGCTCAACGAAGCGCGTTATTACACGCGAGACGTTTCCCAGCTTGAGCTGCCAGATTCACTCCGCGGCCGTGCCGCTCTCCGGTTCCGGTTGCAGACTGCAGCAGACATTCCGCTAAAGACACTGAAGCTGGATCGGCTGCCGTTCTTTCTTCGCGGAGCTGACGAAACACCTGGTGCCATCTATGAGCAGATTTTCTCGCGCGGAACAGCGGTCGTAGTGCAGGCCGTGACTGAGGAACGTAAAAAACCACGCACGATCCTACCGGCAGCTTCCATTCGCCGCGTCGGTTTTCGCGAAGAAGAAGCTCTTCTACCATCCAGCCCGAGGGGCTTCACGGGTTATCGGTTGCTGCGCGAATATTTCGCGTTTCCGCAGCGGTTCCTCTTCATCGAATTGACTGGCCTGGCAGAGGCATTCCAAAATCTCGAAGGGAACCAGGTCGATTTGACTATCGTGCTAAGTGATCAGGAAGTAAGGCTTGAAGAACGCCGGATCGACGCCTCATTCTTCGAACTCTATTGCACCCCAGTCATTAATCTTTTCTCAAAGCGGGCCGACCGCATTTTAATTTCGGATCGTTTCTCGGAATTTCATGTCGTTGCCGATAAAACCCGGCCGCTGGATTTCGAAGTGTTCGACGTGGAATCTGTCTCCGGCTATGGCGTTCGCGCCGACGAGGTGCAGGAATTCCGGCCATTTTATCTTGCGAAAGATACCGATGTGCAGACAGCGGGATTTTTTACCGTGCATCGCGTGCCACGAGTATTGAGTGAGAAAGAGAAAAAGTTCGGCCAAAAAAGTGTTTATGCCGGCTCCGAAGTCTATCTTTCGCTCGTTGACTCCAATGCGGCACCGTACCGGACCGAGCTGCAACAGCTGGGGGTGACTGCCCTCTGCACCAACCGGCATCTGCCGATTCAAATGTTGCACGGACAGGCCGGTGGCGATTTTTCAATGGAGCTGGCCGCACCAGTTACCTCGATTAGTTGCATCACGACGCCGACAGCGCCGCGTCCCGCACATGCCGATGGAGAACTCGGCTGGAGAATCGTCAGTCACCTCTCACTCAATTACCTTTCCCTGCTCGATGATCCAACGAACGAAGGAGCGTCCGCACTTCGACAGTTGCTCAAATTATACGTCGACAATGCAGATGCCATCATGCGCAAACAAATCGACGGCATTCGCTCGCTCAAAAGCCGGCCGGTCGTTCGGCGGGTTGAGGTGCCGGGGCCTATTGCCTTCGCGCGGGGTCTGGAGATTTCTCTTCTTTTTGACGAGACCGCCTTTGAAGGGTTCGGAATTTTCATTCTTGGCACGGTAATCGAACAATTCTTCGCACGTTATGTCTCGCTTAATTCGTTTACCGAGACTGTGATCAAATCTCAGCAACGTGGTGAAGTCATGCGATGGAAACCTCAGATCGGCCGCCGCCAACTGATTTAACTGAGCAGTTCGAGCAAACGCCATTCGCGTTTGATTTCTTTCGCGCGGTTCGATTGCTCGAGGCCCGCCATTCTTCTTCGCCGAGGGTGGGCACGTCGCACGATCCGCGTCAGGACCCGATTCGTTTTGGTCAGACTCCTTCGCTCGCTTTTGCACCCTCTGCGCTGGAAGCGTTTCGCCGAGGCGAAGGTGGCCGGCCAGGCAAGCTGCTGGTCCGTTTCTTCGGTTTATTCGGACCAAATGGTCCGCTTCCAATCCACCTTACCGAATACGCCCACGGGCGACAGCTCCAGGCGAAGGACAACACCTTTGTCGAGTTCTGTAACGTGTTTCATCACAGGTTGCTTTCGCTCTTTTATCGCGCCTGGGCCGTTAACCAGAAATCCGTCGACTTTGATCGCGCCGGCCAGGTCAGGAAGGATTCTTCCCGTGTCGAGAATTGGTCCGGTCCACGGTTTCCCCTCTACATCGGGAGTCTCTTCGGTCTCGGAATGCAATCAGTGCGTCACCGAGATGCAATTTCAGACTGGGCAAAATTGTTCTACTCCGGCAGATTGGTATGCCAGACCCGGAACGCGGAAGGACTCGGCGCGATTGTGCAGGATTACTTCGGAATGCCAACTCAGATTCAAACTTTCGTTGGACAATGGCTTGAACTCCCTCCCACCAGCATTTGCAAGATGGGTGACTCTCCGGCGAGCGGTAGCCTCGGCGTAACGACCATCGTTGGTTCGCGCTTTTGGGATTGTCAGTTGAAATTTAGGATCCGGCTTGGTCCGATGAGCTTTGCCGAATTGCAGCGTATGCTTCCGATCGGGAAATCATTTCGACAACTCAAGTGCTGGGTGATGAACTACGTGGCGGAGGAATTTTTCTGGGACATGCAGCTCGTGCTCAAAGCGGCCGAAGTGCCGCAGATTTCGTTAGGCCAGGCCGGTTTGCTAGGCTGGACCAGCTGGTTGAAGAGCATGCCTTTTACCCGCGACGCGGACGACGTGGTTTTGAATCCAATGGCGGCGTAAGGAATTATTTATGGCAGAGATCAAGCGCACAGCCCTTTTCGGAAAACTCAACAGTCTCGCTTACAAGGCGATCGAAGGCGCAACGGTTTTCTGCAAGATGCGGGGTAACCCGTACGTCGAGCTGGTTCACTGGGTACACCAGATTCTGAACACATCCGACTCCGATCTGCATCGTATCATCACCAAATTTGGGATCGATCAATCGCGGCTTGCCGCAGACCTGATGGCGGCGCTCGACAAGCTTCCGCGAGGTGCGACTTCCATCTCAGATTTCTCACCGCACCTGGAAGAGGCGGTTGAACGCGGATGGGTTTACGCGTCCCTCTTATTCAATGATTCGCAAGTCCGCACCGGATATTTGGTCATCGGAATTCTGAGGACGCCCAGTTTGCGTCATGTCTTCACCGGCATGTCACCGCACTTCGCGAAAATCAACGTCGAGGAACTTTCTGATACTTTCGCGCCGAGTGTCGCCGGATCCCCGGAGGATTCGCTTACATCGCAGACCGGTCAAGTCGGCGGTGGTGTTGCGCCGGGGGAAACCAGTGGCGCGATGGCTCCGGCTTCTATGGGCAAGCAGGAAGCGCTCAACCGATTTTCCACCGATCTCACCGAGAAAGCGCGCAAAGGCGAGATTGATCCAATTGTCGGTCGTGACGAGGAGACCAGACAGATCGTCGACATCCTCATGCGGCGCCGGCAAAATAATCCGATTCTGACGGGCGAGGCAGGCGTCGGAAAAACCGCGGTTGTCGAAGGGTTCGCTTTGCGCATTGCTTCCGGTGATGTGCCACCGGCGCTCAAAGATGTGGTGTTGCGCACGCTTGATCTCGGCCTGCTCCAGGCGGGCGCGAGCATGAAAGGCGAATTCGAAGATCGATTGCGGCAGGTTATTGATGAGGTGGCGACCTCGCCGAAACCGATCATTCTGTTCATCGACGAAGCGCACACCCTCATTGGCGCGGGTGGCAGCGCGGGCCAGGGCGACGCCGCCAATTTGCTCAAACCGGCGCTGGCACGCGGCACCTTGCGGACAATCGCGGCCACCACCTGGGGTGAGTATAAAAAATATTTTGAAAAGGATCCGGCGCTGACTCGGCGTTTTCAGGTGATCAAAGTCGAAGAGCCATCGGAGGAGAGAGCGGTGCTCATGATCCGGGGCTTATCACCCGTCCTCGAAAAGCATCACAAGGTCGACGTTTTGGATGAAGCGCTGGTAGCGGCGGCCCAGCTTTCACACCGTTACATTCCGGCGCGGCAGTTGCCCGATAAGGCAGTGAGTCTTATCGACACCGCCTGCGCCCGTGTGGCGATTAGCCAGCACGCCACTCCGCCCGAGGTCGAGGATTCGAAGCGTCGCTTAAGCGCGCTGCAAACGGAGTTGGAGATTTTGGATCGTGAAAGCGCCGTCGGAATCAATCACGAAGCTCGCCGGGCGGAGATTGCGGGTAAGCTCGAAGAAGAAAATGCAAACTTAAAACGCCTCGATGAACATTGGAAGCAAGAGAAGGAGGCGGTGGATAAAATCCTGAACCTGCGTCAGAAGCTTCGCAGCCCTTCCAGCGGTAATGGTGCCGAGCAAAAGATCGCAACGACCGAGGCGCAAGGCAAGGAAACGAGGGAGTCAGGGGGGAAGCCGCAGCTACTCGCGACCCTCCGAGCTCTCGAGAACGAGCTCGCAACACTCCAGGGGGAGACTCCGCTAGTGTTCCCCAGTGTCGATGAACAAGCCGTCGCATCCGTCGTCGCCGACTGGACCGGAATTCCGGTTGGTCGAATGGTAAAGAACGAAATTCAAGCAGTCCTTAGCCTGGCTGATAATCTCGAAAAGCGCGTTATCGGTCAGCGACACGCGCTCGAAGCCATCTCGCGCCGAATTCAAACATCGCGTGCCCAGCTCGATAATCCCGGCAAACCAATCGGAGTGTTTTTGCTGGCCGGTCCAAGTGGTGTCGGGAAAACGGAAACTGCGCTGGCCTTAGCCGAAACGCTCTACGGCGGTGAGAGCAATCTCATCACCATTAACATGAGCGAATTCCAGGAGGCGCACACGGTATCGACCCTAAAGGGAGCGCCGCCCGGTTATGTTGGTTACGGTGAGGGCGGCGTGTTAACCGAAGCGGTGCGCCGCCGGCCTTACAGCGTCGTCCTTCTCGACGAAGTAGAGAAAGCGCATCCCGATGTGCACGAGATTTTCTTTCAGGTTTTCGACAAAGGCATGATGGAGGACGGGGAAGGACGGCTAATCAATTTCAAGAATACGATCATCCTACTCACGACAAATGTAGGCACCGATCTGATCATGAACTTATGCAAGGACCCGGAATTAAAGCCTGACGTCGAGGGAATGGCGAAGGCGTTGAGACAGCCCATGCTCAAGGCGTTCCCGGCCGCGCTGCTTGGCCGGCTGACCGTGGTCCCTTATTACCCGTTGGGCAACGCGATGCTCAAATCGATCATTCGTCTCCAACTCGAGCGCATTAAGCAACGCATCGCCACGAATCACGAGGCCGCGCTTACCTACGACGACGCGGTTGTGGATCTGATCGCCACACGCTGCACGGAGCTTGAAAGCGGCGGGCGCATGATCGATGCGATTCTCACCCAAACGCTTCTGCCGGAGATCAGCCGCGAAATTCTGAGCCGCATGATGGAAGGCCAGCGAGTGAGCGCCGTGCGGATCGAAGCAAAAGAAAATGATTTCGTCTTCAAGTATGAAACCACGAATGATGCACTAGCAGCATCAAAAAATCCCTGACCTTGGCCGTGTCCCGGGCGCGGCTTTAACCCTATGCCTCTCGATCAATCAAAACGTCAGATCGGTATCGATACGCCACTGGGCGCCAATGTCCTCGTGCTGCGCAACTTCACTGCCACGGAAGAACTTGGCCGGCTTTTCCAAATTGACGCCGAATTGCTGAGCGAGAATTTCCAAATCTCGTTTCCGCAGATTGTCGGCCAGAACGTCACCATCCGGCTGGAAACCATTCAGGCGGCGCCGCGTTTCTTTAACGGTCACGTCCGTTCCTTTCGCCAAACAGGTGCCGTCGGACGCCTGGCACGCTACCACGCTGAGATCGTCCCGAAGCTTTGGTTTCTTACGCGCAGCGCTGATTGCCGGATTTTTCAGAACAAGAAAGTTCCCGATATCGTTAAGGAGGTTTTGCAGGAGCGTGGAATCACCGATATCGAAGACACCCTGACGGCGAGTTATCCACAGTGGGAATACTGCGTTCAGTATCGCGAGACCGATTTCAACTTCATCAGCCGGCTGATGGAACAGGAAGGGATTCATTATTATTTCAAGCATGCCCAGGGCACTCACACGCTCGTCCTGGCTGATGGCGATAGCAGCCACCCCACCTTCCCTGGCTACGCCGACATGTCGTTTCACCAGGAAGGTGTGGGAGTGGTAAACCTCCAGGGTGTCAAAGAATGGGCGATGACGCAGGAAGTGCAGGCCGGCAGCTACGTCTTGAACGATTACGATTTCGAAAAGCCAAAGACCTCGCTTAAGGCTCCAGCCAACATCGACCGGCAAAACGTCGAGGCCAATCATGAACTTTACGATTATCCGGGCGAGTACGACAAATTTGATGACGGCAAGCGTTACGCCCGTATGCGCATCGAAGAGGTTCAATCGGATTTCGAGATCGCTGAAGGAAGCGGAGATGTGCGGGGAGTTGCGGCCGGCTTCAAATTCAAAATGAACAGTCTCACTCGCTCCGATCAGATTGATGATTATCTCGTCGTCTCCTCTGTTACACGGGCGGAGTCGGAAGGGTTTCTTTCAGGCGGCGGTGCCAGTGATAGTGGCGCGTTCTCGTGCAGCTTCACCGCCGTGCGCGCTAAGACTCCTTTTCATCCGGCGCGGCTGACGCCAAAGCCGATCATTCAAGGCGCGCAGACCGCAGTGGTGACGGGGCCGAAGGGTGAAGAAATTTATACGGACAAGTATGGCCGGGTGAAGGTGCAGTTCCATTGGGACCGGAAAGGAAAGAAGGACGAGAACACGACGTGCTTCATTCGTGTGGCGGAACCGTGGGCCGGAAAAAACTGGGCCATCATCTTCACGCCGCGCATCGGGCAGGAAGTTGTGGTGAATTTTCTCGAAGGCGATCCGGACCAGCCCTTAATCATCGGTAGCGTTTACAACGGCGATCAGATGCCGCCGTACACTTTACCAGCAAACAAGACTCAAAGTGGTGTTAAGACCCGAAGCAGCCTCAACGGGACACCTGCAAACTTCAACGAGATTCGTTTCGAAGACAAGAAAGGTCAGGAGCAACTCTACATTCACGCCGAGAAGAACGAGGACATTGTTGTCGAGAACAATAAGACAGAGAACGTCGGCAACAATGAAGACATCAAAATCGGCAATGACCGAACAGAGACGGTCGGCCACGACCAGTCCATTACCGTTCAAAATAATGACAAGCTGATGGTGGCGATGAACCAGGACATCACAATCGGCGTCAAGCAGAGCGAGACCATCGGCACGGAGCGGACAACCACCATCGGCACTACTGACACTCTAAATGTTGGGGTAGGACGCACGACGACCATTGGCGCAACCGATTCCCTAAGCGTTGGCGGCGCGATTAATACTACTTCGGGTGGCGTGATTACTATTACAGCGGGAGCCGCAATAACCATTACTTCAAGCGCTGCCATCGCTATTACAGCGCCGGTGATTACGCTAAATGGCAGACCCGTCGCGCCCGTGCCTTCGCCGATTTGATTTGAGGATTATGAGAAGAGCGTGTCCGTGACCAAAGTCTGTCGCGTTTCAAGCTTTCGAAATCAGTTCTACTCTTGCGCCATGAACTTTAACCATGCCACCTGGGACTACTCACTGCTATTTTGTTCCGTGGACCGGCGGTAATTTTCACAATGGCCCCGCTTAAACACCCTGGTCCCACCTGCCAGACCAAGCACTGTTACGATAATATCGAGGATGGGACCCTGGCTCGAACACCCTCGCCGCTTCCTGCGCACGTCGGTTCCGCAGCTCCGCAAGGCAGTACTCCTAAGGCGGCTCGCAGGGTGGTCGCGAAAGGTGCCTGCTCGTTCATTAACCCTCAAGCGAAGGGCACTGTTATCGCCTCGCCAGAAGCATTTGGACGACTGCGTAAAAACAGTGGGGCGGCTAAAATTTCCTCGGAAAAACCAAAGGCTTCGCAGAGCTGGCCAGATGGATCATCCTCGCCTGCCATCGAACAGGAGATTCAGATCGACAACCAGAAAATCTCAGTCATTCGACCGCCGGAGGACAAAGCCAAGGGGAAGAATCTTCCCACGACAAACGAATTGGCGGAGGCACTCCGCGCCGTTCCGGCGGCGCAGCGCGCTCACACGAACGAAGTTGTTCTTAGTCCAACGGCCGCACCGGGCTCAACTGAGTCGCAGACCATACAGGGCCAGGGTGGATCGGGAAAAATTGAACTCTTTCCTGTGAGCGACCCCCAGTCGCAAAATGATTTCGACAACCGGCTCATGCACGAGTCGGGCCACAATTACCAGGAGAAACTCTGGAGCGGTGCAGGGGACGTCAGCCAGTGGCAGGTGGCCGCCGACGCCGATGATCGTCGCCCTTCGCCTTACGCAGCGCACAACACGGGCGACGACTTCTGCGAGTTCAACGTTCTCTATAATACTGCAAAAGGCTCAGGCTGTGAGGAGACGGCAAAACAGATCTATCCACATCGCTGGGCAAAGAGGGCAAACTATCAGTCGCCATAGCCTTCTCTTCCTAATAGACGACGGTGGTAGGGTTCCAGCGCGTGCTCCGTTTGGCGGTGATCTCGGCAAGGATGACCGAAGGTAGCAAATTCGGCCCGAACGAGGCTCTTACAAAAAGCAGGAGCAAGATAAGGATTGGTGACGCTTGGGGAAAGAAGAGCTCGAGAGTAACGACGCCAACCGCTCAAATCACCCGATGCTCATCTAAGTTGCCGGAACGCGCTAGTCGGGTGCAACCTACGGAAAGATATAAACCTCGACCAGCCCCACTCCGGTGGCGCTGTTGAAGCCTTGCAACTGCGCGGTATAGTTGCCGGGCGGCAGCGTGTCGATGAGGACCGATTCGAGGGGAAAGGCGGGCGCAAAACCACTGCTCTGTATCTCGGCCACCTGGTTGCCGGTTTGCCAGTCATCGTTGCTGGCAATCACCTGATGCGCCCCATTGAGGAGCAAAAGCGTCGGATCGGCGAGAATCCCTTGCACACCGAATTGCGATAATGTTGGCCCCAGCCCGCGGATCACGACCTTTTGGGATTGCCCCGTAATGATGAACCCACCAATCATGATGTTGCCGCTGGTCTGGACCAGACCGCGCGTGGACATGTTGCTTAGGTTAGTTGGGAAAGTTTGCGGTAATCCATAGACTTCGACCAGCGCCACTCCGGTGGTGTTATTAAAGCCTTGCAGTTGCGCGGTATACTTGCCGGGCGGCAGCGTGGCAATGAGGACCGATTCGAGGCCAAAGGCGGGCGCAAAACCACTGCTCTGTATCTCGGCCACCTGGTTGCCGGTTTGCCAGTCATCGTTGCTGGCAATAGCCTGCTGGGCCTCGTTGAAGAGCAAAAGCGTGGGATCGGCCAGAACCCCTTCCACACCGAACTGCGACAACGTTGGCCCCAGCCCGCGGATCACCACCGTTTGGGATTGCCCCGTAATAATGAATCCCGCGATCCCGATATTCGCGTCTGTCTGCACCGACAAACGGGTCGAAACGTTGGCGAGCGAGGATCCCGAGGATCCGACAGGTTGAAAGGAAGCGGTATAAGTGACATCACACGAAGGAACAGTAATGTTTCGCGAAGCAGCTAGGTTGCCATCGTTCCAGCCCGCAAATGTCCAACCCAGATTCGGCGTAGCTGTAATAGCTCGAACAAAGTTAATCGTGAATTTTCCACCGCCGCTTACTGTGCCACCCGGTTGCGCGACCACCGTAACCGTTGTCTGGTTAAAGTTCGCGATCCAGTCATAAATCTTGTCCAGCTCGTCCTGAGGAAGACGACCCGATGGCGGCATGATAGTTCTGGGGGGTTGGGGAATTACAGTCAGGCGCTGCCACAGCAGGGAACTCGCAGGGTTGCCCGGAACGACGTAGTGGGGCACCCATGCCTGTTCATTGTTCACGGGGAAATTACTGTGGCAGCTAAAACACCTGCCCGGCGTGGCGGGGGAAGTGCCGATAACCTGCATCGCGGCCGTGAACCTGTCCGAAGAGCACGCAGAGTGGGCCGCGCTCCTCGAAGTGGAAATGGCAAGAACAGCGGTGATTACGGTCACTGCCTTTCTGAGAATTTTGTTCATATAAATGCTGGCATCAGAAGCTGGCCGAGCCTGGTAAATTTTGTCTCCCTGACGGACAAAGCCCGAGCGGAGGGCTTCCTTCGCAGCCCAACCCGCACGGTTACATCCGTGGCCATGATTGTTTGCGGTGTGATTGGAGAGGGTTTGCTTCTCAGAACATCAAATCGGCTTGAGTAAAGCAAGTCGCAATTGCAGCCCCTTTGAGAACCGAGCGCGCCGCACCGCGCGTTACCGCCGCAGCGGTCGTCTTTTACTTAGGAGCTTTCGAAGATGAGCAGGAGCACGCGAAATACTGCGGAGTGCTAGTGCATGATCGCGGAAGAACAAAGGCATCCATCCCCATGGTGCCGGCGGCGGCGGTTTGCTCTAATCCTATCAGCCGCTCGTATTATCTGGCCTACAGAGCTGCCCGTGTCTTTGGCGCAACGATGCCATCGTCCAGCGCGAGTTCTGTACTCGCAGGTAGTTAGCCACGCGCGCGCGTTTACTCGTTTTTTGTATAGCCGAAAAAGCCACGCTGGCGGATCATCTCCGCCACTTGCGCTGGCACCATTTCATCCCAGCTCTCGTCGCCACTGGCGATGCGCTTGAGCACGTCACGCGAAAAGATCGGCAGGTATTTCGGATTGAAATTATCGAGCTGCACAAAGCTGCCGCGGCCTACCAGGTAATTGTAGAGCGGCTGCAACTCGGGTTTCACCTTGAGAGAGTCGATAGTTTGTAACTCGTCCCCTTCATGACGCCGCAGGGGATACACATAGACTTTTAAGTCATTTTTAAACAGCCGCCCAAAATTCTCGAGGGTGCCGCCGGGGAGTTCCGCGTAATACTTTTCGTCAAATAACTCGGAAACGCTCGGCAGCCCCACGACGACGCCGATGCGCTCCTTCGTGCGCAAGGCGAGATAGGCGGCGAGCCGGTAGTATTCGAAGTAATCGGAAATGAGCACAGTCATGCCACAGGCCGCGAGCAGCTCTGCGCGCGCCAGAAAATCGCGGCGGTCCACCTCCGTGCCCCCCGCCAGCAGGTTGCGCATGGTAAGTTCCATTAGCGGCAGGATCGGTTTGTCGGCGACCCTGGGATCCTCTTTGAACTTTGCCAGTGCGCACGCCAGCATGTCGAGATTGACGTGTGTGGGCGGGCGAAAACTCCCGCGTTCGACCAGGACTGCTTTGTTATGTAGTACGTCTGAGGGTTGTAGCACCTCCCGGTTCGCGCCAAACATGGCCGCGCCGCTTAAACCCAGTTGCACGAGCTTCAGTGCCATGATGCGATTGTCCACATTGCGAAATTCAATCCCACTGAGTTCGAAGAGGTCGATCTCGACGCGGCCGGTGGTCAGCTTGTCCAGCAGGGACTCGATTAACTCCTCAGGCACGTGGCTTAAAAAAAACGCGCCGTAGCAAAGATTAACTCCCACGATGCCGAGCGCTTCCTGTTGCAGGGAGGCCTCCGCGTCGAGCATTCGCACGTGCATCACGATCTGGCTCGGTTGATCGTTGACGCGGCTCTGGAATTTGATTCCCATCCACCCATGGCACTCGTTGCCGCCACGGTAGCTTCGCGCCACCACCGTATCGGCAAAGGCGAAGAACGAAGTGTTGTCGCCGCGCTCCTTCCCGAGCCGCTCGACGTCGAGATCGAATTCCCGGTCGAGCATCGCTTGCAGCCGCCCGCGCGAGA
>Ga0209474_10002841_pt1 | contig 15625 bp, 16 predicted proteins | sample GraSoiAngelo_145_FD_185902 | JGI IMG/M metagenome (GOLD analysis project Ga0209474, IMG submission 185902) | Grasslands soil microbial communities from the Angelo Coastal Reserve, California, USA - 14_1009_05_20cm (SPAdes) (version 2) | ecosystem: Environmental > Terrestrial > Soil > Grasslands...
CCGGGTGCGACCGGCCGCCGCCCTGGTGCGACGCCCACCACCTGAAATTCTGGGCGGACAGCGGGCCAACGAAGCTGGAGAACCTCGGGCTCGTCTGCGGCGAGCACCACCGAAAGGTCCATGAAGAGGGCTGGACATTGGAGCGCAAAGATGGCCGATGGGTGGCGAAGCCGCCGCCACTGAAAATCGCGCCGCACGCCCGATCGGCCTGAAACGCGGCATACCCGCCAGCGCTCCGTCTAACGACCGTATCATCCGGGCATGGCGTCGGATCTGGTTCGCCTCGCTCGGGAATTGCCGAAAGCCGAACTCCATCTGCATATCGAGGGAACCCTCGAGCCGGAGCTGATGTTCCAGCTCGCGCGGCGCAACGGCGTCAAGCTACCGTACGAGTCCGTCGACGAGGTTCGGCGCGCCTATGTGTTCTCGAACCTGCAGTCATTTCTCGACATTTACTACGCGGGGTGCGGCGTGCTGCTCCGCGAGCAGGATTTTTACGATCTCACGTGGGCCTATCTCGAGCGAGCGAGTGCCGATGGCGTTCGGCATGCCGAGATCTTTTTCGATCCGCAAACCCACACCGACCGAGGCGTCGCCTTCGAGACCGTGATCACCGGGATCCATCGCGCGGTGCACGATGCCCGCGACCGGCTCAACATTACAAGCGGCCTCATCTTGTGCTTTCTGCGGCATCTGAGCGGCGATGCCGCGATGCATACGCTGTCCGAGGCGCTGCCCTACGCCGAGTGGCTGATCGGGGTTGGTCTGGACTCGTCCGAAGTCGGGAATCCGCCCAGGAAATTTCGCGACGTATACGCGCGTGCGCGGGATGTCGGCCTGCTTCCGGTCGCGCACGCCGGTGAAGAAGGGCCGCCCGAATATATCTCGGACGCGCTCGATGTGCTGCAGGTCAAACGCATCGACCATGGTGTGCGCTGCCTCGAGGACGCGCGCCTCGTTGGTCGGCTGGTCGAGGAGCAGGTGCCGTTGACCGTCTGCCCGCTATCGAACGTGAAACTCCGTGTGTTCCCCGACCTGAAGCAGCACAACTTGAAGCGCATGCTCGACCGCGGGCTGCTCGTCACCGTGAACTCGGATGATCCGGCGTACTTCGGCGGCTATGTCGGTGAGAACTTTTCCCAAACGGCGCAGGCGCTCATGCTTAATGCGGGCGATTTGACTCGCCTGGCCCGCAATTCGTTTCAGGCCGCATTCTTGCCCCAAGACCAGAAGCAGAAATATCTCCACGAGATCACGAGTGTCGCCGGTCAGTCTTCGGTGAAGACGATCTCCTGAGCGCCCTCGTACAGAACACGGCGGCCCAGCTCGGACAACTGGTCCTTGCCGCCTTCGATCGTGGCGAAGTGATTGCCCGCCAGCTGGCCCGCCTTGCTGGCGAACGCCGTCCAGCCATACGGGAACAGGATCTCGGTCTCGCTGATGCCGCCCGGATATAAAAGCAACTGGCCGGCGCCCGGATAACTCGTGTGGTTCTCGTAGTCCAGACCCGTCTGCAGCTCGCCGAGCGGTATCCAGGCCGATTCACCACTCCAGCGCGCCTGCACGAGCTTCGCCCGCAGAGGCAGCAGGCGCCGAACGGCGGCGCAGGTCTTCGGCGCTTTGTCGATTTCCCACCGCGCCGTGAAGCGCATCGAGCCGGCCGTGATCTCAAGCATCGCGGCCCAGCGTAAGCCCGATCATGCCGTGGGCGGGTTTTGGATCGCTGAACACGCGCGTCGTTGGATCGGCATCGGAGACCCGCGACGTATCCCAGAGCCGATTCTGTGCCTCGAAGCTGACTTCGGCGAGCGCGGGGAACTGCGTAAGTAACCGCTGGCCCATCTCGTGGACCAGATGCTGAATCGACATCGAGACAAAATCGTCGAAGGTCTTGATGACCGAGTCGCGAATCGCCTCCGAGGGCACACGCGCCGGGCCGTCGCCGATCGCATCGTCGGCGCGCCGGTAGCGCCAGTAGACATCGAGGTAGATAAATAACGGCCGATCGGTGACGTCAGGCAAGGTCGTGTATGCGTCGCGCGCGAAATCGCGAAAAGCGCTTCCGGTGAGCTTGACCAGGCGAAGATTTCGCCGGCCACACCGGAGCGAATGAAGGCCATCGCGATTGATCTCGAGCTCGACATAACCATAGTCGTCCTCGAGCGGGCTCAGCAGCTTGGGGCTGTGCTGCCGGAAAGCCGTCTCGAGCAGCACCAGCCGAAGCGACTGCATCTGCTCGTAGGTCTCGAGAAACCGCCGCCCGAGAAACGCCGTGAAGCCCTCGTGACTGGCGCCCGCATACTCGAGCGCCATCGCGTAGACAAAATTCTTCATCGTGTCGGTCGCCACGACCAGCCGGTTGTCTCCCTCGGTATAGGCTGGCATGAAGTTGTCGCCGAAGACATCGATGCTGACCCGGCCGCCCAGCAAGCCACGCGTTGGATGGGTGCGATAGAACGAGACGTTGTGCTTGCCGTAGCGAATCTCGGACGTCATGGGCGATAGCCGTTGCCGGGTCTCACGACCGAAGCCTGTCCTCCGCAATGTCGACGATGGCTTGCAATCCCGTGTCCAGCTCTTCCTCGCGGGACCGGGCGAGTCGCTCGCGCAGCGCGTGAAGAACTTCCTGTTTCGTCCGGCGATTGACGAAGACGACGAATCGAAAGCCGAAGCGTTGCTCGTATTCGGCGTTGAGGCGCTCAAGCTCCGGGATCGAATCGGCACCTTGCTCCCGGAGTGATCTGGCCGAGAGACGCGTCGGGTCTGCGCCGATCCTGGGATGCGCATTCAGCGTCGCGATTTTTTCGTCTTGGCTCAAGGTCGGCAGCGCCGCCCGCATGGCGGCGATCATCGCCTCGGCATCACGAAAAGGTCCACGGGCGCGGACTTTCTGCGCCAGCGGCGTCGAGCCCTCGAGCGCCTCTTCAATCGTGATCACGTGCGAGGTCGCAGATTCTTCCGCATATCACGTGCCACGATAGCTCGTGCACGAGTACGGCGATATCAATAACGGCACATGGTAGTGGCGCGCTTCGTCGAGCCGCAACTCATAGGTGACGACCTCGAACAGATGCCCGGCGTTCTGAAAATAGGCGCCGATTTCGAACAAGAGCCGATAGGTCCCCGGGTTGACGCCGCCGCCGCTCAGGTCGGCGATGCGGCCGTTATCGTCCGTCGTCAAGGTGCGCGTTCCAAGGGTGACGCGAACGCCGGCCGCGGGCTTGCCTTGCGCCAGGTCCAGAACATGCGTCGAGACCGTCGCCAGTTGGCTCACAGCCCTACCAGGTCGTCCGGTTTCACCGGAGCCCGTCGCAGCTCGCGGCCGGTAGCCTGGCGCAGCGCGGCGACCACCGCGGCCGGCACCACAACGGTCGAGGGCTCACCCACCCCTTTGGCGCCGTAGGGAAGCCCGGGCTCGGGTTCTTCGACCAGCTCCGAGATCACCGGCGGCATGTCCAGGATGGTTGGAATCAAGTAGTCCGTGAACGACGCATTCTTGACCAGGCCGTTAACCAGGGCGACTTCCTCCATGACGGCGAGCCCGAGGCCCTGCGCGCTGCCGCCTTCGATCTGGCCAAGGACGCTCTGTGGATTGATCGCCCGACCCACGTCCTGCGCGACGGCGAGCTGCACGACGCGGACCAGGCCGAGGTCCTGATCGACTTCGACAACGGCTCGCGCCGCGCCAAAGGCAAAACTCACGTGCGGATCGCCCTGCCCGTTGGCATCGAGCGGGCGTGTTTGCCGGTGACGATATACCCGCGTCGCTTCGACCGGACGGCGCAGCTCGCTGAGCCCGCCGGATTTTTCGATCTCTTCACGCACCGCCTGGCAGGCGAGCTGGACCGCGCCGCCCGTCATCATCGTCTGCCGCGAGGCCGAACTCGATCCCGCCGATCCGATCGCCGTGTCCGGTTGGCAGACCTGGATCCGATCGATGCCGAGCTCGGTCTGGACGATCTGCGTGACGACCGTGTCGAGCCCCTGGCCGACTTCGACGGCGGCGGTTTTGACCTCCGCCATCGCTCCCCGGCCGTCGCGGTCCGGCCACACCCGAACCCAGGCCTCGGACGAGTCGTCGAAGCCCTCGCTGTAGGCCAGGTTCTTGTATCCAACGGCGAGGCCGATCCCGCGCTTGAGCGCTTCGCCGTGCCCCACGTTTCCGGCGCCGCCGGGCAGCATGATCGGGTCGCGATCCAGCGGCGAGTCCTCCGGCGGCAGCGGAAGGCCCGCCAGGCGCTGCAGGCACTCTCGAACCGGAGCCTTGCCCTCGATGCGCTGGCCGGTTGGCAGGACCGACCCGGTGCGCAGCGCGTTCGTCATGCGCAGTTGAAGCGGGTCGATTCCCAGGACGGCCGCCAGCTTGTCCATCTGGGCTTCATAGGCGAAGCAGGCCTGCACCGCGCCGAAGCCGCGCATCGCGCCGCAGGGCGGATTGTTCGTGAACACCGCGATGCCGACGAGTCGTGCGTTCGGAACCTCGTACGGGCCCGCGGCGAAGGTCGTCGCGTTGCCGATCACGGCGGGCGATGTGGACGTGTAGGCGCCGCCGTCGACAAGCAGGCGCGCCTGGACGTTGACCAGCCTGCCGTCGCGCAGCGCGCCGTGTCGCATCCAGATGCGCGATGGATGCCGATGGACGTGGCCATAGAAAGACTCCTGCCGGCCGTAGGACATCTTCACCGGCTTGCCAGTGCGCAAGGCGAGCAAGCAGGCATGGATCTGCATGCTGACGTCCTCGCGGGCGCCGAACGCGCCGCCAACGCCGGACAAGTGCAGACGAACTCTGTCAGGCGGCAAGTCGAGGCAGGGCGCGAGCTGCTCGAGGTCGGCGTGCAACCATTGGGTCGCGATAAAGAGATCGACCCCGCCGTCTTCGGCAGGGACGGCCAGGCCCGCCTCGGGGCCGAGCGGCGCCTGGTCCTGCATGCCGGTCTCATAGACGCCCTCGACCCAGACGTCGGCCCTGGCATTCGGATCCCCATGGGTGATCTGCAGTCTTCGAACGACGTTGCCTTGCGACTGGACTTTCGGCGCGTTCGCGTCGAGCGCCTGTTCCATGTCCGTCACCGGGGGCAGCGGCTCGTACTGGACTGTGATGGCGTTCGCCGCCTGACGGGCGACCTCGGCACTCTCGGCGGCGACGATCGCGACGGCTTCGCCGGCATAGCGAACGACCTCGCTGGCGAGAACCGGCTGGTCCTGGACGTCGAGGCCGAACGTCTTTTTACCCGGCACGTCAGCGTGCGTCATGACCGCGTGAACGCCGGGCATCTGTGCCGCGGCTGCGACGTCGATGCCGGTGATTCGCGCGCTCGCGTGCGGGCTTCGAACCGTTGCCCCGAAGAGCATGCCGTCGCGATGCAAGTCGCTGGCATATTCGAATTCGCCTCTGACTTTCGGCACGCCATCGATCCGCGGCACCGACTGGCCGACGCCGGCCTTACGGCCAACCTCGATGCTCATTAGAAATTCAATGCCCTCATGCCCAGATCAGGCTCGCTTCGCTGACGTTCACGAGATGCCCGTCGTGAACCACGAGCTTCCCCTCGACGAAGAGGTGGTGAACCGGTCCGGGATTGCAAAGAATCAGCGCGGCGATCGGATCACTCTCCGCGCCGCGGAATGCCAGGCCGTCGACGGCGAAGAGCGCGATGTCCGCGCGCTTGCCGACCTGGAGCGACCCGATGTCATCGCGCCCGAGGCAAGCGGCGCCGCCTCGGGTCGCCAGCCGCAGCGCGTCGCGCGCCGTCATGGCCGCGGCACCTCTGCGCGCGCGGGTCGTCAGAAGCGCCTGGCGGGCTTCACCCAGCAGGTTCCCGCTGTCGTTCGAGGCCGAGCCGTCGACCGCGAGCCCGACCGTGACGCCGGCGTCGAGGAGCTCACGCCCGGGAGCAAAGCCGGAACCCAGGCGCATATTCGACGTTGGGCACCAGGCCACACCGGTTTTGGTCTCCGCGAGGCGCGCGATGTCCGGCGCGCCCAGATGCACGCAATGTGCCAGCCAGACGTCCGGACCGAGAAAGCCGAGATCGTCAAGGAATTCCACCGGGCGACGCCCGAACGTTTTTTGACAATATTTTTCTTCGTCCAGGGTCTCGGCAATGTGCGTGTGCAACCGCACGCCGTGGCGCCTCGCCAGCGCGGCCGACTCACGCATCAGTTCCGGCGAGACGGAAAACGGTGAGCAGGGACCGACCGCGATCCGCACCATCGACCCGGACTCCGGCTTGTGAAATCGCGCAATCGCGTCGTCGGTCGCGGCCAGGATCGCGTCGCGATTTTCAACCACGCTGTCCGGCGGGAGCCCCCCTTGGGACTGGCCGAGATCCATCGATCCTCGGCATGGATGAAAACGCATGCCGAGCTGCGCCGCGACTTCGATCTCGGTCTCGAGCAAGCCAAGCACGCCGGACGGAAAAACGTAATGATGATCCGTCGTCGTCGAGCAGCCACTTAGCGCGAGCTCGGCCAGCCCGACCTCGGCCGCGGAGCGCTCCCAGTCGGCGTCGATCGTGGCCCAGACCGGATACAGCTCGCGCAGCCATTCGAAGAGTCCGCCCTGCTGCGCGCGGACGCGCGTGAGGGTCTGATACAGATGATGGTGCGTGTTCACCAGCCCGGGGATCGCAACCAGCCCATGGCCGTCGAGGACCTCGGGTGGCTGGCTTACCGGCGCCCGGCCGACGCCGATCCAGCGGATGACGCCCGCGTCGATCAGGATGGAGGCGTCCTCGAGCTCAGTTCCGGCGTCGTCCATCGTGGCGACGGCGCGCAAGCCGTCGATCAGGATCATGTCCGCGCCTGCAAGCGCGTCGCCGCCAGGTTGACGGCGTCGACGATCTTCTGGTAGCCGGTGCAACGGCAGAGGTTTCCGCTCAGCGCTTCCCTGATCGTCACGGAACTTGGATTTCGATCTTTCTCCAGCAAGTCGGCGACTGCGACGACGAAGCCTGGGGTACAGAATCCACACTGGACGGCACCGGCGTCGACAAATGCCTGCTGGACGTTGTGAAGCTGCGTCCCGTCACGCAGGCCCTCGACCGTCCGCACTTCCCGTTCCTGGGCCTGGCCGGCGAGCACGAGACAGCTGCAGACGAGCGCGCCGTCGAGCCACACGGAGCAGGAACCGCACTCTCCCTGCTCGCAGGCATTCTTTGCCCCGTACAGTCCGAAGCCGTCACGCAGCAAGCTCAGCAGGCTGCTACCCGGCCAGACTTCGGCCTCGCGCCACTCGCCGTTGACCCGCGTTCTTACAACCATGACGGCAATGCTCGTTCATCCAGGGCCCACGAGAGCGCGCGTCGAGCCAGTACCTGACACGCATGTCGTCGATAGGCCGCGGTCCCGCGAACATCGTCGAGCGGGCGGGCGGCGGCGGCAACGCGGCCGGCGAATTCTTCGATGACGGCATCATCGGGTCGCTTGGTCCGGTCCTGCCACACTCCGGCCGATTCCATCGCCTCGGAAACCTGGTCTTCAGCCTCACGGGCGCGAATGATTGTGGGGCCGACCGAGCCGAGCGCGATCTTGACCCGGCGCGAATCTTCATCGACCTGCAGGCAGAGTCCCGCGACCGCAATCACCATCGCATTCCGCGTGCCGATCTTGGAGAAGCTGCCCGGGCCTCGCATGCGCCGCCAGCGCGCGCCCAGGATGAGCTCGTCCGGGGCGATCGCTGTCTTCTTCGGCCCGGTGATAAAGGCATTCCAGGGCATGGAGCGCTCGCCACGCGCCTGGCTGCGCAAGACAACATCAGCGTCGTACGCCGCGAGCACGGGCAGCGCGTCTCCGGCCGGGGAGCCGGTGCCCAGATTGCCGCCGACCGTCCCCCGATTGCGGATCTGCGGCGATCCAACCGAGCGCGATGCCTGGACCAGCGGCCGGCATACCGTCAGCCCCACGACCACGGCCGCGTAGGTCACGCCGGCGCCGAGAAAGATATGCCCGTTTTCCTGCTGAACCACCGAGAGCTCGGGAACCCGGCTGACGTCGATGAAGGCCGGCGGGCGAAGCCTGCCGAAATTGACTTCGACCATGAGGTCGGTCCCGCCCGCAATCGGCATCGCCTCCGGCCGCTGCGCCTTCATTGCCAGCGCTTCGTCGAGCGAGCGCGGCAGCAGGACATCCATGGCTTCTGAACCTACTTTATCCGCGACGCGCTGACTCGAACAGCGCGGAGCAGGGCGCGGGCGCCGAGCACGAGATGCTGGTCGTCGGTCGCCTCGGCCGGGGCGTGGCTGACGCCGCCAGCACTCGGCACGAACAGCATGCCCGTCGGGACATGCCGCGAGAGCACCGCGGCGTCGTGGCCGGCGCCGCTCCAGAGCCGGCCTGCCGTCTGCCCCAGCTCCTGGCAAGCCATCTCGAGATTGCGCATCGTTGCTTCGTCCATCCGCGCGGGGGGAACCCAGGAGAGCAGCTCGGCGCTCGCGTTGCAGCCCTCTTCCCTGCAGGTCTCCTCGAGCCGGCGGCTAAACGCATCCACGATTCGGCGAACGACGCGCTCATCCCAGTGCCGCACCTCGAGGCTGAACGAGGCTTCGCCCGGGATCACGTTGACCCCGCCCGGATAGAACCTGACGATCCCCACGTTGGCGACGGCCTCGGCGTCGATCGACTGGACCAGTTCCTCAACTCCGGCAATCGCCCGCGCCGCCGCTCGGCCGGCGTCATGGCGCAGGGCGAAGGGTGTCGTGCCGGCGTGGTTCTGGGTGCCGATAACCCGGAACTGCTGGCGATGAACGCCGACGATGCCCGTCACGACGGCCAGGTCCATGCTGGCGGCTTCCATGCGCGGGCCCTGTTCGATGTGCAGCTCGAGAAATGCCGCGAGCGAGGCGAGATGGGCTCCGGCCTCCGCGAGACGATCGAGCGACGTCCCAGCCTGCACCAGGACCTCGTCCGAGCGAACCCCGTCAAGATCGCGGGCGTCGCGGAGCCGCTCGAGTGGCAGCTCGCCGCACAGCGCCAGGCTTCCGAGTAAGCCGATCGAGAAGCGCACGCCCTCCTCGTCGGAAAACCCGACGATCTCGACCCGCTCCGCGAGCGGGTCCCTGGCTTCGACGAGGGTCCGCAGGACTTCGAGCGCGGCGACGGCGCCGTAGGCGCCGTCCAGGCGCCCGCCGTTCGGCACCGAGTCGAGGTGCGAGCCAGTCAGGATAAACGGTCCGCTTGCCTCCGGCAGCCGCCCGAAGACGTTCAGCGCCGAATCCTCGCGCGCCTCGAGGCCGGCCTCGCGAATGCGCCGGGCGAACCAACGACGGCCTTTTAGATCTGCCTCGGACCATGCCAGCCGATCGATCCCGCCGTTGGGCAGACCGCCAATATCGGAAAGGGCTCTTAGATCCGCGAGCAGCCGATCGCCGTTGATGTCGTTCACGTCGATGCTCGCTGCCAGTCGAATGGATCACATCGCTGGTAGATCCCGTCGCCCGGCTTGCCGACGATCGATCCGTCGCGATACACCACCCGGCCGCGAACGACGGTCGTTTTGACCCTACCGGTCACGGTCATGCCCTCGTACGGCGAGAAACCGGCGCGCGAATGCAGCTCCGAGGCAGCCAGCCGTCGCTGCGGCCGCGGATCGTACAGCACGATGTCGGCATCGGCCCCGGGCATGAGCGAGCCCTTGCGGGGCCAGAGCCCGAAGACTCTGGCCGGCTGCTCGCTGAGCAAGCGTACGACGTCGGTCAGCCGCAGCCGGCCCGTGGTCACGCCGAACGAGTAGAGCAAGAGCAGCGACGTCTCGACGCCGGGGATGCCCGGACTGACGGCGGAGAAATCATCGATGCCAAGACGATCGCGCAGGGCGAAGCCGCAATGGTCGCTGCCGATGGTGTGGATCGCGGCGCCGGCGAGATACTGCCAGAGCTTCGCCTGGCCATCGGCGCCGCGTAAAGGCGGCATCATCAGGTACCGCGCCGCGTCGGGGCCGGCGTAGACCGACTCGTCGAGCACGAGGTAGTGCGGGCACGTCTCGGCGATCGCCTGCACGCCGTCGCGCCGGGCCTGCGCAATCAACGCGACTGGCTCGGGCGTCGATAGGTGCACGAAGTAGACCGGGCTACCGGTCGTGCGGCTGAAGAGCAATCCTCGGGCGACCGCCTCGGCCTCGGCGACGGCTGGGCGAGCCACGCCGTGGTAGCGCAGCGAGCGTTTGCCCGCCGCGAGCAATTGCCGCGTCATGCCCTCGACGATGGCGTCGTTTTCGGCGTGGACCTGCACCAGCAGTCCGCCGCCGCCCGACCGCTCCATCAGCCGGTACCAGGTCCAATCGTCCGCGTAAAAAATCGTGTCACGGTATGTCGTGTAGATCTTGGCGCTCGTCACCCCGGCCTCGACGAGCGCGTCGAGGTCCCGTTCCCAGCCGTCGCCAAGATGGGCGATCGTCATGTGCACGCCGTAGTCGACGTGCGAATGCCCGTCCATCAACCGCCGTCGTGCGGCGAGCGCCTGGAGAAACGTCTGGCCTTTCAGTTGCGGGGCAAATTCCAGGTACGTCGTCACCCCGCCGGCGGCGGCGGAGGCCGACCCGCTTTCAAAGTCATCGGCGGTCCGCGCGGTTCCGGTGTCCAGCAGCAGGTGCGTGTGCGGATCGACGACGCCCGGCAGGACGAGCAAGCCGGAGGCGTCGATCGTGTCCTGATCGCCGGCGATGCCGGGGGCAACGCGCACCACCTTGCCGTCGCGCACCAGGATGTCGGCCTCTTGCTCGCCGGCACCGGTCACGATGGTGCCGCCTCGAATCAGCATTGCAGCCGGATGGACGCTGGCTCAGGCGCCGATGTCGTAAAGATTGCCCGGGTCGAGATCGAGACCGTTGACGACCTGCCAGAGAGCGGCCACGGCCTTGAGCGCGTTTCGCCGTTCGAACGGCGCGAGCTCTTGACTTTCTTTGAGCAATCGCACCAGGGATTGGTAGCACTCGACCAGCGTGCGCTCGGACGAGCTGAGCTCGACACCCATCGTGTTCTTCATGCCGTGACCCTCCGCTCGCCGGCGGTGCCGATCACGATGCGATCATCCTGGAGCCGCTTGGCCTTGAGCTCGAAGCGCGGCAGGCTGCCGCTTTCGACTTTTTGCACCCCGAAGCGAAGACCCTCATGGGCTTCCGCCAGGCCTTTGGCAAGCGCGGCGCAAATGCGATCGCATTCGGCCCCGTCGTTGCTGGGGATCTCGACCAGTACCTCGATCTCGTCCTGCCGGCCCTGGACCGTGTACAGATGGATGCGAAACTCGTCGATCTCTTTGAATTCGCGCACGATCGACTCGACCGCGCGCGGATAGACGTTGGTCCCCCGCACCAGCTTCATGTCGTCGACGCGGCCCTGGATGCCACCTTCGTAGAGGTCGAACGTGCGGCCGCAGCTGCAGCTGTTGGCCGGCACGCGGACGACCAGGTCGCGCGTGCGATAGCGGAGCACCGGGATGAAGCCCCGGCCAAACGAGGTGATCAGGCGTTCACCAAGCTCGCCATAACCAACCGGTTCTCCGGTCTCGGGATCGACGACCTCCTCGATGTAGTGGTCCTCGATGATGTGCGTCCCGCCAGGCTGGTTGGCGCATTCGAAGATCATGATGGTGCCCACTTCGGTCATGCCGGCGGTGTCGGCCGCCTTAGCGCCCCATTCGTCCTGAATTAGCCGCTTAGTCGCGGGAATCGATCCAGCCGGCTCGCCCGAGAGGATGAGTCGCTTGACCGGCCCGGCGGCCAGATCGACGCCCATCGTTTTTGCCTCCTGCGCCATCCGGAGAGCGTAGGTCGGCGTCGAGCAGACGACGGTCGCCTTCATCGTCATGATCTGCTTGACGCGGGCCTCCGTCGTCATGTTGCCTCCCGGCAGCACGAGGCAACCAATTTTTTCGCTGGCATAGTGCGCCCCCCAGAAGCCGACGAAGGTGCCGTAGCTGAAGGCGAAGAACACGACGTCCGCAGGGCGGACGCCGAAACCCCAGAAGCCATAGCACCACATCTCCGCGATCCACTCCCAGTCCTTCATGCTGTCCAGCACCTGGAGGGGAATGCGGCCGGTCGTCCCCGAGGTCAGGTGGTAACGAATCGCCGCCTCCTCGGGCGCGGCGAGCAGCGGCCCGTATGGCGGTCTCTCGAGCTGCGCCTGCATCCATTCGTCGCGGGTCATCATCGGAATGCGGCGCAGGTCCTTGAGGCTCTTGATCGAGTCCGGGCTCACGCCGGCGGCCTTGAGTCGTTTGGCCTGCCAGGGGACCTTCGCTTCGGCCCAGCCGACCAGGTTCTTGAGCTTGCGCAGCTGCAGCGCCTCGATCTGGTCGCGCGGCATGGTCTCGTGCCGTGGATTCCAGTAGGGCGATTCCTTCATGATGCTCGCCCTCGTTGTAGCACTTTCGGGGGTAAGCTGGACCCAGTTTGGCCAGCGCCCAACAACCCGCCGAGGCGAACGCTCCTTCTCCCTCCGGCGGAGGGCAGGCTGGAGCCGATAAGCCGCCGTATCGCCTGGGCGGCATGGGCTATCAAGATGCGACCGGTCGCCGGCTGAGTTACGGATCGTATCTGAAGATTCCCGAACTGCTCGATCTTCAACACGGCCTGACTGACGCGCACGACGAGTTACTTTTCATCGTCGTGCACCAGGTCTACGAGCTCTGGTTCAAGGTGCTGCTCGATGAGCTCGAGGCGACGCGCGATGCGATCCAGGCTGACGAGCTGCGCGCGGCACGGCACTACCTCGCGCGGGTGAAAGTCATCGAGGCGCTGCTGGTCGAGCAGGTCGCCGTCCTGGAAACGATGGCGCCCCAGGATTTCTTGACGTTTCGCTCGGAACTGGCGCCCGCCAGCGGTTTTCAGTCGATCCAGTTTCGCGAGGTCGAGTATCTGTCGGGCTTGAAAGACCGCGGCTACCTGAAAGCGCTCGACGATGAGCCGGGGGCGCGAGTGCGGCTCGAGCGGCGCCTTGCCGAGCCGTCGCTTGCCGATGCCTTTGCCGCGCTGCTCGGGCGGCGCGGCCTCAGCGTCGCCCAGCTTTATCAAGATGGCACCCAGCACGCCGATGTCCTGGACCTCGCCGAAGCGCTGCTCGACCACGATGAGGGGTTTCGCATCTGGCGGTTGCGGCACGTCCAGATGGTCGAGCGCCAGATCGGCGACAAGCCGGGCACGGGCGGCTCGACCGGCGTCAGGTACCTGCAATCGACGCTTGACAAGCGCTTCTTCCCCGAGCTCTGGCAGGTGCGCTCTCAGCTCGATTAGCGATTGTTCGCGAAGAGCCGGCTGAAGTAGGTCAGCCCCAGTGGCACGAGCAGAGCCAGCAGCGACGTCAGCACGGCGAGCGTGTCCGGCAGATGGGTCGGGTTGCTCATGCCGATGTAGGTGAAGATGGCCGCGCCGATCGAGGTGCCGATCACGATGATGGTGGCCACGATCGTCGCCCAGTCTCGGTGCCGCAGATAGATCGAGATTGCCCGGCGCCCCGCCAATCGGAGCAACCAGGAGGCGGTCAGGCCATTGAGCACCAGCGAGCTGATCAGCGCGCATACCGCGATACCGATCCGAAATTGGGCGAGGTTCCGCATCACGAAGGCGGCCGCGTTGACCACCAGGATTCCGATCGGCGTGATGATGCCGATCACGAGCAGCACCAGGCGGCTGCTCAGGTAGCCGCGAAGCAGGCGGTCGCCCGGCTGGCTGTCCATCAGGTGACGGTCAGGCGGGTGGCGTATTCCGGCCGCTGCCAGGCGCGCGAGGCCAGGACCTCGCGTAAACAGCGCACGGCGTCGAAGACGTCGACGTAGCGGGTGTAGAGCGGGGCAAAGCCAAAGCGCATCAGGTCTGGCGTCCGGAAATCGCCGATCACGCCGCGATCGATCAGGGCGCGCATCACCCGGTACCCCTCGCGGTGCCGAAGCGAGACCTGGGATCCCCGCCGCTTCGCCTCGCGCGGCGACGCCACCTCAACGCCGAGATCGCGGCAGGTTTCGTCGACGAGCCGGATAAAGAGATCGCCGAGGGCCATGGATTTCCGCCGCGCCTCCTGCTGATCGACGGACAGCCAGATGTCGATCGCGACCTCGAGCGCCAGCAGGCTGAGCATCGGTGGCGTCCCGGCCAGCTGGCGGGAGATGCCGTCTGCCGGCCGGTAGTCAGGCTCGAAGGCGAAGGGCGCCGCATGTCCCATCCAGCCCGCGATCGGGTTACGCAGCTGCTCCTGCAAGCCGGTCGCGACAAAGACATATGCGGGTGCCCCCGGCCCGCCGTTCAGGTACTTGTAACCACAGCCGATCGCCAGGTCGACCTCGGAGCCGTTGAGATCGACCGGCACCGCGCCGGCGCTGTGCGAGAGGTCCCACAGCATCAGCGCTCCGTACCTGTGAGCCGCCGCCGTGAGGTGCCCCATGTCGTGAATCGCGCCGCTGGTGTAATCGACATGGGTGAGCATGACGACGGCGACGCTGCCGTCGATCGCGGACTCGAGCTGCGACCGGTCGACCGTTCGCACGGCATGGTTGCCGGCGAGCAACTCGATCAGCCCCTGGGCGATATAGAGATCCGTCGGAAAGTTCGCGGTTTCGCTCAGGATGAAATGGCGCTCGGGTTGCAATTGCAGCGCTCCCGCGAGCAACTTGAACAGGTTGACCGACGTGCTGTCGGCGACGATCACCTCGCCAGGTTTGGCGCCGATCAGCCGGGCGATCTTGTCCCCGATTCGGCGCGGCGCCTCGATCCAATGGGCCGCGTTCCAGCTCCGGATGAGGCCGCTGCCCCATTCCTGGGAGATCACCTCGTCGATGCGCGCGACGGTCGCACGCGGCAGGGCCCCCAGCGAGTTGCCGTCGAGGTACATGATGCCGTCGGGAAGGGTGAACTCGTCGCGGAATGGAGCGAGCGGATCCTGCCGGTCGAACGAGAGGCAGGTCTCGCGGTCCACCCAGCGATTATCCCGCTAGTGCCTGCTCAGAAATGGCTCGGGCACCAGGGCACCCGGTCGGCCGCAAACATCGCATCGGCACGGGCGACCGCGCCCTGGCGCAGCTCGGTGATGCGCCCGGCCCGCTGCAAGGTCCAAAATCGATTGCCGCTGAGATAGACCGCGCCGAGATCCGCGGCATCGAGCTCGAGATCGGGGCTTGCAGTCGTACTCCGTGCCTGAGCACCGTTGGGACCCCCCTGCAGCTCGATGCGGCCGCGGTTCCAGGGACAGAACTGGTCGCGAACGCCGAACACCAGGCGGTCGTCGACGGCATAACGGCGGCCGGCGAGCGCCTTGAGGACATCGACCAGGCGCACCCAGAGGCCGTCTTCGACTCGGGTCTTGGGCTGCCGCGAGTCGGCCAGCAGAAAGCGCAGAGGCTCGTCAATCGGCCGCATCTCGGCCGTCACCCTGGCAGTCAAGTCCACGCCCAGGACGTGGCGCCAGAGCGCGGCGTACGCCTCCGGGCTGGCCGCGATCAGCATCTCGAGTCGCAGCGTCCCGTTCGGGCCCGAGGCGTCCCAATCCATCTTGATGCGATAGATCGCGAAGCCGGATGGGCCGGTGTCATCCTGGTAGAGCACGCGATAGTGAGGGCTGGCGCCCTCGCGGTGCAGCTCGAGGTCGGCGAGAAGGTTGCGAACCCACCGCTCATCCAGCCGCAGCATGCCGGGCTGGCC
>Ga0209474_10002842_pt1 | contig 15622 bp, 12 predicted proteins | sample GraSoiAngelo_145_FD_185902 | JGI IMG/M metagenome (GOLD analysis project Ga0209474, IMG submission 185902) | Grasslands soil microbial communities from the Angelo Coastal Reserve, California, USA - 14_1009_05_20cm (SPAdes) (version 2) | ecosystem: Environmental > Terrestrial > Soil > Grasslands...
AGTGCTCGAGCTCCTGCGCATCGTACCAATCGCCCGATTGCAGCGTCAGTAATGGCAGCACCGCCTCGCGTGGCAGATCCTTCAGCCCGATATTGACGTCCACCTTGCCGAACCGGTAGCGCTCGCCTTCCTCGATCGTGAACGTGATCACAAACCCGTCGCGATCCGGCGTCAGCTCGGCGACCCCGGAAACCACCCGGAAATCGGCGTACCCCTCGGTTAGATAGAATTTGCGCAGCAACTCGCGATCATAAGTGAGCCGATCCGGATCGTAGGTGTCCGCAGTCGACAGGAAGCGGTACCACCGGCTTTCCTTTGTCTCGATGGTGCCGCGCAATGTGCTGTCGCTGAACACCCGATTGCCGACAAAATTGATGCTACGCACCCCGGTCGACGGGCCCTCGTTGATCTCGAAGACCAGATCGACGCGATTTTCCGACAGCTGGATGATCTTGGGCTCGACCGTGGCGGCAAAGCGGCCACGGCGGCGGTACAGTTCGAGGATCCGCCTGACGTCGTTCTGTACCCGGGTGCGGGTGTAGACGACACGCGGACGCAGCTGGATCTCAGCGTTGAGATCCTTATCCGACAGCTTCGAATTACCCTCAAAGGCGATGCGATTGATGATCGGATTTTCAACCACGCGAATGACGAGCACGTTGCCTTCGCGGGTCAGCTTGACATCGGCGAACAGCCCGGTGGCGAACAGCGCCTTCAACGAGCGGTCGACGCGCTCGGCATCCCAGGGGTCGCCGGTCTGGACCAGCAGATAGGAGCGCACCGTCTCGGGCTCGATGCGCTGAATGCCCTCGATCCGAATGGAGCCGATGGTGCCACCCGCCGCGGCCGATGCCGCCCGCGTTTGCGCCCCCCGCGTCTGCGCCGCGGCAGAAAACACCCAACCCGCCGCCGAAACGAGCATCGCGGCGAGCACGGCGACCCAGCAAATCGTCAACCGCTTGGAAACCAAAACCCCCCACCCCCGAGGCTTGTGATTTACCCCGCCACCGAAACGCTCGTTAGGTGACGAGACCTTTTACGAATTCCACGATCCGGAGATGGACAAGATCATTCCAGGTGGCAAACACCATCAACGTCAGCACCAACGCCAAGCCGATGCGGAACCCATACTCCTGGGCCCGCTGACCCAGTGGTCTTCCGCGAATCGCTTCAGCGGCATAGAACAGCAGGTGGCCCCCGTCAAGCACCGGCACCGGGAACAGGTTGATTAGCCCGAGATTGATCGACAACACGGCCATGAACCACAGCAGCGGAACGATGCCGCCCTGCGCGACCTCGCCCGACATCTGCGCGATCCGCAGCGGCCCGCCGAGCTCATCGCTGGCGCGCGTGCCGATGATGATCTGCCACATCGCTTCGAGCGTCGCGGTCGACAGGTTCCAGGTCTCGCCAACCGCCTGTATCACCGCGCTCGCGGGATTTCGCCTGACATACTCGACGCCGCTGCGGCCGATGCCGAGCAGGCCGATCTCATGGCGATCGCCGAGGCGGTCGGTAATCTCGGTCCGGCTCGGGGTGACCTGCAACGTGACGGGCTGACCGTCACGTTTGACCACCATCGACATCGCAACGCCGGGGTTCATGCGAACCAGCTGCTGGACGTCCTCGAAACGCTGGATCGTACGGCCGTCGATGCTGACGATCACATCGCCCGGATGGATACCGCCTTTTTCAGCGGCACTGGCGGGCTGTACCTGACCGACCTCCGCCGGCGTGAACGGCTGGCCATAGGTCATGAACAGCAGCGAAAGCACCACGATGGCGAAGACGAAATTGGCGAGCGGTCCGCCGGCGACAATCGCCGCCCGCTGACCGAGCCGCTTGCCGTGGAACGATACGGCCCATTCTGCGGGGCTGAGCTGGGGCAGCCGCGCCATCGGCAAGCCGGAGGTGGCATCGGCGTCGCCGAACATCTTTACGTAGCCGCCGAGCGGGATCGCGCTGAACTTCCAGCGCGTGCCGGCACGGTCCCACCACCCGAACAGTTCCGGGCCAAAACCGATCGAGAAGACCTCGATCCTGACCCCATTCCGGCGCGCGATCCAGTAGTGGCCGAACTCGTGAACAAAGACGAGGACCGTCAGCACGATCAGAAAGACGCCGACGTAAAGAGCCCCGCCGTGCAGAAACGGTGTCAAATAGTTCATCTCCTGTCCGCCGGTTCGGCCAGGCGCGCGGTGGCGCCCTTGGCGATTACTTGCGCAGCTGTAGCACGCGCAACCTTATCCAGATCGTAAACATCTTCGAGTGAATCAAGATTACCGCCCGGTAACAGCTCGAGGGTGCGCTCGACGGTCGCGGCGATATCGAGAAAGCCGATCTCGCCTCCGAGAAAGGCGTGGACGGCGGTTTCGTTGGCGGCGTTGAGCACGGTCGGGCCACCCGCCAGGGTTAACGCTTCGCGCGCCAGCCGCAAGGCCGGGAAGCGGGTCGGGTCGGGGGCTTCGAAGGTCAGCCGCCCAACCTCGGCAAGGTCGAGCCGCTTGGTCGGCGCCGGTGTACGGTCCGGCCAGCCGAGCGCGTAGGCGATCGGGGTGCGCATGTCGGGCGAGCCGAGATGGGCCAATACCGAGCCGTCGCGATAATTCACCAGGCCGTGCACGATCGATTGCGGATGGACGACGATGTCGATGCGCTCGGGATCGAGCTGGAACAGGTGATGCGCCTCGATCAGTTCAAGACCCTTGTTCATCAACGTGGCCGAGTCGACCGAAATCTTCGCCCCCATGCGCCACGTCGGATGCGCCACCGCCTGTTCCGGGGTCATGTCACGCATTTCGGCGAAACTGCGTTCGCGAAACGGTCCGCCGCTGCAGGTCAGCGTAATCTTTTCGATCCCGTCAACCCGCTGAAAATCGAAGCATTGCCAGATTGCGTTGTGCTCGCTGTCGACCGGCAGCAGGGTCGCGCCATGCGCCAGGACTTCGCGCATGAACAGGCTGCCGGCGCAGACCAGTACCTCCTTGTTGGCGAAGGCAACAATGCGGCCCTGCCGTATCGCGGCAAGCGTAGGTTCCAGTCCAGCCGCTCCGACGATACCGGCCATGACCCAGTCGGCCGGCCGTTCGGAAGCCTCGACCAGCGCCGCCCGGCCACACGCTACCTCGATCCCGGTGCCGGCAAGCGCGTCCTTCAGCGCGGCGTATTCGCTCGGCTCGCCTATCGCGGCAAAACGCGCCCGGAGCGCACGGGCCTGCTCGGCCAGCAAGGCGGCATTGTGATTGGCGGTCAGCGCCTCGACGGTGAATGATTTGGGATTGCGTTTCAGCAGGTCGATGGTGCTTTGGCCGATCGAGCCGGTCGAACCGAGAACGGTCACTCGCCGCGGCTGTCCGGCCTGACCATTTGTCCGATCGGCCGGGACCCCAAGCGGGCCCGCCTTCGCCCGGCTAGCCGCGGTTATCGCCATGCCAACACGCTGCCACCGCCGATCAGCGTCAACAGCGCTACCGCCGGGATCACGGCCAAAAGGCCATCAAGCCGGTCGAGAAGGCCGCCATGCCCGGGAATGAGGCCGCTCGAGTCCTTCACGCCGAACCTTCGCTTGGCCACGGACTCCGCAAGATCGCCGAACTGCTCGACAATCGCAAGTCCCGCGCTCAGCAAAACCAGAGGTAGCGCTGACGCACCAAGCAGACGGGCGGTCGCCCAGCCGGTCAGCGCCGCGCAGCCGGCGCCGCCGATCACGCCGGCCCAGGTCTTGCGCGGGCTCCATTCCGGCGCCAACAGCGGACCGCCAATCCGGCGCCCGGCGATATAGGCGCCGATGTCAGTGGCCCAGACCACGGCGAAGATCCACAGCAGGGTCAGCGGTCCACCAGCCTCCGCGCGCGCCAGCCACAACAGCAGCACACAGGGTAGCGCGATCCAAAGCAAGCCCAGCGCTAACCATCGCGGCTCGGCCTCATGCTCCCGCCGCGCGACCCAGAAAACGATTGCCGCGCCGGCCGCGGTGGCGGCGAGCGCCAAAGCGATGCCGGCGAACACGGCGATGATGACGGCCACGAGAGCGGCGGCGATCAAAACGGCCCCGGTGTTCCCAATCCCGCCGCCGCGGCACAGCCTGGCCCATTCCCAAGCCATGCCGATGGCGGCGATTGCGGTCAGGATCGGCAGCCAAGGCGAGCCGTACCAGGTGGCGGCGATCGCGATCGGCGCCAGCACCAGAGCGGACAGGATGCGGAGCGTCAGCAGGCCCGGTTCAGCGCGAGCCAACAGAGGCACCGTAGCGGCGCTCGCGGCCACAATAATCGGCGATCGCCTGCTCAAGATCGGCACGGCCGAAATCGGGCCACAGCGTCTTGGTAAAGACGAGCTCGGCATAGGCGCACTGCCACAGCAGGAAATTGCTGATGCGCTGTTCGCCGCTGGTGCGGATCAGAAGGTCGGGATCGGGCAGATCGGCGGTGAACAGATGCGACGCAATCAGCTCCTCGTCGATGGCATCGAGCGGCAGAGTGCCAGATTTCGCCTTGGCAGCGATGGCACGCGCTGCCGCGGCAATCTCTGCGCGGCCGCCATAGGACAGCGCGATCGTCAGGTTGATCGCGCGGTTCTCGCGGGTCAGCGCCTCCGCGTTGTCGATCAGTGTCATGATATCCGCCGACAGGCGGCAGGTCTCGCCGATTACCCGCAGGCGCACGCCATTGCGATGCAACTCCGCGATCTCGCCGCGGAGGTAATGGCGCAGCAGCCCCATCAGATCGTCGATCTCGTCGAGCGGCCGCTTCCAGTTTTCCGAGGAAAAACCGAACAGCGTCAGATACGGAACGCCGAGTTCGGTCGCCGCCGTCAGCGTGCGCCGCACCGCCTCGGCGCCACGGCGGTGACCAGCAATGCGCGGCAGACCGCGGCTCTGCGCCCATCGGCCGTTCCCGTCCATTATGATGGCAATGTGCCGCGGCAATAGGCCGGACGAAGCGTCGACACTCATCAGACTTGAAGGATTTCCTTGTCCTTTTGCGCGAGCGTCTCGTCGATGCGCTTGATGTGGTCGTCGGTCATGTGCTGCACGTCATTCTGCAGTTTCCGCTGCTGGTCCTGCGAGATTTCGTGGTCCTTTTCCAGCTTGCGCAGCGCCTCGATGCCGTGTTGTCGCACCTTCCGCACCGCGATGCGCGCATCCTCGGCGTATTTTGCCGCGACCCGGGTCAATTCGCGCCGCCGCTCCTCGTTGAGCTCGGGGATTGGTACGCGGATCACCTGGCCCTCGGTCTGCGGATTGAGACCGAGCCCGGCTTCCCGGATCGCCTTATCGACTGCCTTGACGACGCCGCGGTCCCAGACCTGCACGGTGATCATGCGCGGCTCGGGCACGTTAACGTTGGCCACCTGGTTGAGCGGCACCATGCCGCCATAGGCGTTGACCTGTACCGGCTCCAGCAGGCTGGTCGATGCCCGCCCGGTGCGCAGCCCACCGAACTCCTTGCGCAGCACTTCGATCGCGCCATCCATGCGGCGCCGGAGATCCTTCAGCAATTCATCTTCGGTCATGGCGTAAGTTCCCTCGCGCTTCCCCGTACGTCTTATTGTGTCTCTTCTATGATCGTAAAGCGGCCGCGGCCCTGCACCACCTCCGCGAACCCGCCATTCTCGAATATCGAGAAGACCAGGATCGGGATGCGGTTTTCCCGCGCCAACGAAATTGCCGACGCGTCCATCACTTCGAGGTCGCGTGCCAATACCTCGCGATAATCGAGCCGCTCGAAACGGTGCGCCTTGGGGTTGCGCAGCGGGTCGGCATCGTAGACGCCATCGACCTTGGTCGCCTTCAGCAAGGCGTCACACCCCATTTCGGATGCCCGCAGCGCGGCCGCCGTATCGGTGGTGAAAAACGGGTTGCCGGTGCCGGCGCCGAAGATGACGACCCGCCCCTTTTCCAGATGGCGCAAGGCACGCCGCCGGATGTAAGGCTCGCAAATCGATTGCATCGAGATTGCAGACTGGACCAGGGTCGTGACGCTGCGGCGCTCCAGCTCGTTCTGCATGGCCAGCGAGTTTATCACCGTGGCCAGCATGCCCATGTAGTCGCCCGAGGCGCGCTCCATGCCGACCGCAGCGCCCGACAGACCGCGGAAGATGTTACCGCCGCCGATTACCAGGCACAGCTCGACCCCGAGCATGTGGACCGACCGGATCTCCTCGGCGATGCGGCCGATCATGGCGGGGTCGAGCCCGTAATCGCGCTCGCCCATCAGCGCTTCGCCCGAAATTTTGAGAAGGACGCGACGATACTTCAGATCGGCAGACATGCGTCCGGCGCCCATCGGCTGAAATACCCGCCGTCGCGGGCGGCCCGAAGATACACCAAACTCGGGCCGCCGCAGCGGAATTTGACGTGCCTCGTATGGCCGCGATCGAGGGATCAGCTCTTGAGCTGCGCTCCAATCTCACCGGCAAAATCGGGAGCCGGCCGCTCGACCCCCTCGCCGAGCGCGAAGCGGACAAATCCGGCGACCCGGATCGGTTTCCCGGCCGCCTTGGCCGCAGCTTCGACGACCTTGCCGACCCGAGTTTCACCATCAATTACAAAGACCTGGTCGAGCAGCACGACCTCTTCGTAGAACTTGCGCAGCCGGCCCTCGACCATGCGCTCGACGATCGCCTCAGTTTTGCCGGTGCCCTGCGCCTGCTCGCGCAACACGGCACGTTCGCGGTCGAGCGCTGATCCCGGAACCGCCGATGTATCGAGATACTGCGGGTTGGCTGCTGCGACATGCATCGCCAGCTGGCGGCCGAGCGTCTCGACCGCTTCGCCGGTAGCCTCCGATTCGAGCGCCACCAGGACGCCGATCTTGCCAAGGCCGGGCGCCAGCGAGTTGTGGACATAGGACGCGACGTGCCCTTTGCCAACGGCGAGCCGCTGCGCCCGCCGCAAGACCAGATTCTCGCCGATGCGTCCCACCAGTTCGGTCAGCTCCTCGGCAACGGTGCGGCCGGTCCCGGGGTAAGCCGCCTGCTTCAGCTTCTCGACGTCACCATCGCCGCCGACCGCCAAAGTCGCGACGGCGCGCACAAAGGCCTGAAACAGCTCGTTGCGGGCGACAAAGTCGGTCTCGGAATTGACTTCGACGACCGCTCCTGCCGTACCGCGCGCCGCGACGCCGACCAGCCCGTCGGACGCCACCCGTCCGGCCTTTTTAGCTGCCGCGGCGAGGCCTTTTTTGCGCAGCCAATCGACCGCGCCTTCGATGTCGCCGCCGGTATCGCCAAGCGCCCGTTTGCAATCCATCATCCCCGCGCCGGTCCTGTCGCGCAATTCCTTGACCAGCGCCGCCGTTATCTCGGCCATCCCATTATCCTCTCGTATAGTCGTATCCGGCGAGCGTCACTCCGCCGCCGATGTCGGTTCGGACTCGGCCGGTTCGGAGGCCGCCTCTTCGGCGAGCGCTTCCGGTGCGGGCTCGTCGCCGAGCTCCTCCTCTTCCGGCACGATCTCTTCCGGCAACTGAGCGCGGGCGCCGACATCGATGCCGGAGGCGGCGAGCTCGGCCTGCAGCCCGTCGAGGACCGAGCCGGAAACCAGGTCGCTGTACAAATGAATCGCGCGCATCGCATCGTCGTTCCCCGGGATCGGGTAGGCGATCCCATCGGGCGAGGAGTTCGAATCAAGGATCGCGACGACCGGGATGCGCAACTTGTTGGCCTCCTGTACCGCGATCGCTTCCTTGTTGGTGTCGATCACGAACAGAATGTCCGGCAGCCCGCCCATCTCCTTGATGCCGCCGAGCGCGCGTTCGAGCTTGTCGCGATCGCGCGTCAGCTCCAAGAGCTCACGCTTGGTCAGGCCGCTCTCTTCCGCGGTGATGCGCTCGTCGAGCTCGCGGAGCCGCTTGATCGATTGCGAGATCGTCTTGAAATTGGTCAGCATGCCGCCGAGCCAACGGTAGTTGACATAATACTGGCCGCAGCGCTTGGCCGCCTCGGTGATCGCCTCTTGCGCCTGCCGTTTGGTGCCGACCAGCAAGACCCGGCCGCCGCCGGCGACAACTTCGCGGATCGCCTCCAGCCCTTGCCGCAATAACGGCACGGTCTGTTCGAGGTCGATGATATGGATGCCGTTGCGGACGCCGTAGATGTACGGCGCCATCTTGGGGTTCCAGCGCCGCGTATGGTGGCCGAAATGAACGCCGGCTTCCAATAGCCCGCGCATCGTGAAATCGGGGAGTGCCATAGTTCTGTCCTTTCCGGTTGTGCCGCCGCAGGGGACAATCGGAGCTTCCAACGACGCGGAAGAGGCCGACACCGGAGCAGCCATCCCCACCGGGAAGGCCGCAGCCCTGCGTGAGGGTTACGCGGGCGTCTAGGTAAGGCCGCGCGGCCGGTTTGGCAAGCGAAGCCGTGTGTCTGCGGTGGTTTGACCAGGGCCGGCAGGCCGCCTAAGGTCCGATTCCCTGACGGAATACGCGAGAGGAGACGCGCGAAATGGCCTTTTACGAACTGCGCCAATACAAGGTCCGGCCGGGCAGGATGCAGGAATGGCTCAAGGTCATGGAGGAGGAGATCATCCCGTTCCAGGTCGCCAAGGGCATGGTGATCACCGGCAGCTACCGGGGCGAGACCGATGATTCCGTCTATGTGTGGATGCGCCGTTTCGAAAGCGAGGCGCAGCGCGAGGCGCTCTACAAAGCGGTCTACGAGAGCGATCACTGGAAGAAGGAGATCGCGCCGCGCATCCCCGATTTGCTCGACCGCGAAAAGATGGTCGTGACCCGCATCGTCCCGACGACCCGCTCGACGGTGCAGTAAGCGCCCGTCCCCGTGGCCGGGCTGTCCCGGCCACTCACGTCTTGTGAGCGGAACTTCAGCAATCAAGACGTGGATGCCCGGGACAAGCCCAGGCAAGGCGATTTGGTGAGGGGTATAGGGCGGCAAGCCCGTTCTGACGGCCGGATAGCGAGCTCAAATATCGTGGACATCGACAATGCCGGGGAGCGATTTGACGGCGGCCCGGATGCGCGGATCGACTCGGAAACCGCCGGGCAACGTCACCTCGATCTCGCGGCTCGGCAGGTCGAGCACGACGGTGACCCGGCCGCGCCCGCCCGCCTCGCGGCTGATGACGCTTTTGAGGCGAGGCAGGGCCTCGGCCTCGGAGACGAAGATACGCAGCCCGGCCGCGGCTTGCGCCACGACTGTGTCGAGCGGCTCGATCTTCTGCACGGTCAACCGCAGGCTCTCTTCCTCGCGGCGGACATCGACCGTGGCGATCAGCGGCTGACCGCCTTCGAGCACCCCGCGCGACTGAGCCAAGATCTCGGAAAACATCGTCACCTCAAAGGCGCCCGAAGTGTCCGAGAGCTGTATAAAGGCGAAGCGGTTGCCGCGCGCCGAGGTACGCTCCTTTTTACCGATTACGATCCCGGCAAGGCGGAAACGGCTCGAACCGTTAGCGGCAAGCGCGGCCGGTAGATCAGCCCAACGCAAGACGCCTGCCCGCTCGAGGCTCTTGGCGTATGGGTCGAGCGGATGGCTCGACAGGTAGAAGCCGATCGCGTCGAACTCATGCTGCAAGCGCTCGACCGAGGGCCAGTCCGCCACGACCGGCAATGACGGACGCGCGGCGAAGCCTTGGTCGACCCCGGCGAACAGGTTCTCTTGTCGGGTAACCCGTTCCTCGGCGGCACGGCTCGCTTGGCGCAACAGCAGCTCGGCGGCGGCGAAGCTCTGTGCCCGGTTCGGATTGAGGCATTCGAAAGCGCCGGCCTTCACGAGGTTTTCGAACTGCCGCCGGTTGAAGCTCTTGGTGTCGAGCCGGCGGGCGAAATCGAACAGATCCTTGAACGCGCCGTTGCGCTGCCGTTCGGCGATAAGCTCACGCATCGCCTGTTCGCCGACGCCCTTGACTGCGGCGAGGGCATAGCGAATTGCAGATTTGCCGGTCTTCGGGTCGGTCTCGACGGCGAATGTAACATCGGAGCGGTTGATATCGGGCGGCAGCAGGGCGACCCCGAGCCGGTCCAATTCCTGGCGGAAATGGTTGAGCTTGTCGGTATTGCCGAGATCGAGGGTCATCGACGCGGCAAGAAACTCGACCGGATAATTGGCTTTCAGATACGCGGTCTGGTAGGCCACCAGGGCATAGGCAGCGGCGTGCGATTTGTTGAAGCCGTAGCCCGCGAATTTGGCCATTTGATCAAAGATCTGCTCGGCCTTGCCGGGCGCGACGCCGCGCGCCACCGCGCCCTCGACAAAGCTCTTCCGCTGGGCATCCATTTCGGATTGAATCTTCTTGCCCATCGCGCGCCGCAGCAAATCGGCGCCGCCCAGCGTATAGCCGGCCAGCACCTGGGCGATCTGCATGACCTGTTCCTGATAGATCATGATGCCGTGGGTTTCCTTGAGGATCTCCTCAAGCGCCGGGTGCAGGTAGTCGGCCTTCTCCTCGCCATGCTTGACCGCGATGTAGCGCGGGATGTTTTCCATCGGCCCGGGCCGGTACAGCGAGACAACCGCGATGATGTCCTCGAAGCGGTCCGGCCGCAGCTTCTTGAGCATGTCCCGCACGCCGGCGCCTTCGACCTGGAACACGCCGACCGTGTCACCGTGCGCCAGCAGCTCGTAGCTGGGACGGTCGTCGAGCGGCAGATTGGCGAGGTCGAGATCGACATCGCGCGCTTTTAAAAGATCGAGGCAGCGCGCCAGCACGGTCAAAGTCTTCAGGCCGAGAAAGTCGAATTTGACGAGGCCGGCCAGTTCGACCCATTTCATGTTGAACTGGGTCACCGGCATGTCCGAACGCGGGTCGCGGTAAAGCGGCACGAGTTCGCGCAGCGGCCGGTCGCCAATCACGACCCCCGCCGCATGGGTCGAGGCGTGGCGGTAGAGGCCTTCGAGCCTGAGCGCCGTCGTCAGCAGCCGCGCCACGGCCTCGTCGGAGTCGCGCGCGGCCTGTAATTGCGGCTCGCTCCAGATCGCCTTCTCCAAACTGACCGGGTGCGCCGGGTTGTAGGGCACCAGTTTGGCGATGCGGTCCACCTGGCCATAGGGCATGCCGAGCACCCGGCCGACATCGCGCAACACGGCGCGCGCCTGCAACTTCCCGAAGGTGATGATTTGCGCCACCCGGTCACGGCCGTACTTCTGCTGGACATAGCGGATCACCTCGTCACGCCGCTCCTGGCAGAAATCGATGTCGAAATCCGGCATCGACACGCGCTCCGGGTTCAGGAAGCGCTCGAACAGGAGGCCGAAGCGCAGCGGGTCGAGATCGGTGATCGTCAACGCCCAGGCGACGACCGAGCCGGCGCCCGAGCCGCGCCCCGGCCCGACCGGGATGCCCTGCCGTTTCGCCCACTGAATGAAATCGGCGACGATCAGGAAATAACCGGCGAAACCGGTCTCGACGATCATGTCGAGTTCGAATTCAAGGCGCTCGCGATACGGGCGCAGCGCCTCCTCGTCGGCGGCGGCAAAAGCGGGGCTCGCCAGGCGGACGTCCAGCCCTTCCCGCGCCGCGGTGCGTAGCGCCCCCGCCTCGTCCTCGCCTTCGGGCAGCGGAAATGCGGGCAGGATCGGCTTGCGCGGCTGCGGGATGAAGGCGCAGCGCTGCGCGATGACCAGCGTGTTGTCGCAGGCTTCCGGCAGATCGGCGAACAAGGCCCGCATCTCTTCCGCCGGGCGGAAGAAATGCTCCGGTGTCAGGCGCCGCCGTTCATCGTCGGCAACGATGCGGCTCTGCGCGATACACAGCAGCGCGTCATGCGCCTCGTAAAAATCGCGGTCGGGGAAATAGGCGTCGTTGGTCGCGACCAATGGCAGATCGTGCGCATAGGCGAGATCGATGAGCCCGGCCTCGCAGCGCGCTTCTTCCACGAGGCCGTGACGCTGCAGTTCGATATAAAGCCGGCCCGGGAAGATGTCCTTGAGCACCGTCAGCGCAGTTTCGGCCGCCTCGGTCTGGCCTTCCGAGAGCAGACGCCCGACCGGGCCCGCCGCGCCACCGGCGAGGCAGATCAGCCCATCGCTCGAGGCGGCGAGATCGGCAAGCGCGACCGCCGGCTCGGCGCCGGCCTCGCCATCGAGAAAGGCGCGGCTCACAAGAGCCATCAAATTGCGGTAGCCGGCCTCGCTTTGGACGAGTAGCACGATGCGATCGAGCTCGCCATGTCCACTTGGCGCGTGTCCATTGCCGTTGGACGAGCGGCCGTTGCGCACGTTGCCGTTCGCAGCCAGCGCGATCTCGCAACCGATGATCGGCTGCACCCCGGCCTCGGCGCAGGCGATGGCGAATTCAAGCGCGCCGAACAGGTTTCCGCTGTCGGTGATCGCCACCGCCGGCATCGCTTCGCCGCGGCACAACTGCACCAACTCCTTGATTTTGATCGCGCCGGCCGACAGCGAGTAGGCGCTGTGGACGCGGAGATGGATGAAATCGGCGAGCGGCATGTCGGCGTTTGACTCTCAGTGCACCATCAAGATGGCACGACCGAGCGGCGAAAACACCGTTCTCTGTCGATCGCGGGAACGCGCCGCGCTCGCCTGCATGGCACGTGCGTTTGAGCTCCTCGCTGGGCTCGAATCGGCGCGCCTAAACCTGCCTGAGCATCCCGTCTTCGAGGGTGACGATGCGGTCGAGGCGGCCGGCGAGTTCGAGATTGTGGGTCGCGATCAGCGCCGCAAGACCTTGGGCGCGGACAATCCTGATCAGCGTGTCCATGACGCTGGTCGCGGTCGTGTGATCGAGATTGCCGGTCGGCTCGTCGGCCAGCAAGATCTTCGGATCATTCGCCAATGCCCGCACGATTGCGACGCGCTGCTGCTCGCCGCCCGAGAGGCGCGCCGGGCGATGCGTCAGGCGCTCGGCGAGTCCGACCTGGCCAAGCAGCGCCTCCGCCTTGCGGCGCGCCGCGGCACGCGCCACCCCGGCGATCATTTGCGGCAGCATGACATTTTCCAGCGCCGAGAACTCGGGCAGCAGGTGGTGAAACTGATAGACGAAGCCGAGCGCGCGGCGGCGCAGCAAAGTGCGGTGCTCGTCGGATAGCGCGCCGCAATCGCGTCCTTCGATCAGCACCGCGCCGCTCTCCGGCCGCTCCAGCAGACCGGCGACGTGCAGCATCGTCGATTTGCCGGCGCCCGAGGGACCGACCAGCGCGACGATCTCTCCGGGCGCGAGCGCGAGATCGACGCCATTCAGCACCGCCAGCTCGACCGCAGCCTGACGAAACACCTTGCGCACCTCGCGCAATTCGAGCGCCGACAACTGGCCCGCAGTCAATGCCAAGGGTTCTACCGTTTCAGCAAAAAACCGTCGTCCCGGCGAAGGCCGGGACCCATTCTTCCGCTTTTCGTGCGGTCGAAAGATGGATCCCGGCCTTCGCCGGGATGACGGCTGATGTGACGGGCAAATATTGGCCGGCGGAGGACCGACCAAAGCGATGCGCCGTCCGGCTCATTCGTAGCGCAGCCCCTCGACCGGATCGAGCCGCGCCGCCCGCCAGGAGGGATAGAGCGTCGCCAAAAAAGATAGAGCCAGCGCCATGATCACGACGGTGGCGACATCGACGGTCTGGATATGCGCCGGAATGCGCGTGAAGAAATAGATCTCGGCCGAGAACAGATTGACCCCGAGGACGCCCTGCACGAATTGGCGGATCGGCTCGATATTCTCGGTGAACGCGACACCTAGCGCGAACCCGGCCACTGTCCCGACGATGCCGATCGAGGCGCCGCTCAGCATAAAAATGCGCAATATCATGCCGCGCGATGCACCCATCGTGCGCAGGATCGCGATGTCGCGGCCCTTGTCCTTCACCATCATGATCATGCCGGAAATGATGTTGAAGGCGGCCACCAGGATGATCAGCGTCAGGATCAGGAACATCACGTTGCGCTCGATCTCGACCGCGCTGACGATGCTCGAATTGGCGTGCTGCCAATCGACGATACGGACATGCCCGCCGAGCGCGGCGGCGATGGCCTGGCCTTCCTGGTTCGCGCGGTCGGCGTCGGCGACAAAGACTTCGAGGTCGCTGACCGCGTCGGGCAGGCGGAAGAACACCTGGGCCGCCGCGAGCGGCACATAAACGAAGCTGTTGTCGTATTCATAGAAGCCGACATTGAACAAGGCCGCGACGCGGTAGGTCTTGAGCCGCGGCATCGTACCAAAGGCGGTGTCAGTGCCTTGCGGCGAGATCAGCGTCACCGGTGCGCCGACCCCGACGCCGAGGCGCCGCGCCAGGCGCTCGCCGAGCGCGACCCCGTCATCGCCGAATTCGGCGAGCGATCCACCGACGATATGATCGGCGATCAGCGCGCGGTTGCGGAGGTCGTCGGGGCGGATGCCGCGGACGATCGCGCCCGAGGCGGCGCCGCTCTCGCCGGTCGCCATGACCTGACCCTCGATCATCGGCGTCGCGCTGACGACGCCCGGCACCTGCCGCACTTTGGCCGCGACCGCGTCGAAATCGGTCAGCATGCCGGCCTCGCCATAAACGCCGAGATGGCCGTTGAGACCGAGGATGCGGCCGATCAGATCGGCGCGGAACCCGTTCATGACCGACATGACGATGATCAAGGTGGCGACGCCGAGCGCGATGCCGAGCAGCGAGAAGATGGCGATAACCGAGACGAAGCCTTCCTGCCGCCGCGCCCGCAAATAGCGGAACGCGACCATCCGTTCAAAAGCGCCGAAGATCACGTCACGCCCTAATGTCCCTCGCCCGCACTGCGGGAGAGGGTGGCCGCGAGCGTCAGCTCGCGGACGGGTGAGGGTGTTCGCTGCAGAAAGACCCTCACCCTCCCACGCCTCCGGCGTGGGCCCCTCCCTCTCCCGCAGTGCGGGAGAGGGGCCTAGCAGCGAACCGGGCCACCACCGTGTCAATCGGCAGGTCCTGGCGCGCGCCGCTGCGGCGCTGCTTCCATTCGATATTGCCGCCGGCGAGGCCGCGCGGTCCGATGATCAGCTGGTCGGGCAGGCCAATCAGATCCATCGCGGCGAATTTGGCGCCCGGCGACTCGTCGCGGTCGTCATACAGCACCTCGACCCCGGCGCCACGCAGTTTGCCGTAGAGATCGTCGGCGGCAGTACGGCACTTGTCATCCGCCGGGCGCAGATTGATCAGCCCGAGGCGGAACGGCGCGACGCTTTCCGGCCAGATGATGCCGGCATCGTCGTGGTTTGCCTCGATCAGCGCGCCGACCAGCCGTGACACGCCGATGCCGTATGAGCCCATTTCGAGCGGCACCTCCGCGCCATCCGCCCCGGTGACGACGGCGCCCATCGGCTGCGAGTACTTGGTACCGAAGTAGAAGGTCTGGCCAACCTCGATGCCGCGCGCCTTTTCCAGCTTTTCGGGCGGCACCGGACATTTCGCCGGATCGTGGACATCCCCCGTGGCGGCATAGAGGCTGGTGAAATGAGCAACCGCCGCTTCTAGCGCATCGCGGCCGTTTTCTTCGTACCAACTATTGTCGAAACTCTCCCAGTTCATCTCCAGATAGTCGGAGTGCACAAACACCTCGCTCTCGCCCGTCTGAGCGAGGACGTGGAATTCGTGGCTGAGATCGCCGCCGATCGGGCCGGTATCGGCGCGCATCGGGATCGCCTTCAATCCCATGCGGGCGAAGGTGCGCAGATAGGCGACAAACATCTTGTTAT
>Ga0209474_10002844_pt1:10000-15617 | contig 15617 bp, 5 predicted proteins | sample GraSoiAngelo_145_FD_185902 | JGI IMG/M metagenome (GOLD analysis project Ga0209474, IMG submission 185902) | Grasslands soil microbial communities from the Angelo Coastal Reserve, California, USA - 14_1009_05_20cm (SPAdes) (version 2) | ecosystem: Environmental > Terrestrial > Soil >...
CTATTCCTATGATGTCGATTTCCAGCGCAAAGTTCAGCCGGGCGATTCGTTCGAAATCCTGTATGCCGGCGAAGACGAAAACCCGAGCGACAACAGCAAGGTCGACGTATGGTTTGCCTCGCTGACCACTGGCGGAGAGACGAAAAAGTTCTACCGTTATCAAACGACCGACGACAACCTCGTCGACTACTACGACGAGAGCGGCAAGAGCGCGAAGAAATTCCTGGTCCGCAAGCCGGTCGCAGAAGGCAATATGACGTCGGGCTTCGGCGGCCGTAATCATCCTCTGCTCGGCTACGAAAAGATGCATACCGGCGTCGACTGGGCCTCCTCGACGGGAACGCCCGTGTTCGCCGCCGGCAACGGCGTGATCGATAAGATCGGCTGGGAGGGCGGGTACGGCAAGTATATTCGCATCCGGCACGCCAATGGATACGAGACCGCCTATGGCCACATGTCGGCTTTCGCGCGCAACATGGAAGCCAACAAGAAGGTGCGGCAGGGACAGGTGATCGGGTATATCGGGTCCACCGGGCTGTCGACCGGCTCGCACCTGCATTACGAAATTCTGATCAATGGGCGCTTCGTCGACCCGATGAGAATAAAGCTGCCGCGCGGCCGTGTGCTCGAGGGCACGCTGCTCGCCACCTTCGATCAGGAGCGCACGCGCGTCGACGCCATGATGACCGGCGGTACGCCTTCGCGGTACGCGCAGACCCGTTGACGTGGACCCTTGACGGCCCGCGTCCGCTTCATCGTCCGTCTTCTGATCAGGCTGCCTCGGCGAGCTTGCCGTTGAAGGTAAGACCCTGCTTGCCGGCCGAGATGACGACCTTCTCGCCGTCCTTGATGCGCCCGGACAGGATCATCTCGGCGAGCGGATCCTGGACCGATTTCTGAATGACGCGTTTCAACGGCCGGGCGCCATAGGTCGGATCGTAGCCTTTTTCCGCAAGCCAGTCGCGCGCGGACGGATCGAGCACAACACTGATCTTGCGGTCTTCGAGCAGCTTTCCTAGCCGCGCCATCTGGATATCGACGATCTTCGTCATATCGCTGCGCTTGAGCCGATGGAACAGGATGATCTCGTCGATCCGGTTGAGAAATTCAGGGCGGAAATTCGCCCGCACGACCGCCATGACCTGATCGCGCACCGCATCTGTGTCCTGACCCTCGGGCTGATTGGCCAGATATTCGGAGCCGAGATTGGACGTCATCACGATGAGCGTGTTGCGGAAGTCGACGGTATGGCCTTGCCCATCGGTGAGACGGCCGTCGTCGAGCACCTGCAGCAGCACATTGAACACGTCCGGGTGCGCTTTCTCGATTTCGTCGAACAGCACGACCTGGTAGGGCCGCCGCCGCACCGCCTCGGTCAGCGCGCCGCCTTCCTCATAACCGACGTAACCGGGCGGCGCACCGATCAGGCGCGCGACCGAGTGTTTCTCCATGTATTCCGACATGTCGATGCGGATCATCGCGGTCTCGTCACCGAACAGGTATTCGGCCAAGGCCTTGGTCAACTCGGTCTTGCCCACCCCGGTTGGCCCCAAGAACATGAACGACCCGATCGGCCGATGCGGATCCTGCAACCCGGCGCGGGCGCGGCGCACCGCGGTTGCGACCGCCTTGACCGCTTCGGCTTGGCCGATAACGCGTTTGCCGAGCTGCTCCTCCATGCGCAGCAGCTTCTCTTTCTCGCCCTCGAGCATCTTTTCGACCGGCACGCCGGTCCAGCGTGAGACCACCTGCGCCACGTGATCGGCGGTCACCGCCTCCTCGACCATGGCACCCTTGCCTTCCGCCGCCTCGATGCTCTTAAGCTTCTTCTCAATTTCCGGAATGCGCCCGTAGGCGAGTTCGCCCGCCCGCTGATATTCGCCTTTGCGTTGCGCGTTCGCGAGCTCGGTGCGCAAATGGTCGAGCTCGGTCTTGAGCTTCTGCGCGTCGGAGAGCTTCTCCTTCTCCGCCTTCCAGCGCGCGGTGAGATCGGCGGATTGTTTCTCCAGCGCTGACAACTCCTTCTCCAGGCGCTTGAGGCGCTCCTTCGAGCCTGGGTCGCTTTCCTTGCGCAAGGCCTCCTGCTCGATTTTGAGCCGCACGATCTCGCGGTCGATCGAATCCAACTCCTCAGGCTTGGAATCGACCTGCATCTTGAGCCGTGCCGCGGCCTCATCGATCAGGTCAATGGCCTTATCCGGCAGGAAGCGGTCCGTGATATAACGGTGGGACAGCGTGGCGGCCGCGACCAGCGCCGAATCGGTGATGCGCACGCCGTGGTGCTGCTCATACCTGTCCTTCAGGCCGCGCAGGATAGAGATCGTGTCCTCGACGCTCGGCTCGTTGACATAGACTGGCTGGAAACGCCGCGCGAGCGCTGCGTCTTTCTCCACGTGTTTTTTGTATTCGTCGAGCGTGGTCGCTCCGACACAGTGCAACTCCCCGCGCGCGAGTGCCGGCTTGAGCAGATTGGAGGCATCCATCGCTCCGTCCGCCTTGCCGGCCCCGACGAGCGTGTGCATCTCGTCGATGAACAGGATGATGCCGCCATCGGATGCCGTCACCTCCTGCAGCACCGCTTTCAGCCGTTCCTCGAATTCGCCGCGATATTTCGCGCCCGCAATCAGCGCGCCCAGGTCGAGTGCGAGCAGCTTCTTGTCGTGGAGGCTTTCCGGCACGTCGCCGTTGACGATACGCTGCGCCAGCCCCTCCACGATGGCGGTCTTGCCGACGCCCGGCTCGCCGATCAAGACCGGATTGTTCTTGGTACGGCGGGAGAGCACCTGGATGGTCCGCCTGATCTCCTCGTCGCGACCGATCACCGGATCGATCTTGCCGTCGCGGGCGGCCTGAGTGAGGTCACGCGCGTACTTTTTCAGCGCGTCATAACCGCTTTCGGCCGAGCTGGTATCGGCGGTGCGGCCCTTGCGCAGCGCATTGATCGCCGCGTTGAGATTTTGCGGCGTCACCCCCGCGTTGGCGAGTATGCGTCCCGCCTCGCTGTCCTTCTCGAGCGCGAGCGCGAGCAACAGCCGCTCGACCGTGACATAGCTGTCGCCTGCCTTTTCCGCGACCTTCTGCGCCTGATCGAAAACCCGCGCCAGCGCCGGCGCCAGATAAACCTGACCAGCCCCGCTACCGGAAACTTTGGGGAGCTTGGCAAGCGCCGCCTCGACCGCCGAAAGCGCCTCGCGCGATCGGCCGCCGGCGCGATCGATCAAGCCGCTGGCCAGGCCCTCGGGGTCATCGAGCAGAACCTTGAGCATGTGCTCGGGAGCGAATTGCTGATGGCCCTCGCGCAGGGCCAGCGACTGCGCGGATTGAACAAACCCGCGGGCGCGATCGGTGTATTTCTCGAAATCCATGTCAGCTCCCTCGGCCTGCCGCTCGCGTGTGTGGAGCGAGCGGGGGTCTCTCCGCCCCTGACCTAAGCCATGAACCTGTGCGCGAGCAATCGGCCTGAGCCTCGAACGACGGCTCTGCGACGTATGTGGGAAGCGATTGATTGCGGCGGTAGAGGCCGGAGCCCATTTTCGAGTTCCGGCTAGTCAGGGCGCGGTTTGCAAGCTAACAACCCGGCGATGTCCGGGGCGAATGCAAAAATTCACGCCATCTACCGCTATCCGGTGAAGGGGCTTTCGCCAGAGCCCCTCGCGCGCACGCAGCTTGAGGTGATGGAGACCTTGCCGGCCGATCGCCTCTACGCCATCGAGAACGGCCCCTCGGGGTTCGAACCTGCCGCACCCCGTCATCAGCCGAAACAGCGCTACCTTATGTTGATGCGCAACGAACGGTTGGCCCGGCTGCGCACTCGCTTTCAGGACACGAGCCATACCCTCACGATCGAGATGGAAGGCCGCGAGGCCGCGCGGGGCGATCTGCGCACATCGGAAGGCCGCGCGGCGATCGAGGCATTTCTCGCCGGCTTCTGCGCCGGTGAGCTGCGCGGCCCGCCCAGGGTGTTGCACGCACCGGGGTTCAGTTTCTCCGACGTTGCGCGCAAAGTGGTGTCGATCATCAATCTCGCGTCGGTCGCCGCGATCGAAGACGTGATCGGCCGACCCGTCCATCCGCTGCGCTTCCGCGGCAACGTGTACGTGACCGGCTGGCCGGCCTGGCGCGAATTTGATTTCCTCGGGCAGGAGATCACCGTCGCCCGGGGGCCGCGGCTCAGGGTCATCAAGCGCATCGTGCGCTGTGCGGCGACAAACGTCGACCCCGGCACCGGCATTCGCGACCTCTCAATCCCGGACACGCTGATGCGATCATTCGGTCATGCCGATTGCGGCGTTTATGGCGAGGTGGTGGAGGGTGGAGAAATCGCGGTCGGGGACGAGCTGAGTCAGTAAGGGGTGCCGTTCGAACAGCGGCAACACAGCGCGGCCCGGAGCCAGGTCACCGGCCCGGTCGTAAGGGGGGCGCGCGCGTTGCCTCGCGCCGACTGAGCAAAAAGACGCCCTGCTCGCCGAGCAGATTCCACGTCCACCAGGGCGCGTTGAAGCGAAGCGCCCGCCCCCAGGCGTCGAGCGCCACCGACTTCTCCATCGTCGCGCCCACGACGTGGCAGAGCTCGCGAAAATCCTTGATGCTGCAGAAGTGGATATTGGGAGACTCCCACCACGCATAGGGCAGATTGTCCGTGCGCGGCATGCGCCCGCCCAGCAGGATCTGCAGACGGATTCTCCAGTGGCCGAAATTGGGAAACGATACGATGCCATGACGGCCGATGCGCAGCATGTGCTCGAGCACGATGCGCGGCTGCCGCGTCGCCTGCAACGTTTGCGAGAGCACCACATAATCGAAGGCGTCGTCGGGATAATCCGCAAGGTCGGTATCGGCGTCGCCTTGGATGACCGCGAGCCCTTTTGCCACGCATTCGTTCACGCCTTCGCGTGAGAGCTCGATGCCGCGGCCGTCGACCGCGCGCGTCTCGGCAAGCAACTGCAGCAGCTCGCCATCGCCGCAACCGACATCGAGGACCTTGGCGCCGGAGGCGACCATGTCGGCAACCGCCAGCAGGTCGACGCGCGCACCGCCGAGCGCCCGCACCGCCTCCGCCATGGTCAAATCGCGCTTGAAACGCATCAACATGGTCATCGCCGCGCGGCAGGAAGGCCGCGCGCCTTGGCCGCACCCTCGAGGAACCCGCGCACGATGGCGAACAGCTTCGGCTCCTCGAGCAGAAAGGCATCGTGGCCCTTGTCCGTCACGATCTCGGCAAACGAAACACGTGCGCCGCCGGCGTTGAGCGCGTGCACGATGGCGCGCGAGTCGGACGTTGGAAAAAGCCAGTCCGACGTAAAGGAGATCACGCAAAAACGCGTCGGCGTATCCTTGAAAGCGTTGGCGAGTACCCCGTCATAATCCGCCGCGAGATCGAAATAGTCCATCGCGCGCGTCAGGTAGAGGTAGGAATTGGCGTCGAAGCGCTCGACGAAACTGACCCCCTGGTGGCGCAGATAGCTCTCGACTTGAAAATCGGCATCGAAGGAGAACGTCGGATTATCCCGGTCCTGAAACCGGCGGCCGAATTTGCGGTGCAAGGCTGCATCGGAGAGATAGGTGATGTGATTGCCCATGCGCGCGACCGCGAGGCCCCGCCGCGGATTCGTGCCCT
>Ga0209474_10002845_pt1 | contig 15613 bp, 14 predicted proteins | sample GraSoiAngelo_145_FD_185902 | JGI IMG/M metagenome (GOLD analysis project Ga0209474, IMG submission 185902) | Grasslands soil microbial communities from the Angelo Coastal Reserve, California, USA - 14_1009_05_20cm (SPAdes) (version 2) | ecosystem: Environmental > Terrestrial > Soil > Grasslands...
CTCGAGTCCTCGACGTAGTTCAGGTCGAGCAGCGCCATGCCGCCGACGATGCCGACGCTGATCGCCGCCACGCAGTCCCGCAGCACGGCGGCCGGGCTCACGCCGGGGATCTTGCCGAGGGCGTCGGCCAGCGCCACGAAGCCGCCGGTGATGGCGGCGGTGCGGGTGCCGCCGTCGGCCTGGATCACGTCGCAGTCGATCCACACCGTGCGCTCGCCGAGCTTGCCGCGGTCGGCGATGGCGCGCAGCGCGCGGCCGACCAGGCGCTGGATCTCCTGCGAGCGGCCGCTGGGCCCGCGGTTCTCGCGGGTCATGCGCGTGTTGGTCGAGCGCGGCAGCATGCCGTACTCGGCGGTGATCCAGCCGAGCGCCTGACCCTTGAGGAAGGGCGGCACCTTGTCCTCGACCGTCGCCGTGCAGATCACCTTGGTGGCGCCGAACTCCACGAGCACGGAGCCCTCGGGGTGCAGCAGGTAATCGCGCGTCACGGTGGTGGGCCGCAGCTGGTCGGGGGCGCGCCCGTCGGCGCGGGGCACGGTGGTCCGCCTCAGCGCGTGCCGGCGGCGGCCCGCGCGCGCTGGTCCCAGGTGCGCTTGTAGTCGGCCAGGCCTCCGGCGATCGCGCGGGCGATCTCGTCGCGGTAGCGCGAGTCCTTGAGGCGCTTCTCTTCCCGGGGATTGGTGACGAAGCCGATCTCGACCAGGACTGCCGGCATGGCGGCGCCGCCCAGCACGTAGAAGCCGGCCTGCTTCACGCCGCGGTTCGGGATGCGCAGCGCGTGGGTCACCGTGTCCAGCATCGTCTCGGCCAGCCGCGACGACTCGGCCTGGAACTCGGACTGGGCCAGATCCCACAGGATCGTCTTGACGATGTCGGCGGAGCGGCCGCCGCCGCGTCCGGTGGCCGGCTTCTCCAGCTGCACCACGCTGTTCTCGGTGGCGGCCACCTGGCGGGCGGCGCTGTCGGTCGCCTCTGACGACAGGAAGTACACCTCCACGCCCTCGGAGGCGGCCATGCGATGGGCGTTGGCGTGGATCGAGACGAACAGGTCGGCCCTCTCGCGATTGGCGAAGCTGGTGCGGTCCTTCAGCGTCACGAAGTGGTCGCTGTCGCGCGAGAGCAGCACCTTGACGTCGGCGCTGTCCTGCAGCTTGCGGGCCACGCGCCGGGTGATGTCGAGCACGAGCTCCTTCTCCTGGAGGCCGGCGGGGCCGACGGCGCCGGAGTCGTGGCCCCCGTGGCCGGCGTCGAGCACGATCGTGCGCAGCGGCGCAAACGTGGGCCGGTCACGGGCGGCCGTCTCGCCGGGCCGCATGAAGTCCAGCACGAGCCGCGGCGGATCGGTCAGCGAGGCGACGCGCAGCTCGCCCGGCGCGCCCTCGAACGTCACCCGCAGCATCGCGTCGACGCCGGCCCGCTCGAGCCGCGCCTCCTCGATGAAACCGTCGGCGATCGCCTCGACCTGCGGGCCACCCCCGAGGGCGACGAGGCGGATGCGCATCTCCCGGCCGCCGGCCGTCTCCACCCGGTGGACGACGGGCCCCGAGCTTTCGAGGACGATGCGCGTGAACGACGGATAGGAGCGCGTCCGCAGCTCCTCGAGGGTCGCCGGGGGCGGCAGGGCGACGGTCGGCGCGGGTGGCGGCGCCGGCACCGCCGCCACGAGCTTCGGCATCACCTGGACGAGGAACGTCTCGGGCACGAGCCACGTGCCCTTGCGCACGACGACCGGAGCGTCGAGGACGACCGGCGCGCCGTCGATGAGGATACGCGACCAGTTGCGCGTGAACGTCACGACGTGGGCGCTGGTGCGCAGGCGGGCCTGGGTGCTCTCCGCACCGGTCTCGAGGGTGGTCTTGAGCGTCTCCGCCACGCGGGTGAGCTCGACATAGGCGCGGCCCTCGTGCGAGACGGTGGGCAACCCGGCCCCGGCCGTGCCCGCGCACAGCAGGACCACGAGACCGGTAGCGAGGCGGGAACGCAGCATCGGTACGGCGATTGTAGCAATGCGCACCGCCGCCGGGAAATTCGATCAGCGGTTTCGCCGATTCCGCTCAGAGCCCTTGAACGATTCGCGAGGTCGAGAAGCGCCCCGGCCTCGCCGGGACGCTTCCGAGCATGTGGGGTGTGGGAGCCATGTGGGGCCCCCACGCCGTCAAGCCGCGTAGCGCAGGATCGCGCCGACGCCGTCGCGGTCGGTCAGACCGCCGTGGCGGTCGACCATGCTGACCTCGCCGCCGCTGGCCAGCACGCGGCCGACCATGGCTTCGCCGAGCTCGGTCGTGCGCGTGGTGGCTCCGCAGAACTGGCAGCGGCCGGGCGCCGGCGGCTGCAGCGCGCCGCAGCGCTCGCAGACGGCGCCCGGCTGCTCGAAGGCCCGGACCATATAGAGGTGCTGGACGGCGTTGCGGTTGACGGCCTCGAGGGTCGGCGCCACGCCGGCCACCGCGCGCCCGCCCTTGGCGGCCGCGTCCAGCAGCCGATCGACCGCGCCGGCGTCCTCGTGCTCGTCCAGCCGCGCCAGGAGCTCGGCCGCGCGCGTGGCGATGACCGCGGCCGGTTCGTAGCGCGCGCCCGACACGATACCCGCCACTCGTCTTGCCAGCGGCGTGGACAGGTGCTCGCGAAAGATGGCGACGGCGCGCGCTTCGCCTGACAGCACGATGCGCTCGGGCCCGTGGCGCTCGACCAGCGCGGCGACGGCCTCCGCCGTCGCCTGGTAGTGCTGGTCGCGGTGGGCCTCGATGTGGCGTTGATAGCGGCTCTGGGCCAGCGCCGCCCAGCCCCCGGTGCTGTGGCGTCCGGGCACCTCGTGCTCGAGCGTCACCTCTTCGCCGGGGCCGGTGGGGGTCAGGGCCACGAGGCGGGCGCTGACGCCGTCCACGAAGATGACCAGCGCGGGCACGGCCTCCTCGGCGGAGGGCACGAACGGTCGCAGGAACGGCCTGCTGTTCACGACGAAGGCGTCCTCGAACGCCGCGCGCAGCGGCAGCACGTCGCGCAGGCCGTCGCCGCCGGCGAACATCGCCACGCCGGAGGCGTCGGGGAACGCGTCCTGGGCGATGATCCGCCGCCCCTGCGCCTCGATCCAATCGAGATCCTCGTCGGCCGGGCGCTCGGCCGCCGCCCGCGCCTCTCGCAGGTGATTCTTCAGGAAGATGCGCACGCGCTCGCGCTGACTCTCGTCGGTCCAGCGCGTGTTCAGGTAGACGCTCACGACCGGCCGCGCCCCCGGCGGAAGCTTGGCCAGCTCGGCGAGCCGGGCCTGGACGTCGGCGGTCATCACGCGCTCCGCCGCCGCCGCCGCAGCGGCGGCAGCGCCGCCTCGCCGTCGGGCGTGAGTCCCTGGTGCGCGACGTAGTACTTCTTGGGACGCCGCGCGACGTCGCGACGTCGGCCGCGCTCACGCTCCAGCTCGTGCTCGAGCGCGGCCAGCCCGGCGTCGAAGGCCACGCGCGGCGTCTCGCCGAGGCCATTGGCGTGGACGGTCGGACGGTGCGGCACCTCGACGGTGACCGCGCAGCGGATGGTGGGGCCGCCCTTGGGGCCGTTCTCATCGGTGAAGGCGACACGGGCCGACGTGGGACGCAGGCGGCCACGGCCGGTTGTGGCGGTGATCTTGTCCTGGATGTGCGCCCGCAGCGGATCGTCCAGTGCGATTCCTTCCATCACCAGGGTCATCTCGCACCTCCGTCCATACCTGAAGGAGCCAAAACGATGCCAGCGTCACCGGGGCCGGTCGCTGGCGTCCTGATTGCAGACATTTACCCACCGGCCCGGCGGCGCCTCGGCTCAGCCGAGCCGGGAGGCATACATGGCGGCACTGCCCGACGGTCTCGTCCAGTCGCTCGACGACATCGCGACGCGGCTGCGGATCGAATCGATCCGCGCGACCACGGCGGCCGGCAGCGGCCATCCCACCAGCTGCGCGTCGGCGGCCGATCTCGTCGCGGCGACCTTCTTCGCGACGATGCGCTTCGATCCTGCCGAGCCGCGGGCGCCGGCCGGCGACCGCTTCGTGCTCAGCAAGGGCCACGCCGCCCCGGTGCTGTACGCGGCGTGGGCCGAGCTCGGCGTCCTCAAGCGCGAAGAGCTGACCACGCTGCGCGAGCTCACCAGTGACCTCGAGGGCCATCCTACACCGCGCCTGCCGTTCGTGGACGTCGCCACCGGCTCGCTCGGCCAGGGTCTCTCGGTCGGCGTGGGACTCGCGCGCGGCGCCCGCATGCTCGGCAGCGACGCGCGCGTGTTCGTCATGCTCGGAGACGGCGAGACGGCGGAGGGCTCGGTGTGGGAAGCGGCCCAGATGGCCGGACACGACGGGCTCGCGAACGTGATCGCGATCGTCGACGTCAACGCGCTCGGCCAGTCGGGACCGACCATGCTCGGCCACGACCTGCGTGCCTACCAGCGCCGCTTCGCGGCGTTCGGCTGGCGCGCGGCGACCATCGACGGTCACGACTTCAACGAGATCGTGCCGGCGCTGCGCCGCGCCCGGGCCAGCCGCCAGGCGCCAACGGCGATCATCGCGCGAACGGTCAAGGGCCAGGGCATCCCCGACGTCGCCGGCAAGGAGGGCTGGCACGGCAAGCCGCTGCCGGCCGACGCCGCCGAGCGCGCGATCGCCGCGCTCGAGGCGCGGCTGCACCATGTGCCCCCGCCGCCGATCCACAAGCCGCCGAGACGCAAGCTGCTCCCCCTGGCGCCGCAGCCCATGCCGCCGGCGCCGAGCCATGGCGAGGTCGCCACGCGCGAGGCATACGGCGATGCCCTCGTGAGACTGGGCACCGCCGAGCCGCGGGTCGTCGTCCTCGACGGCGACGTGAAGAACTCGACGTACACCGAGCGCTTCCTGAAGGCGCATCCCGAGCGGTTCGTCGAGGCGTACATCGCCGAGCAGAACATGGTCGGCGCCGCCGCCGGGCTCGCCGCCCAGGGCTTCGTGCCGTTCGCCTCGTCCTTCGCGTGCTTTCTCACGCGAGCGGCCGACCAGCTGCGGATGGCCGGGATCTCGCGCAGCAATCTCAAGCTCTGCGGCTCCCACGCCGGTGTGAGCATCGGCGAGGACGGTCCGAGCCAGATGGCGCTCGAGGACCTCGCGCTCTTCCGCGCGCTGCCGGAGAGCGTGGTGCTCTACCCGTCCGACGGCGTGTCGACCGACGCCTGCGTGCAGCTGGCCGCCGTGCACCGCGGGATCGTCTACCTCCGCACGACGCGGATGAAGACACCGGCCGTCTACGGGCCGGACGAGGCCTTCGCGGTCGGCGGTCTCAAGGTCGTGCGCGCGACCGAGGGCGACGCGCTGACGATCGTGGCCGCCGGCATCACGCTGCACGAGGCGCTCGCCGCCCACGACGAGCTGGCCGGCGGCGGCGTCCGCGTTCGGGTCGTCGATCTCTACTCGGTGAAGCCGGTCGACGGCGCCAGCCTGCTGGCGGCGGCGCGCGCCACCGGCAACCGGCTGCTGGTCGTCGAGGATCACTACGCCGGAGGCGGCCTCGCCGACGCCGTGCGCGAGGCGGTGTCGCCGGAGGCGATCGCGGTCCATCACCTGGCCGTGCGCGAGATCCCCCACAGCGGACCGCCGCGGAAACTGCTCGAGCGTTACGGCATCGGCCGCGCCGCCATCGTCACCAAGGTGCGCGAGGTGCTCGGCGCCTGACGCTCAGGCCAGGCGGCTGCGGATGTCGATCTCCGACGTCAGCGTGCGGTGCACCGGGCAGCGGTCGGCCATCTCGAGCAGCCGGCCGCGCTGGGCCTCGCTGAGCGCGCCCTCCAGCTCGATCTCGCGCTCGATGCGGTCGACCATGCCCTCCCGCGTCTCGCACTCCGCACAGTCCTGGGCGTGGATGCGGTGGTGCTGCAGCCGGACCGTGACGGCGTCGAGCGGCCACTGCTTGCGTCGCGCGTACAGCGCGAGCGTCATCGAGGTTCAGGCGCCGAGCGCGGCCAGCAGCAGATCGTAGGGATTGGGACCGCTCGCGGTCCCGCCGTCCTCCACGGGCTCGTCGGCCGCCAGCCGATGCGCGCCGATCGTCACCTCCTGGGCCAGTCCGGACGTCCGTCCGCGAACGATCACCGTCGTCATCGACGCCTCCTGATTTTCGGAGTATTCGGCGGCGGCAGCCTAGCGCACAATGAGCGGCGATGCGCGCGCTGGCGGGAATCGGCGGGGCCCTGCTGATATTCGCGGTGCTCTGGGACGCCTTCGAGGTGATGATCCTGCCTCGACGCGTCGTGGGGCGCCTGCGACTCGCCCGCTGGTTCTACCGGCTGACCTGGGCCGCGTGGGCCGCGGGCGGGCGGCGGATGGGCGCGGGCGGCCGTCGCGAAGCCTACCTGAGCGTGTACGGTCCCCTCTCGCTGCTGGTGCTGATCGTGCTCTGGGCGGTGACGATGGTGATCGGCTTCGGACTCCTGCAGTGGACGGTGCACGGAGAGCCCGGCGGGCGAGGGCCGGCCACGCTCGGCGACGCGTTCTACCTCAGCGGCACCACGTTCTTCACGCTCGGCCTCGGCGACGTGGTGCCGACGCGCGAGATCGCCAAGGTGCTGACCGTCGCCGAGGGCGGGACCGGGTTCCTGTTCCTGGCCGTCATCGTCGGCTACCTGCCGGTCATGTACCAGGCGTTCTCGCGCCGCGAGGTCAGCATCTCGATGCTCGACGCCCGCGCCGGCTCGCCTCCCACCGCCGCCGAGCTGCTGCGGCGCCACCGCAACGACTTCGCCGAGCTCTCCTCGCTGCTGCGAGACTGGGAGCGCTGGTCGGCCGAGCTGCTGGAGTCGCACCTCTCCTACAACGTCCTGAGCTACTTCCGCTCGCAGCACGACAACGAGTCGTGGCTGGCGGCGCTGACGACGATCCTCGACGCCTGCGCCCTCATCATGATCGGGGCCGACGAGATGTGTCGCCGCCAGGCCGGTCTGACGTTCGCGATGGCCCGGCACGCCGTCGCCGATCTCGCCCAGGTCCTCGCGGCGGTCCCGCGCCCGTCCGCCATCGATCGACTGCCGCCGGCGGCCCTCGAACAGCTGCGCCGCGCGCTCGCCGCCGAGGGTGTCGCGCTCGACGGCGGGGAGGCCGCCGATCGCCGCGTGGCGGAGCTGCGCGGGCTCTACGAGCCGTTCGTCAACGGCCTGGCCGACCACCTGGTGGTTGCGCTGCCGCCATTCCGAAAGGTCTCCACCTCGGCCGACAACTGGCAGACCACCGCCTGGAACCCGCGTCCCCCCGCGCCCGCTCGAGGTCCAGCGCTCGAGCCCTGAAAAGGTCAGGTACCGGAAAAACATTGCAGAGCGTGTGACAGACGTTTTCCACCTGGACGCTGCGAACCGCGCCAAGTTGTCGATGCGGCGCATCTCCTCCCATGGCTCGATACTTGTAAGCGAGGGCGGTGGACCGACCGGTGCGCCTGTCAATCACTCATGGGGGAACGGTGCGGACTGGCGGCAATCGATACACCAAAAGGTGGCGTGAGGGCACCCGTTGGGCGGCTTCGGACTGAGCGCGTGAGACCATCCCGACGGGTCAGCCTGGGGGAGCCACGCAACGGCAACCGCGGTGCCGCCGATCTCGAGCCGTCGTCCCGCGACCGGTCCGGGCGGCCGAGTTCCCCGGCGTTCTGGCGTCTTCTCCGGATCGCCTCCGCCGTCACGACGACCCGGCACGTCACCCGTGCCCTGCGCGCCGTCGCCTTCGAGGCGGCGGCGCTGTGTCGCGCGGATCGCTGCGCGCTCCTTGTCTCCCGCGGGGACACCTTGCTGCGGATCACCGGCCGGCGTGTCACCGAGCTGGTACACGAGGGTCGGTGGCCGGCCGGGCCACCGATCGCCGCTCTCGACGACGTCCCCGGATTCGCGCGAGCCCGGCGCGAGCGGAAGCCGGTGGTCGTGACCGACCCGACGCGGGACGGGCCCCTGCTGCCGGAGTGGCGCAGCGCGCTGGGCCCCTCACCGTTCGTCGTGCTACCGCTGCTGCAGGGCGGTCGCTTCCTCGGCGTGATGGTCCTCGACAACGCGGCGACCGGGCGCTCGCTGGCCGGCATCCGTCTGGGGGTCGCCCGGGTCGTCGCCGACCAGGTTGCGCTGGCGCTCGACCACGGGCGTCTGGTGCGGACGACGCGCACGTTGATCCACGAGGCGGAGGCGCTGCTGAACGTCGGCACCACGGTGGCCTCGTCGCTCGATCTCGCGGAGGTCGTGCGACGCATCACGCGCGAGGCGGCCCGCGCCGTGGGCGCCGACTCGGCCGGGGTCTACGTCACGCGGCAGGGCGATCGGTACCTGGAGCCCCTGGCGGCCTATCATCTTCCGAAGTCGCTGCTCGAGAGCCTGCGGCGCGAGCCGCTCGTGCGGACGGAGTTCGACGAGATCCTCGATCGGCCGCGGTGGACCGACGACGCGCCGAACGATCCGGCGTTCCGGCATCCGCTGCTGGCGCGGTTCCCGGTGCGATCGCTGCTGCTGGTGCCGCTCCGGGTGAAGGACTCGCGCGTGGGCCTGCTGGTCTGCGCGTGGTGGAGCGCGCGCCGGATCATCAAGCCCGACGAGCTGCGCCTGATGGAGGCGATCGCCGGCCAGGCCGCCGTCGCCATCGAGGCGGCCTGGCTGGCGCGCCGAGCGGCCGAGGCCGCCGTCGGCCGCGAGCGGACGCGCATGGACGGGTTGCTGCACGACACGCTCAGCTCCACGCTCTTCGGCCTGGCCCTCAAGCTCGACTCCTGCCTGCACCGCGCCGACTGCTCGGACGAGCTGCGCACGCGGCTGGAAAGCGTCAAGCAGCACGCCAAGACGATGATGGGCCAGATCCGCGGCCTGGTCGCGCCGCAGGCGGTGTGAGCGCGTGAAGAAGATCCGGGTCGCCGTGGTGGACGATCACGAGATCGTGCGACAGGGCCTGCGCGCCGCGCTGAAGGGCGAGGCCGACATGGAAGTCGTCGCCGACGCCGGCAACGGCGACGGCGCCGTGCGCATCGCGCGCCAGGAGCGGCCGGACGTCATGCTGCTCGACGTGCGGCTGCAGGAGATCGACGGCCCGACCGTGTGCACCCGCGTCCTCGCGGTGGCGCCGAAGACGGCGGTGGTCATGCTGACCAGCTACGGCGACAACGGCATGATCGTGCGCAGCCTCGCCGCCGGCGCCAAGGGCTACGTCATGAAGGACGTCGAGCTCACCGACCTGAAGCAGATGATCCGCTCGGTGTCGCGGGGCAACTCGGTGCTCGACCCGAAGATCGCCACCCACGTCATCTCGGCGGCCGTCGGCGGGCGCGCCTCGGCCGGGGGCGCGCGGGCAGCCACGTCCTCGCTGTCCGACGTCGACACGACGATCATCCGCTACCTGGCGCGGGGACTGACGAACAAGGAGATCGCCTCCGTGATCCATCGCAGTCCCCACACCGTCAAGGATCGCCTGGAGAAGATCGGCGCGATCCTGGACGTTCGCTCCCGCACCGAGATCGTCGCCGCCGCCCTCCGCACCGGCCTGATCTGACCACTCCCCTCGCTCGACGCTGATCAGATAGAGGATCGCCCCCGGCTCCGCTGGGCCGCTTAGAGGAGCGCCCCGGCTTCGCTGGACCGCTCCGAACGTCCACGGGCTTAGAGGAGCGCCCCGGCTTCGCCGGGGCGTTCCGAACGTCGGGGGGCATGGGGGGCCCGCTCGAGGCCCCCCATCTCAAATGTCGGGCCCCCATTCGGGGGGAGTGGTACCCCCAATGCGGTGCTGAAAATTCCTCCCTCCGCGGGTAGGCGCGAGCCGAGCCGCCGCGTAGCGTACATCTCAGTCGCGGGCGCGCTCCACGCGCGCAACGGCGACGGGACGCCGTGAACACACTCGATTCGCCGGGGTCGAACGCCATGAACCAAAGGGGGCGAAGCCTGTCCGACATCGCGACGGCCGTCCGCCGGCCGGGATCGCGGTCCCGCGCGGCGGTCCTGCCGAGCCGCCCACGCCGCATCCGCATCGGCGTCGTGGACGACCACGAGATCGTGCGGCGCGGCCTGCGGGCGGCGCTCGAGCACGAGCCCGACCTGGAGGTCGTGGCCGACGTCCGCACCGGGCAGGAGGCGGTCAGGCTCGTCGAACAGCTCCGCCCCGACGTGATGCTGGTCGACATGCGTCTCGAGGACACCGACGGCCCGTCGGTCTGCGAGCGCCTGCGCGCCGTCGCCCCCGAGACGGCGGTGGTGATGCTCACCAGCTATCACCAGGACGGCATGGTGCTCCGGGCGCTGGCCGCCGGCGCCCGCGGCTACGTCATCAAGGACGTCGAGCTGACCGAGCTCAAGCGCATGATCCGCGCCGCCCACCGGGGCGAGTGCGTGCTGGATCCGGCCGTCGCGCCCCACGTGATCGCCGCGGCCACCGGCGCCGGCTCGGGGTCGAACACCGCATCGGTCAAGAAGACGCTGGCTCTGTCCGACATCGACCTCGACGTCGTGCGGCACCTGGCCAGCGGTCTCACGAACAAGCAGATCGGCGCCCTGGTGCACCGCAGCCCGCACACCGTGAAGGACCACCTGGAGAAGATCTGCGCCGCGCTCGAGGTGCACACGCGGACCGAGGTCGTCGCCGCCGCGCTGCGGATCGGGCTGATCTGAGATGGACATCGCCCCCGGCCCCCTCGTCGAGCGTCCGCCGGTCGAGTCGTCGCCGGAGGTCGCCCGGCGCCCGGCCTGGCACGTGCTGTGGACGCGCAGCAACTGCGAGGCCCTGGTCAGCGACCAGCTGACGGCGAAGGGCTTTCACGTCTTCCTGCCGACGCTGGAGATGTGGGTCCGGCGCGGCGCCGCCCGGCAACGCCACCGGGTCCCGATGTTTCCCGGCTACGTCTTCCTGCATCACGCGCTCGACAAGTGGAGCGACGTGGAGATCCGCAAGGCGCGCGGCCTGGTGATGATCCTCGGCGACGCCTGGGATCGCCGGGCCGCCGTGCCGGCGACCGAGATCGATGCGGTTCGACGTCTCACCGAGTCGCGGCTGCCGGCGGTGACGCACGCGTACCTGCGCGAGGGCCAGCGCGTGCGCATCGTGCGGGGGCCCCTGGCCGACGTCGAGGGCCTCCTCGTGCGGACCAAGCCCGGCAAGGGCTTGCTGGTGGTCTCCGTCGAGCTGCTCCATCGCAGCGTCGCCGTCGAGGTCGATTGCACGATCGCTCGGCCCGTGTAAGCGCTGGCCCGGCTCACCGGCACCGCTCTCGAAACGCTTCGCCTTCAACCACATCTGAGGGGTTCGGCCATGGCGGATGAAGCACGCAGGGGTTCGGCAGTCGATCGGCTGCTCGGCATCTGGCATCGCCGACGCTGGCTCGGGATCGCGATCTTCGCGGTCGTCGCGGCCGCGGTGCTGAGCCTGGCCCGGTACCTGCCGGATCTCTACCGGGCCACGGCCACCGTGCTCGTCGAGCGGCGTCAGGTGCCCGAGAGCTTCGTTCGCTCCTCGGTGACCGGTGAGCTGGAGACGCGCCTTCAGACGATCAACCAGGAAGTGCTCAGTCGCGCGCGACTCGAGCAGCTGATCACCCGCTTCGATCTCTATCGCGAGGCCCGGGCGCGGGGCTCCATGGAAGGGGCCGTCGAGGCCATGCGGCGCGACATCCGCATCGAGATCAAGGGTGTCGAGCAGCCCGGCGGACGCACCATGGCCGTGGCGTTCGTCCTCAGTTACCAGGGCCGCGATCCCCAGGTGGTGGCGACGGTCACCAACGCGCTGGCGGCGCTGTACGTCGAAGAGAACGTGCGGCTGCGCGAGCAGCAGGCGGCGGGCACCGCGGCGTTCCTGCGGGGGCAGCTGGCCGAGACCAAGGTGCGCCTGGACGAGCAGGAACGCCGGGTCGGGGCATTCCGGGCGCGGTGGGCCGGCGAGCTCCCGCAGCAGCTCGCGGTCAACCTGGCGACCCTCGAACGGCTCCACGCCCAGCTCCACCTGGCCAGCGCCAACCAGCTCCGCGCGCTGGATCGGCGGACCGCGCTGGAGAAGCAGCTCGCCGACGTCAGCCCCGACCGGACGACGGCGCCCGAGGCCGGCCCCTCCCAGATCGTCAAGCTCAAGCGAGAGCTGGCCGCGCTCCGCACGCGCTACACCGACGCCTATCCCGACGTCGTCCGCCTGCGCGACGAGATCGCCCGGCTCGAGCAGGACCTCGCCTCGGCCGAGCCGGCGCCGGCGCCGGCAGCGCCGGCCGCCGACCCGGGCGGCGGTCGACTGCGGGCGGCTCTCCGCGAGGCCGACGCCGAGATCGCCGGTCTCAAGGCCGAGGAGCAGCGGGTGCGAAACGAGATCGACGCCTATCAGCGCCGGGTGGAGACGTCGCCCCAGCGGGAGCAGGAGCTCCAGCAGCTCTCCGGGGACTACGATACGGTGAAGTCCCTCTACGCCTCGCTGCTGAAGCGTTACGAGGACGCGCAGCTCGCCGAGACGATGGAGCAGAGCCAGCGCGGTGAGCAGTTCCGGATCCTCGATCCCGCCATCCCGTCCAGGTTCCCGGCGGCCCCGAACCGCGTCCGGCTCCTGCTCATGGGCCTGGCCCTCTCCCTCGGCGTCGGCGTCGGCGCCATGATGCTGGCCGAGCATCTCGACACCTCCTTCCACACGATGGACGACCTTCGGGCACTGGGCCGGGCGCCCGTGCTGCTCAGCATCCCGCTGATCGTCACCGCGAACGACGCCCGGCGCAGCCGGCGGCGGTTCCGCTTCGTCGGTGTCGCCGTCGTCCTGGCCGTCATGCTCGCGGTCAAGGCCACGCAGTACCTCGCCCATGGAAACGAGTTTCTGGTCGCCCTGCTGTCGAGGGGAGGAGGGTCCTGATGCGCTTCACGTCACGGCAACGCCGGGAGCGTCGGGAGCCCGCGGCGCTCGAGCTCGGTTGGGGCCGACTCGACGAGCACCTGGTGAGCCTCGTCGCGACGGGCTCGTTCGAGGCCGAGCAATACCGGGTGCTTCGGCACATCGTCGAGCAGTTCAACAAGGACGCCGAGGTGCGCGTGCTGGGCGTGACCAGCGCGACCGTCGGGGACGGCAAGACGACCACGTCACTCAATCTCGCCGGCGCCCTGGCCCAGGCCTCGGACGCCCGGGTTCTTCTCATCGACGGCGACGTTCGCCGGGGCCTGATCCGCGAGCGTCTCGGCCTGCGCGACGCGTCCGCCGGGCTGGCCGAGGCGATCCTGGACGCGAACATTCTCCTCGAGAAGGTGGCGCAGCACTGCCCCCCGTTCAACCTGTGGGTCCTGCCGACCCGCCCCGGGACGCCCGCCCCCTACGAGCTGCTCAAGTCGCCGCGATTCGGCGAGCTCATCCAGGAGGCGCGCCGGCAATACGACTACGTCGTGGTGGACGCGCCCCCGCTGATCCCGGTCCCGGACTGTCGGGTCATCGCCAAGCATCTCGACGGCTTTCTCCTGATCGTGGCCGCTCACAAGACGCCACGGAAGCTCGTGGAGGAAGCCCTGGACATCCTGGACCCGGCGAAGGTTCTCGGTCTCGTCTTCAACGCGGACAGTCGACCGCTGGCCGGCTACTACTCCTCCTATAGCGCCTACCGGGCGTACGTGGCCGAGCCCTCCGCCAACGGTCACCGCCGGTGGTGGCGCACGACGCTCAGCTGGCTCAACGGCGGCGCCTCGTAGGCGGACGACGCGAGATGAGCCTGGTCTACGGCGTCAACGAGCTCCCGGCGGTCCGGTCGGCGCGACCGCTGGCCCGCGTCGTCGCGATCGGCGGCGGCAGCGGGCTGCCGGTCGTCCTGGCCGGCCTGCGCCGCTCGCTCCCGCTGGATTGCCGCATCACCGCCGTGGTCACCGCCGCGGACGATGGCGGCAGCTCCGGCGCCCTCCGTGCGCAGTACGACGTCCTGCCGCCGGGCGACATCCGCAACTGTCTGCTCGCACTGTCGCGCGTGGCTCCGGAAGTGTCCGCGGCCCTTCAGTACCGCTTCGACGAGCTGTCCGGACCGGGGCACCCGGTCGGAAACCTCCTGCTGGCCGCGCTCGAGATGGTGACGCCCGACGAGGTGACGGCGATCAGGCTGGCCGCCGGCCTGCTGCGCGTGGAAGACGTGATCCTGCCGGCGACGACGACCCGCCTGCAGCTCGTGGCCGAGTTGGCGGACGGTCGGGAGGTCCGTGGTGAGTCCGCCATCCCACGCAGCGCCGCCCCGATCGCGCGTCTGCGCGTCGATCCGCCCGGGGCGCAGGCGGAGCATGCCGTCCTCGAGGCGCTGGAGCGGGCCGACGCGATCGTCCTCGGTCCGGGCAGCCTCTACACCAGCGTCCTCGCCGTGCTGGTCGTCCCCGGAGTCCTCGAGGCCGTGCTGGCGACTCCGGCCACACGGATCTTCGTCTGCAATCTCATGACGCAGCCGGGGGAGACCGACGGCTACGGTGTCGCCGCGCATGTCACCGCGCTGGCCGCGCACGGACTTCCACTCGAGGCCCTCGACTACATCGTCGTCAACACGGCTCCGATCCAGGCCAAGGCGCTCGCGCGGCACAGCGTCGACGGCGCCGCCGCGATGCCGGTCGCGGCGGACTTCGCGTCGGGCGGCCGGCCGCGTGTCGTGTCCACCGACCTTCTCGACGATAGCCTCATGGTCCTGCACGCGGCCGACAAGCTCGGGCCGCTCCTCGCGCGCCTGGCCGTCGGCCGTCCCGAGGACCGGACGGACGGCGCGCGGCCGGGCGTCGCGCTCACGAGAGGGGCCTGAGCGGTGGCGATGACCCTGGCCCTGGTGGAGACGGCGTCGATCTTCGCGGCGATGTGCGTCTTGATCCTCTGGGGCCGGCCTCTCGAGGTGGGCGGGGCCGACGTCGGCGCCGTGCTCGAGGCGTCGCTCGCCCCGGCGCTCGCCTGTGGCGTCGCGTTCTACCTCACCAAGCTCTACGACCTCCGGACCGTGCCCACATTCTCGCGCTTCGTGTCGCGCCTGCCGCGGTCGCTGGCACTGGCCGTGGCTCTGCTCGCCGGCCTGTCGCTGCTGCACCCACATCTCACGACCGGCGTGACCGGCCTGGGGCTGGCCACCCTCGGCCTGGTGCTGCCACTTCGGGTCGTCTCCTACGACGTCCTGCAGCGCCGCCCGTTTCGCGAACGGGTGCTGATCATGGGCACGAGCCCCATGGCCCGGCGGCTCATCGACGAGCTCCAGACCGGGCGGCACTATCGGTATCGCATCGTCGGGATCGTCGACGACGCGGCCGCGCTCGAGGAGCCGCCGTTCCACCAGTTCCCCGGCGGCTCCCTCGCGCAGCTCGCGAGCATCATCGAGCGCCTGGCGCCCGATCGGATCGTGGTGGCGCTGGGCGAGCGACGGGGACGCCTGCCCGTCCGCGAGCTCCTCGAATGCCGTACGCGCGGCATCCTCGTCGAGGATGCCGTGGAGGCCTACCAGCACCTCACCGGCAAGCTCGCCATCGAAGCGCTGACGCCGAGCAGCCTGATCTTCGCCAGGGGCTTCGACCGCGGCTTCCTGAAGTCGCGCCTCGATCGGGCGTTCGGGCGGGTCGTGAGCGTCGTCGTGGCCGGCCTCGGGCTGCTCGTGTTCGCGCCGCTCTTCGGGCTGGTCGCGCTGGCGATCAAGCTCGATTCGGCGGGCCCGGCGTTCTTCGTCCACGA
>Ga0209474_10002848_pt1 | contig 15607 bp, 11 predicted proteins | sample GraSoiAngelo_145_FD_185902 | JGI IMG/M metagenome (GOLD analysis project Ga0209474, IMG submission 185902) | Grasslands soil microbial communities from the Angelo Coastal Reserve, California, USA - 14_1009_05_20cm (SPAdes) (version 2) | ecosystem: Environmental > Terrestrial > Soil > Grasslands...
AAGCACCCAGATGGGATCTCAATTCGGCATCACGCTGAACATTTATGATTACTCTACTCCCGCAGACAAGCAGATTCTGGTGCAGGCATTCGAGAAAGGCCAGAATCAGGGGCTAGTCAACGCGCTCAGCAAGATGAAAGCGGCGGGTCACATCGAGGTCACCGGCACTCTGGGGTATGACTGCAGTTACATCCGAATGATTCCAACCCCAACTGGACGGAAGATTCGCTTTGTCACCAACCGCCTCCTCAGATTCGGTGAGGTGTACTGGGACACCCGATCTACCGCCTACAATTTGACGGCTGGAGAATTTGACTTGAACGACACGGACAAAAGCAAGAGCACGGGCGTCTTGTACCCTGCAGCCGAGTTCGTGATCGATAAGCACGGCGACTTGCAAATGAATCTTATTGGGAACCCTTGGAACCTGGTTGACATTATCGATTGGAAGGGAACGCCCGGCGTCAACTAAACGCGGCGCTTGGACAGTGCACCGCTGCTTGATCAGCTTTTCTGTAACTGCCAATTCTTCAGGAGCCGGTGGAGCGTCAGCCGTTATTCAGCGGGGTGGTTGGCGAGAGTGGAACCTGGCGCTGGAGGCAGTTGCTCAGCGTCTGTAATGCGCGTGCCGCATGGCCTCTCTCCGATTCGGGTCGCGATTATCTTACCTTCGACAACCGGCTTGCGCTGGGTGCGGGTATCGCCGCTCGATATCAACATACCGTTATGCCGATTTCCGTATCTCAGCTGGAAACTCAAGGACCTTGCCCCGCCCCGCTGGCGGGATCCACTTCACAAGCTTGTGAAAGCTTGGGGGAATATAGAACTTGATCACCGGTGCCATAGCCATCCTCCGAAGAATCTTCTTTTGACTTTCGACAACTGGAGAGAGGCACCCCAAATGCCAAAGTTGTGATTGAAATTAACCAACGGGGTAAACGGGAGACCCGTCGTGTCGAAACTGTCGAACTCACCTTGAAGCCACTGAGCCGCTTGCGTTTGCGCGCGCATCGGAGATTCTGCTGAGACGGGCTGGAAACTTGAGTGTTGATGTGAGAACGGCGCCGGGAGCACATCTCGGGATTCGGCGGATGGCGAGGCGTCGGGATTTGGACAGAGCTGTCAATCGGGGCATGCGTGGTACTAGTGGTGCGCTCCGTGCTCCAGCAGCGTCATGTAGATGGTTGCGTGAGCACGGAAAAGCTTACCTTCGCTGTGCAGTATCTGCTAACCGCGTAGCTGGTCTGTTGAGTGTGAAGGATTTCCGAGGGCTTACCCGACACCTCTGATCTGAAAGCTTCGAATCGGCTGTGCGAGGCGGCAATCCTGCTACTAGAAAGCCGAATTTCGGTCTGCCGAAATCCTGGGCTTCGCAACCGCCGCCAGAACAGTTCAGCTTTTAGCCAAAAGAAGTCGCGCTGCCGCTACTGCGGTATCATGTTCTCGATTACCTGAGAAAGGTGGTAAGTATGGCTACGCCTACATCAACTACCATACCCACCGAGCCAACTGGCAGTATCCCAAGACCTCTGGATCTCATCAAGCGACTCGCAAAAGGCGACAGCGAGGATCTCCTAACCTCGCTCCTTTCTATGAGGATCCGATTCGAGAGACCATTGAGCGGTTTGAAGCCGCGGGCTCTCCGGTCGTTACGGACGGCGAACAGAGGAAGTATCGTGCCAGGGAGACGGTTAATCTTTAATTGAAGCGCGGTGCGACTGTTCCGCGTGGTGACCGGATGAGTCAAATGGTTGCCGTGAACTTGATTGGCTCGTACAACTACGCGCTCGTGGCGCTCTCGGTTTTGATCGCCATGTTTGCATCGTACGCTGCTCTAGATCTCGCAAGTCGCGTAACGGCCGCGGGCGGTTGGACTCGCGCGGTTTGGCTGCTGGGCGGGGCCGGTGCGATGGGGACTGGCATTTGGTCCATGCACTACATTGGGATGCTGGCGTTCATCCTACCGATTCCCGTGGCCTACCATTGGCCGACCGTTCTACTGTCACTGCTTGCGGCCATTCTCGCGTCGGTCATTGCGCTGTACGTGGTGAGCCGACAGAAAATGGGTGCGTCCCGAGCGGTCGCCGGAAGTGTCCTGATGGGTGCGGGTATTGCGAGTATGCATTACATCGGCATGGCCGCCATGCGTTTACCGGCTATATGCCAGTTTAATTCCTTTCTCGTCGTCCTGTCCGTCGTGTTCGCGGTTCTGATTTCTCTCGCCGCGCTTTGGATTACCTTTCACTTCCGAGATGAGAAAAATGGGATCGGCCGGGAAAAGTTAGCCGGCGCTGTCGTGATGGGTGCTGCGATCCCCGTCATGCATTACACCGGCATGGCCGCCGCCAGTTTCACGCCCACCGGCATGCCAGCGGACCTGTCTCATGCCGTAAGCATCTCCACACTTGGCACCGCCGGAATTGCCGCCGTCACCTTTATCGTCCTGGGGCTGGCTCTGCTGACGTCCTGGGTGGATAGGCGATTCGCTGTCCAGACCTTGGAACTGCAGGAAAAGAAGCTGCAGCGAAGCGAGGCGTACTTGGCTGAAGCTCAAGGGCTCAGTCATACCGGGAGCTTCGGCTGGAGGGTTTCCACCGGCGAGATCATCTGGTCAGAGGAAACCTTTCGAATCTTCCAATACGACCGAACAACGAAACCGACTGTGGAACTTCTTCTCCAACGGGTTCATCCGGAAGACGCGGCCCTCGTGAAACAGACCATCGAGCGCGCGTCGCAGGATGGAAAGAATTTTGAACATGAATATCGCTTGCTGATGCCCGATGGTTCCGTCAAACATGTCCACGTTGTGGCTCATGCCTTAAGCGATGAATCGGGCAGCGTCGATCGTTGGAGCGGTGATGGACGTCACCGTAGCAAAGCAGGCCGAAGAGGCTTTGCGCCAAGCGCAGGCGGATCTCGCACATGGCAACCGGGTGACCACCATGGGAGAGTTGACTGCCTCCCTGGCGCACGAAGTGAATCAGCCGATTGCCGCGGCCGTCACCGACGCCAACACTTGCTTGCGCTGGCTTACGCGCGATCATCCCGATGTGGAAGAGGCCCGCCATGCTGCATCGAGAATCGTCAAAGATGCAACCCGTGCTGGGGAAATCATCAGCCGAACCCGCCTGCTCTTCAAGAAGGGTACTCCGCAATGGGAGTTGGTTGATATAAACGAAGTCATTCGAGAGATGATCGTCCTCTTGCGCAGCGAGGCAACGCGGTACTCCATATCAGTCCAGACGGAACTGGCAGATCTTCCGCAAGTCATGGGAGATCGCGTGCAATTGCAGCAGGTGCTGATGAACCTCATGACCAACGGCATCGATGCGATGAAAGATGTAGATGGGACGCGCGAACTCGCGATCAAGTCGCAGAGAGCGGAAGACCGTCAGCTGTTGATCTCGGTCAGCGATACCGGTGTCGGGCTGCCCCCGCAGCAGGCGGACCAAATCTTTAATGCCTTCTTTACCACCAAACTTCACGGCACCGGCATGGGACTTCGGATCAGCCGCTCCATCGTGGAGTCGCATGGCGGCCGCTTGTGGGCTGCCGACAACTCTCAGCGTGGGGCGAGCTTTTACATCGCTTTACCCACTCAAAGTCGAGGCGCGTGAATGACGTCGGCAGCCGTTCCCATGGTGTTCGTGATTGACGACGATGACTTGGTGCGGACGGCGATCCAGGGCATGCTGAAATCGGTTGGCTTGCGTTCCGAGACCTTCGGGACGCCGCAAGAGTTCTTGCGCAGCAAGCGTCCGGACGGGCCAAGTTGCCTGGTTCTGGACGTGAGACTTCCTGGCGTCAACGGCCTGGACTTTCAGCGCGAGTTGGCGGATGCGGGCATCCGGATTCCCGTCATCTTCATCACCGGGCATGGAGATATTCCGATGTCGGTGAAGGCCATGAAATCCGGCGCGGTGGAGTTCCTTACCAAGCCCTTCCGGGACCAGGACTTGTTGGATGCGATCCACCAGGCTTTGGACCGCGACCGTGTGACGCGCCAACAACAGAGTGAGCTTGGCGAGTTGCGAAACCGCTACGAGTCGCTGACCGCACGCGAGCGCGAGGTCATGGGACTGGTAGTTTCGGGCATGCTCAATAAGCAAATCGCTTATGACCTTGGGACTAGTGAAATCACCGTGAAGATCCATCGTGGCCACGTGATGCACAAGATGCAGGCTGACTCCCTGGCAGAATTGGTCAGAATGGCGGCGAAACTTGAGATTCCACCCGGTAAGAAGTAGGTTAGGCGTGCGCAAAAACGATTCTTACATCAACGAGTGCATCTCTCTCATGGTGGGAAAGCTTTTATCCACAACACAAAGATGCTTTCGGCGATGACTCATATGGTTACAGGAAAATGGACTGCACGGCCAGTAGCGTCTGCTGCTCTGCGCTATGGATTGGCCTTTGCATCGGTCGTAGTAGCTCTGGGCCTGGCGCGTATTTTTCTATACTTTCATCTGCCTCAGCCGTTTGCCGCATTTGCGCTATCCGCAATCGCGATTACGTTTTGGTACGGCGGCACTAAGCCTGGCATTGTGGCTGCGGTGCTCGCTTCGATTGTCCGTTACTTCGATTGGTCTGAAGTCGGTGCGGTGTCTCGCGTTCTTTATGATCTTGTGTTTGTGATTTTTGCGCTACTGATGATAGGCGTAAACCGAGCACGAAGCGAGCTTGAAGTCAGAGTCGCACAGCGAACAGCAGAGCTGACTCGGGCCAATGAGGACCTAAGCCTTGAGATTGCGGAGCGCAAGCGAGCTGAAGAGAAGCTGCGGCAGAGCGAGGCCTATTTAGCGGAGGCGCAGAAGCTCACGCATACGGGGAGTTGGGTCTGGGAGGTAGCTGGAAGATGCGCCTTGCATCTATCCGAGGAATGGTATCGCATATATGGCTTCGATCCAGAAGAGGGCATGCCGGCTTGGGACAAACGGCTACAGCGCATTCATCCGGACGATCGAGCCAAGTGGCAACAGGCAATCGATCAAGCAATAAGTGAAAAATCGGATTACGAAGTTGAGTTCCGACTTCTTCTTCCAGATGGCAAGGTAAGACACCTCCACACTGTCGGACATCCTGTTTTGGACGCGTCCGGGAATCTGGTGCAATTCGTGGGTAGTTCTACCGACATCACCGAGCGCAAGCAGGCCGAAGAGGCTTTGCGTCAGGCGCAGTCGGACCTCGCGCACGTTAGCCGTGTCACCACCATGGGAGAGCTGACGGCCTCCCTGGCGCACGAAGTGAATCAACCGATTGCCGCGGCGATCACCGACGCCAACACCTGCTTGCGCTGGCTCAACCGCGATCATCCCGATGTGGAAGAGGCGCGCGAAGCGGCGTCGAGAATGGTCAAAGACGCAACCCGTGCCGCGGAAATTGTCAGCCGAACCCGCCTGCTGTTCAAGAAGGGTACTCCGCAATGGGAGTTGGTTGATATAAACGAGATCATTCGAGAGATGGTAGCCCTGATGCGCAGCGAGGTAACGCGATATTCCATCTCAGTCCGAACGGAGCTCGCGGAAGATATCCCCCAGCTCACAGGAGATCGCGTGCAATTGCAGCAGGTGCTCATGAACCTTATGATCAATGCCATCGATGCTATGAAAGATGGAGACGGGACGCGCGAACTCGCCGTCAAATCGCAGAGGGCGGAGAATGAGCAACTCATGGTGTCGATCAGCGATACCGGCGTAGGCCTGCCTCCGCAGCAGGCGGACCAAATCTTTAATGCGTTCTTTACCACGAAACCTCATGGGACCGGCATGGGACTTCGGATCAGCCGCTCCATCATTGAATCTCATGGTGGCCGCTTGTGGGCTGCCGACAACTCTCCGCGCGGCGCAAGCTTCCACCTCACCCTGCCTGTCGAAGCCGAGGCGCACGAATGACGCACGCAGCGCGGTATTAGAGCCCTCATACCAAAGCATAATTGCGCGGTCCCTGCCGGAGCGTTACCTTGCAACTATGGCTACTCAGGCGAAGGTGAAATTGGTCGCGATTGTCGATGACGATGAGTTGATGCGCGGGGCATTGCAGGGCCTGCTGAAGGCGGTTGGATTGCCGTCGCGAGCGTTTGCGTCGGCGGAGGAGTTCCTGAAGTCCGGCCAACAGCACCAGACTGCATGCCTGATCGCGGATATTCGCATGCCGGGAATGTCCGGTCTGGAATTGCAGGCCCAGCTCAACGCTGAGCACTGCAGGATTCCGACCATCTTCATCACGGCACACGGCGACACAAAAATGCGCCTGCAGGCGTTGAGAGCGGGCGCAGTAGAGTTCATGGCAAAACCGTTCGACGATGAAGTCCTGCTCGAGAATGTTCGAGCCGCTCTGGACAGTTGAACCCCTTAACCAGTGCGCACGCGTACCCAGGAGGTCCTCTGTGGGAGCTTTCCAAAGAGTCGAGAGTGGTGAGCAACTTTCTTATGAGCGCAGATTCGAGCAGGTCATAGGCAACAGTCCTGCTCTGGAAGAGGTGCTCGAACAAGTCGAACGTGTGGCACCTACGGATTCCACCGTTCTTATCCAGGGAGAAACAGGCACCGGCAAGGAGCTGATCGCGCACGCGATTCACAACATCAGCTCGCGCTGCGGACGTCCCTTCGTAAGGTTGAATTGCGCTGCTATTCCGCTGGATCTGCTGGAAAGTGAGCTTTTTGGCCATGAGAAAGGCGCGTTCACCGGAGCGATAGCGCAAAAGATTGGTCGTTTCGAGCTGGCCGACAAAGGCACGCTCTTCCTGGATGAAGTGGGAGACATTCCGCCCGCATTACAGCCCAAACTGCTGCGCGTACTGCAGGAACAGGAGTTTGAGCGCCTGGGTAGCACTCGCACCCACAAGGTGGACGTTCGGCTGGTTGCCGCCACACACCGTGATCTGACGGATATGGTGAAGCGGGGCGAGTTTCGCAGCGACCTCTACTACCGTCTGAATGTGTTTCCGATCCTGCTGCCAGCGTTGCGGGAGCGCCGCGAAGACATTCCGGCACTGGTAGCCCATTTTGTGGAGATTTGTGGCCACCGGATGGGTAAGCAAATCGAACACATTCCCGCGACGACGATGTCTGCATTCAGCTCGTATACGTGGCCTGGGAATGTCCGCGAGCTACAGAACATGATCGAACGTGCCGTGATCCTTTCAAATGATGGCGTGCTTCCCAATCCCCTGCCGGCGGCAGGAACTCAGGGTGTCATCATCTCTCAGGCTGCAACTACTCTGAGGGACTCGGAACGCACTCTGATTCTGCACACGCTTCAAAGAGTCGGTTGGGTGATCGGCGGCCCGAAAGGCGCAGCCGCGAAACTTGGCTTGAAGCGAACTACGCTGATCCACAAGATGCAGAAGCTCGGGATTTCTCGGCCTTCTCCGCAAAGCAGCCCGAATGTGGTGGGCAGCGCAGACGCAGGATGACGCGCCGACGCAAGTCTAATTCATGGCGATCTGGATCCGTGACGCGACTCCGGAAAAGGTCGTCGAGGGACTATTCATCTGATGTTTTCACCGGCACTGATCCCCCGCTAAAGGATTCGGAAAAGCATCCAGATCGTCGCTCGGGCTTGTCTCATCGCGGTGGAGACACTGAAAGTCCTTTTCGATCAACAGAGAGGGACCTCTATCATCGGCGCGGTCAAGGGAAAGCGAGATTTCGTCGGATCCCGCCCATTGCTGGGCCACGTGGAGCGGCAGCAGGACGCGGATACAGTCTTGGCGATACTGGGTGTCCATCACCCTCAACTGTGGAGAGGTTTCCAGCGTGTAGGTCAGCTGTGAACCCGATCCGAATCGCAAGCATTCCGCGCAGATACCTGTCTTTCGGAATTGCTCGACGTCTGAACGATTGAGTCGCAAACGCAGGGAGTTCTGGTGGATGCGAAGTTTCACTGAATTCTCCAATTTCCGGAATAGATGTTGAAACGCTCGCCGCGAAGGAAGCCTACCAGCGTCATGCCAAAACGTTGTGCCACCTTTACGGCCAGGCTGGATGGCGCGCCTACTGCCGCCAGGACCGGGATCGCGGCCATTACGGATTTCTGCACCAGTTCGAATCCTGCGCGCCCGCTGACCAGAATGAGTGAATCCCCGAGAGGTACCGTGCCGTCGCGCAGAGCGAAACCAATCAGTTTATCGACGGCGTTGTGCCGGCCGACATCTTCACGCAGGCCGAGCAGGCTGCCCTCGGGCGAGAAAAGCCCCGCCGCATGAAGCCCACCCGTCCGGTCAAATGTGTCTTGCGCGGAGCGCAGCAGGTCGGGCAAGCAATAGATGAGATCCGCATGGAATTGTGGGCCAGACTGCCGCATGAGACGTGACGGAGAAACTTCTATCGCGCCTATCGCGAGCTTCCCACAGACTCCGCAGCTCGAGCTTGTGTAGAAATTGCGCCGGATGCGGGCGGGGTCGATGGCGACTTCGGGTCTCAACCTGATTGTCACCCTATCGCCCGAGTTTTCAGAATCATCTTCCCCCGATTCGGCGCGCATCAACAAAATCTGACCAACATCGTCGATAATCCCCTCGGTGAAGAGGAACCCGGTCGCGAGATCCAGATCGGAGCCGGGTGTGCGCATGGTAATCGAGAGCGGGAAGCCGTTTAGACAAAGCTGCAGAGGCTCCTCGATGGCAAGCAAATCGGAGCGAGAAGAGGACAGGCCCTTCTCCACGGTGTGAATCGGGGCAGTGATCGTATCAAGGTTCATAGCGCAGGCTCATAGCATCCACGTCGTCGAATCTGCGGAGATGCACCCCTTCGTTAGGGATTGGAATTGCTGCTTACCAGCTTACCGCAGCATTCGGGCCGCTCGGGCAAACTTGAGCGGTCCCATCCCCCACCCAAGGCCTGAATCAGCAACACCGCGCCCGCCATACGACGCCCCAAGATATTGACCGCTGTCACTTCATCCGCGAGCGCGGCATTTTGCGCGGTGATCACTTCGAGATAGCTGGTTACGCCGCCCGTATAGCGAGTGGTGGAAAGGTCGAGCGACTTCTGAGCCGCTTGCACTGCTGTAGCCTGGACGCCAGCCTCTTGCTCGAGAATCCGCAAGGCTGCGAGGCTGTCCTCAACTTGTTGGAACCCAGCCAGTACGGTTTCTCGATAAGAAGCGACCGCAAAGTCGTAACCCGCCCTGGCCTCATCGGAGACTGCACGCCGACGGCCTACATCAAAGAGCGTCACCACAGCCGACGGACCCGCTGACCACAAAATGCTTGGACCTTGCAGCAGTGTGCCGATCCGGCCGCTCTCAAACCCTCCCGCTGCTGCCAGCGTAAGTAGAGGATAATAAGCGGCCTTGGCTAGCCCCACCTGCGCGTTAGCAGATGCTACCCTGCGCTCGGCGGCGGCGATGTCGGGCCGCCTTTCCAGCAACTCGGAGGGTAGACCGACAGGAATCGGTGGTGGCGGAGTTGTCAGCGGCAATGGTGGAAGCGTGAACTCGGCCGGAGGTTTACCTACCAGCACGGCAACCGCATGCTCATACTGGGCACGGGCGACGCCAACGTCGATCGCCTGAGCCCGGGTCGTTTCCAGTATGGTCCTGGCTTGCTCGACCTCTACCTCAGAGGCAATTCCCCCCCGGAACCGCTCCTCATTCAATTGCAGTGCCTTTTCGTACTGAACGACCGTATATTGCAGCAGCTGTTCTTCGGCATCCAAGGTGCGCGCTGCGAAGTAATCTATGGCCAGATCAGCGTGCATGCTCAGGTTGACTACCGCAAGATCCGCGGCGCTTGCCTGTGCTTGTTCCCGATAAGACTCAACATTGCGGCGTACCCGACCCCACACGTCGGCCTGATACGACAGATCAAGCGGCAGCACGAAATCATTGATAGTTTTGCCATTGCTGATAGTCGTGGTGCCGCGGTTCGAAGAAAACTTCTCACGAATCGCCGATGGACTTGCGGTGATAGTCGGATAATAATCTGCGCGGTTATAGCGTAGAGCGGCTCGGGCCTGCTGATACTGGGCCACTGCCACTTTCAGGTTCTGGTTGGAAACATTGATCTGCTGTTCTAAAGTGTTGAGCTGGGAATCCTGAAAAATTTCCCACCAGTTTCCGCCGAGCTTCTGCTCGCTGGGTTGGGCAGGCTTCCAGTTTCCTACCTCTTTATAGGCGGGAGGAGCCTGCATCGCCGGAGGGTGATACTTTGGTCCAACCGTGCATGCACTCAACTGGAGCACGGCTATCGTGAGCGCAATCGCCAGCCAAGTTACTTGCCCCCGGTTCTCAAACAAAATCGTCCTTCCAGCGGATTTCACTTGGAATCCCCCGGCAGGGTTGCCTGAACAATTTGGACTTGCTGCCCGGAAACCAGTGAGTCAGGTGGGTTGACAATAACCTGATCGCCCGTCTTCAGGCCAGCGACGATTTCAATCTGATTGCCGAAATCATGCCCAGGAGTTACGGCAGCGAGCACAACCTTCCCATCTTGCACTACGCCGACTCGTAATCCCTCCGAACGGAACAGCAGAGTGTTCACTGGAAGCAGGAAAGTAGACTTTTGGGTCGGGACTTTCAAGTGGACCTCAGCGTAAGAGCCTGTGAGAAGTGTGCTCTTAGGATTGTCCACCTCAATCTCGATCAGCAAGGTGCGAGTTGTCATATTGATGGCTTCCGCTGTTCGCACCAGCGTTCCCTGGAACTTGCGCCCGGGAAACTCGGCCAGACTGAGATCTGCTGTCATGCCCACTTTGACTCCTTGGGAGTACTCTTCTGGGACGTTTACGTACACACGCAGCTTTCCGGGCTGAGCGATATGAAAGAGATCGGTTTTTGGTGTGGCACTGCTGCCAGAATTAATAAGGTCGCCGATATCGGTGTTACGCGCCGTAATCACACTATCGAATGGTGCGTAGATCTTTTCAAAAGATACCAGTGCTGCGTACTGCTGTACGGCTGCCTTGTCTGCGTCGACAATTGCCTTATTTGCGTTATAGGTACCGACCGCGTTGTCGACGTCCTGTTGGGACACAGCGTTCTTTGTCAGCAGGCTCTGATACCGTGTCTTAGTGATGGCGGCAAGCTCGAGATTTGCCTGCGCGGTTAACAGGTTGCTGCGGGCTTGCTGCAGCTGCTGATCAACTTCCGGAGTCTCGATGACGGCAAGCAGTTGGCCCTTCTTGACGTGCGCCCCAATATCGAAGTACCACTTCCTCAGATAGCCGTTTGTTCGTGCATAGATCGGTGAAGAGATAAATGGTTGCACATTTCCAGGAAGAATGATTTCTTCAGCGGGCGCAGTTTGTTTTGGCGAAACAACCGATACTGGGGGGAGGGCTGTCTGGGCTGTCTCCGCGTTCAGAGTGGTGCGCGCCCTGACACGGGACCAGATGCCAGATATCAAAAGGGCGGCAACCGCGAGCAGCGCAATCGCCAGGGCAAGCCATCGTCTGCGTGGAGAATTCCCTACTGCCACATTATTCAACGGGACAGTTTGCCCGCCGATTGTATCTTCGGTTCGTATCTCTTCAGTTTGAGGCAACATAAATAATCGCTCCACACCTCAGGGTGCTTAATGCGCTTGTTCCTGTTTTGGTCGAATGCCAGCGTGCCCCTGCAGCACGCTGAAAAAAGCTGGGACAAAGAACAGCGTCGAAACCGTCGCGAAAAGCAGTCCACCTATGACCGCCCGGCCAAGGGGAGCATTTTGTTCACCACCGTCCCCGAGCCCGAGAGCCATGGGCACCATGCCGATAATCATGGCCAGAGCGGTCATCAGCACTGGGCGGAAGCGCGTGAAGCCTGCTTCCAATGCAGCGCTGACGGAATCACTACCTTCTATCATTTTTTCCGTAGCAAAGCTCACCACCAGAATACTGTTTGAGGTTGCGACGCCCATGCACATGATGGCCCCCATGAGTGCGGGCACGCTCAGAGTCGTGTGCGTTATGAACAAGAACCAGGCAATTCCGGCGAGTGCTGCCGGCAGCGCGGAAATCATGATGAAGGGATCGAGCCAGGACTGAAAATTGACTACGATCAACAGGTATACCAGCACGATCGAGAAGACCAGGCCGCTCAGTAGGCCGATGTAGGAGGCTCGCATGGTCTGGACCTGCCCGCGCACAACGACGCGAGAACCGCGCGGTAATTGTTGGCGGGTAGCGTCGATGATCTTGTTGATATCGCCGGCCACCCCGCCCAGGTCGCGTCCCGAGGCAGCGCCAAAAATGTCAATCACTGGCGCTACATTGTAATGAGAAACCACTCCCATTCCCGCGCCCCGCTGCGTTGATACCAGACTGGCCATTAGTGACGGAGGCGCCGTCGGGTCCGTGCCCGTGATCGGAATATTCTCTAGGTCCTGCAATGTGTCCGTGCGATATTGCGGTGTCTGAGTCGCAATCTGATAGCTGACATGATTCTTGGGGTCCACCCAAAAAGTCGGTGAAGTCTGAAAACTTCCGCTGAGTGACACCAGCAGGTTTTGCGCGATGTCATGAGCCGAAAAACCAACCTGTTCTGCTTTCGTACGTTCGACCCTGAGGCGCAGATAGGGTTGGTCGAAGGGTTGCTGAATCCGAAGATCTGCTGTTCCTGAGACGTACTTCAATTTACTCAGCAGGGTGTCGGCATAGCGCCTGTTTCCTTCCATGTCATTCCCCACAACTTGAACATCGATTGGAGCTGGTAGACCAAAATTCAGGATCTGGCTCACCATGTCGGCCGGCAAAAACGCGAACGTAACGCCCGGGAATTGCTTCGGGAGTGTCAGGCGAAGCTGGTGAATGTAGTTGTCGGTTGGGTGGTGGTTGGCTGACAGGGTCACGAGAACGTCGGCGTCGGCCGTGCCAACCGGGGCGGAATTACTGTAGGAGAGATTGATGCCGCTATAGGGTAGGCCTATGTTGTCGATGACGCTCTGGACTTCGCCGGCCGGAATCTGCCGCCGAATCGACTGCTCTACCAGATCACAAAGGTTGGCAGTTTCTTCGATGCGCATTCCGGTGGGAGCACGCACATGAAGTTTGAATGTGCCGCTGTCTACGCCGGGGAAGAAATCCTGGCCCAGCCACGGAGTCAGAATCGCCAAGGAGCCGAGGCAAGCCGCAAAGAACGCAATCAGGAAAGCCCTCCGGTGGTGGAGACAAATTTCCAGCAGGCTGCGATAGCTTCGACGAAATGTTTCGAAGGCCTCCTCAAAACGCTTCTGAAGCCGCACCAGCGGATTGCGGCTAGGCGCATTTCCCGCCTCGTTTTTCTCTCCCCGCAACAAGTACTTGGCCATGGTCGGAACGATGGTCCGCGACAGAAAATACGAGGCCAACATGGCGAAAACCACTGCTTCTGCGAGCGGTACAAAGAGGTACCGAGCCACGCCGGAGAGCAAGAACATCGGAGCAAAGACAATGCAGATCGAAAGTGTGGACACGAAAGCAGGAGTGGCAATCTGCGAGGCACTGTCCAGAACAACTGTGTCCATGTCCTTGTCTGGTTCCCTCTCCCGATTTCGGTTTATGTTCTCGACCTCCACAGTGGCATCGTCAACCAGGATCCCAACCGCCAGTGCGAGTCCACCTAGCGTCATGATGTTGATGGTTTCGCCGATCGCACTTAGCACGATGATGGAGGTCAGGATGGCAAGGGGGATTGAGGTCGCAATGATGACGGTGCTGCGCCAACTGCCCAGAAACGTGAGAATCATGAAAGCGGTTAGGCAGGCGGCAATCAGCGTTTCCCTGACCACTCCGCTGATCGCGCCACGAACAAAAATCGACTGATCAGCCAGGGGTGCTATGTCTAGTTGGGGTGGTACCGTTGTCTTAATTTGAGGCAGAAGGGCCTTGATGCCCGAGATCACGCTCAGCGTTGACGCATCCCCAGCCTTTTGGATAGTCAGCAAAACCGAGCGCTGCCCGTTGACGCGCACGATATTGGTCTGCGGGGGAAAGCCATCGCGCACCCAGGCAACATCTTTGATGTAGATAGTGGTGCTGCCAATCGTTTTAATTGGGACGCGGTTCAGGTCCGCAACCGTCTGCGGTGCGGCATTGGGAATGGAAACATCGTATTCCTTGGGCCCTATCTTCGAGGTTCCTGTGGGCAGGATCAGATTTTGTAGGCTGATCGCGTTGACTACATCCAGCGCCGACAAGCCCTTCGACTGCAATGCCGTCGTATTCAGATCCACTTGCACCTGGCGTTGTTTGCCACCATAGGGATAGGGCACCGATGCCCCCGGTACGGTGATGAGCTGCGTCCGAATGAAATTCAGGCCATAGTCGTTTAGTTCCTGCTCTGACATATTTTGGCCTGAGAGGGCCAACTGAATGACCGGCACACTCGATGCGCTGTAGGCAAGAATCAAAGGCGGCGTTGTTCCTGTAGGCAACTGCCTTAGTTGGGTCTGAGACACCGCGGTAATCTGCGCAATGCCCCGTTGAATATTCGCAGTGGGCTGCAAGAACACCTTGACCACAGCAGTTCCATACAGCGACTGCGATTCAATGTGCTCGATATTGTCAACGGTTGTAGTAAGCGCGCGCTCCGTTATGCTAACGATGCGGTCGGCCATGTCCTCAGGAACCATGCCGTTAAAATTCCAGATAATGCTGACGACCGGAATGTTGATGTTGGGGAAAATATCCGTGGGAGTACGCACGATTGCGAGCCCACCCATGATCAAGATGAGTATGGACACGACTACAAACGTGTAGGGCCGCCGTAATGCGAGTCGAACGATCCACATAGAATCTGTTCCTAGTTTGAGCTTACTTGCTTGCCGTACTTGGCAACGCAGTGCAGGTCAGAGCCGCACGACGTTGTGGCTCGAGGCCCCGGCGCATGAGCTGCCTGAGCTTCGCGCGTGCCCGTGCCACCTGGGCCTTCACTGTTCCGTCTGCTACTCCTAGAAGGTTCGCTGCCTCGCTCGTGGTCAGACCATCCAAGTCCCGCAACTGGAATGCCTTCCGCAATGGAGGCGAGAGCTGCGCCGCCAACTGTCTCAGACGCGCATTTAGTTCGGAATATCGGCACTCGTCTTCAGGATCTGGTCCGCGGTCCGCCAATCGGTCTGACATGGAATACTCCTGCTCCTCCCCGATCCGCTCGTCTAGCGACACGTGGACCTGGCTTGGCCGCCTGCGCAATTGCATCCGCGCACAATTGCTGACAATGGCGGTTAACCATGTCGACATCTGCGACTGCCCCCTGAACTGGTCCAAGTGCTTGTAAGCGGAAAGAAGTGCCTCCTGAACCGCATCCTCCGCGTCGGCTGGATTGCCCAGAAATCGATAAGCACTTCTGTAGAACGACGGTAGGCGGCGCGAGAGAACGTCCTCCATTTCCCGAGCTGCGCTTTCGCTGTTGGCAATGTCGAGACACTGTTCGCCTCCGCTGTATGCCGCTGCCTCTTGCATGTCGTTCCTCCTGGAACTACAGCAAGAGGCACGCTACTTTCCAATCAAGCGCCATATGATTTAACTGCGTATTTTCAGCGGCATAACTCGACTGCGTGGTTGGGGATCGCCCTATGAGGGTCAGGCAAGCGTCCTGCGGTTGACAGGATGTCCGCATTTCGACTGGCTTCAGACTTCAACGAGGCAGGCCGCATTCCAGAGCGACAGATTGGATCTTGCTTCCCCGCGTTATGTACGGCAACGCC
>Ga0209474_10002849_pt1 | contig 15604 bp, 11 predicted proteins | sample GraSoiAngelo_145_FD_185902 | JGI IMG/M metagenome (GOLD analysis project Ga0209474, IMG submission 185902) | Grasslands soil microbial communities from the Angelo Coastal Reserve, California, USA - 14_1009_05_20cm (SPAdes) (version 2) | ecosystem: Environmental > Terrestrial > Soil > Grasslands...
CGCCTGGATCCTCGGCACCGGCGGCGGCGGCAGTCCCTATCTGGCGCTCCTCAACATGCGCGCGCTCTATCGCGACGGCGCCCGCGTGTCCTTGATGGATCCGCTCGACCTCGCCGACGACGACCTCGTCGCCGTCGTGTCCAACATGGGCGCGCCGCTGGTGGGCCAGGAGCGCCTCACCGACCCGCGCACGATCGCGCGCGCGGTGACGATGATGGAGGAATACCTCGGGCGGCGCTTCCGCGCGATCATGTCGCTGGAGATCGGCGGCGGCAACGCCATCCAGCCGTTCATGGCCGCCGCCCTGCTCGATCGGCCGGTCGTCGATGCCGACTGCATGGGCCGCGCCTTTCCCGAGGCGCAGATGACCTCGTTCGCCATCCACGATCTGCCGATGTCCCCGCTCACGCTGGTCGACGTGCGCGAGAACGCCGTGGTGGTCGCCCGCGCCGCGTCGTGGAAGTGGATGGAGCGCCTCTCGCGCACCGCCTGCGTCGCCGTCGGCTCCATCGCCGCCACCTGCAAGGCGCCCCGCACCGGGAAAGAAGTGAAGGAGTGCGCGATCCTCGGCTCCACCAGCAAGGCGATCCGCATCGGCCGCACCGTGCAGGCCGCGCGCCGGGCCCACCGCGATCCGATCGACGCAGTGGTCGACGCCGAGCACGGGCGGTTGATCTTCCAGGGCAAGCTGGCCGACGTCGCCCGCCGCGCCACCGAGGGCTTCCTGCGCGGCCGGGCGACGCTCGACGGGCTCGGTGACTTCCGCGGCCGCGTCTTCGAGCTCGCCTTCCAGAACGAGTTCGCCGTCGGCTGGCTCGACGGCGCGCCGCGCGTGACCACGCCCGACCTGATCTGCGTCATGGACACCGTCTCCGGCGACGCCATCGGCACCGAGACGCTCCGCTACGGCCAGCGCGTCAGCGTGGTCGCCCTGCCGGCGCCGCCCGTCCTCCTCACCCCCAAGGGCCTCGAGCACGTCGGCCCCCGCGCCTTCGGCTACGACCTCGACTTCGTGTCGGTCTTCGCATGAAACGCAATCGCCGCCCGACCGTCGAGCGCCGGAGCCCGGCCCTACCGACCCCCGATCGCCGCCCGACCGTCGAGCGCCGGAGCCCGGCCCTACCGACCCCCGATCGCCGCCCGACCGTCGAGCGCCGGAGCCCGGCGAAGGCGCTCCGACGGCGAATAGGAATAGACGTCGGCGGCACGAACACCGACGCCGTGCTGCTCGACGGCACCCGGGTCGTTCACGCCGTGAAGACGCCCACGACGGCCGACGTCACCACCGGGATCACGACCGCCCTTCGCGATCTCCTGCGCGAGGCACCGGCCTCCGGCGGCGTGAGCGCCGTCATGATCGGGACCACGCACTTCACGAACGCGGTCGTGCAGCGGCGCGACCTCACGCGGGTGGCGGCCGTGCGCATCGGCCTGCCGAGCGGCGCCTCGCTGCCGCCGTTCGTCGACTGGCCCGCCGACCTCGCCGCGCTGGTGCGCGCGGAGGTCCTCATGCTGGAGGGCGGTCACGAATACGACGGTCGGCCGATCGTGCCGTTCGACGAGCGCGGCATGCGCGAGGCCGCCCGGCGCATCCGCGCCGCCGGCCTGACCTCGGTCGCCGTCGCCTCCGTGTTCTCACCGCTCAACGCCGAGTGCGAGGAGCGCGCGGCGGCCATCCTGACGGCCGAATGCCCGGACGTCGCCGTCACGCTCTCGCATCACCTCGGCCGCATCGGCCTGCTCGAGCGGGAGAACGCGGCGCTGCTCAACGCGGCGCTGATCGAGCTCGCCCGTCGCACGACGCGGGCGTTCACCGACGCCCTCCGGGCCAGCGGCCTCACGGCGCCGCTCTACCTCACCCAGAATGACGGCACCGTGATGCTGGCGTCAGTGGCCGAGACGTTCCCCGTCTACAGCTTCGCCTCCGGCCCGACCAACAGCATGCGCGGCGCCGCCTTCCTGTCCGGGCTCGCCGACGCGATCGTCATCGACGTGGGCGGCACCACGACGGACATCGGCAGCCTCCGGCACGGGTTTCCGCGCGAGGCGAACAACGTCGTCGAGGTCGGTGGCGTGCGCACGCTCTTCCGCATGCCGGATCTGCTCTCGCTCGGCCTCGGCGGCGGCTCGCTCGTGGGCGCCGACGGCGCCGCCGTCGGCCCGCGCAGCGTCGGCTACCGCCTGATCGAGGAGGGCCGCGTGTTCGGCGGCCCCACGCTGACGGCCACCGACATCGCGGTCGCCGCCGGCCTCGTGGACCTCGGCGACCGCCGCCGCGTGGCCGACCTGTCCGGCGATCTCGTCAAGGCCGCGCTGGCCCGCATGCACGCCACCATCGAGGAAGGCGTGGACCGGATGAAGACCGACGCCCGCGAGGAGCCGCTGGTGGCGGTCGGCGGCGGCTGCTTCCTGGTGCCCGAGCGGCTGCCCGGCGTCTCCGACGTCGTCCACGTTCGCCACCAGGCCGTCGCCAATGCGGTCGGCGCCGCCATCGCCCAGGTCAGCGGCGAGGTCGATCAGATCTTCCAGAACCTGTCGCGCGAGGAGGCCATCGCCACCGCGCGCCGGCTGGCCGAGCGGCGGGCGGTCGAGGCGGGCGCCGACGCGGCCGGCCTTCAGGTCGTCGACGTGGAGGATCTGCCGCTGGCGTACCTGCCCGGCAACTCGCTGCGCGTCCGCGTCCGGGTCGTCGGCGACATCGCCGAGCGCCGCGTGGTGTAAGACCTACACCGCGATCCCGGGCTCGCGGCCCGTGCCTTGCACGGAGTCTTCGACATGGCGCTCGGCCGGCCGGCTCCTGAACACCGCCTTCGGCTGGGCGACCGTCATGCTGTTCGGCCGGGTGCCCGAGGACCGGCAGATCTATCTCTCGATCGCGGCGTTCGGCTCGGTGCTGTGGCTGGCCGCGCTGGTCGGCATCGCGGTGCCGGGCGCGGCGACCTTCCTGCTCGCCTTCGTCACCCTGCCGGACTGGGTCGACCGAGGCTGGATCCGGATCGCCATGCTGATCGCCGCGATGGTGCTGCCGGCCATCGTCGGCGTGATCTCGCTGCGCATGGTCGACGGGGCCGCGCGCCCGCAGGGCGTGAGCGCCACCACGCGGACCGTCCTGCGCGGCTATCCCTACACCGCCGGCCTGGCGCTGACGCTGCTCGTCATGACGCTGTTCGCGCCGATCTTGAAGATCCGCAACCTCGCGCGCCGCTGGGAGACGCAGCACGTGCCGATCATGGTCGAGCCGGCCGACTACCGCTCGGTCGTCGACGACATCCAGAACGCGCTGAAGGCCGGCGGCGTGCCGACCGAGCGCCGGCGCGCGAGCTGGATGCTGCGGTTTCCGACGAAGATCCTCATGCTGTTCGCGCGCAGCGCGGTCGGCCGGATGGCGGCCGACGAGATGACGACGCTGGCCGGCGAGGGGGTCGAGGTCCTGCTGCATCCTTCCGACCTCGTCATCAGCGGGCGCGCGATGCAGGCCGCCCACGTCCGGGCCGTGCTGGCCGAGCAGCTCACCGTGACCCGGGCCTATCTCACCTGGGACAAGCAGGCCAACGAGTTCGAAGACCGGATCCGCGCCGTCTGGCGCGAGCTGGCCGCCGGCCGGCGGGCGGCCGCCGTCGCCGCGATCGGCCAGCTGCAGGATCGTCTGCACCGTCTCGAGGTGCCCTACGAGGAGTGGGAGATCCTGTTCCGCCAGACGCTCCTGCTCGAGCGCGCGGTCTTGCGGGCCGGGCACGAGCGCGCCCGGCGGGGCGCGGTGCGGCTGGCCGCGGCGCTGATCGCCGCGGCGCCTCTCATCGAGGAGGCGACCGAGGTCGTTCGCGAGACCGCGCACGACCTGGGCATCACCGGCCGGGCCCGCCGCCTCCGTGCCGACCGTCGCTCTGCGTGAGCGCCGCTCGCGCCTGACCCGCCGGCGCGCGCTGGCCGGCGTGATCGCCGTCAGCGTCGCGCTGCTGCTCGCCGTCGTCGTCGCGAACCTCGGCTCCGATCCGCCGGTGGTCGAGACGCTGCCCTCCGTGGCGGCGGCCGATCCCGCCTTCGCTGCCACGCTGGAGGCGCAGCTGGGCACCCCGGTGGTGGCCGGCAATCGCGCCGCGCTCCTGCTGAACGGCGACGAGATCTTTCCGGCCAAGCTCGCCGCGATCAGGGCGGCCCGGACGTCGATCACCTACGCGGAATACTTCTGGGCCGCCGGCGACGTCGCCCAGGCGATCGCCGACGCCCTGGCCGAGCGCTGCCGGGCGGGGGTGGCCGTCCGGATCCTGCTCGACGGCGCCGGCACGCTCGCCATGCCGCGCGAGCAGCTCGACACGCTGCTGACGGCGGGCTGCCAGGTGCGGACGTTCCGCCCGCTCTCGGACTGGAGCGTCCGGCGGGACAACAACCGCAATCACCGGCGCGTGCTCGTCGTGGACGGGCGGCTCGGCCTCACCGGCGGCTCCGGCGTGAGCGAGAAGTGGACGGGCGACGGCCGGCGCGACGAGCACTGGCGCGACACCGACCTGCGCCTGGAGGGGCCCGCTGTCCGCTGGCTGCAGGCCGCCTTCGCCGAGAACTGGCGCGAGACCACGCACGAGATCCTGGGCGGACCCGCGTACTTTCCGCCGACGCCGCCGGCGATGGGCGACACGCGCCTGCAGATCGTGCGCAGCTCGCCGACAGCCGGCGGCTACGCCGTCTACACGATGCTGCTGCTGGCCATGGCCTCGGCGCGGCGCTCGATCCTCGTCACCAACCCCTACTTCGTCCTCGACGACCGGATGCTGGACACGCTGGTCGGCGCCGCCCGCCACGGCGTGCGGGTGGTGCTCCTCGCGCCGGGGAAGATCGACCACGCGCTCGTCCGCTCCGCCGGCCGCGGCGACTTCGGGCGGCTGCTGCGGGCCGGCGTGGAGATCTTCGAGTACCAGGCCGCCCTGCTACACAGCAAGACGCTGGTCGTCGACGGCGTCTGGGCCACGGTGGGGAGCACGAACCTCGACAATCGCTCGTTCGCCCTCAACGACGAGCTGAACGTGGCGATCTACGACGCGCCGCTGGCCCGGCGGCTGGAGCAGGCGTTCGACGCCGACCTGCGCTACGCCCGCCGTCTCGAGTACGCCGCCTGGCAGCGGCGCGGCCTCAAGACCCGTCTGCTCGAGGCGCTGTCGCTGCCGTTCCGCGACGTGCTGTAGCGGGCGACCCCTATTCGATGCCGGCGACTGCCAGCACGCGGCGCAGCCGCGCGGCCGCCCGCTCGGGATCGGCCAGCAGGCCGGCGGCGTCCATCAGGCGGAACTGCTCGCTCAGGTGCACGACCGAGCGCGCGCTCTCGAGCCCGCCGACCATCCGGAAGTGCGACTGATGGCCGTTCAGGTAGGCCGCGAAGACGACGCCGGTCTTGTAGAAGCGCGTGGGGTCGCCGAAGACGTGGCGGGAGAGCGTCAGCGTGGGCGCCAGCACGCGCTCGTAGGTCGCCAGGTCGCCGCGATCGAGCGCCTTGAGCGCGGCCGCAGCGGCCGGCGCGATGACGTCGAAGATGCCGAGCAGCGCGTCGGAGTGGCGCTCGCCGTCGCCGCGAATCGTCGTCGGGTAGTCGAAGTCGTCGCCGGTGTACATGCGCACCGAGGGGGGGAAGCGCCGGCGCATCGCGATCTCGCGCCGCTGGTCGAGCAGCGAGATCTTCACGCCGTGGATCTTCGCCGCGTACTCGCCCACGATCGCCAGCACGGTCTCGGTCTGGCGCTCGCGATCGGCCGAGCCCCAGTAGCCGGCCAGCGCGGGGTCGAACATCTCACCGAGCCAGTGGATGATGACGGGCTCCCGCACCTGCGACAGGATGCGGCCGTAGACCTTCACGTAGTCGTCCGGCGACTTCGCGCAGGCGGCCAGCGCGCGCGAGGCCATCAGGATGAGGCGGCCGCCGCAGCCCTCGATCCAGGCGCACTGCTCCTCGTAGGCGGCCTCGACGTCCGCGAGGGTGAGGCGCGGCCCCGGCTCGAGATGATCGGTGCCGGCGCCCGAGGCGAGCACGGCGCCGCCGACGCTCTTGGCCTCGGCCACGCTGCGCTCGATGAGCTCGCGGGCGGAGGTCCACGGCAGCCCCATCCCGCGCTGCGCGGTGTCCATCGCCTCGGCGACGGCCAGGCCGAGGCCCCAGAGGTAGCGGCGGTACGCGAGCGTCGCCTCCCAGTCGACCGCGACATCGAGGGTCGGGCTGATGCGGGCGCGCGGATCGGCCACCACGTGCACGGCCGCCATGCCGATCCGGCTCGTGATCGGCCCCGGCGGCGCCGTGATCGGCGCACGACCGGAGAGCGTGTAGGGAGCGAGCGTTCCGTCGAGGCGCGGCAGCGTCAGCGTCGGTGGCATGCTGACAGTCTAGCATCGAGGGGCGTCCCGGCTCGGCCGGGACACCCCGAGCACCCGCCCGCATTGACAGGCCGCGGTCGCCTCGCTAAGGTGCCTCCCTCAGCGACTCTCGAAGGAGGCCGGCATGGCAGCCAAGGTGGACCGCAGCCGCACGAAGTTCATGCTCGACGAGAAGGACATTCCCACCAAGTGGTACAACATCCAGGCCGACTTCAAGACGCCGGCGCCGCCGGTGCTCCATCCGGGGACGAAGAACCCGATTGGCCCCCAGGATCTGGCGCCGCTCTTCCCCATGGCGCTGATCAAGCAGGAGGTCAGCCGCGAGCGCTGGATCGAGATCCCCGACGAGATTCGCGACGTCTATCGGCTGTGGCGCCCCTCGCCGCTCTATCGCGCGCGGCGGCTCGAGAAGGCGCTCGGCACGTCGGCCCACATCTACTATAAGTACGAGGGCGTCAGCCCGGCCGGCAGCCACAAGCCCAACACCGCCGTGGCGCAGGCGTACTACAACAAGAAGGAAAAGGTCACCCGCCTGTCCACCGAGACGGGCGCCGGCCAGTGGGGCTCGGCGCTCGCGCTGGCCTGCCAGATGTTCGGGCTGCAGTGCAAGGTCTACATGGTCAAGGTGTCGTACCAGCAGAAGCCCTACCGCCGGATCATGATGGAGACCTGGGGCGCGCAGGTCGTGGCCAGCCCGAGCCCCGACACGCAGTCGGGCAAGAAGGTGCTCGAGCAGGACCCCAACTCGCCGGGCTCGCTCGGCATCGCCATCAGCGAGGCCGTCGAGGACGCCGCCACCCGCGACGACACCAAGTACTCGCTGGGCAGCGTGCTCAACCACGTGCTGATGCACCAGACGGTGATCGGCCTCGAGGCCAAGAAGCAGCTCGAGAAGGCCGACGAAGCCGCCGACATCGTCATCGGCTGCGCGGGCGGCGGCTCGAACTTCGCCGGCCTGTCGTTCCCGTTCGCGGCCGACAAGCTCACCGGCAAGAACAAGAAGGTCCGCATCATCGCGGTGGAGCCGGCGGCCTGCCCCAGTCTCACCAAGGGCAAGTACGTCTACGACTTCGGCGACACCGTGGGCCTCACGCCGCTGGTCAAGATGCACACGCTCGGCCACACGTTCATCCCGGCGCCGCTGCACGCCGGCGGCCTGCGCTACCACGGCATGGCGCCGCTGGTCTGCAAGCTCTACGACGAGGGCGTGATCGAGGCGGCCGCGGTGCCGCAGCTCGCCACCTTCCAGGCGGCGATGCAGTTCGCGCGCAGCGAGGGCATCATCCCGGCGCCGGAGTCGGCCCACGCGATCCGGATCGTGATCGACGAGGCCCAGCGGGCCAAGAAGGAAGGCAAGCAGCGCACGATCCTGTTCAATCTCTCCGGGCACGGCCACTTCGATCTCGGCGCCTACGAGGCGTTCCTGGCCGGCAAGCTTCAGGACTACGAGTACCCCACGGCGAAGGTCGAGGAAGCGCTGCGCAGCGTGCCGAAGGTCTAGGCGGGCGCGCATGGGGCTCTCCCGCCGCGATTTCCTCGGGCGCTGGGCGGCGGCCGGCGCCGTCGCCGCCGTCGGCGCGCCCGTCGCGCTGTCCGCGCAGGGCAAGGGCAAGGTGCGCCTCGCGTATCTGCAGCTCGGCTGGGCGGCGACCGAGATCATTCACAAGGAGGACCTGCTCGGCAAGCGCGGCTGGCAGGCGGAGTACTCCGTCGTTCCCGGCTCGCCGGTGCCGCTGCTGAATCAGCTCACCAGCAAGAACGTCGACGCGATCGACATGTCGTTCGCGCTCGCCGCCAAGGCGTTCGAGGACGGAGCGCCGCTCAAGGTCACCGGGGTCGCCACCGCCGTGCTGGGGGCCATCGTCGCCCGCCCGGGCGCCGGCCTCACGAAGGTCGAGGACCTCAAGGGCCGCAAGGTCGCCGCCGTGGTCGGGACGTCGACCTTCTTCGACATTCGCGCCCTCACGCTCAAGGGCTACGGCTTCGACCTGCAGAAGGACACGCAGATCGTCACCGCCACCGCGCCGCCCGACATGGTGACGCTGCTCGGCAAGGGCGACGTGGACGCGATCGTCGCCTGGCAGCCCATCACCGACCAGGTCGTGCTGCGCGGCCAGGGGACGTACCTGGTCAAGCAGATCGATCTCTGGCGCAAGGCCACCGGGCGGCCGAGCGGCTTTCCGGTTCACGTCTGCTACCTCGTGCACAACGACTTCCTGGCGAAGAACCCGGCGATCGCCCGCGATCTCAACGACGCGCAGAAGGACGCCGTCGACGTCTGGTACAACAAGCCGGAGCGCGCGATGGAGATCGTGGCGGACGTCACCAAGCTGCCGCCGGACGTCATCAAGGTCGCTCACAAGGAAACCGTCAAGATGCTGTCCGGCCTGCCCGACGAGCAGGTCGACACGCTCATCGCCCAACTCAAGATCAACAAGGAGTTCGGCTTCCTCAAGTCCGACCTCTGGGACAACGCCGACCGGGTCCGGAAGGAGTTTTTTCACCACAGCTGACGCCGGCTGTCGGTATTAGGCGCTGATGCAGGTGGCCCATCCGTCCACGGTCGTCGTTCCGCGCACGACGAACCTCGTCGACGCGGTCGACGCTCTTCGCATTCGATTTCATCGACGCGGGCATCGTCGCCACGACTCCGACGTCCTGATCGATCAGGTCAGGGCCATCGACAATCGCCGTCTGATCGGCCGCCCGCTGGGCCGGGCGCCCCAGTCATTCATGGCGCGCGTCGGCCATGCCATTCGGGAAGTCCTCGACCTGGTGGACTGACCGTCAATGCGCAATGTCACGAATCGGTTCCATCTGCCGACGCTCGCCGTTGCCATGGCCATCGTCGCCACGTGGTGGCTGCTGTCGGTGCGTTACGGTGCGTACGTGCTACCCTCACCGCTCGCGGTCCTGCACGGACTCGGCGACGTGCTCCGGACCGGGGAGATCTGGCGGCACACGGGGGCGTCGCTGGCGCGGATCGCGGTCGGCTTCGGCGGCGCCGTCGCGGTCGCCGTGCTGCTGGGGCTGCTGGCGTTCGTATCGCCGCTGGCCCGCGGCGTCGTGCACGATCTGCTGGCCGTGCTCAACTCGACCTCGGTGTTCGTCTGGATCGTCATCTCGATCATCTGGTTCGGGCTCTCGAACTGGGCGCCGATCTTCACCACCTTCATGATCACGCTGCCGGTGGTGGCCTCGAACATCGTGGAGGGGGTGGCCGCCGTCGACCGCCGGCTGCTCGAGATGGGCGACGTCTATCACCTCTCGGGCCGCCGCAAGTTCACCGCGATCGTGGTGCCGTCGACGCTGCCGTACCTCGTGGCCGGCATGAAGGTCGGCTTCGGGCTGGCGCTGAAGGTCTCCGTCGTCGCCGAGATCTTCGGGGTTACGTCGGGCATCGGCTACGTGATGAACTACAGCCGCGAGATCCTGGCGACCCAGATGGTCTTCGTGTGGGCGCTGGTGATGATCCTCGTGATGACGCTGACCGACAAGCTCCTGTTCGACACCGTCTCGCGCCGTCTCATGCGGTGGCGCACGTGAAGCTCGAGGTCAGCGGCGTCGGCAAGGACTACCTGATCCCGGTGATCGACTCCGTGTCGTTCGCGGCGGAGGCCGGCGAGTTCGTCTGCCTGCTCGGTCCCAACGGCTGCGGCAAGACCACGCTGCTGCGCATCGTCGGCGGCGTCGAGCCGGCCAGCCGCGGCCGCGTGACCCTCGACGGGCGGCCGGTCGTCGCCGACCAGCGCCACGACCGCAAGGTGGGGGTCGTCTTCCAGGAGGACCGGCTGCTGCCGTGGCTGACCCTCCGCGACAACGTCGCGCTGGTCCTCACCCCCCTGGGGCTCGCCGCCGCCGAGCGCGCGGCCGTGGCCGGGCGCTATCTCCGGCTGACCGGCCTGGCGGGCTTCGAGAGCTACTATCCCGGCCGCGTCAGCGGCGGCATGCGCCAGCGCGCCGCGATCGCCCGCGCGCTGGCCATCGAGCCCGACCTGCTGCTGATGGACGAGCCGTTCGGCGCGCTCGACGCCCAGAACCGTCGCATCATGCAGCAGGAGGTGCGACGGATCTGGCGCGAGACCGGGCGCACGATCGTCTTCGTGACCCATTCGATCGAGGAAGCGGTAGCGATCGGGACGACCCTCGTCATGCTATCGGCCCGCCCCTCGCGGGTGCGCGAGCTGATCCTCAACGACGGTCGCGTCGAGCGCGCCAAGCTGGTGGACGATCTCAACACGATGATCATGGAGGAGGTCGAGCGCCAGCAGGGCGCGACGCCCGGTCCCTGATGCGCTCGGTCCAGGTTCGTCGCTGGCGCCTCGTCGCCGCCTTCGTCCTCCTCACCTACGTCGTCCTGCACTTCCTCAACCACTCGCTGGGCCTGATCTCGGTGGCCACGATGGAGGCCGGCCGCTGGTGGTTCCTGGCGCTCTGGCGCAGCGCGCCCGGCACCGTCGCGCTCTATGGCGCGCTCACCGTGCACGGCGTGCTGGCGCTCTGGCTCCTCTACCAGCGCCGCTCGCTCCGCATGCCGCCGTGGGAGGCCGCGCAGTACACGCTGGGCCTGCTCATCCCGGCGCTGCTGGCGGTGCACGTGACCGCGACCCGCATGGCGTGGTGGCGCCTCGGCGCCGACGATCCGTACGCGCGCATCGTGCTGGGGCTGTGGGTCCTGTCGCCGGACTACGGCTGGCGTCAGGTGCTGGCGGTCACGGTCGTGTGGCTGCACGCCTGCATCGGCATCCACTACTGGCTCCGCTTTCGGCCCTGGTATCCGCGCTTCGTGCCGGCGCTCTTCACGGGGGCGCTGCTGCTGCCGGTGCTGGCGCTGCTCGGCTTCGTCTCGGCCGGTCACGAGGTGGCCCGGCTGGCCCGGACGCCGGGCTGGACGCCGGCGCTGCTGGCGCGCACGCACGCGCCGGGCCCGGCCGAGTCGGCGCGCCTGCTGCTGATCCGGCAGCATTTTCTGAATGCCTACCTGCTCGCGCTGGTCGCGGTCCTGGTCGCCCGGGGCGTGCGCCACCTGCGCGAGCGGCGCCGGTCGATTCACGTCGTCTACACGTCGGGCCGCGCCGTCGCCGCGCCGCTCGGCTTCAGCGTCCTCGAGGCGAGCCGGCTGGGCGGGGTGCCGCACGCCTCGGTGTGCGGCGGCCGCGGGCGCTGCTCGACGTGCCGGGTGCGCGTCGTCCGCGGCCTGGAAGCGCTTGCGCCGCCCAGCGAGGACGAGCAGCGCGTGCTCGCGCGGGTCGGCGCCGCGCCCGACGTCCGCCTGGCCTGCCAGACACGGCCGACGCGCGACGTCACCGTCACGCCCCTGGTGTCGCCCTCGATCGATCCCGGGAGCGCGCTGGCGCCCGACGCGCGGCAGGGCCGCGAGCGCGAGGTGGCCGTCCTCTTCGCCGACCTGCGCGGGTTCACGCGCATGGCCGAGCACAAGCTCCCCTACGACGTCGTGTTCGTCCTCAATCGCTATTTCGCGACCGTCGGCACCGCGATCACCGGCGCCGGCGGCGTGACGAACCAGTTCACCGGCGACGGCGTCATGGCGTTGTTCGGCATCGACGCCGGGCCGGCGACCGGCTCGCGCCAGGCGCTGACGGCGGCGCGCGCGATGGTGAAAGGCCTGGCGGCGATGAGCCGCGAGCTGGCCGGCGATCTGGCCGACCCGCTGCGCATGGGCATCGGCATCCACGCCGGGCCCGCGGTCGTCGGCTGGATGGGCTGGGGCGAGAGCTTCTATCTCACCGCCGTCGGCGACACCGTGCACGTGGCCGCCCGGCTCGAGCAGGCGACGAAGGACTTCCACGCCGAGATGGTCATCTCCGAGGACGTCGCGCGTTACGCCGGTGTCGATCTCTCGACGTTCCCCGGCCACGACCTCACCGTGCACAACCGCGCCAGCAGCGTCCGCGTCCGCGTCATCGAGCGCGTGGCGAGATTGAGTCTTTGATCGACATGGGGCCCCGACATGGCCCCCAACCCCCCGCACGTTCGCAGCGCCCCGGCGGAGCCGTGGCGCTCGCTCGATCGACATGGGGGCCCCGACATGGCCCCCAAACCCCCGCACGTTCGCAGCGCCCCGGCGGAGCCGTGGCGATTCTCTATCACCCGGCTACAGTCCGAGGCCGGGGCGCCAGCAGGTCGTTGGCTGGCGGCGGTAGTCGAGCAGCTTGCATGACTCCACGGGCAGGCGCGCGCCTGACTGCAGTGTCGCCTCGTAGCGCGCGCGATCGGTCGGCTGCTCGAGGTCGACGGCGCGCGTGGCGGTTCGCGCGATAGCGGCCGCCGTCAGCCGGTAGGTCTCGAGCGCCCCGCGCGACGCGCTCGTGCGGACGCAGAGCAGGAGCTCGCCGCCGGCGCGTAACGCGGCGGTGCCGGGCGCGAAGAACAGCGTGCCCCAGTAGACGTAGGCGCCGTCGGGCTGGCCGCGGAAGAGCAGCCACTGGCCGCCGGCGTTGCCCCACGTCGAGCTGTCCGACAGCGCCAGGTCGGGCCGGCCGTCGCCGTCGAGGTCGGCGCGGATGCGCAGCAGCACGGTGCGCTCCGGCACGTTGGCGAGGAAGTCGTTGCCGGAGGGATCGTAGCCCTCGACGAAGGCCTTCGTCGGATCGGCCAGGCGCTCATCACCGGCCGCCACGCCGACCGCGGCCAGCAGCAGCAGCGCCACCAGCACGACCGGCACGCCTCAGGACTCGGCCAGCGTCCGGGCTCGCCGCACGATCGCCGTCTTCGGGAAGGCGCGCGCCAGCGGCTCCGGCGTCAGCGCCTGGGCGAACGCGTCCAGCGCGGCGACGACGGCGGCCGCCTCGCGCCGGGCCTCGTCCTCGCGGCCGAGCGCGCAGAGCGCTGTCGCGAGCGCCACGCCGGCGCGCCAGCCCGTGGGCTGCAGGCGATGGCTCTGCGCCGCCCGGAGCACCTCGCGCAGCGCCGCCTCGGCCTCGGCGTGCCGTCCCTGCGCCGACCAGGCCTCCGCTTCGATGCGGCGCGCATCGTGGAGCAGCACGCGATAATCGGCGGAGACGGCGCGGAAGCGCGCCACGACGGCGAGCGCGTCGGCGGCGCGGCGCCGGCGCAGCGCCACCTCGCCGAGGGCGAGCAGCGGGAAGACCGCCTTCGCGGTGCACTCCCCGGCCGTCTCGACCGCCGCCTCCAGCTGACGCGCGGCCGCCTCGAGGTCGCCGGCGATGAGCAGGTCCTGGCCGAGATTGCCGAGGGCGTCGCCGATCCAGATGGTCGTGCCGAGCTCCCGCGCGATCCGCAGCTGCTCGTCGTGCAGCGGGCGCGCCTCGCTCACCAGGCCGCACTCGGCCAGGATGCGGCCCAGCGCGCCGAGCGCGTACGCCGTCCACTCGAGATGGCCGAGCTCGCGGGCGATGTCGAGCGCGCGGGACGCTTCGTGATAGCCAGGGCCGTACTCGCCGAACGCCATCCCGAAGTCGGCGATGGCGGCCCGCATGAAGGCCTCGTCGCTCCGCGCCTCCAGCGCCTGCGCGATGTCCACGCCACGGCGCAGGCAGGCCAGGCCCTCGTCGGCGCCCCGCGTCCACGCCAGGGCCGAGCCGAGCGAGACGAGCGCGGGGATCTCGGTGCGGCGGTCGCCGGCCGCGCGCAGCAGATCGAGGACGCGCTCGAGCTGCACGATGGCGGCGTCGGCGTGGCCGGAAAGCTGCAGGTTCATGGCGAGGATCTCCTGCGTGCGCGCGGCGCCGAGATCGTCGCCCAGCTCCTCGAAGAGCGCCAGCGCCGCCTGCAGCTCGCGGCGGCTCTCCGTCATGCGCACGAGGTTCAGCAGCATCACGCCGACCTGGGCGCGGGCCTCGGCCAGCCCGCGGCGATCGTCGGTCGGCTCCACGATGCGCACGGCCTCCCGGGTCAGCTCGATACCTCGCCCGTAGTCCTTGTGGCCGCCCCACAGCGCGCCCAGCGCGGTCAGGATGCGCGCCTGGGCGACCGCGTCGCCGGCGGTTTCGGCCAGAGCCAGCGCGGCCTCGAGGTCCCCGCGGGCGGGCTCGAAGTGCCCGAGCACGCCGTGCACGCCGCCGCGCGCCTCGAGCAGCGCCAGGCGCTCGGCCGGCGGGAGACCGGCGCGCTCGGCCGCGCGCAGCGCGTCGTCGTAGCGCATCAATGCCTCGCGGTTGGCCCAGGCGCGCCGCGCCGTCTCCGCCGCGCGCCGCGCCGGCTCAACCGCCTGCGCCCACGCCTCGGCCTCGAGATAGTGATGCGCGAGCACGGGCGCCAGCTCGTGGCCGCGCTCGGGGTCGAGCCGGGCCAGCGCGTCGGCGGCCGCGCGGTGCAGCGCGCGACGGCGGGCCGTGATGAGCGTGCCGTGCGCGACCTCCTGCGTCAGCGCGTGCTTGAAGACGTAGACCCGCTCGTCGGCGTCGGTGCGCTCGTGCAGGAACTCCAGGCGGGTCAGCTCCTGCAGCTCGGCGTCCAGCCGCTCGGGCGCCTCGCTGAGCACGCGCAGCAGCCGCTCGGAAAACTCCCGGCCGAGGACGGAGGCCGTCTGCAGCGTCTGCTTGGCGCCGGGCGGCAGCCGATCGATGCGCGCCGCCAGCACGCCCTGCACCGAATCGGGCACCGGCAGCCGGCCGGAGCCGGCATCGGTCAGCACGTGCGCCAGCTCCTCGAGGAAGAACGGGTTGCCCTCGCCCCGGTCCAGGATCAGCCGCGTGCGCGGGTCGTCGGCGGCCAGCTCGGGCAGCAGCGAGCGGACGACGTCGAGGCTGTCGGCGCGCTGCAACGGCGCCAGTGACAGCTGGGTGGCGTACGAGCGGTCGAGCCAGGGCGGCCGGTAGCCGGGCCGGTACGTGGCCACCATGAGGATCGCGGCGCCGCCGACGCTCTCCGCCAGCCCGGCCAGGCACGTCTCCGAGGCGCGGTCGATCCAGTGCAGGTCCTCGAGCAACAGCACGAGCGGACGGCGCCGGCTGGCGCGCAGCCAGCTCTGCCGTAGCGTATCGAGCGTCCGGGCCGCGAGCGCCTCGCCGCTCTCGCCCAGGACACGCTCGTCGGTCTTCACACCGAGCAGGCGCAGCAGGTAAGCTGCGCGCTCGCCATCCACGCCAAGCGCCCGCAGTGTGGCCCGGACCTTGTCGGCGACGACGTCCGGCGTGTCCGTGTCGGCGAGGCCGCAGAAGCCGCGCAGGAGCTCGAGCACGGGCAGGTACGGGATCGCGCTGCCGTAGGAGAGACAGCGCGCCTCCAGGCAGATCGCGCGCTCGCCGAGGCCGCGCCGGAACTCGAA
>Ga0209474_10002850_pt1 | contig 15600 bp, 17 predicted proteins | sample GraSoiAngelo_145_FD_185902 | JGI IMG/M metagenome (GOLD analysis project Ga0209474, IMG submission 185902) | Grasslands soil microbial communities from the Angelo Coastal Reserve, California, USA - 14_1009_05_20cm (SPAdes) (version 2) | ecosystem: Environmental > Terrestrial > Soil > Grasslands...
GCGCGTTTTCATGAGTGGGTTTATTCTGGCCTTTTGTTCGGTCCAAATCTCCCTCGTCCTCCACAACGAAACTTTGCGCGAAGCCTTCCGGGCCCACCGCCAGTTGCTCCGGCGCGATTTTCGGCGCCTCGCCTGGTTTTGTTTGATCTGTGGGCTTAACTTTTTCTTGATCCTGGTGATCGACGCCATGGTTCGGAGTGCCATCGCCGATCGGGCCGCAGCCATGATTGTTTGGAAATCGATTTTCGTTTTTTTACGGGCTTTAGTCACCGGCTGGCTCCTTGCTTCCTGGGTTGTTCTCTTCCGCCAATGCGAAAGCGGCCGGATCGCGCAGGAGAATTGGATTCGTTATTGAAAGAATGAAAACCAGCGATGCCGCGACGGAAATTACGCGCGCGAGCAAATCCAATCTCGCTTTCGCTTTCATCGCCATGAGCGGCGCGCGCCGGCGCGACATCACGACCTTTTATGCTTTCTGCCGCGTCATCGATGATATCGCGGACGATAACCTGCGCGATCCGGAGACGAAACGGCGCGAGCTGGCGAGGTGGCGCCAATCATTGCAGGGCGAATTTGCCAACGAACCAGCGCTGGCCAGGCCGGTCCGTCAGTTGATCTTAACGTACCCGATCACGCCGGAGATGTTGGAGGAAATCATTACCGGAGTAGAAATGGATGTCGATATCCGGCGTTATGCGACGTGGGATGAGCTCCGTGTTTATTGCCATCGCGTCGCCAGTGCGGTCGGCCTGGTTAGCATCGAAATTTTTGGTTACAAAAATCCGCAGTGTCGCGACTATGCCATCGCTCTCGGTTTAGCGCTGCAAATGACCAACATCATTCGCGATGTGGCGACGGATCTGAAAGCCGATCGCATTTATCTGCCGGCACAGGATCTGGCGCGATTTCATTACGACGAAGAGGATTTGCGCAACCACTTGGCCGATTCCCGATTCATTCAATTGATGAATTTTGAGGCGGCGCGCGCTGAGAAGTTTTTCGAAGACGCTTCCAGACTGCTTCCGCCCGAGGATCGCCGTTCGATGCTTCCGGCCGAAATTATGCGTTCGATTTATCAGGCGCTCCTTCGACGAATGAAGCTGGACAATTTCCGCGTTTTCGAAAAACGTTATCGCGTGAGTAAGTTGGAGAAGTCAGGGCGAGTGACGGCGCAGTTCCTCACTTGTTTTTTGAATTTACGGCGCCAGACATCCGTCTAACTTTCTTAAACCGAAACTATCAATGAATATGAATATCATGAATGTAAAAACGAGATTAATCGCAGTTGTTTCTGCCGTGGCAGTGAGTTGCCTTACGCTGATCTTGTCCAATACGGCGGTGGCTCAGATGAAGGAAGGTGGAACTTATCAGCAGCAAAACCCGAAGGGACCCAACTCAAGCCAGGTTTCTAAGCAAGGTGCGGGTGGGGCCGTTGTCGCAACGCCGATCGCTCCGCAAGAAGCCGCCAAAAAATATCCGGCGGCGAAAGGCAAATATCCAATGGGCGAAAGAGATCCCCATAACGCCGATGGTGTTGTCAACAGTCCTTATCCACCCCGGACCGCGTTTGACTGCTCACAGGTCCCCCACGGTAGTCTTGTTCTCGACACGCACGTCAATAAGGTCTTTGTCAGGCCGTAGCTCTGTCGTCATTCGGACTAGCTGAAGGAAAAACCGCGGTTCTTAAAATATTACCGTCGAAACCTCCCGTCGCCAGCGTGGTTCAATTGGTCAACGAACATCACTTATGAAACGAAGATTTTTCACCGTTCTTGCGGGCATCGCCTTGGGTTCCTTTATTCTCAGCTCGTGCGACACTCCTACCGGCGCTGGGGCGGGCTACGGTGCGGCAGCCGGGGCGATCATCGGCGGAGCGGCCACCGGAAACGTGCGCGCGGCTGCCATCGGGGCGGCGGCGGGAGCGGCCACTGGCGCATTGATCGGTCACGCGATTCAGGAAGATCGGGCCCGCGCTTACGGGCCTGTGCCACCGGGAGGTTGGCCACTTGCGCGTTACACCAACACTCTTGGCGTTTTCCGCAGCCCATACACCGGACGGCGCTACGACCTCCGCGGTGTTCCGCCGGGTGGCCTGACCCGCGATATTGATACGGGGCAACTTTTTCGTCGTCCCTACGGCGGCTACTAAGAATCGCTAGCGTCGTAAGCGGAGTGAACCTCAATCGCCCTTGGGCGGCTGCGGTGGACCTCTAAGGGTTCCAGAAAAGTACTCGCGAAACGTAACACAGGCTTGTGGCCTGTTCGCCGAGCGGACATTCTGTCCGCTTTCTTTTGCTCGGCAGCGGAGTGCAATTCCGCTGGGCGCACAGAGTGGAAAGTCTGTGTTCCGGTTGCAACCCATACCAATGCTTTCGAGCGCGCAATGGTAGGACCACGTTCTGCGGAGCCGAAGGCACTTCTGATTCGGCGCGCCGTTATCCCTGGTTTTTCCGAAGCGAATCGACGATCGCCTGCACACGATCATCCATCTTGAGCAGTTCCGGCCAGGGGCGGTGATAATTCTCGCCCGGCAATTTGCGTGTAGCATCAATGCCCATGTGAGACCCAATGTTCTGTTCGGTAGGCGCGTGATCGAGTGAATCGCTTGGATTCCGAATAATGGTGCTGTCGCGCTCAGGATCAGTATTGGCGCATAAACGGAAGAGCACTTCGCTGGTGTTGTGCACGTCGCAATCCTCGTCCACCACCACGATGTACTTGGAAAACATCATCTGCCCCATTCCCCACAACCCATGCATCACCTTGAATGCCTGATAGGGATACTGCTTCCGAATGCTAACGAAAACTAAATTGTGGAAAACACCCTCCGGCGGCAGCGTCATATCCACCAACTCCGGGAAATTCATTTTGAAGACAGGCAAGAAAATCCGCACCGTCGCGTCGCCCATATAAAAATCTTCCATTGGCGGCGGGCCGACGATTGTCGTCGGATAAATGCCGTCACGCCGATGCGTGATCGCAGTCAGATGAAAGACAGGATAGTCTTCGACCGCGGTGTAGAAACCGGTGTGGTCGCCGAACGGTCCCTCCGGTCGCATTTCGCCCGGCTGGACAAAACCTTCTAAAACGAAATCAGCATCGGCGGGAACCTCCACGTCGATGGTTTTGCATTTCACCAGCTCCACCGATTTTTTGCGCAAAAATCCAGCAAACAAAATTTCATCGAGCCCATCAGGTAATGGGGCGGTTGCAGCGAAAGTGAGCGCGGGGTCGCCTCCGAGCGTGACCGCGACCGGCATGCGTTCGCCCCGTTGGTAGTAAACCTTGCCGTGACGAGCGCCGACCTTGTGCACCTGCCAGTGCATGGCGGTCGTGCGCTCATCGAAAATTTGCATCCGATACATCCCGACATTGCGAGAGCCGCTTTCGGGATCGCGTGTATGCACGTTGGGAAAAGTGATAAAACGTCCGCCGTCCTTCGGCCAGCACTTGAGGATGGGAAGGTCGAGAAGTGATATTTGAGATTTGGTCCGAGCCAGACTGGCGTTGTTTGAGGTTTGATCTGAATCCAATATCTGGACTACCTCTTGGCAGGCCGCCTCCTTGACACGTTTCGGCCGCGCATGAAGCAAGTGAATCCCTTGTTTCAAGAGCGCGAAACCTTCGCGCAAGTCTGTCGGCGGTTTCGCCTTCAGGATCAGCTGAATTTCCTGAGTAAGATCGGCGACTTCGTTCACTCCCAGCGCCATGGCGATGCGCTTGCGCGAGCCCATCGTGTTAATAGCAACAGGAAAGGCCGATGGCTTTCCATCGATGATCGGATTCTCAAATAGCAGCGCTTTTCCACCGCTGGGCGATTTCATTTCGCGATTCGCCCATTCCGCAATGACCAGGTCCGTGTCGACCTCCTCAGTGATGCGTCGCAACTCGCCGGCGTGGTCGAGTCGCTCGACAAAATCCTGAAAGGAACGGAACGCCATCGCAGGCTAATGTGCGTTCCGATTCAACCGGACGCAATCAATAGCGATACGGACCGACCAGCGATTGGAATGAAACGACCCGCCCGTTAGCAAAAGTTACGGTGCGATATGGATAGGGGATGCTCGGAGGAATGTACGAATAGTAAAAGGGATCGTAGAAAGGATCGCCGATAAAGGCGAATGAACGGCCATGATGACGGTGCGTCGCGACGATGACACCGCCGCCGCCGAAGCCCGGTCCCCATCCGCCGTAGCCGTAGGGATAACCATAACCGTAACCGTAGGGATAGGCAGTGGTGTACTGGACATAAATCCAAGTCTCGGTCATCTGACGACGCATCGCCCCTTCCACTTTCTGGTCCGGCGCTCCCCAAGCCAGGTAAACAGCCTCTCGCGGCATACCAGGCGCGATTTGCCCATTTGCAACCAACTGTTGCTGGCGCGCGGATAAGCTGTGGTAAATGTCCGGATGGTCAGCAATTCGCGACTCGACAGTCGAACATCCGGAAAGGAGCAAAGTTACCGGGGCGGCAGCGACAAAAAATACCCAACGGGCAAATCGATGCTTCATAGTGTAAAAATCATACCGGGGCACAATAACGAGTCAATCTCGTCACTTTCTTGATTCAACCCCCCTGCGCTCGTAACGTTGCGCGCCATGGAAGATCGCTTTGGCCATCGCATCTCCTATCTGCGCGTTTCGGTCACCGACCGTTGTAACGAACGCTGCGCCTACTGCATGCCGCAGGAATTGCAGGAATGGCTGCCTCGCGCTGAAATTTTCTCTTACGAGGAAACGCTTCGCCTCATCCGCATCGCTGCCGGGCTCGGCGTAACAAAATTACGCATCACTGGCGGCGAACCACTGACGCGTCGCGGCATTCTCGATTTCATTCGGGAAGTTCCAAAAATCCCCGGCATTCGTGATGTCGGAGTTTCGACAAATGGAACGCTGCTCGCGCGCGAATTTACACCGAATCAGACGATCGCGGCTGCTTTACGAGCTGCCAGCGTTCGCTCGCTCAATATTTCGCTCGATACCTTGGATCAAAACGTGTATGCCCAGATCACCGGGCGTGATTTTCTTCCTTCGGTATTGCAGGGAATCGGCGCGTCCGTGGCCGCCGGGTTCGATCAAATAAAGCTGAACACAGTCCTGATGCGAGGCCGCAATGAAGAGCAACTCATTCCCTTGATCGATTTCGCCGCATCGCAGAATTTGATTTTGCGCTTCATCGAAATGATGCCCGTCAGCACGACTGAAGTGTTAAACGAACGAAATTTTCTCCCGGTGGCGGAAGCGAAGCGCGCAATTGAGGCGCATTATGGAGATTTGATCCCCGAGCCAACTTTCCACACCAATGGTCCTGCCACTTACTATCAAGTTCCGGGACGGAACCAACGCATAGGATTCATCGGCGCGATGACCAATCTGCATTTTTGTGAAAGCTGTAACAAGCTTCGCCTGACCTGCGATGGTAAACTTCGGCCATGTCTCGGCAGCTACCTGGAGTTCGACATCATGAAGCCTCTGCGTGCCGGCGCGAGCGATGAGGAGCTACGGCAATTTTTCCTTGAAGTAGTCGAGCGAAAACCGCAGCAGCACGATTTCCGGGAGAATTACCAGCCGAACCGCAAAATGATCGCGATTGGAGGCTGACGTAATGGAGTGTTGCAGTGTGGAGTGGTAAAAGCGTGAAGCGTCTCAGTCACATCGGCTCCGACGGGCGGGTGCGGATGGTGGATGTTTCGGCCAAGCCACAGTCTCTGCGCATTGCGATCGCAACGGGAAGAATCAAAATAAAACGCGCGACTGCCAATGCGATTTCGCGCAATCGGATTGGGAAGGGAAATGTTTTTGCAACGGCGCAGATCGCGGGAATTCAAGCAGCCAAACGGACCGCGGAATTGATTCCGCTATGTCATCCCTTATCGCTAAGCAACGTCGAAATCGATTTCGAAATGAAGCGTGGCACGGTCAGCGCTACCTGCACCGCACGCACCACCGCGCAAACCGGTGTCGAAATGGAAGCGCTCACGGGCGTCGCGATTGCGCTCCTAACGATTTACGACATGTGCAAAGCCATCGACAAAGAGATGGAGATTTCGGAGGTGCGGTTGGTGAAAAAAGAGAAGCGTCTCGTATGATCGGCCATCCCGAGCAAGTCGAGGGATCCGGATGAACTTGCCTTTAAGGTTTCGCAGCGGGATTCCTCGACTTTGCTCGGAATGACGAGACAAGAAATGCAAATTGTCGTCGGCATCATTACGATTTCCGATCGCGCCAGTGGCGGTCAGTACCAGGACCTCGGCGGCCCCGCGGTGAAAGCGGCAACAGAAAAGCATGGCTGGGATGTCCTCGCTGAAGCGATCGTGCCCGATGACAAGAAGCGAATTCAGGAGACGATCCGCAGTTTTTCGGCGCAGGGATGCGGTCTGATTCTGACGACTGGCGGTACTGGGGTAGCCGAGCGCGACGTTACCCCGGAAGCGATCCGCGAGATCATGCGCCTGGAGATACCCGGCTTTGGAGAAGTGATGCGCGCCCAATCAATGAAGATCACGCCACACGCGATTCTCTCGCGTAGCCTCGCCGCCATCGTCGACAGCTCGCTCGTGATCGCATTGCCCGGCAAACCGAGCGGAGCCGTGGAATGTCTCGGCTTTGTTGAGGGCGCGATCCCGCACTCCGTCGCGCTGGCGCAGCGCAAGCCTACTTCTTGTTAGGTCAGAACCATCATCCCGAGCGTAGTCGAGGGATCCCGCGGTGAAAGCTTTAAGCTGACTTTGTCGGCAACCCTCGCTTCGCTCGCATAACGGGGCTGGCGTTTCAATCGCTACTCCGGCCAGGTTAGCAACCGCATCGAGCGCATTCCATTTTCCGTTAGATGCGCATGATCGCCGCGACCGGCCAGCTCATCACGGGTTAGGTACGCACAATCGATCGCCGATTTTTTGACGTAGGTCAGCGTCGGTTGTGAGACCGGTTCGCTGCGCGCTTCGATCTGCAAGGGCACTCCTGAGCGCGCAAAACTTACTTCCCAGGACTGCGCATTGGCCGAGGCGTTTTTTACCATCCAGGGATAAAATTTGCGCAAATCGAAGTGGGGTGAGTCCGGCACGGTAACTTTGTAAAATATTTCTTCCTCGGCCAGAAATTGCGGGACGCTAAGATCGGGTCGCTTTTCCCGCTCGAGAAAAAACCGTGCGATATCAAGTCCCGCCAGATTAATTCCATTATAAATGCCGTTGTGGTTCGGATCGCGAAAATTGTGATCGTGCCACGATTCGAAATTGCGATTAAACATCAGATTTAGCTCGAGATGGAGATGGGCGCGCGCCTGATTCAGCCCTTCTCCCGTGTAACCCATCCGCGCGATGCGTTCGCCGCGACTCACCCTCTGACCAACGCCTGCTGCAATCTCGCTTAGGTGACCGTAAAGACTGTAGTAAGGCGAGCCATCCCAAATGTGTTCGATCACGATATAGCGTCCGTAGTTTGAGTAACCTGCCACTTGATTGGCGTGCACCACTTTGCCGTCGGCGATCGCCCGCACCTCATCGAGCGGCTCGCTCCTGGCATCGCGATGCAGGCACCGGATGTCGATCCCTTCGTGGAATTTAGTGTAGATCAGGCCCTGCGCGGTCGACACTGGATTGCGGACAAATCCGTATCGGCCGCCTTCCCAGGGCGTCGATTTTTCACCGTGAAAATCGCGCTCAATATATTGATAGAAATCCGGGCCGCCCCCGCGAAAAAGCGCATCGTTATCCGTCGGCAGGGTAATTTCGATTTTTGAGTTTTGTGCGAGCAACGGACTGAAAAACACACTTACGGCCAGCCCGATCGCCAGCACCCGCCACGTCATTTGCGTTTTTTAGCGTCGATTTGCCGCCACGTTTTTTGCATTGATGCGATATCGGCAGCGCTTAAACCCGAAGCAATAAAAATCTGACCATCGGAAACGCGTCGATCAACCAGGAGCTCGGTAATAATCCGGCCATTAACAAAAATCAGGAGGGTGCCGCCGCGGCGTTCAACACTAAGAGTGTCGAGGACGAGTCGGCCGTGATCGTCGAGTTGCAGTAAAGCGCCGAAACTCCCGTCGCTTGCCGTATAGGGCCGATAAGCGGAAACGTCGTGCTCGGAAATTGCGGGTATTTTTTCGATAAAAATGTTTTTGCCGGAGATCGGCGTGGTCACAGGAGTGGCGAAAACGCTTCCATCGTTTTCATTTCCCTGGGCATGGACCCGTACCGTGCAACGTTTCGATTTGGCTGACGCGAACGGTGCCGCCAAAATCAGCAATAATCCCATCGCCAATAAGCGAGTCATGCGCGATTGATAAAGGGTTTGACACGTTTTGCAACGTTTGTTGAAACACCCGCACATGAAATGGGCCCTTGGGATAATGATCGCGCTTTTTGCAGCCTCGAACGCCGCGGCGCAGGCGCCGTCACCCCCCGAGCGAGGTTTCCTCAATCGCATGTTCCATCCCTTCGCTTCCGCGAAAAACAAAGCGCCTAAATATCAGGATTCACGTTTGCGCGGTTTGCTGTTGGAAGTGCAAGTCCCGACGGAACCGATCCGGCTTTCGGAAGTGCGCCAGCTGCGGGTCCAGGCGATATTGAGGAATATTGGCGGTTTTCCGGTTCCGCTTGATTTTCCAACCTCGCAACGAATCGATATTCATTTGCTTAATTCGGCCGGCGAGGCCTTGACGCGATGGTCGGAGAACCGCGCTTTCACCGAGGAAATCGGCAATCTCACGATCAATCCACGCGAACAAGTTGTTTACAACGAAACGATCGCCACCCGCGAATTGCAGCCCGGTCGGGTTTACAGTGTCGAAGTTTTCTTCCCCAAATATCCGGAACTGCGTGCCCGGCAGAAGTTCATGACCGCGCCGTGAGGAGTGGAGCAATGGAGTAGTGGAGTAATGAATTGAACAGCACTCCATCACCCCAACACTCCAACACTCCAGTTCTTGTCTCCGATTACCACAGTCATCCACAGGGCCACCGGGTCCAGCGCTACACTCAGGCGCTTTTGCAGCCGTGGATCGATTCGGCGCGGGCCAAAGGGATTCTCGATATCGCTTTTACTGATCACGATCGTTATCATAGCGGTGTCGATTTCGACGAACTCGATCGTCTACGGGCAAAAAATCCCGACATAAAAATTCGCGCCGCGATCGAGCTTGATAACGATCCGGAAACGAGCGCGGCCGGAAGAAAATGGGTCAAACAAAATTGGAAGCGGCTCGATTTTGTTCTCGGTTCCGTTCACTACCTCAACCGGGCTGATCAGATGTTCGATAGTGTGCCCGAGGGCGCACAACAGTTCACCGGGCGCGATATCGATGACGTCTACTCCGATTATTTTCGGCGGGTCCGCGAAATGGCGGCGAGCGGGCTGATCGATTGCCTGGCGCACCTCGATTTAGTGAAAATCCACGGCTACCGTCCGCGCGCGCAGGTCACTGAATTGGTTGAGGAAACGCTGGAGCTGATTCGCGCACGCAATCTCGCCATCGAACTATCGACCGCCGGCTGGCGCAAACCGGTGAACGAACTTTATCCGTCGGATGAGATTATTCTTTTCGCGATGGAGAAGAAGATTCCCTTTACCATCGCGTCAGATGCGCATTCATGGGCGCAGCTGGGAGAAAATTACGAACGCCTCGCGCAGAAAATCACGTCGTTTGGCATTCGCGAAGTGTGCCTATACGAAAAACACGAGCGGATCGTTCGTCGGTTGTAGCTCGGAACATGGGCCTCTGGCCGGTGCGCCCAGCGGACATTTTGTCCGCTGTTCTGATTCGAGTACCACCGCAGCGGAGTGGAACCCCGCTGGGCGCCGGCGCACAGACTGAAAGTATGTGTTCCTACAGTCCCAATCCCGGCACGCCCATTCCACCTGTAATCTTTGACATCTCCGAGCTGGCGATCGCTTTTCCTTGCTCGATCGCCTGCGTGACCCCGCTCAGCACCGCTTCCTCCAGAAATTCCACATCCCCAGGATCGACAATCTCCTTCGCGATTTTGATTGAAATCACATCACCCGCACCATTGGCAACGACGGTAATTTTTCCGCCGGCTGCCTGGACCTCGACTGTTTTTTCCGCCAGCTCCGACTGCGCCTGCGCCATTTTCTCCTGCATCTTCTGCGCCTGCTTCATCAACTTGTTGAGATTCATCGTATGCTCCCGGCTAAGTTTTAATTTCGCCCTTAAACATTTCCAGCGCTTCGCGCACAATCGCCGGCGCGTTCTTTGATTTCGCGGCAGGTGTCTTGGCCGGCAAATTTTCTTTCAACGAAAACTTCAGCGCCCACTCCCGCCCACTGATTTCCTTCAGCAATGCTTCCAGAAACTCGCGATTGGCGCGGGAGGATAAATGTTCCATTACCATTCGCTGATCGTTGGGAAAACCCAGCTCGAAATTCCGCCCGCTCGCACCAAGGGGGTGCGCTTCTTCAATCCAGCTTTTGATAAATGGACGGCGCGTTTTAATTTGCGCAACGACCTTGCTCCAAATCTCGTTAACATCGGCCGCCGACTCATTCGCCTTGTAACCGGCATCGGCACCGGGGTCAGGGACAGCGGTTACAACATCCTTTCCTGAGGGCTGGGCCGGCTGGGCTACGGGGTTGCCGTCTCGTAACGCATTCAAATTCTCGATCACTTGATCGAGCGTCGTCTGGTCGAGCGTTTGGATCGCTCGAATGACCGCAACTTCGAAATGCAACTTTTTATTCGGCGCCCATTTCATCCGCCCTTGGGCGGTGGCGAATTGATCGATTAATTCCAGCACCCGATCCGTCTCCAGCAGCGGCGCTTGTTCCGCAAAAGCGGCCCGAGTTTCGGCGCTGGCTTCGTCACTGAGCGCGTCCGGTTTCACTTTGAAAACGAGCAGATCGCGCAGATACGCAATCGTGTCCGACATTAATTTCATCATGTCCTTGCCGGCCTCACATTGCTCGTGCAACAACGCCAGCGCGTCCGCGGTTTCGCGCCGCAAAATCCTGCCGACAAAATCCGCCACCATCTGTTGGCTGGTGAATCCGAAAACATTCAGGACATCGGCTTCGGCAATTTTTTCTCCGCAGAATGCCACCAGTTGATCGAGCATCGATTCCGCATCGCGCATTCCACCTTCCGCACCGCGCGCAATGGCATGCGCCGCCGCCGCCTCCAGCGTCAGTTTCTCCTTCGTCGCGATCGATTGCAGCTGTTGCGCAATCAGATTCGTCGCGATGCGGTGCAGATCGAACCGCTGGCAACGGGATAAAATCGTGATCGGCAATTTTTCCGGCTCGGTCGTAGCCAGACAGAAAATGACGTGTTTGGGCGGCTCTTCCAGCGTCTTGAGCAACGCGTTGGCCGCTTCCTTCGTCAACATGTGCACCTCATCGATGATGTAAATTTTGAAGCGCCCCTTCGCCGGCGCGTAACGGACGTTGTCGCGCAACTCCCGCACATCATCGATCCCGCGGTTGCTCGCTGCGTCCAGCTCAATGACATCGAGACTGTTTCCGCCGGCGATCTCCCGACAATTATCGCATTTGCCGCACGGCGTCACTGTCAGCCCGTGGATGCAGTTGAGCGCCTTTGCCAGGATGCGCGCCGTCGACGTTTTCCCTGTCCCGCGCGGCCCGACAAAAAGATAGGCGTGGGCCAGGCGATTCTGCTCGACCGCATTCTTGAGCGTGCGAGTGACGTGGTTCTGCCCGACGATATCGTCGAACGTCTGGGGTCGGTATTTGCGGGCGAAAACCTCGTAGCTCACCCGAAAACTTTACCGTTTCTGGCATCGCGCGAAAGATGAAAGTCTGTCATTATCGCGGCATGAAGCGTTTTCCCCTGTTCATCGCTCTTCCGCTCTTCGCTGTCACGATGAGCGCGCAATCCCCAACTCCCTCGGATGGACGTGACGCCAAGTTTGAGGATCCGTTGCTGGATAAACTAGTCGGCAACTGGCGTGTCGTTCGAAAATTCGGCGACGGCCGCACTGCCGAAAACACCGTGCGCGTCGGCTGGGTGCTCAATCATCAATTCCTCGAATTGCATTACCTCGATGTCGCGACCCCGCCTCAATATGAAGCGATGGCCTTTGTCGGGTTCGACCACAAATTGTCGCGCTACGTTTTACATTGGCTCGATGTCTTTGGTGGCCGCGCCTCGGGAGTAATCGGTTACGGCACCCTCGACGAAGCGGCCCACTCCATCTATTTCACCTTCAATAACCCTGACGGCCAGTTCATGAATGCCTACGTCTTCGATCCGGCAACCAAGAACTGGACCTCCGTCATGCGGCAAAAAAGCAAAGGCCCCTGGTCGCTCTTCGCTGAGGATAAGTTCACTCCCCTCCCATCGAAACCATGATTTACGACGGTGTGCATCTGTGTTTCGTAACCGCGAGCTCCGCCGACCCTTAGTATGTGACTATGGGACACAATCAATGAGTCACATTGTGCGGTCGCCTTTTCGTCTCCTCCTTTCACTCCTGCTCGTCTTCGACGCTTTCGCGCGCGAGCCCATCCCGGCGCCCACAAAAACCGTTCGCGCCCGCGATCTCGGCATCCCGTTCGATGGCAATCCAGGAAAATTCAACGCCATTACCGATGTCCCCGGAGTGGAAGTTGGCTACACCACTCTCATCAGCGGGGAGGGTAGGCTCGAAGTCGGCAAAGGTCCGGTCCGAACCGGCGTGACAGCAATCCTTCCCCGTGGTCGCGATGCCATGAACGATCCCGTCTTCGCCGGCTATTTCTCGTTAAATGGCAACGGCGAAATGACCGGCACTGCCTGGATGGAGGAGAGCGGGTTTCTGGAAGGCCCGATCGTGTTGACCAACACCCATAGCGTCGGAATCGCGCGCGACGCTGTTATTGCCTGGCGTCTCGCTCACGGCGGCCCGGACGCGGAAGGTTTCGCCTGGAGTCTCCCCGTGGTGGCCGAGACGTGGGATGGCTGGCTCAACGACGTCGATGGCTTTCACGTTAAACCGGAGCACGTCGCCCACGCGATTGAGACTGCGCAAAGCGGGGCGATCGAGGAGGGAAGCGTCGGCGGCGGTACCGGAATGATTTGTTACGAATTCAAAGGCGGCACCGGCACCGCTTCGCGAATGGTCCCTGTAGCCGCGGTTGCCGGCCGCGGTTCTTCCGAAACAAAACAGTTTGCCATAGGCGTTTTCGTTCAGGCCAATTGTGGTCGTCGTCCGCAGCTAACGATTCGCGGACTCGAAGTCGGCAAGAAAATTCCCGGCTCCGTTTACAAACAGGAAATCGGTTCCATCATCATCGTGGTTGCGACAGATGCGCCTCTCCTCCCGCATCAACTGAAACGTCTGGCCCGCCGGGCTTCTCTTGGTCTAGCCCGCACCGGCAGCGTTTCCGGTAACGGCTCCGGCGATCTATTCATCGCCTTTTCCACCGCCAACCCGCATGCCGCCGACGCCAAACCCCCGATTCGCACCATCGAAACCATGCCGAACGATCTGATGGACCCGCTTTTCACCGCCACGGTCGAAGCGACCGAAGAAGCCATCATCAACACTCTGGTCGATAACCACGACATGATCGGTCGCGACAATCATAAGGTAGAAGCTTTACCCCGCGAACGGCTGCAACAGTTGCTGAAGGAATACAATCGCTCGCGCTAATCTGTCTAAACGTAGAGATTGCAGCGGGAAGTGGTAGTTTACGGCGCAGATTGAGATGAAGAGTGCGCTAATATGCCTGACGTTCTGCCTTGTCTGCGCGAGTGCGCCTGCGGCGGAGAAGGTTGCTCTCATCAAAATCAACGGAGCAATTGGTCCGGCAACGGCGAGCTATATTGCGCGAAGTATCGATGAAGCGCGGACGCAGAACGCACAATGCCTGGTCATTCAACTCAACACGCCGGGTGGCTTGCTCGATTCAACGCAGACAATCGTGCAGGATTTCTTGGGTTCCACGGTGCCAGTGGTGGTTTACGTCTCGCCGACGGGTGCAACCGCGACCAGCGCCGGTTGCTTCATTACCCTTGCCGCAGACGTGGCGGCAATGGCGCCAGCCACGACAATTGGTGCAGCGCATCCGGTGATGTTAGGTGGTATCCCCAGTGGCCAGGAACAAAAGCCCGACGACACGATGAAACAGAAGCTCGAGAACTTTTCGGTGAGCTATATCGAGACGATCGCCGCCAAGCGCCATCGCAATGTCGATTGGGCGAAATCCGCCGTGCGCGAAAGTGCATCGATCACCGCGGAGAAAGCGCTCGAATTAAAAGTGATCGATTTAATCGCCGCGGATACGCCCGAGTTACTAAAGCGATTGAACGGACGCGCCGTAGATGGCAAGGCGCTGAATACCGCCACGGCAGAGATCGCGGAGATCAAAATGTCCCCATCCGAACGCGTCTTTCAACAGCTCTGGCGGCCTGAGGTCATGTTTATTCTTATGCTCATCGCCATCTACGGAATTATCGGTGAAATGACCACGCCCGGCGCGATTCTGCCCGGCGTGGTTGGCGCGATTGCCTTGATCCTCGCGCTTTATCTCGCCGCGATCCTGCCGGTCAACGTTACCGGGGTTGTGTTGATCGCGCTGGCAATGATGCTTTTCATCTTTGATATCTACGCGCCCACGCACGGTGTTCTGACAATGGGCGGCATCATTTCGTTTCTGATCGGCTCGCTCATGCTATTCAACCGCGCCGACCCGCTCTTTCGTTTATCCTTGAGTTACATTATTCCGGCAACGCTTATAACGGCGGCATTCTTTGTTTTCGTTATCGGAAAAGGCTTGCGCGCGCAACGGTTGCCCGTGAAAACCGGAGTGCAAGCGATGGTTGGAAAAACAGTGACCGCATCGACTCCAATTGATTCGCAGGGCGGCAGGGTCTTCGTCGAAGGCGAGAACTGGAGCGCAGTTAGTGATACACCTGTCGAACCAGGTGAAGTAATAGAGATCGCAGAGGTGAAAGGATTAACTTTGAAAGTACAACCAAGAAAAGGATAAAGCCATGCCATTACTCGAAGGACTGTTGAAGTTAGGTGCTTGGGCGATACCGATCTTCGTTCTCGGAGTGATCATCCTGCCCCAGATGATCCGGATCTTGCGCGAATACGAGCGCGGCGTGATTTTCCGGCTCGGGAAATTACTCGGCGCCAAAGGGCCGGGACTGATTTTTCTCATTCCCATCGTCGATCGCATGGTGAGAATGGATTTGCGCGTCGTCACGATCAACGTCGAGCGACAGGAAGTGATGACGCGTGACAACGTGCCGGTCACGGTCGATGCCGTTGTCTATTTCCGCGTGGTCGATCCGCAGGCCGCCGTCGTAAAGGTGGAGAATTTTCTCAAGGCCACTTCGCTTATCGCCCAAACCACGCTGCGCAGCGTCCTCGGCCAGGCCCCACTCGATGACCTGCTGTCGCAACGCGAAACCATCAACCAGAAATTGCAGGAGATTATCGACCGGCAAACCGAACCGTGGGGCATCAAAGTCACGGCGGTCGAGGTGAAGGATGTAGCGTTGCCGGACACGATGAAGCGCGCCATGGCCAAGCAGGCCGAGGCCGAGCGCGAACGCCGCGCTAAGGTAGTCAACGCTGAGGGCGAATTTCAGGCCGCGGAAAAAATGGTGCAGGCCGCCGCGATGATGAGCAA
>Ga0209474_10002851_pt1 | contig 15595 bp, 18 predicted proteins | sample GraSoiAngelo_145_FD_185902 | JGI IMG/M metagenome (GOLD analysis project Ga0209474, IMG submission 185902) | Grasslands soil microbial communities from the Angelo Coastal Reserve, California, USA - 14_1009_05_20cm (SPAdes) (version 2) | ecosystem: Environmental > Terrestrial > Soil > Grasslands...
CCGACAAGGTCGTTCGCCAGCTCGCCAAGTCCCTGGGCGTCGAGCCCGAGCACTTCCGCGAGTACCGCCTGCGCGTGATCACCCGCAAGCTGGAGGCGATGCCGGACCTGATCGACCGCCTCTACAAGCGCCTCGGCGCCTGACGCTAGACTCACCTCGAACGGGGCGTGGCGCAGCCTGGTTAGCGCGCTTGTCTGGGGGACAAGAGGTCCCGAGTTCAAATCTCGGCGCCCCGACTCAAAAACCGTGTTTCCCGCTGCCCAATAGCTGCCCAAACGAGGAGGAGCGATGACTAGTGAAGCCCGGCAAGCCCAGGCGGCCGGCTACATCGAGTGGGCCAAGAAGATGTATCCCGGCCATGAGACTCACGCGCTGTTGGCCGGACTTCACACAGCACACGTGTAATCCGAACGTGATTCGTCCGGGCGAGACCTACATCGAGACGCCGGGGGTCCCGGTTGACGCTACGGCGAACCACGCGGCGACGTGGATGATCACGGAGATCTTCTCCGATAGCCACCCGGGAGATCCTGACGGCCCCGGCCTCAAATCCCTGCTGACGCACGATCCCGGTCGGATTTTCAGGCGGTGGCGGGCTTCACGGCTCGCCGCCGCTCGCCCCAGCGTTCAGCCGTGCTTGCGCTTATAAGGCGAGCTCGAGCTTCTGCGCCTGCCTGACCGTCAGCGTCCCGTTGCAGACCTTCTTGTGTCAGACGTTCTCGCGCGGGTCGCTCTTGTCCGCCCTCCGACCAGGGGGTGCGACGTTAAGGAATGCAGCCGGTGGTCGCGACTGGCGAGACGACGAGTTTCCCGTCCACCATCTCGGCGCTAACCGATGATGCCCCCCACGCACAGGGCTCCTGATCGCGCCTTCCGCCGCTCGCCTGCGCGGACGTCAACGCAAGCACCGACACAACCGCGATCACGGCGCTGACGCCGATGACGGAGCGCGGGCCGCAGAACCTCACGACGCAAGGATGCCGAGCGATGATCCCGAGCGCCATGGGCCGCCCGGCTCATCTTTCGCCGCAGCAAGTCCTAGTGGGTGCTACGAGCGCCTTGCCGACTTCACGCGCGCTGGCTGCTGCGCTACCTCGAGGAGCGCTCACGGGTGACGATTGACGAGGCAGCGATGGTTGCGACGTGTCTCGCAGCGCTCGGCGGGGACCGGCACGAGGAGGCGTTCCCGGACGCTTCGGCAAGTCGTCGCTCAGTCGTCGCCGAACTCGCGCTCGGCGCAGGCCGGGCAGAAGAACGCGAGTTCGGGCGGCTCGCCGTCAGTCAGATAGGCGGACCAGCGCTCGTCGTCAGTCGGTAGCCACGCCACTTCGCATCGACGCACTCGGGGAGGAGGGCGACGCGCTCGGTACTCACGCCGGCAGGTTCTGTCTCGGTCCGACCGCCCCCTTCCAGTCGGCCTTGATGACGCCATCCTGATCGCCGTGAAGGGGCTGGACGATCCTCGCGATGTAGGTGCTGTTCTCGTGCGAAAAGATTTCGCACTAAGAGAGACGCCCTCGGCCAGGTCGATTTCAAGAGAGTTGTTCTATAGGTGCGGATCTGGGCCGGGTCCAATCGGTTAGATCGAGATGCGTGCCGTCTTCGGCGTAGTCGCCGATGACGTAGTAGCCCAACAAGCGCAGGATGTTGTCAGCTGCCTTGGGCGTGATCGCTTCGCCGTCTGCCACGTCCTCGGCAACCTCGTGACGTAACACCCCTTCCGCTGAGAACACCGTCGTCGTGCGCGTGCCAACTTCGACGACAACCCTCAACGTAAACCACCCACTCCAAGCGGTCGGTTAAGCCACATCAGCGCTTCATCACGGGGTTACGGACATTCGCCTCCTCGCTCTCGCTGGCGCGAGTATCGAACGCCTCCAGCGCCGCTCGTCCGCGCCCGATCGCGTCGGGCAGTAGGTGCCCGTAAGTCTTCTCGATCTGGAGCACGCTCGTCCCGGCCATGCGCGCGATCTCGAAGGTAGCGATCCCGGCCGCGATGCACTCGCTGACGAAGGTGTGCCGCATCGCGTAGGGCTTGCGGTAGTCGAGCCCGGCGGCTGCGAGCGCGGGCCAGTCGTCCCGGCGCCAGTTGCGCAGGTTCAGGTGTCCGCCGCGGATGCCGGCGAACAGGAGGGGCGTGTCGAGGCGCGGAGGCAACTCGTCGAGCGCGTCGAGTACCCGCTGGCGCAGCGGTACGACCCGCGGCACGGATCCCGGCGTCTTCTCCGCTCATGCACCTGGCCGCCGAGGTAGACGTGCCGGACGTGCAGCACGCGGCTTGCCCGGTCGACGTCGCGCCGCTCGAGCGCGAGCCACTCCTCCGGCCGTAGCCCGGTGCCCGGCGTCCGGCCACGGCGGGGCTCGCGGGCTCGACAGCCCGACGGTGCGAGGAGGAGCGGCTTGGCTCGAGACGAGTCCGCTTCCGTGACTGGCGGCACGGTCGACCCGGTCCGCGCATCGGGTCGACCGCGCGCCGTCACGTCAAGGGTCGGACGGAAACGGTCCTGTAACTATTGAGGAGTCGGGCGGTTTTCTCTCTCCTCCTTGGTGGCTTTGCCGCCAAGTCCCCAAGAGGAGGCCGCCCGGCTCCTCCATTCCTACTGATCCCGCTTGGGGCGCAGGCTTGTGTCGAGCCCTCTCGTCTTGGGCGGCCGCGCGCCGTCTGCCGGAGCAATCCCCGCCTGAACTTGAGCGCTATGGGCTGCCGACTCTGCGGCCAAGGCGAGGACGCTTGTCCCCCGCTCTCCTCAAAGTAGGGATCACGTCCTACGTGAGCTGACTGTCCCCGCTCTCCCCCCAGCTCCGCACGCCTTGGCCGCTCCCTAGTAGACGCCGCAGGGCGAAGAAAGTGGGCTATGTGCTCGGGCTGCAAATCTCGCTATATGCGTGACTTTTCGCGACTCACCCACTAGTTGCCCAAACGCTCGAAATGGAGTTCGTGGAAGAAAGCGGGGCGGTCTCTGGTTTAGCCCAATTTCCGCTGCAAATCAGACACTTCCGGGCACTGCGGACCCCTATCCGCCCGACCGCTGGACGTGTCTGGGGGACAAGAGGTCCCGAGTTCAAATCTCGGCGCCCCGACTCGAGAGGCCTCGCGGATGCGAGGCTTTTCGCTAGCGCGTGCGGACGAGGTACGCGACGCGGCCGTTCGCGCCCGACGCCCAGCACGCAAGCGGGCTCGCGCAGTCGACGGTGTCGAGGCTGCCGTTGTCGAAGCGCTGCCACGTCGCACCGAAGTCGCTGCTGACGTCGCTGCCCGAGAGGCCGACCGCGATCGCCGTTTGCCCGTCCGCCCACGTCACGCCGGAGCGGTATTCCTGGGGCGCGCCGGGGACGAGGCTCCAGCTCGACCCTCCGTCGAAGGAGCGGGCGAAGCTGTCCGGGGAGGCGGTAGGAAGCAGGAAATCCCCGCCGACGGCGATCCCGCGCTGCTGGCTGTTGAAGGCGAGCCCGTTGATTCCGGCGGTCGGGCCGAAGAGCATCGGCGTCGGTGCGACCGTCCACGTGACGCCGCGGTCGTCGGAGCGGAACACGCTTGCCTCGCTGCCGCCCGTGCCGAACCACGCCCGGTGGCCGTGGTCGGTCGTGAGGCACTGGCCGCTCGCGGCGAACCCGTATGCGCCGGGCGCCGCCGGCATCTGCAGCCCGGTGACATGCCAGCTCATCCCACCATCGTCGGTCGCGATCACGCGGAAATGCACGCCGTCGGGAGGATCCGAGAGCGCGAGGCCGCGGTTGCGATCGAAGAAGGTCATGCAGTCGTAGAAGGCGGTCGGCTCGGTGTTTACGAAGGTGAGAGCCCAGCTCTGGCCGCCGTCGTGGGTCACGTACATGCGGAAGTCGGTCGGATTGTCTCCGATCGACATCGTCACGGCGTCGCTCGCATCGAAGGCTTCGATGTCCCGGAACTGAAGGCCCGCGGAGCCGGGCGGGGTGACGTCCTGCCAGCTCGCGCCGCCGCTGGTGGTTCGCATCACGACGCCGGTGGCCGGCGTGTAGCCGCTCACCCACGCCGTCGTCGCGCTCACCGCCGAGAGGCCGCGGAAGTGGGCACTCGTGCCCGTCGCCGTGTCGTGCCAGGCATACCCGGGCCTGGCGCCGCTCGCCGGGGCGACTCCCAGAAGAAGGAACAGGCCCGCGAGCGCAAGGAACCGCTTCACCACGGTGCGGAACCGTAACACGGGTCAGTCCGTGCTGGCCGCCCGCAAACCGTTGCCCACAACAGATCCGTATCACCCGGCAAAGGGGGTGACAACGTGACGTTTTCACGCAAGACACTTTGGATCGCCGGGGCGCTCCTCGCCCTCGTCCTGCTGGTCGTGCTGATCGTCGTCTACTCGGGCGGCGGAGGCGGCGGCACGGGCGGAGGCTACTAGCCCGCGAAGACGTCCGCGGCGCAGCCGAAGACGAGCGCTGCGGGCACATCGCCCACCTCGACCCCTTCGAGCGAACGGTGCCCGAGGTCGACCTCGGCCTCGGGCCAGCGCTCGAGCCCGAGCGCCGCGGCTCCCTCGTCCGTGCCGAAGCGCATCAGCTCCCCGAGCCCGATCACGCCGCGGCGACCGGTCTGGCGTCGCGCGATCCCCTCGATCTCGCGAAGCTCCTCGAGCGGATCGATCCGCACGTTGGAGTCCGAGCCGATGCAGATCCCGATGCCGCGCTCGGTGAGCTCGAGCACCGGCGCGAAGCCGTCGCCGAGGTTCGCCTCCGTGGTCGGGCACAGGCAGACGCGCGCGCCCGAGTTCGCCAGCAGGTCGAGCTCGCGCGAGTCCGCGTGCGTTGCATGGACGACGGTGGAGTGCGGCCCGAGGCAGCCGGTCTCCGCGAGCAGCGCCAGGGGCCGCAGGCCGTGCTCGGCGACGCACTCCTCGATCTCGCGCGGCTGCTCGTCGGCGTGCACGTGCAGCGGCAGCGACTCCGCCGCCGCGTAGCGCCCGAGCTCCTCGAGCCACTCGCGCGGGCAGGCGCGCACGGAGTGGGGGGCAAGGCCGACGCGAACGCCGGTCTCCCGCACCGACTCGAGCTGTGCGAGGTAGTCGGCGGGCGACTCCTGTCGGAACCGATCCAGCCCGCCGCGCCCGTAGGCCGCCAGCAGGAGCACGATCTCGATCCCAGCCTCGGCCCCAGCCTCCACCGCCGCGTGGGCCTCCGGTAGCCCGAGGTAGTGGAACTCGCCGACCACCGTGTAGCCGGAGGCCAGCATCTCCGAGTAGGCCTGCACGTACGAAGCCCGGACCAGCTCCGGCGTCATCCCGGCCGCCAGCTCGAGCATTTCGTCCCGCCAGCCCCAGAAGTCGCCGCCCTCGGTGCGGCCCCGCAGAGCCCGCTGAAACGCGTGGCTGTGGGCGTTCACGAACCCCGGCAGGCGGAGGGTCTCGGCCACCCCCGTATCCTGTCAGCATGGCCTCGCGCGCGATTCCGGCGCCTTTGGCGCAGATCCCGAACGTGCTGACGATCGCCCGGCTCGCCGTGATCCCGATCTTCATCGCGCTAGTGCTGACCTCCGATGGCGGCCACAGCTGGCCCGCGGCGATACTGTTCGGCGCCGCCGCCGTGACCGACCAGATCGACGGGTGGCTCGCGAGGCGCTGGCGGGTCGAGTCCGCCTTCGGCAAGATCGCCGACCCGCTGGCCGACCGGCTGCTGATCGACGCAGCCGTGATCCTGCTCTGGCACGCCGGCCGGCTGCCGTGGATCGCGCTCGTGATCCCGGCACGTGACCTGGCGCTCATCGCGGGGTACAAGCTGGCCGTGGACCGCGGCTACGACTTCCAGGTCAACTTCGCCGGCAAGGTGGCCACGTGGCTGCTCTACGGCTCGCTCGGGTTCATGCTGGCCACGCACGAGGGCACCCACTGGCCGCTCTGGATCTTCTGGGCGGGCGTGGGCTTCGCCGCGGTGGCGCTCGTCGGCTACCTCCTCAAGGCCAGGCGCGAGGTGAGGCCGGCATGAAGGCGGTCGTCATGGCGGGCGGCGAGGGCACGCGTCTCCGGCCGCTGACGTCGAACCAACCGAAACCGATGGTGCCGGTCGTCGGCAAGCCGTGCATGGAGCACATCCTCGACCTGCTGAGCAAGCACGGGATCGACGAGGTGATCGTGACCCTGGCCTTCATGCCGCAGGCGATCCGCAGCTACTTCGGCGACGGCGAGTCGCTCGGGCTCTCGATCGAGTATTCGGTGGAGGAGTCGCCGCTCGGCACGGCAGGCTCGGTGCGCCTGGCCGGAACGGAGCGGCTCGACGAGACGTTCCTCGTCATCTCCGGCGACGCGCTCTGCGACGTCGACCTCAGCAAGCTCGTCGAGGCTCACCGCCGGCAGGAGGCCGCGGTCACGATCGGGTTGAAGTCGGTCGAGAACCCGCTCGAGTTCGGGATCGTCGTCACCGACGAGGACGGACGGGTCGAGCGCTTCCTCGAGAAGCCCTCCTGGAGCCAGGTCTTCTCCGACACGATCAACACCGGCATCTACGTGGTCGAGCCCGAGTGCTTGCGGCACATCCCGGACGACCGCCCTTACGACTTCTCGAAGGAGCTGTTCCCGCTCCTGCTGGAGATGGGCCGCCCGCTCCACGGTCACGTCTTCGACGGTTACTGGCAGGACATCGGCAACCTCGACCAGTTCCGGCAGGCGAACTTCGACGCCCTCGACGAGCGCGTGGAGCTCGACGTCCCGGGGATCCGCCTCCGCGGCAACATCTGGCTGGGAGAGGGGGTCGAGATCGACGACCTCGCGTCGATTGAGGGGCCGGCCTTCGTCGGGAACTACTGCCGCGTCGCCCCGGACGCCTCGGTCGGCGCGTACTCCGTGCTCTCGGCCAGCGTCACGCTGCTCGAGCGCGCCCGCACCGAGCGGTCGGTGGTCGACGCCGCGACCCACATCGGCCGCAGCGCACGGATCGAGGGTGCCGTTGTCGGCCGCAACTGCGACATCCGCGCCCACGCGCACGTGCAGGAGGGCGCCGCAGTCGGCGACGAGGTTACGCTCGGCGCCCAGAGCGCCGTCTTCCCGGGCGTGCGGATCTACCCGTACAAGGAGGTCGAGACCGGTACCCAGATCCACGAGAGCCTGATCTGGGAGTCGCGCACACCCTCGCGCCTGTTCGACGCCGACGGCGTCTCCGGGCTGGTGAACGTCGACCTGACGCCCGAGGTCGCGGTCCGCCTCGCCTCGGCACTCGGGACGGCGCTGAAGAGCGGCGCACGCGTGGTCGTCAGCCGCGAGTCGCCCGCGGCCTGCCGGATGATCAAGCGGGCGATGGTGGCCGGCCTCACCTCGACCGGCGTCGACGTCTCCGACCTGCGCGTGCTGCCCGCTGCGGTCGGGCGGCACCTGCTGAAGACCCAGGGCTACGACGCGGGGTTCCACGTGGGCGTCAGCTATGCCGACCCGGAGATGCTGCAGATCCGCTTCTGCGAGCCGCCGGGGATCGCGCTGACGCCCGCATTGCAGAAGGAGATCGAGAAGCATTTCACCCGGCACGAGCTCCGCCGTTCGGCGTTCGGCAGGGTGGGGGAGATCACCTACCCGGCCCGCGTGCGCGAGAGCTACGCACAGGACCTGCTCGACGCGCTCGACCGCGACGCGATCCGCGAGCGCGGCTTTCGGATCGTGGTCGACTACGGCTACTCGGCGACGTCCTTCGTGCTGCCGCTCGTGCTCGGGCCGCTCGGGGTGGAGGCCGTCGGCGCGCACGCGTTCTCTGCGGACGGCCAGGACCCGGCGGCGAGCCTCCGCGACTCGGTCGAGCAGGCGAAGCGGCTGGTGACGGCGGTAGCCGCCGACCTCGGCGTCGTCATCGACCGCGCAGGCGAGCGCCTCTACCTGGTCGACGAGCAGGCGCGTGAGGTCCCGCTTCAACAGGCGCTGCTGCTCTTCTTGCGCCTGCTCGGCTCGAACGGCAAGCGCGGCAAGCTCGCCTTCCCGATCACGGTCACGAGCCGGGTCGAGGAGATGGTCAAGGGCAGCCACCTCGAGGTGATCCGCACGCCCGCCTCGCTGGCCGAGCTGACCAAGGCGGCGGCCGAGGACGGCGTCATCTTCGCGGGCGCGGTCGGCGGCGGCTACGTCTTCCCGCAGTTCCTGCCCGCCTACGACGCGGTTTCGAGCCTCTGCAACCTGCTCGAGCTGCTGGCGCCGGTCGAGCAACCGCTCTCCGAGCTCGTCGCCGAGCTGCCGGCTAGCACGCTCGTCCACCGGCAGGTGCCCTGCCCGTGGTCCCTGAAGGGCACCGTCATGCGCGTCCTCACCGAGCGGTTGCGAAGCCGCAAGGTCGATCTGCTCGACGGGATCAAGCTGTTCGACCGGCGCGGCTGGGCGCAGGTGCTGCCGGACCCGGACGAGCCGGTCGTCCACATCTACGCCGAGGGCAAGACCGAGGAGGACTCGCTCGCGCTCGAGGCGGAGCTGCAGGCAATGGTCGAGGAGATCATGCAGCGCGACCAGTCCGAGGCGGAGGTACGAGCCTCAAGGTGAGGTTGACCCTTATGCGCCTCGCTGCGTAGACTAGGAACGCTCGCTCCTTCGACGAAAGGTCTCCCAGTGGAAGCATTTCCCGATCTCGGCTCGCTCTCGGACGACGACCTCAAGCAGCTGATCGACGACCTGACCAAGGAGGAGCTGGAGGTTTCGTACCGGCGGCGAATCCTGCACGGCAAGATCGACCTGCTCCGCGCCGAGCTGCAGGCCAGGCTGCGCGAGACCGGGGGGAAGAGCGTGCTGGACGACGTCGACGTCGACAAGCTCGCCGCGATCCTGGCCGGCAAGGCAGCTCCGCCCGCCGACGAGTAGGGGCCTATGTCGCACATCTACTGTCCCGAGTGCGGGTTCCAGAACCCGGAAGCCGCCAACTACTGCTCCAAATGCGGCGCGATGCTCGTCAAGGACGAGCCCGGCTCGGAGACGACGATGAGCTACACGCCCGACGACGAGGGCGACGACACGACGCCGACGCTCGAGGAGCTCGGGGCCGAGGGCCCGGCGCTCGTCGTCCGCTCGGGCGGTGGCCGCGCCGGCGAGCACTTCGTCCCGCAGGGCGACCGCACGACGATCGGCCGCTCGCCGGACTGCGACATCTTCCTCGACGACGTCACCGTCTCACGCAAGCACGCCGTGCTCGTCCACCGCGACGGCGATTTCGTGATCGAGGACCAGGGGAGCCTGAACGGCACCTTCCTCAACCGCAAGCGGATCGAGTCCGGGAAGCTCGAAAACGGCGACGAGCTTCAGATCGGCAAGTACAAGCTGACGTTCCTGGAGAAATGAGCGCGACGCAGGCCCAGCCACGGGAGCGCCGGCTCCTTACGATCGGCAGCGTCTGCAACCACCTGCAGGCCGAGTTCCCCGACATCTCTATCTCGAAGATCCGCTATCTGGAGGACCAGGGCCTGCTCGCGCCGCGGCGCACGCAGAGCGGCTACCGACTCTTCAGCGAGGACGACGTCGAGCGGCTGGAGACGATCTTGCGTCTGCAGCGCGACGAGTTCCTGCCGCTGCGCGTGATCCGCCAGGAGCTCGCTTCGCCGTCGGGGCCGGGCAAGGAGCGCCGGCGGCAACGCGCCGCCGGCCTGGAGGGGCCCGACGAGGAGCTCGATCTCGGCGGGCTCTGCGAGCGGGCAGCGATCACGCCTGAGCTGGCGCGCGAGCTGGAGGAATACGGCCTGCTCGATTCCCGCCGCGAAGGCAGCGAGAAGCGGTATCCGGCGAGCGACGTGGACGTCGCCGTCGCCTGCGCCAAGCTCTCGCGCTACGGAATCTCCGCGCGACACCTGCGGACCTTCAGGACGTCGGCCGACCGCGAGGCGGGCTTGCTGCACCAGCTCGTCGCGCCCGCGCTGCGCTCGCGCAACCCGGACCGCCGGCAGGGCGCGGTCCAGGAGCTCGAGGCGCTCGCCGAGCTGGCGCAGGAGCTTTCGCAGCTGCTCTTCTGGCGCGATCTCCGCCACCGCGCCTCAGGCTGATGTCGGCGACCCTGCAGGCCAAGATCCGGGACGTCCCGGACTTCCCCGAGCAGGGGATCGTCTTCAAGGACATCATGCCGCTGCTGGCCGACCCGGCCGCGCTGCGGGAAACGGTCGACCTCCTGGCGGACTGGATCGAGCCGCGGAAGCCCGACGTGATCCTCGGCGCCGAGGCGCGCGGCTTCATCCTCGGCGCGGCGATCGCCTACAAGCTCGGATGCGGCTTCGTCGCGGCGCGAAGGCCCGGGAAGCTGCCCTGGAAGACCGTGAGCGCCACGTACGCGCTCGAGTACGGCGAAAACGCCCTGGAGCTCCATGCCGACGCGATCGCGCAGGGACAGCGCGTCCTGGTGCACGACGACGTCTTGGCCACGGGCGGCACGGCTGCGGCGATCTGCAACCTGGCCGAACAGCTCGGCGGGGAGGTCGTCGGCACCGCCTTCGTGATCGAGCTCGCCTTCCTCGAGGGCCGCAAGCAGCTCGAGCAGTACGACGTGTTCTCGCTGCTCACATACTGAACCTCACGTTTCGACGTCCGAACTGCCGATTACAAGAAGGCATGTTCCACGCACTCACGAGCCGATACGGCTTCGCCTGCCCGGAGCGGGGGGAGGCTCGGGTCTCGCTCTCGTCCTTCCGCCGGATCGCGCAGCTTCCGGGGGCCGAGCACCCGGCCGTCTTCCAGGTCGACTTCGACTGCGGCTGCGGCGGCCGGCATCCGGGCCTCGTCTCGCACGACGAGCTCGACTGGGCGCCGCTGGGCCTCCAGGAGGAAGGCGTCTTCCTGAACCTGATGACCGCCACGCTCGACCCGGTCGACGGCGAGCTGGCCGACCTGGCCGCGACGCGCATCAAGGCCGGCGAGTGGCCCTGGAGCTTCTTCTGCTACCCGGAGGAACGGCCGCGGCCGATCTTCCCGTCGGCCTTCTTCCTGCTCGCCCCGGCTCATGACCACAGCGCGCTGGGGATTGCGGTGCGCTGCCCGGTCTGCTCGAGCGTCTCGGTCAACCTCGTCTCCGCGCAGCATCTCGACGTGCCGTTCCACAACGACGAGGAGATCGGCGTCGTCGAGCACGTCTTCGCCCTCGACGCCGAGCGGGCGGTCGAGGAGTTCTCCGCCGACCTGCACTCCGCACGTTTCGACGCGCGCCGCCTGCTCCTGTAACCAGGTTGCAGTTTTCGAGGGTGGGGTATCCCCCCGGCGGAGGTGGTTGCATGTACGGATTGACACGAGGAACGGTGACCCTGCTGGCAGCCGGAGTGGCCGGCCTGCTGGTCTGGGTGGCGACGCAGATCGACGACGGCACGACCGGCGGCTACTGGACCGTCTACGGGATCCTCGCCGGCGCCGGCCTGGTGATGGCGCTGTCGCAGCTGCTCGGCGGCTGGACGAAGTGGGGGTGGCCGCGACTGTCGGTCAACGTGCTCCTGCTGGCCTTCATCCCGACGCTGATCGCGGCCGGGTGGGTCGTGGTCGCGCACCAGCCGCACCCGAACTGGTTCCGCAACCACGTGCTCAACTGGTCGGACGACATCGGGATCCTCGGCCTCGTCCGCGACCTGACCGAGTACGTCGCGGTGCTCTCGTTCGGAATCGGGCTCGTGTTCGGCTACTCGTTCGACACGTCGGGACCCAAGGTCGCCGGCCCGGCCGAGCCGCGCCGCGAACCGGCCCCGGCACGGACGAGGCGCGACTCGACGGACGGGACGACGATGACCCGCGACGACGGCGCGGCCGCGCGCGACCGGAAGGCCGAGCCGGCCGAGCGGCGCTAGTAGCTGCCCGAGTGCGAACGTGACCGGCCCTCCCTCCGGGGAGGGATGAAGCAGGCTGCCCGCCCGCCGATACCAGCGGGGCAATGAGCGCCGCCCTCGACAACCACGACGAACGCCTCCTCGCCGACGTTGGGATGGAGAGCTCCCGCCAGCGCCCTCCAGTGCTCGAGCGGCTCCGCGAGCTGGTCGGGAACGACCTGCTACGCCTGCTGCTCTTCGGCCTGGCGGGTCAGCGCGGGCGCGCCGCGCGCCGTTCGGGCTGAGCCGGCGGCCCGTCGGCCCCGTACACGTAGACCGCCAGGAAGATCAGGAAGCCGGCGACGCTTCCCATGATGAACGCCGTCGCGCCGGTGACGCCGACCGCCACCGAGCCGAGCCAGATGAACGCCCCGAAGAAGAGCCCCCAGAGGAACGAGACGACCCCGTGGGCGATCGAAGGAGGGCGGAGGTGGGACACGTCCGGACCTTACCGGCTGGCCCATCCGGGTTTTCCACAAGCTGCACGGTCTGCTGTGGAAATGTGGAAAATTGAATTTCCGCAAATTGCGGCCTCGACGTGTTCCGAGGCCCTTGTACGACCCCTGTCCAGCCCCTAGATTCCCACTTGCGCCGAGCACGGAGCCCGAGTAGGTCGAAGCCGAACTTGAGGACTGTACCCGGAAGGGAAAAGTCAGCGAGAGCGGTGGACGAAAGGGAAACCGGCTCGGCGAATTCTTTGGTCCAAGATAGTTTCGGCCAGGTAGGGCAACTTGCCTACTTGACATAACACCCGTTACCGTGCACGACGGAAGCGCGCCCAGGAACCGCCAGGAAGGGTTTACGACATGCTTCGTGGTGAAATGACCGATGCTGTCGGGATGACGACCGTCGAGATCGACAACGTCCTGGCGACCCCCGAGTTGCAAGAGCTGGTGGAATCGGCTGAGCAGACGGGCTCGCTGCGGCACGCGGACCTCGTAGAGGTGCTCGAGATCCTGCACCTGGACCCACTCGAGACCGACGCGGTCTACCGCGGGCTCGAGCAGAAGGGGATCGAGATCGTCGAGCCGCAGGCCGAGCAGCAGCCGGCCCCGCCTCCGCCGCCGCAGCCGGTCGCCCACGAGACGACCACAGACGCGCTGCAGCTCTTCCTGCGCGACGCCGGCCGGCACCCACTGCTGACCGCGGCGCAGGAGGTCGAGCTCGCCAAGCGCATCGAGCGCGGCGACCCCCAGGCCAAGCAGACGATGATCCAGTCGAACCTCCGCCTGGTCGTCTCCATCGCCAAGAACTACCGCAACCAGGGCTTGCCGTTCCTCGACCTGATCCAGGAGGGCACGCTCGGATTGATTCGCGCCGTCGAGAAGTTCGACTGGCGCCGCGGCTACAAGTTCTCGACCTACGCGACCTGGTGGATCCGCCAGGCGGTCGCGCGGGCCCTCGCCGACAAGGCGCGGACGATCCGGATGCCCGTGCACATCGTCGAGCGGATGCAGAAGCTGAACCGCGCCGAGCGGACGCTCTGGACGCAGCTCGGCCGCGAGCCGACGCTCGAGGAGATCGCCGAGGAGGCGAACCTGCCGATCGCGCAGGCACACGAGGTCAAGGCGGCCGCCCGGGCCTCCACGAGCCTCGACCAGCCGGTCGGCGACACCGAGGATGCGGTGTTCGGAGACTTCGTGGCCGGCGAGGGCCCGCTCCCCGACGAGCAGGTCGAGGTCTCGCTGCGCTGCCAGGCCCTCGCGGTCGCCCTCGCGGCGCTCTCCGAGCGCGAGCGGAAGGTGCTGATCCTCCGCTACGGGCTCGACGACGCGGAGCCGAAGACGCTCGAGGAGATCGGCCGGCGGCTCGGCCTGACGCGGGAGCGCGTGCGCCAGATCGAGACCGAGGCGCTCAAGCGTCTCGCGCGGCTGCGCGAGATGGAGTCGGTCTCCAGTCTCTGAGCTCCAGCGCGGTGCCGTCGAAGAGCGGCAGCGCGGCTTCCTCCCCCACTCTCTCGACGGCCAGCGCGCAAGCCTCGTCCAGCCGCGGCGGGCGTGTCTCCCGGTGGCCGTCCGAGGCAACGATCTTCGCGAGCCCTTCCTCCACGAGCTTCCAGCCGAGAACCTCCGCCTCGGGACGGTGGAGCCCGAGCAGACTCGTCGCGTTGACCTGCAGCGGCCACCCGCGCCCGGCCAGCTCGACCGCCAGCGCGGGACGCTCCTGGATGGCTTGTGTCCGCTCCGGGTGCGCGACGAGCGGCACGAGGCCTGCGGCCTCGATGTGCGCGGCGACCGCGAGCAGCTCGTCGGCCGGTCCCGAGAAGGGCACCTCGACGAGCACGAGCCGCGTGCCCTCGAGCACGAACCGGGCCGGGTCCTCGCCGAGTAGCGCCCCCGACGGTGTCAGCTCGTAGCCGAGCCGCAGCTCCAGCGGCGCCTCGTCGCGCAACCGCTCGAATGCGTCGAGGATTCCCGCCTCGCGCTTCGCCGTCAGGCCGAGGTGCGGCCAGACATGCGGCGTCGCGTAGAGAACCTCGGTGCCTGCCTCTGCCGCGATCTCGCAGAGTCGCAGGCCTTCGGCAAGCGTCTTGGCGCCGTCGTCCCCGGAGGGTACGACGTGCGAGTGGCAATCGACGAAGGCCGGCACCGGCCCTGACGGTACCTACTAGGTGCGCAGGTAGAGCTGGAGGCCCGGAGCCACGTTGCGAAGCTCGCGCAGGGCCCGAGACTCGAGCTGGCGAACGCGCTCACGGGTGATGCCCAGGTCGGCGCCGACCTCCTCGAGCGTCTGGGGCGGCTCTCCGTCGAGCCCGAAGCGGCGACAGAGTACGTGCCGCATCCGGGGCGCGAGGCGAAGCAGTGCGTTGGAGAGCTCCGCGGAGCGCAGCAACACGGCGGTGGCGTCGTCGGGGCGGTCGGAATGCGTGTCCTCGATCAGGTCGCCGTAGAGGCTCTCGCCGTCGCCGACGGGAGTCTCGAGGCTGACCGGGTCCTCGACGAGCTCCAGCAGCGTGCGAATGCGCTCCGGCGGGAAGCCGCTCTCCTTGGCGATCTCCGGCAGCGTCGCCTCGCGATTGAGCTTCTGCGCGAGGATCCTGCGGGCGCGCATCACCTTTCGCACCTGCTCGGCGACGTGAACGGGCAAGCGGATCGTCCGCCCCTGGTCGGCGAGCGCGCGCGTGATCGCCTGGCGGATCCACCAGGTTGCGTAGGTCGAAAGCTTGTAGCCGAGCGTGTAGTCGAATTTCTCGACGGCGCGGATCAGGCCGAGGTTGCCCTCCTGGATCAGGTCGAGGAGCGGCACTCCGGCCCTCGTGTAGTTGCGCGTGATGGACATCACCAGGCGCAGGTTCGACTCGATCAGCTTGCGCTTGGCGGCCTCGTCGCCCTCGTCCTTCAGGCGAGCCAGCTCGCGCTCCTCGCCAGGCGTCAGCAGGCGCCCGTCGCCGATCTGGCGGACGTACAGCTTGAGCGGGTCGGCGGTCTGCGGCTCGGTGACCTCTACTTCGGCCTCTTCGTCGTCGTCAACGGGCTCCGGAACGACCTCGAGGCGAGCCTCGGGCTCGGGCTCGGGGTGCGCGTCAGGAAGCGGCCGCTGCGCCATTACTCCCGGTCTATCGGTTTGGAACCTCCCTCACTTGAGGTATGCCTACTCCTAAGAGGGATCAGGGGATTGCACGGCGAACCGAGAGGGCAACTAGCGATGTCTGAGACGCCTAACTCTCAGCCGAGGGCCTCGTCACACTTAGTGGCGGCTGCCTTAGTCGCCCGAATTGTTCGCGACTTGCCGAGAGGCAAGGGGGCTCACTGAGAACCATGTGCGGAATCGCCGGATACAGTCTGAGCGCGACCAGCCGGGTCGAGCGGACTCTCGCGGCGCAGGCGCTTCTGGCCGGCATCG
>Ga0209474_10002852_pt1 | contig 15593 bp, 11 predicted proteins | sample GraSoiAngelo_145_FD_185902 | JGI IMG/M metagenome (GOLD analysis project Ga0209474, IMG submission 185902) | Grasslands soil microbial communities from the Angelo Coastal Reserve, California, USA - 14_1009_05_20cm (SPAdes) (version 2) | ecosystem: Environmental > Terrestrial > Soil > Grasslands...
TTTCAATTCACCAATCCGTATTTCGTTCTCGCGCTAAGCGTGATTGTGCTCGTTTTTGCGCTCAATTTGTTTGGCGTGTTCGAAATCTCGTTGCCGCAGAGTATGACGCGCAGCTTACTTTCGACCACCGAGCGCAAAGATAATCTGGGCTCATTTTTCCAAGGCGTGTTTGCGACTGTGCTCGCTACACCTTGCACTGCGCCGTTTCTCGGGACCGCCCTCGGTTTTGCGTTTTCGCAGTCGTCGCTAATCATATTGTCGATGTTCACTGCCATTGCCGCTGGCATGAGCTCGCCTTATCTGCTTTTGAGCGCTCAGCCCACCTGGCTGCGGTTTTTGCCAAAGCCGGGCCCCTGGATGGTGCACGTGAAGCAATTCATGGGCTTTTTACTGCTGGCCACGCTGCTGTTTCTTCTTTATGTGCTGGGCGCTCAGCGCGGTGTGGAAGGAGCGATTTGGGCAAGCTGCTTTTTGCTCGTGATCAGTGTCGCCTGCTGGATGAAAGGCGTGTTCGTCTTGCCAAATGCATCAGCCGTGAAGCGAAGCGTTGCGCTCGTCCTCATGCTCGTGCTCGTTCTCGGAAGTGGCGTTTATTTTATCGGCGGGAAATTTCGCTCGACGAATCTTGCCTCAACCGATTCACGTCTCCGAGGGGACTGGCAGGCGTTTACACCGGAGCGCTTGCAGATGGAACTGGAGCAAGGCCGCGCAGTGTTTGTCGATTTCACAGCCGCGTGGTGTCTGACTTGCAAGTTTAACGAGGCCAATGTCCTTGAGAACGGTGCGGTGCGACAGGCGTTTCAACGCCACGGCATCGTGAAACTGAAGGCCGATTGGACCAACGGCGACCCCGCGATCACGAAACTGTTGCAACAGTTCGGTCGGCCCGGCGTGCCGCTCTACGTACTCTATCCCGGAAAAAATGAGGAGCCGATTGTCTTCCCAGAATTGCTCACCAAAAGCATGCTCCTAGAAAAACTCGAACACACATCGCGCGCGGTCGCTGCGCAATAATTACAATGGCGCAGGTCTTTATAAGCAGCGTAGTTGATGTGCCTGCGGACAAGGTGTGGGGCGATGATTTGGCGATTCGACGCTGCTGCCGAGTGGCTGCCGTTTGTGAAATCGAGCCCGATCGAGGATGGCGGGGATCCAACTCGCGTTGGATGTGTTCGCGTTTTGACTCAGGCAGATGCAGGGGTGTTTCGCGAGGTGCTCGTTGCACTTTCGGATGCTGAACATTTCTATTCGTACGCATTCGCCAGTTCCCGGGTTCCCGTTCGGAACCATCGGACGACGCTGAGAGTGTTGCCGATTACCGATGGCGACTGCTCTTACGTCGAGTGGTCATCGAGATTTGAGATCGCCCCGAAACATGAAGCGCAACTGGTCGAACTGATGAGCCGAAATTTCTCCGACGGACTTCGCAGCTTGGCGGAGCGGTTTAAGGGCTGAGGAATAAATGGTGGGGCGCAGCCGCCGAGCGCGCCAAAGATGACTTGCAAAGCTGCTATTCCCGAGAAATTTGAACCATCCTGAGAACTTCGCTTTCTAACAAAATCATGAAAACAACAATGATCCCGACCATTTTGATGTCACTCATGGCCACCGCAGTTTTTGCCTTCGATCCGCCTCCTGTTGGGAGCGCGGCACCGGATTTTTCGCTTATCGATGCGAACGGCAAGACACATTCGCTTTCACAATACAAGGGCAAATACGTCGTGCTCGAATGGTTCAACCCGGAGTGCCCGTTTGTGAAGAAACATTATGGCAGCGGCAACATGCAAAAATTACAACAGCAATACACCGGGAAGGGCGTTGTCTGGCTGACGATTGACTCCAACGCGCCCGGAACCGAGGGCAACGTCACTCCGGAACAGGCGCAGAAGATCACGGCATCTTGGAAAACGCGTCAGACCGCGTTGCTGCTCGATCCGGACGGCAAAGTGGGCCGGGCGTATGGCGCCAAGAATACGCCGGATATGGTGATAGTTAATCCAGAGGGAAAAATCGCCTATGAAGGCGCAATCGACAGCAAAGCGACGCCAAATCCTGCCGATATCCCAAACTCCACAAACTACGTTAAAGCCGCACTGGACGAATCCCTGGCAGGCAAACCGGTCACGACACCCCAGACAAGGCCGTACGGATGCTCGGTAAAATATAAATCGTCATAACTGTAGCTGCGGTCTTTGACGCCGAAAGTGTCTCGAAAGTGGCGGTCGCGTTCGACTGCCACTTGTTTACAATGTCGATTTTCGCAGGTGAAGAAACACCTCGGGAAAATGGAAGTGAATCCGCCTAAAGTCGTTCGCAGATTTCTCCACGAAGTTTGGAATGCTTGCGCTTTAACTGAGTCGCCTGACGCGCGGAGATGACGGGATCCGGCAGGTTTCTTCAGTCAATTCCAGCGCCAAATTGCGACCTTTTCTTTTGCAGGATCGACATAACCGCGTCAGTCGCTTCTTGGACGCTGATTGCTTTCATGCAGCGAAAGTCGATCGGACATTGGCGAAGGAAACACGGGCTGCACTCGACGTGATGTCGCAAGATAATGTGATCATTCCCGAGCGGCCCGGTAAGACGGGGCTCAGTCGAGCCAAAGATAGCCACGGTGGGGATTCCAAGCAGAGCAGCCAGATGCATCGTGCCAGTGTCGTTCGTCAGCAACAAACGGCACTCGCGCAATTCATCGATGAATTGATCGAGCGTAGTTTGACCGATTCGGTTCACGCAGCGATCGCCTAGAGCTCTGGAAATTTGCTCGCCGGTTGCCGTGTCTTGGGCAGTCCCAAAGAGCACCCAGTGCACCTGTATTTTCGCAGTGACAGCCGCGGCTACTTCGGCGAAACGCTCTGGCAACCAGCGTTTGGCGGGGCCGTACTCCGCACCGGCGCAAAGGCCGAGGAATGTTTGATGTCTGATGTCTGATGTCTGATTGGGATTTGGAGCTTTGGCGTTCGATGTTCGATGTTCGACGTTCGATCTTTCGGCGCCGCAAGCCTGTGCAATCCGCAAGTAACGATTGCTCTGATGTTCGAGTGGCGCCGGTTTTTCCGGTTCTCGCACAAGTTGGTTTAATAGCCATCGCCGCGAATGACCACGATAACCAACTCGGCGGGCCACGCCGCTCAGATAAACCTCCAATGCGGCGCGCAGCGAATTCGGGAAAAGGATGGCGACGTCGAAAGATGGCTGGCGCCGGATCAAACGGGTAGCCGCCAGAAGTGAATTGCTTGGGAAAGTAATAACTGCGTCCACTTCTGGAATCAAATCCCACATCGGTGCAATTTTCGATGGTGCAGCTATCGTGATTTGTGCATCAGGTCGTCCACTCTTGATTGCGCGCACGGCAGGCGCGCTCATCACGCCGTCGCCTAACCAATTGCCTGAGCGAATGAGGATACGAAACGGTTTCAAGTCTCGTGTTCTCGCTGCCGCGGGACCATCCGGTAGATAAACTCCACGCTTATAGTGGGACAGGAGAAAATGAGGCCGGGGAGTTTTCCATCGATTGTGCACCCAGAACCAATCTTCCGGTGCACGCCGGATTTGTTGTTCGATAATTTGATTTATTTTGGATGTGAGCGCTGCGGCGGAAGCATCTGCCGTATCAAAGCGCTCGATGAACACCATGCGCCATCGAGCAAGACCGTCGGTGTAAACGCCGGCAGCAACGAGCGCAGCCCTAGTACGTTTGGCGAGCAAAGCAGCCAGCGGTGAAGTGGAAGCCAGCCTTCCAAAAAACGGTGTCCACACTCCGTGGTCACCGGCATGTTGGTCGCACAGAACACCCACACCGCCACCGGAGCGGAGTAACTCGATGACTGGCTGAAAACCGTCTTTACGATCAAAGAGTTCCAAGCCAGTGCGACTACGAGTGCGCCGCACATGCTCATCAATGAAGCGATTTCCGAGCCTTTGGTACACGCTCGCGTTTCGTACGTAACCGACGAACTTCGGCATCAATTGGGCGAACAACTCCCAAATGCCTAAATGGCTTAACACCAGAACTACCGGAATGCCGGCACGAAAACGGCCGCCCATCGCTTCGATATTTTCGACCGTCACCCGATGCAGAATTTTTTCTGGCGACATTTGGGTGAGTTTGACGCTGCACAAGAGATTCGCGCCCAGGCGTTGAAAATGACGACACCCTAATTGGCGCAATTCTAGGGGAGACTTTTCCTCTCCGAACGCAATAGCAAGATTACGCAGCGCGAGGCGACGATATTTCCCAAGAACAATCCAAGCAAAAAAACCAAGAAATTGCCCGGTAACAAAAAGAAGCGGCAGTGGCAGCCCGCCAATAATCGCTGATCCTAAGCGATAAAGAAGATAAACGACAAAATCAAGCATGCAGAGCCGACGGTGAACGGTGTCGCAGGGTAAATTTGCCTCAGCCGTGCTTCAACCGATATAATGTGCTCGGTGTTTCGATCGCCTTTGCATTCTTTGCGCCCCGATTTTGCGCAAATCGTCTCGCGGATGTTCAAGTGTGACCGATTTCTAATCGTGGGAGATGGCTCTGAACAATTGCAGGAGCAGTTTCCAGCGTTGGGAAGAGAAGCCATCGTTTGCGAGTCGTTTGCCGATTTGAAGCAAAAACTTCCCCGGGACTGTAGCGAGGAATATTTTCAGATCGCAATCTGGTTTTATTCCGGAGAGGAGCGCGATGATGATCGCATCGCCGAAGAACTTTCGCGCTGCACGAGTGAGGTTGTGCTAATTCCCGGTACTGGTGCAGATGTTGCCAAACGCCGTCCGCAGATTGTCGAATCGTTTCGGCGCATTGGATTTCTGCCTGATTACACATGTGATTTTAGCGAGATCGATTCGCGGGCCATTCGTCTTGGGCGAAAGCCCAGCCGCTCGGTCCATGAGCTTGTTCCAGCGGTAGAGACTTCGTTCGCGAGACTCAACAGGCATCTGGACGATTTGCAGCGAGCCTTTCGTGCGCGCACCTCGGAGTTGGAAGCGGCGCATTATCACATTGCAACGGTTGAAGAAAAACTTCTTAAACTGAAGCAATACCGTCGCGAGCTCAAGATATTGAAAGAACAAAGGCAAGCGCTTCGCAAATCTCTAGAGCGCAGAGTTGGCCAGGTATTGCTCGCGCCATATCGTCTTCCGGAGAAGCTCGTTAAAACAGTCTGGAAGAAATTGTATCCGCGCGCCGCCAAACGTCGGCATGATTTAACTGAATATCAGCGATGGTTCGAGCGACACCGCGCAAATACGAACGATCTGGACCAAATGCGGCACGAGATGCGCGCGTTTAGGTCGTTGCCGCTCATTAGCATAATCACTCCAGTTTTCGATACGCCGGTTCAGCGGCTCGAGGAAGCGATTGAATCAGTGGTGGCGCAAGTTTACGGAAACTGGGAGCTTCTGCTGATCGACGACGGATCGACCGCTACCGATCTCGTGCGCGCTTTGCCTGCGTTGGGCATGCGAGATCGGCGGATCGCTACCACAACGCTTGGGAGCCATCGAGGAATTTCTGCGGCATCGAACCGAGGGTTGGCGCTGGCGCGTGGTGAATGGATCGTTTTTCTCGATCATGATGATATTCTCGAGCCGGACGCTCTCTTCCAAGTTGTAAAGCTGCTGCAGACGCATCCCGATGCCGATCTGATCTATTCGGACGAAGACAAACTCGGCGAAAATGGCTTTGAAGCCCCTTTGTTTAAGCCCGGTTGGTCGCCGGATTTTTTCCTCTCCTACAACTACATGGGTCATTTGACTGCGGTGCGCCGGGAGATGGTTGAGAAAATCGGCGGCTTTCGCTCAGAGTTCGACAGCGCGCAGGACTACGATCTCTTTCTCCGGATTGTAGAGCGGACCGATCGCGTTTACCATATTCCCCGAGTGCTGTATCACTGGCGGCGAAGCGAAGACTCCAGCGCGATCAGCGTTCGACAGAAACCCGGGCAACTCGATGCCTCGCGGCGTGCGATTGAAGATCACCTAAAGCGTCGCGGCGAACACGCGCATGTGGCGGTGGATTGGCGGACGCATGCCTTCTGTGTGAGACGCGAGCTATTGGAGCCGAAGAAAATCTCGATCATCCTTTGGAGTAGACACAATGTGGAGCGATTAGCGCAGCGCATCGAGAGCTTGACTGCGAGAACCAGTTATCCCAGTTACGAGATCGTCGTTGTTGGAGAGGGAAGCCAGGCTCTCCCGCCCACAAGGCATCACGTGCTGCGCGCATCCGACCTGTCTAACGCTGCCGCGTCGAACAATCTTGCGGTGCAGCAGACCGATGGCCCGTGGCTTCTGTTCCTCGACGTCGGCATCCAACCGATGGAAAGCAATTGGCTGACGATCATGTCCGAACATGTCCAGCGGCCGGAAGTTGGCGCAGTCGGCGCGCGCTTGGTGAATTCAAACGGCACAGTCGAGCACGCGGGGATTGTCGTTGGCGTCAACGGAATCGCGCAACCAGCTTTTCGCGGGTTTCCAGCGGAACATCCCGGGGTGAATCGTCAGTTACAGGTGGCGCGCAATTGCAGCGCGGTTCCGGGCGCATGCCTGTTGACGCGTCGGCAAATTTTTCTGGACGTTGGTGGCTTCGACGAAAGTCTGCCTGCATCGCTTGCCGATGTTGACCTTTGCCTGAAAATCCGGCAGAGGGGCTATCTGATTGTTTACACCCCGTTTGCAAAACTTTACTGTGACGCGCCGCAGCCCGCGGAGATCGACATCAGCGGTGAAGCAATTATGCGCCGACGCTGGTCTGACCTCTTGGAGGGAGATCCTTATTATAATCCGAATTTTTCTCGCGAGCGCGCCGATTTCTCGTTAGGCAAATGAAACCAGTGCTTGGGTTGAAATGAGTAAGCCCGAAGAGGATCTCTGGCAAGGACTTGACGCGAATGCGCGAAAAGCGCTAAGCAGTCGCAATTACGCCATGCAATCGCTCGCAGAGGAACTTGGTACGCGTGGTGTGGATGCAGGCCAGCTTACTGCTGCGGATCGAGACGGGCGCGAAGTAAAGGACGCCTGGATACCTGGGGTAGAAATTTTCGCGAGAAAAATTCATTCGCAACGCCACCGTGGTTCCTTCGGCGAATTCGGCCGTCGCGATGACGGCATTCTCGCCCGAATTGGCTTGTGGCCGAAGCAATGGTCGGGCGCGCGGATGTTTGCGCAGAGCGCAAAAGGTTTCCATGTGCATCCGCCCAGCATCCCCGAACATGCGGCTGCCGCCGACTGGTTGCGTCGTGTGTTCATCGACGAAGCTCTGAATTACTCGTTGCGCCGCTACGATGATGAGCAATGGGACGTGATGTTTTTTCTTCAGGGCAGGGCAGAGGTCATTCTGTGCGATATTCGCGCTGATTTTCCAAGACGCATCATGCGTTTCTTCGTGGATGGCGATAATCATCGCAGTATCAACAACGTTGGCATCGTCATTCCGCCCGGCGTGGCGCATGCAATCCGGGCTGAAGGCTCGGAGGATGTGATCATGGTTTACGGAACGAGCACGGTCTTTCATCCCGAATTCGAGGGACGCATCGCGAGCGAAGTTGAGAGTGCGGAGTTGCCGGAATCCTGGCAGAGATTTTTAGGTAGGGGCGATTGACCTCAATCGCTGCAGGCGGTTCGGGTGAACCGCCCTACCTTTGTCCCATGAAGCGCAGCTTCGATCCTGCTGTCCTGGAACTGATGGATCGGCCGCAGCCGGTCTCCATCGAGTTGGAGTGCGACCTCGAGCGTATTCGGCAACTTAATCGCTGGTTCGGCAGCTATCATGTTGTTTTGAGTTTTATGCGGCGGTGGATCAAGCCGGACACGCGGATTCGCATTGTGGATCTTGCAACAGGCTCGGGCGACATTCCCCGGTTGATTGTCGATTATGTTCGAAAAATTGGCGCGCATATCGAGATTGATGCAGTAGATCGGCAACTTGCCACATTGCAAATCGCCAGGAAACTCAGCGCCGGCTACCCAGAAATTTTCTATCACGAAGCAAATATTCTGGAATGGAATTCCGTCCAGACCTACGACATCGCGCTTTGTTCGTTAACCCTTCATCATTTCGGCGATGAAGACGCCGTAAGTGTCCTGCGGCGATGCCATGCACTGTCGCAGAAATTTGTTCTCGTCTCGGATTTGCGGCGGGGATTTCTGCTCCGCGTCGGTGTGAAGCTTTTGACAGCGCTGATTTTTCGTGAACCAATGACGCGCCATGATGCGCGACTCTCTACCGCGCGCGCATTTTCATTTGCCGAGATGCGCGATCTCGCAGTTCGGGCTGGCTGGGAAGGTTTCGGCCACGAAAAGTTTCGATTCGCCCGACAGGCAATTTGGCTGCAATAAAATTCAGTCGCTGTCTCTGCCAGTCGGTTCCGAATATCTCGAAATGTCTTGAAAGTTTGCCCCCGAAGACTAATTGAGTGAACTGGAAATCCGCAGCCACTTATGCCGTTACTGAAACCAGATCCCACGTTTTATCCATCGCCAAGACTGGCGATGCAGGCTCCTCCGGAAAAACATGCGTTCGTCGCCGCGCTGAATCCGCCCGGCAGCAAGCTCAACGATGCGCTGCTGGTCATTGACGTTGATCCCGAGTCGCCCACGTATGGCCAGCGCGTCGGCGAGGTTAAGATGCCAAATTTTGGTGATGAGCTGCATCACTTCGGCTGGAACGCGTGCAGCTCGGCGCTTTGCCCGTATGCGCCGCACCCGCACGTTGAACGGCGCTACCTGGTTGTGCCCGGGATCCGCTCGTCGCGTATTCACATCATCGACACGAAGCCCGATCCGCGAAAACCGGAGATCGTTAAAGTGATCGAACCGGAGGAAGTTTTTGCGCGCGCCAATTATTCACGTCCGCACACGATTCACTGTGGACCGGAAGCCATTTACGTTAGCGCACTGGGCGCGCCCAATGGCGACGGCCCGGGCGGCATTTTCATGCTCGATTGCGAAACGTTCGAAGTCCTCGGGCAGTGGGAAGTCAACCGTGGCCCGCAGTTTTTACATTATGATTTTTGGTGGCACCTGGGCTTCGACACTTTGCTAAGCAGCGAATGGGGAACGCCGAACATGATCGAAAACGGGCTCCAACCAGATCTGCTCCTCGGCAGCAAGTACGGTCATCAAATGCACGTTTGGGATTTGCGTCGGCGCCGTCATCTCCAGGCACTCGACCTCGGCAAAGAGCAGCAACTGGTTCTCGAGATGCGTCCTGCACACGACCCGACCAAAGCGTACGGGTTTGTCGGTGTGGTCATTTCGCTGAAGGATTTGTCCGCCTCCATTTGGCTGTGGCATCGCGGCAACGGCAAATGGGATATCAAAAAGGTGATCGAAATTCCGGCCGAACCTGCGGACCAGGAGAAGCTGCCGGCGATGCTCAAAGATTTTAAAGCCGTGCCGCCACTCGTAACGGACATCAATTTGTCGCTAGACGATAAATTCCTTTACGTCTCCTGCTGGGGAACCGGCGAGTTTTTGCAATACGACGTGTCGGATCCTTTCAATCCGAAGAAGACCGGCTCGGTGCGCATCGGTGGCATCGCCAATCGCGCACCGCACCCAAAGAAGCCAAACCAGCCGCTCGCCGGCGGCCCGCAAATGGTGGAAGTCAGTCGTGATGGCAGACGGGTCTATTTCACCAACTCACTTTATGCAGCGTGGGACGAGCAATTCTATCCGGATGGCGTAGGTAGTTGGATGGTCAAACTTGACGCCGCTCGCGACGGGGGCATCGCCTTTGACGAAAACTTTTTTGTGGAAAGCAGCGATCACCGGATTCATCAAATTCGCCTTGAAGGGGGCGATTCTTCGAGCGATTCCTTTTGTTTTCCGTGAGTGACCTCTGGCGGTGGCTGGTGGTCTTTGGGCTTGGCCTTTTCCACGGAGTGAACCCAGCGATGGGATGGTTGTTCGCCGTCGCCCTTGGGCTACAGGAACAGAAACGCGCAGCGGTGCTCCGCGCGTTGCCGCCGATGGTGCTGGGGCACGCGCTGTCCATTGGCCTGATTATCGCTGCGGTTCTTGTGGCCCGCATTAGCCTGCCACACCGCGTCCTAAAAATTACCGCTGCAGCAATCCTGTTTGTCTTCGGCGTCTATCGGCTCTTGCGTTCCCGTCATCCGAATTGGGTCGGCATGCGAGTCGGATTTGGTGATTTGACACTCTGGTCCTTTGTCATGGCATCGGCACACGGCGCAGGGTTGATGCTTGTCCCCTTATTTCTAGTTTCGCCGGACGCGCCCAACGCGCATCACATGGGTTCACACAACGCCATGGAACAAGGTTGCGGCAGGGGATTCGCGAATTTCACCGCGCCTTCTTTGCTCACGGCTTCGGTCGCAGTTCACACGTTGGGATATCTTCTGACGACAGCAGTAGTCGCGATTTTGGTTTACGAAAAACTTGGCGTCGGCATGCTGCGCCGCGCGTGGTTCAACATCGATTTGGTCTGGATGCTCGCGCTGATGGTCACCGGCGCATTTATCCTGCTCTTTTGATTTGCGGCTGCCTGACCGGGAACAAGCCCTCGAAGCGCTACCGCCTACGCTAAATCGCTGATAAACTCTTTTTTTTGTACTGGCGGTGTACAACCGTCGAAGAATTGGCTCCTCGAAGGCACGGGAGCATCTTGACCGCACTCGGTCGCATCGATAGCTTCGTTTTCGGAAAGGAGCTCGTTGGTGAAAACAGAAGTATCAATCGAGTACTGCGTCGTTTGAAACTACACGCCGAAGGCCGTCAGTTTGGCGGCTAAAATTCTTGAGCTCGGCGAGCGTATCAAATCGCTCACGCTGATTCCCTCGAGCGGCGGCGCTTTCGAAATTCGCACCAATGGCAAACTGCTCCACTCCAAACTCGATACCGGCGACTGGCCGGATTTCGACCAGATCGTCAAGACGATCAAGAAGGCCAAATTATAAAACGCGTGCTTCCGTTTCTGTAATCCGTCGCTGGGTATTAGGCCTTCAAAAGCGGCGTCAAGTTCGCCACTGCGAATCCGTTCGGTGGCGGACTGCCCCACTCCAAAGCGCGGTCGGCGCGCGAGAAATTTGGATGTTGGATGTTGGACGTTGGACATTTTCTTCTTCTGGGAGAGTGAAGGGTGCCTGGTGGCCCTCGCGGTCTTCAAAACCGTCGTCGCCCCGCAAGTGGCGAGGTAGGTTCGATTCCTATCCTCTCCGCCCAAATAATTGCGATTCCTGTAGCCGTTTCGCTGTGCGAAACGGGCGCGTCGCCCACAGGGCGACGGCTACAGCAATTGCGAAAGGAGGTGACACCGATGTCGCGTGAGCAAATCCGTAAACTAACCGCGCTCTCGTCGTGCGCTGGGTGAGCTTCGAAATTGAGCCAACAGGCCCTGCGACAAGTTTTGCCGCAGCTACCGCTTTCGCTTGACCGAAAAGTCATCGTGAACTCGACCACGTTCGATGACGCCGGTGTTTATCGCTTGGATCGGCATCGAGCCCTGGTGCAGACGGTTGATTTTTTTACACCTGTCGTGGATGACCCATTTTCCTACGGGCAAATTGCGGCGGCCAACTCGCTTTCCGACATTTTCGCCATGGGGGGCCGGCCGCTGACTGCGCTCAATATCGTTGGGTTCCCTACCGACTCCGTTTCGCCACAAGTGATTTCTTCGATTTTGCGCGGCGGCCTTGCCAAGGCAGCCGAAGTCGGGTGCGCAATCATTGGCGGCCATTCGATTCGTAATCCCGAACCAATTTACGGTCTCGCCGTCACCGGAATCGTCGACGTTCGTCGCGTTACCACGAACGCAAACGCGTGTCCCGGCGATCTGCTGGTCTTAACGAAACCGCTTGGCACCGGCATCGCCACTACTGCGATCAAACGCGGAATTGCTTCACGCGCGCTCCGAAAAAAGGTGACCGCCATCATGTCGAAGATCAACACCATTGGCGCCGAACTCGCCGAGCGTCGGTTGGTCCGCGCCGCTACCGATATCACCGGTTACGGATTGATCGGGCACCTGGTTTCGTTGTGCCGCGCCAGTCGCGTGTCAGCTGCCCTCGATCCGCGCGCTGTGCCAATGATTAGCGATGAAATCAGGGAGTTGATCGAGCAGGGCTGCGTCCCCGAAGGAAGTCGGCAAAATCTCGATGACACAACAGTTGCCGTGGACTGGGGGAATACGGGTGAAGCGCGCAGAATCTTTCTGACAGATGCACAAACCAGTGGCGGATTACTGCTCTGCGTTGCTGAAGCGAATCTTGAGAAGGTGCTGAGCGTCTTGCGAGAAGCGGAAACGCCTTCCGCTGCGGTCATTGGAAAAATAGCACCACGACGGCGGCGTGGTCCATTGATATGCATGACGGGGTAAAATCCGATGCGCGGCGGCAAATTCCCGCCGTCGCCAGTGTGCTCGATCCTTTGGACCGGTGCGATCTGCCGCGGCCGGTTGTCGTCGATCTTATTCGTCGCGAGCTTTCGAAAATCCGCGGCGAGAGCCAGATTCCGGAATTTGAATCGATTGTCGAACGCGTTGGCCGATCGCTCGAGGAACTTCGCGCGAGCCGCCTGCAACCTGTCATCAACGGGACTGGGGTCGTCATTCACACAAATTTCGCGCGTGCGCCGCTACCAAACGAAGCGATTCGTACTCTGAACGAAATTGGATCAGGCTATTCGAATCTAGAATACGATCTGAGAACAGGCGAGCGCGGGCGGCGTGGAGCTTATCTTGAGAATTCGCTCGCCGCGCTTTGCGGAGCCGAAACTGCTACCGTCGTGAATAATTGCGCTGCCGCATTGGTGCTGATCGTTCACCATTTCATCAACAAGAGTGGTAGAGCGCGACCGCCGGACGCGCCGGCGAAAAACGAAGTTGTCATTTCCCGCGGCGAACTGGTGCAGATCGGTGGCGGATTTCGCATCGGCGAAATTCTTGAAGCGAGCGGCGCGACTTTGCGCGAAGTCGGGGCGACCAACAGAACAACGCTCAGTGATTATGCGGGCGCTATTCGGCCAGAGACGGCAATGATTCTCAAGGTTCACCGCAGCAATTTTTTTATGAGCGGTTTTGTCGAATCGCCTGCTACCGCGGAAATCGCAGGGTTGGCGCGGAAAAAACGAATTCCTCTTGTAGAGGACTTGGGAAGCGGTGCGATCCTGCCGACGGAGCAATTCCGAATCACTGAACACGAACCGACGCCTTCCGAAGCATTGACGGCTGGCGTCGATCTGGTGTGTTTTAGCGGGGACAAGTTATTTGGCGGCCCGCAAGCGGGAATCATTGCTGGCAAAAAGCGATTGATTGCAGCGCTGAAACGCGAGCCGCTGTTGCGCGCGTTGCGCTGCGACAAGCTCTGCTTCGCGGCTTTACAAGCAACTGTCGATCTTCACCTCAACCAAGCGACTGCCGAAATCCCGGCACTCGCGCTGTTGCAAATTTCAGAAGATGAATTGCGCACGCGAGCTGAGGCACTCTGTGATCAGCTGTTTGAAAGCTGCTCTGGCCTGCAAATCACCATTGGTCGCAGCAAAGCCAAAGCCGGCGGCGGCGCTTTGCCAAAATCAACAATGACGTCGGTGACACTCGAGATCGTCCCACAAAATTGTTCACCGGCGGATTTCGCCGCGCGCCTACGCAGGGCAGTTCCCCCGCTCATCGGTTACGTCGCGAACGACCGCTTCAAACTTGATCTGCGCACAATTTTTCCGCAACAGGATGATCTGGTCGTCAGAACAATTCGCGCAGAATGCATGAAGTGACCACGCGGCATTTCATCATCGCAACAGCAGGTCATGTCGATCACGGCAAAAGCGCACTCGTCAAAGCGCTGACTGGAACTGATCCGGATCGTTTGCCGGAGGAAAAGAAGCGACAGATCACGATTGAGCTAGGTTTCGCCGAATTGAATCTCACCGCGCCGAATGGCGAGACGATTCACGCAGGCGTCATCGATGTTCCCGGCCACGAGGATTTTGTGCGCAACATGATCGCGGGCGTCGGGTCGATTGATCTGGCGCTCTTCGTTGTCGCCGCCGACGACGGCTGGATGCCCCAAACGGAAGAGCATTTGCAAATTCTAACGTACCTCGGAGTCAGCCGCGCCGTGATCGCACTCACGAAAAGCGATTTGGGAGGGATCGATAGCGCGACTAAACAAATTCGAATTCAACTTCGCGGGACGCGGTTTGCGGAGTCGCCGATTGTTCCAACTTCGATCCGTACCGGCCAGGGAATTGAAAATCTAAAGAGCGCGATCGCGTCGGAACTCGCAGCCATGCATCCACAGCGCGATTTCGGGAAGCCGCGATTGTTTGTCGATCGAGCATTCACATTGCGCGGAATCGGCACGGTCGTCACGGGCACGTTGAGCGGCGGTTCGATTCGGCGCAGCCAGGATGTTGTCGTTCAGCCGAGAAATGTTTCAGCTCGGGTTCGCTCCATTCAAAACCATGGTCGCGATGTGGAGATCGCTCAGCCGGGAATGCGCACGGCCATTAATCTACCTGATCTCTCAATTGGCGAGAACGGAATCCAACGCGGCGACATTATCACGGTCCACAGCCTCGGTAGTCCGCACGCGACAATCGACGTGCTTCTCGAAAGATCGTCTCGACTGAAGCGAAACTCTCTTGCAGCGCGTTCAATCAAGAACGGCTTTTCCTTTCAAGTTCATTTTGGAACAGGTCGCGTGGCTGCGAAGATCACATTGTTGGACCAACCTGCGCTTGGAGCCGGGCAAAGCGCAATTGCTCGGTTGCGGCTCGATTCCCCGATTGTCACGTTTGCCGGCGATCGCGTCGTTGTCCGCGATTCTTCCGAACAAAACACCATTGCCGGCGGCACAGTGCTCGATCCGGACGCCGATCTCGTAAATTTCCGTTCTGCCATACAATTTCCATTTCTTAAGGCGCGCGCAATCGCACCGCATGATATCGATGTTTGCATTCGATCCCAGCTTCAACGCGATGGATGCGCCGAATCCAAAACGCTGTTGGTAAAATCGAACTTCGGCGCCGATGAAATTTCTGAAGCATTGTCTCGGCTGAGTCACGACGGCGAGATCATCTTGTCGGGCGATATCGCCACCAGCGCATCTTACTGGCACGATGTGATCCATAGAGCAGCCACTTTGATTGACCGAACGCACAAGAAAAACCCGGAACGCCGCGGAGTCGATCTATCGGAGCTTCGGACGGATTTAGGAACCGAGTCCGACAAATTGTTTAACGCAATAATTTCAGAACTAACACAAAACGGTTTTGTTCGGTTCGAAAATCAAATTGCTCGCGTCAGCCACCGGCCGTCGCTGCCGCCGGAATTGTTATCGGTCGCGGAAAACATTCGCGCTGCTCTCTCAGCCAGACCTTTTGATCCTCCCGACCGCAAAGCGTTTTCGCAGGATCGAAATCTTCAGCAGGCGTTGCGATTTTTGATCGATAAAGGTGAGATCGTTGAGATCAGCAGGGAGATCGTTGTTCTTCGCCGGGCCGCTGAACAGATGCAGAACACCATTGCTGGCTTTCTCTCCGAAAACGGTTCCGCCACGGCCAGCCAGCTTCGACAGAAAATTGGCACCACGCGTCGTGTAATCATTCCGTTCCTGGAATATTTGGATCGCACGGGTGTCACGCGG